>MDTE01187615.1_pt1 | contig 105589 bp, 92 predicted proteins | sample 811231 | NCBI WGS metagenome assembly MDTE01 (sample SAMN05326651, study PRJNA326480) | marine metagenome | isolation source: seawater | place: Indian Ocean: Red Sea | collected 2010 | reverse complement strand
TCGGCGAGTTGCCAATTTCTAGCCATCATTCGCTTCTCTTAAAATATGTGCTTGCGGAACCCGCCATCCACGGGGATGACAGTGCCGGTGATTTGCGAGGCCAAGGGTGAGGAAAGATAAGCGATAAGATGGCCTATGTCTTCCGGTACACCGAAATAGCCTAACGTAATGTCATAGCTTTCATAGGCTTCGCGTTCTTTTTTGGAATAATTACGTAAGATTTGTTCGCTAACAATTTTGCCAGGGGGGATACAGTTGATGGTAATGCCGTCATTAGCAACTTTGCGCGAGAGGCCCTTTGCCCAGGCGTGGACAGCGGCCTTAGGTGGGTTGGCAGTGCGCGGTTGCTCGGGTTCTGATTTGCCAGTGATATTGATGACCCGGCCAAACTTCCGCTCCGTCATGCCAGGTATTAAAGCGTAGGTGATCTCCCGGATCGCACCGTAATTAAGATACATTTCTTCGTCCCATTTCTCGGACGGATAATCATATGGCAAATTTTTTGGCGCTTTGGGGTTTTTGCTGCGGCCGGCAGAGTTTACTAGAATATCTACACTGCCCAGTGCATCTTCAGCGTCTTTAGCTAATTTTGCTGTAGCTCCCGGTTGGAACAAGTCTGCAGAAATTGGAGTGGGGCGCACGCCCCCGGCACTCTCTATTTCGTCCGCTAGGTTTTCCAAAAGTTCCATACGTCGCGCGCTGACCACGCATTTCACGCCGTCTTGTGCCAAAACCTTGGCGGTGCCTTCGCCGATGCCGCGGCTTGCGCCGGTCACCAGGGCTGTTTTTCCTTCGAGTTGAAGGTCCATTGTTATATTTCCCGCTGAAATGATTCTATTCCAATTCTTCATAGCATACTGCGCTACATTGAATGGGGCTATGGGCAAGATTACTAATATCCATGCCGGTGACGCATCAGTAGGCATCAGATCTTTTGAAAACCCGTCTGAGCTGTTAATCAATACGTATGAATAGGCCTTGCGATCTTGATGCGGTTACCGCACGTGACTTAATTTTGAAAAAATCACTGTCTCCGGTCGAGCTTTTAGACTCATGCATTGATCAAATTGGAAGTGTGAATCCGAAGGTGAATGCTGTCGTGGCTACGTGTTTTGAGCGTGCGCGCGAAGAGGCAAAACAGGCCGAAGTGAAATCAGGGGATTTGCCACCGCTTCATGGTTTGCCAATCTTGATCAAGGATCTACAGGAAACAGAAGGTCTGCTCACAACGCATGGCTCTTTGCTATTCAAGGACCACGTGCCTGAGGCGGACGAGAGCAATGTTGCGGCACTGCGGGCTGCCGGTGCCATCGTTATGGGCAAAACGAATACGCCCGAATTCGGTGCTGGTGCGCATACTGTCAATAAAGTCTATGGGGCGACGGGAAATCCGTTTGATCCTAAACGCACTTGTGGCGGATCATCCGGCGGTTCCGGTGTGGCGCTTGCGCTTAATATGGCGCCGCTGGCGACCGGTTCGGATTCCGGTGGAAGTCTTCGTATTCCGGCTGCCTACTGTGGTGTTGTTGCGCACAGGAGCACGCCCGGTGTAGTTCCGACAGAGAAACATGGAATTGGCTTTACGACCTATGGCGTGCAGGGAGCGATGGCACGAACCATTGCTGATACGCGTCTGATGCAATCGGTTATGGCGCGTTATGACGCTAGCGATCCTCTTTCGACACCGTGGACGGAGGGTCGGTTTGGGGCGGCGGAACCGGTTGATTTGAGCACGCTCCGTGTCGCGGTCAGTGAGGATCTTGGCTTTGCACATGTGGATGATGGTCTTCGGTCCGTATTTCGTGATACGGTTTCATCATTACAATCCGTGTTTAAAGAATGTGTAGATGTCGCACCGGATTTAGGCGATGTGCGCCGCTGTAACTGGGTTTTACGGGCAGTTCATTTTTTGTCGCGCCACCGCGATCATTACGAAAAGCGCTGTGATGAGCTTGGGCAGAACGTAATCAACAATTACGAAGCGGGCTTAAAGCTGGATGCGGCAGAAATCACCTGGGCGTTGCGTGAACAAACAAATATTTTTCGCTCGATGAACCATTTTTTCCAAGAGTTCGATCTGCTTATTTGTCCGACGGTTGCGATCCCGCCCTTTCCGATTGCGCAGCTCTATTGCGACCAAATAAACGACGTAAAATTCGATAACTACGTTGAGTGGATGGCGCTCACTTGGGGGCTAACCATTCCCGGCAATCCGATCACAGCCCTGCCCTGCGGCTTTGATGCGACGGGCATGCCGTTTGGTTTGCAAGTTTGCGGGCCGTACTACCAAGACGAATTCGTCCTCGACGCTGCAGGAGCGCTCGAGGACGTTTTCGCAAAAGATCCGTCGCATGCCAGGCCAGTATCGGACTTGGCGGGTGCTGCCTCCTAAACTATTTAGCTGCGGTGACGATGATCTCCACTAAGGTTTGCGGAGACCCTAGACCTGAGCAAACGCAAGCCCGTGTGGGATGACAGCCCGGCGTAATCCAAGCTTCCCAAGCCTCATTCATTTCCGGTTTGAGGGACATGTCGGAGATAAAAATCATGGCGGTTAAAAGTTTGGATTTGTCGGTTCCGCCTTTGGCGAGATAACCATCAATGATAGCCAAGACCTGTTCGGTTTGTTCTTTCATGCCGACGGAATTGTCATTTGCGGTGTTGCCGGAGATATAAACGACGCCGTTATGCTCTACAACTTTACTCATGATGGCGTTTTCGTCGTGTCGTGTAATACTCATGCTGGTTCTCCCTTTTTGATGATTTGGCGCACATTATCACAAGTTTTGGCAAGATGGCTTTGCAATATTCGGCCAAGTGCATGTCCATCTCGTGCCTCCAAGGTTGCGAGAATGGCTTCATGTTCTTTGACGGCTTCTGCCCACCGGTCTTCGGACATATTCGCGATATAGCGCGCGTGGCGAATGCGGCTTGCGAGTGTTCGATACATTTGTTTGAGTGTGATATTGCCAGCGATACTGAGAATTTTTTCGTGGATTTGTTGGTTTAGACGGAAATATTCCATGCGTTCTCGACGCGAGAAATGCAGCACCATTTGGTAGTGCAGCGCGCGAACTTCGGCGAGGTCGCCTTCGGTAGCATTGCTAGAGGCAAGCTCTCCCGAAAGGGCTTCCAACGCGCCCATGACTTGAAATAGCTCGTCCACTTCTTGCGGGGTCAGTGATTTTACGTGAGCCCCGCGGTTTGGAAGTAGTTCGAGAATGCCTTCCGAAGCGAGCGCTCTAACCGCCTCACGGAGCGGCGTGCGAGAAACGCCAAATCGTTCCGTTAGGGTCCGTTCAGGCAGCCGTTCACCAGGGGCAAGCGTGCCGTCGATCACCAAATCTCGAATTTGGCGAACGAGGTCTTCGTGGCGTGAAGCCGTTTTGGGTACGTCGTCAGGCATGATTACGCTAAGGCCGCTTCCAATACGCATGCCACATGGATGGCCGTACGGCCAGCACCATCCTTGATTTGATGGCGGCAGCTGGTCCCGTCCGCGACAATTAAGGTGGTCGCATCCGCATCACGCACAGCTGGCAACAGCGCCAACTCTCCCATCTTCATTGATATGTCATAGGTTTCGGTTTGATATCCGAAGTTACCCGCCATGCCGCAGCAGCTGGAGGCGATTGTTTTAACTTCCAAGCCTGGAATAAGCCGGAGTGTTTTCTCGACGGCGCCCATGGCGGCAAAAGCTTTTTGATGGCAATGGCCATGCAGAAACGCCATTTTCTGGGGTAACGGATTGGGAGATAGCTTTAAGTTTCCAGCTTCTTCTTCTGCCGCAAGAAACTCTTCGAATAACAATGCATGTTCGGCTAATGCAGCAGATTCGCTACCGGGAATCAGTGCCAAATATTCGTCGCGGAGCGTTAGAAGACAAGAGGGCTCTAGGCCGACAATTGGGGTGCCGTTAGCGATATAAGGGTATAGTGTGTCCAACATATCGCGCGCGCGGTCTTTTGCTTTTTCGACCATGCCAGCAGCTAAAAGTGTGCGTCCTTCATCGAGCGGCTGTCCCTTATTTCGACCGGGCACATGCACTCGATATCCGGCCTTGGTGAGAACAGCCAGGGCGGCACGTAAAATTTCTGGTTCGAAATAGGCATTGAAGACATCCGCCAAAAGGACGACTTCGCGCCCACCTATGGGGCCGAACGGTCCTTCCCCGCAGCGAAACCAATCACGCCGCCATCGGGGTAGATTTCGCTTACCACTGAATCCGGTAATGAGTTGGGTGATGCCCGCCATGCCGGGCAACCAATTACGCGCATTGAAAAGCCATGGTATTTTAGCTGCGTAGTGCGCGTAGTCTGGTAAGTATGCGACCAACTTGTCGCGCAATGAGAACCCATGGCGTTTTTTGTAATGGTGCAGAAATTCGGTTTTCATACGCGCCATGTCGACACCGGTTGGGCATTCTCGCTTGCAGCCTTTACAGCCGACGCAAAGCTCCATGGTGTCAGCCATAGCATCACTGGTGATCGCGTTTGGTCCAAGCTGACCTGAGAGGGCGAGCCGCAAAGTATTGGCGCGGCCACGGGTAAGGTGTTTTTCGTCGCCTGTGGCGCGGAAGGATGGACACATGACATTGGCGTCTGACTTCCGACACGCGCCGTTATTATTGCACATTTCGGTAGCGCTAGCAAAACTGCCCCAGTCGGACCAGTCCAGCACCGGTTCTAACGGCAGCTGCTGGTAGCCTGGTTTGAATCGAAACAGGGTTCGGTCGTCCATTTTTGGTGGACGTACAATCTTGCCGGGATTTAAAGATTGGTTCGGATCGAAGATATCTTTCACTTCTTCGAAACTTTTAATCATCCGTTTGCCGAACATATCTTTGTGAAAGTCGGAGCGCACCAGTCCATCCCCGTGCTCCCCGGAGTGTGAGCCTTTGTATTCGCGGACCATTTCAAAGGCTTCCTCGGCAATGGTGCGCATTTTATGAGCACCTTCCGGGTCTTTCAGGTTAATTACTGGGCGAACGTGTAGGCAGCCGACGGAGGCATGCGCATACCATGTGCCTGTGGTGCCATGCTTCTCAAAGACCTGTGTAAGTCGATCGGTATATTCCGCCAAGTCTTCAAGCGGGACGGCGCAATCCTCGATAAAAGAAACTGGTTTTCCATCACCCTTCATAGACATCATAATATTGAGACCTGACTTACGTACTTCCCAGAACTCCTTTTGATCGGCACTGTTTGTGGCCCGGACGACCGCATCCGGGAAACCGATATCGGCCATTAGCTGATCTAGGCGATCCAGCTTCTCGTGTTGTTCGTCTTCGCTTTCACCTGCGAATTCAACCAACAACAAACTGTCTGGCATTCCCTTTACAAATTTTTCAATGGTCGGGCGGAAGATGGGAATTCCTAGTGCCAAATCCATCATAGTTCGGTCGACTAGCTCAACGGCGCTTGGATGGAGCTTTACAATATGTTGGGTGGACTCCATAGCTTTATAGAAGGTAGGAAAATGACAAATGCCGAGGGCTTTATGGGCCGGTTGTCGGTGCAGGCCAAGTTTGATTTTGGTAGAAAAGCCAAGAGTGCCTTCTGAACCCACCAAAAGATGAGATAGATTGGGTGTCGCGCCGCCTGGTCGGTTCGATGCTCTGGGGATTAGCGCGTCAATGTTATATCCGCCAACACGGCGCATGAGCCGAGGAAAGCGGGTGAGAATTTCATCTGCTTCGCGGTTTCCCAAATCTAATAGTTGTTTGGCGAGTGCCTTGAAAGAGGCGGGAAGATCTTTGTTTTCGTAATCTGCCGGTAGTTCGCCGAAATTGTGTGTTTCGCCATTTGCCATGATAGCTTCGACGGCGTGGACATTATCCCGCATGGTGCCGTAACGGATGGAGCGCGAGCCACAGCTATTATTGCCGGTCATGCCGCCGATGGTGGCCCGGCTCGAGGTAGAGATATCCACCATGAACATCAGATTATACGGATCGAGTAAGTGGTTTAATTGATCCAGGGCGATACCAGGTTGAACGGTGATGTGCTGTTGGTCCGGATCGAAGTTCACTACTTGGTTGAGATGTTTGCTGACATCGATGATCAGCGCTTCGCCGATGGTTTGACCGCATTGTGATGTGCCGCCGCCGCGCGGCAAGATCGGTATATTTTCGTCTCGTGCAATATCTATTGCGGTGTAGATATCGGCCTCGGTTTTTGGCACCACAATTCCGATGGGTTCAATTTGATAATGAGACGCGTCGGTGCTGTAGCGACCGCGGCTGAACGGATCGAACAAAACGTCGCCTTCTATTTCACTGGAGAGCCGTCGCGCCAGCGCGCTGTCTCCCACTCGGGCGTGGTCGTCAGTGACAATTGGGTGGCGATGCGCCATAAGATCGATCCTTACAAGTTCGGAGAGTTGGCCTTTAACTATAAATTGTATACAATATAGGAATTCTTTGTCAAAATATCGATAAAAGGCGCTTTTATTCGGGATTGATTTACAAGTTTTGTATACATTGTGTTATGTAAGGCGATTTTTAGTGGGGATAACTTCATGAGTCATCGTAGCGGCCGACATTTTCTGCAAATTCCCGGGCCATCGAATGTACCAGATCGGATTTTACGCGCTATTGATAAAGCGACGATGGATCATCGTGGACCCGACTTTGGTGTAATGGCGCGCCAATTATTGGACGATCTCAAGCCGATTTTTAAAACTGAGAATGACGTGATCATTTTTCCGTCTTCGGGCACCGGTGCTTGGGAGGCGGCTTTGGTCAACACTCTATCGCTCGGCGACAAGGTGGTAATGTACGAATCCGGTCAGTTTGCTACTCTTTGGAAGGGGTTGGCAGAGCGGATTGGTCTTGAGCCGCAGTTTATCGAGAGCGATTGGCGGCACCCGGTCAACCCGGCCGAAGTGGAAGCGTTGCTGAAGGGCGATAAGGCGGGCGAGATCAAAGCTGTCTGCATGGTTCATAATGAGACCTCGACGGGTATGGTCAATGATATTGCGGCTATCCGGAAAGCAATTGACGCGGCGGGTCATTCGGCGCTGCTGATGGTCGATACGATTTCCGGTCTTGGTTCCATTGATTACCGACATGATGAATGGGGTGTTGATGTCACTGTGGCGGGCTCTCAGAAGGGGTTGATGATGCCGCCGGGCTTAAGCTTCAACGCGGTTAGTGACAAGGCCAAAAAAGCCTCGGAATTATCCTCAATGCCTAAATCCTATTGGTCTTGGGATGAAATGCTGAAGCTAAATGCAACCGGCTATTTTCCCTATACGCCTGCGACCAACCTTCTCTATGGTTTGAGCGAGGCGATTGCCATCTTGCAAGAGGAAGGTCTCGATAATGTCTTTGCCCGCCACGCGCGGTTTGCCGAGGCGACCCGTCGTGCGGTCCAGGCCTGGGGTTTGGAAATTGTGTGTAAGGACGAAGCGGCGCGTTCGGATGTGCTAACGGCGGCGTTTATGCCTGACGGTCATGATGCAGACGCTTATAGAAAGATTGTCTTGGAAAATTTCGACATGTCGCTCGGCAACGGGCTCGGCAAGGTCGCCGGCAAAGTATTCCGAATCGGTCATCTTGGTGATTTTAACGAGCTGATGTTGGCGGGCACACTTTGTGGGGTTGAAATGGGGCTAGGGTTGGCAGGTGTGCCGCACAACAAGAACGGTGTTGCTGCGGCACTTGATTATCTTGCCCATGGTGGCAACGCTGCGCCAGCATAGTTTTAATTATTATGACTGATAAAATTCGTATTGAACGGGGCGGCTTTATAGCCACCGTCACGCTCAACAATCCCCATAAGCTAAATGCTCTAGACAAAGAGATGTGGCACGGGTTGGGGGAGGCGTTGGAGCTTCTTTCATCTGACGATACAATCCGATGTGTTGTGTTGCGTGGTGCGGGCGGTAAGGCCTTTGCGGCAGGCGCCGACATATCGCGGTTTGCTGAAGAACGTTCGACCCCAGAATTGGCCAAGGAGTATCACCATACAATCGACCGTGCGATGAACGATATTTATGAATGCAGACATCCGACAGTGGCCTTGATTGAGGGGGTGTGTGTCGGTGGCGGCATGGAGGTGGCGAGTTGCTGCGATATGCGGATTTGTGGCGAGAGCAGTCGTTTCGGTGTGCCCATTAAATGGCTCGGTGTAACTATGCATTACGGCGAATTGGCGCGCGTGATGGAAGTAGTGGGCCCCGTGATAGCCCGTGAAATTCTGTTGGAGGGCGAATTGTTTGGTGCGGAACGGGCCCAAGAAGTGGGCTTCGTGAATCGGATCGTTGCCGATGCGGACGTCGAGGCTGAAGCCTACGCAACCGCAGACCGCATTTCTCGTGGCGCCCCGATTGCTGCACAGCTCAATAAAAAATTCATCCGTCGACTCACCCAACCTGAGCCCATCACCCAAGCGGAGCATGATGAGACCTATATCAGCGTTGAGACGGAAGATTTTAAGACTGGAATTGAGTCTTTTCTCGCCAAGAAACGGCCAGACTTTAAAGGGCGATAGACTGCAATTCGCTCACTCGCAGTGGCTCCTTTCGGTAATGTTTTGTTCCTTTTGATGAAAGCACTTACGGTGGTTTCGGTCTCTTCGGCATCAGGCAAAATACGAAAAGACCCGTCCAGGCGCTGGACTATTATGAGGCCGGTGGCCTCTATCAAACCCCATACCTCAATGCCCGCTAGAGAGTTACAAGAAGGCATGTTACCGTTTGATAGTCTTAATTGCACGGAAATGGGACTGATGTTTGATCTTATTATTGAGGGCGGTATGGTGATTGACGGCACGGGTGCGTCGGGCGTTCGGGCCGACGTTGCAGTGGTCGGAACTCGAATCGCAGAAATTGGTGACCTCTCATCTGAAAGTGCATCGACCCGTATTGACGCTCTCGATAGGGTTGTAACGCCCGGCTTTATTGATTCCCATTGTCATTCGGATTTGGCATTACTTGCTGACCCAACGGCGGAATGTAAGGCTGGTCAAGGCGTGACGACCGAAGTGATTGGCAATTGCGGGTGGTCTGTTTTCCCAATGGTGGACAAGACGCGTAATACGATACAAGACCATGCTAAGCCGATCTTTGCCCATCCCGAGGTAGACTGGCATTGGTCCGATTTGAATGGTTATTGGGAGGCTATTTCAAAGAATGGCGTTGGTGTGAATGTCGCAAGCCTCATAGGGCACGGTTTTGTCCGAAATGCAGTGCTTGGTTATGAAGATCGTCAAGCAAATGATACTGAACTCAACCAAATGCGCAGGTTCGTCCAAGACGCAATGGATCAAGGCGCGATTGGTCTTTCCACCGGGCTCTGCTATGCGCCAGGCTTGTTTGCGAACACTGACGAAGTGGTTGCCCTGGCCGAGGTGGCTGGAGCCAATGATGGGATCTACGTCACCCATTTGCGCAATCAAGTGGATGGGCTGATTGAATCCGTCAAAGAAGCGCTAGAAATTGGGGTAAAAGGCAAATTGCCGGTATTGGTTTCCCATCACAAGTCTATTGGTAAGCGCAATTGGGGCAAAGTAAAGGAAACACTCAAACTTTTGGATGAAGCGCGCACTGCTGGCACCGACACATTTTCCGACGTCTATCCCTATACCGAGGGTGCATCAACCATGATGTCTATTTTGCCACCTTGGGCCTTGGTTGGGACGGTGGAGGATGTAATGAACCGGCTTTCTAGCGGCCGAGCACGGGCACAAATTGCTCAAGACGTGGCAAATGGTATCGCAGGGTGGGAAAACCGAATTGAGGTGCTGGGATATGAGAACATCTTCATCGCTTATGTACAAAGCGAAGCCAATCGTGATTTGGAAGGCTTGTCCATTGCAGACGCGGCCAAAAAGCGCGGCGAACCTTGCCTTGAGTTTATCATGGATCTGCTTGTGGCAGAGAAAGGCGATATTGGACGGCTCGGCGCTAACACATGCGAAGAAGATGTAATAGATGTGTTGTCTTCACCTTTTACGATGATTGGTAGCGATGGGATTGATGCGGGAACGAAGCCCCATCCTCGTCTGTACAGCACGTTTCCCCGGGTTCTAGCAAAATACGTACGCGAACAAAAGCTGTTAACGCTGGAAGAAGGTGTGCGGCGTATGACAGGATTGACTGCAGAGACCTTAAAATTGCCGGAGGTAGGGTTTATTCGTACCGGTTATAAAGCGGATATTACGATATTTGATCCAGCAAAGATTAAGGAAACTAACAGTTTTTCAGACCCACGCAAACATCCCGTAGGGATCGATTGGGTGCTAGTAGGCGGTGTTGTAGCGATGGCGGAAGGCAAATTGACTGGCAATTTAAATGGCCAAGTGCTCCGGCGACAGAGTCATTAGGGCGATGGCAAAAAAACGGAGGATTAAATGCGATTATTGGCGTTTGAAAAAGGGGGTTTTCCCACACTTGGACTGCGGCGTGGTGATGAGTTTATTGATTTGTCAGAGGCGGCGCCTGACTTGCCTTCTCATATGCCTGGCTTACTGGGTTTAGGGGATGCTTCCAAAGATAGGCTTTCGGCCTTGTTGGAGAACCCGCCGGCGGATGCGGTGCGGGCATTGGATGGTATTACATACTGTCCGCCGGTTTGGAATGCAGGTAAAATAATCTGCGTTGGCCTTAATTATGAAGATCACGCAGCTGAAACCAAGCTCGACAAGCCGGATTATCCAATTTTGTTTTTACGAGTAGCGACAACGTTGGTTGGCCATGAGCAACCTCTGGTTGCCCCAAAAGCCTCCGAGCAGCTTGATTACGAAGCTGAAATGGTCGTTGTCATCGGTTCAAAGGGGCGCAATATTGCTCGTGAAGAGGCATTAGAATTTGTTGCTGGGTATTCGGTTTTCAACGAAGGTTCCGTGCGAGATTTCCAATTCAAAAGCCAAACCTGGACATCGGGTAAGAACTTTGATGCGTCTGGAGGCTTTGGCCCTGAACTAGTAACTGCCGACGAAGTTCCGCCAGGTGGGCAGGGACTAAAAATTAGGACGCGCTTGAACGGCGAGACTCTGCAGGATGGTAATACCAACGATATGATGTTCAAAGTGCCCGAATTAATAAGAGTAATCAGCGAAGTAATGACTTTGGAGCCAGGCGACATCATTGTTTCCGGTACGCCGCCTGGCGTAGGGTTTGTTAGAACGCCGCCGATATTTATGGGCGCTGGCGATACCTGTGAAGTTGAGGTAGAGGGGATCGGTTTGCTCCGGAATCCGATCATTGCAGAGCAGTAACCGGTTCGTTTAACGGTTAATGCAGTTCATTGCCTTCGTACTATTTTATAACGTTCGGGGATTTTGATAGCTTAGCTGCGATTTTAATACCGGAGTAAGCTTCGATAAATACTTTTTGGGTAAATTTGAAGGCTAGAACGATCAAAAGCTTTACACATGAAACCAAAGTCCAGTATTCGCTATTTTTGGAAACACCAGCGGTATATGACCAACAAACATCACGATACTCATATCACGAGGTATAGAAGGGTAATCGGCAAATTCCACGGCCTTTTTCTGAATGTATGTCAGGAGCGGTATAACTCGATTCAACATTTCTTAAGCCTATAATATGCGCGATTATATTATTTTCGGATTATTTAAATTGCCGTTTATGGCCGCTCTGCTATGATTAGTCTTTGCCCAATACCCGTCGTACATTGGCTACAGTCACTTCGTCCGTCATTACATTTGCTTCATCGGTTGCCCATGCGACATGTGGTGTAATAAGTAAATTCGGCACATCAGCAAAATCTGCGCCGCTGGCAGCATTGATCGGTTCTTTTTCGAAGACGTCAATAGCGGCGCCACCTAGTTTTCCAGATTTAAGGCCATCAATTACCGCAGCTTCATCGAGAACTCCACCCCGGGAAGCATTTATAAGTATTGTACCTGTACGCATCTTTGAAATTGCTGCCGCATCAATGATATGGTAGGTTTCTTCGGTGAGAGGCACGTGGCAACTAATTACATCAGAGTTTTCAAATACTTCTATTGCTGATGTTTTCACAGTTTTGCCCCAGGCATGGTGGTCTTCAGCGACGTAGGGATCATTGCCAAGGACCTCCATGCCTAACCCATGTACGCGTACAGCCACTTCGCGTGAAATGGCACCAAAGCCAATCAAACCGAAAGTTCGTTTTCTGGCTTCTAAGCCCATGACTTCATTCCGTGGCCACTCACCAGCAATGACACGTTGATTGACGTTGAAGATACCGCGTTTTAATAAAATCATCATAGCAGTGATTGTATATTCAGCTACTGCAACAGTGTTTGCACCTAATGCCGGGCATACTTCGATGTTCCTTGTCGCGCAAGCCTCTAGATCGAACTGATCTAGCCCCACACCCAGTCGGCCGATTACTTTTAAATTTGGTGCGGCATCCAATAGTTCGGCCGTAATTTTTGTACGATTACGAACGATTAACCCTTTGCAATCGGATAATAAAGCAGGAATTTCTTCTTGTCGTTCCGCTAAGCCGCGGTCGTAATGTACCTTATAATCTTTGGTTAAATTGTCTATCGTGGAATCCATAACGAATTCCGTAATAACTATTTCTGGCATCCAATCTACTCACCTAATTTCTTGATTATATTATACATTTTAGATTTTGATTCTATCCCTATCCCCGGTGTATCTGGCGGTACGGTGTAGCCATTTTCAATAAGCGCATCGTCAGCAAAACCACCAAAGGGCTGAAATACTAGTGGGTAAGATTCTGTGCCGCCAAGCTGCAAACCGGCAGCCATATGAAGGCCTAGTTGATGGCCGCCATGGGGAATTTGTTGTCGTCTTGTCCAGCCAAGTGTTCCAATGGCCTCCATCGTTTGTAAATATTCACTCAATCCATATCCCAGTGCCGGGTCCATCTGAATCCAGTCTTTTTCGGGGCGAAGGCCGCTATAAAGTACGAAATTGGTCACATCTTGACGGGAAAACAAATTCTCCGCAGTCGCGATAGGATTGGGATATTGTTCGGCTAGTGCCTTATGGAGGGCGAAATCTAAGGGATCGCCTGGCTCTTCGTACCAAAATAGATCAAGCGATTCTATGGCTTTACCAAATTTAATCGCCTGGTCAAGGTCGAATTTACCATTAGCGTCCACCGCCAAGTTTTGTCCCGAACCGACTAAGTCCAAAACTGCATCTATGCGTTTTAAATCCGTTTTTAGGTCCGCTCCGCCAATTTTCATTTTTAGAATACGGTAACCAAGTAATTGATATTGGGCCATTTCGGCTCGTAGGCCTTCTATTTCCTTACCGTCGTAGTAATAACCACCGCCGGGGTAAACGAGTACTTTTTTATCAAATTTATTTTCGTTGTATCGTTCGGATAGTAGCCGCCAGAGCGGTTTTTCTTCTAATTTTGCGAGTGCATCCCACACAGCCATGTCGATTACCGCTGCCGCCACTGCGCGGTCACCATGACCGCCAGGCTTTTCATTTTTCATCATGGTTTTTTGAATTTTGAACGGATCAAACAAGCCACTTTCATCCAAGAGGCTATCCGGCTGGGCCTCCAGGATGCGGGGAATAAGGCGTTCGCGCAGAATACTCCCTTGAGCGTAGCGGCCGTTCGAGCCACAGCCATAGCCAATTATTGGCTTACCATTCCTAGTTTTATCAGTAATGAGCGCAACCACGCTTGTGGTCATTTTTGAAAAATCGATTACGGCATTTCGCATCGACGATTGAATTTTTTCTGTACTCTCTCTGATATCCAAAATTTGCATATGCGGTTATCCACACCTCGTAGACTCACAAATCTTTAATTGGTGTGATGCCTAAAAGTGCTTTCAAAATTTATGGGGCGCTCACGCTTTCAACCGCACATTTAGTCATTCCGGTAACAAAGCGTCAATGCTCGTTCTTTTGTATTTTTGGACATTAGGCGGTGTGCTGCCGCTTTAACGTTCTGCCAGGCCGTTTCCCGGTGGATTCGCCGAATTGGTAGATACACTCTCCATTGACGAAAACCATTTCGATACCGTCTGCCGGATGCTTTGGATTGTCAAAACTGGCACTGTCGATGATAGTTTCTGGGTCGAATAGGGTGAGATCAGCGAAGTTACCCTCTTTAAGAGTACCGCGCGCCGCAAGGCCGAAGGTTTCCGCGGGTAAACCAGTCATTTTATGGATTGCTATTTCGAGCGGCAGAAGCCCTAAGTCTCGGCTGTAATGGCCTAGAACTCGAGGAAAAGTGCCCCATAAACGTGGGTGAGGTTTTTCATCATGGGGCAAACCGTCCGATGCAATCATTGAAGGTGGATACTGAATGACTCGTTGCACGTCCTGTTCATCCATCGCAAAATAAATAGCACCTCCGGGCATGAGCTTTTTCGCAGCGTCTTCCAATGGGAGGCCCATTTCATCGGCGACGTCCGCGAGGTCGCGGCCGGCATGCTCGGGCATGGATTTGGACCAGGTTATGAGTGTCTTTTTTGAATGCTTTAGCCTGTCGGGTCGAATAACCGTCGATGATGCATGGTATGGATACACGTCCAAATGGACCTTTTGTAGGCTTCTATTTTTCTCTATAATTTCAATTGTTTGCTTTGTGCGTCCGAATTGTGCTTTGCCAGCCACTTTGTGGTGGGAGAGGACTACGGGAACTCCCGCCGCGCGTCCAATCTCGAAGGCTTCCTCCAGTGCTTCCTCTACTTTTTCTTCTTCGTTGCGGAGGTGCGTGGTGTAGAGCCCGCCCGCCGGGCCTAATAATTTCGCTAAAGCAATAATCTCGCTGGTGGGCGCAGGCATCGCGGGAGTGTAGGCGAGGCCCGTCGAGAGCCCGAGCGCACCTGCATCCAGTGCTTCTTGAAGGTTTTCACGCATATGATTGAGTTCTTTGCTAGTGGCGCCACGCGTAAGGTCTTTCATCGCACCAGCCCTTAGCGTCGTATGCCCGCAAAGTAGGCCCGCGTTCAGGGACGGTGGATTTTCTTCTAAAGACCTAAAAAAGTTCTCCATTTTGGGAAAGCGGTAGCCGTCTCCTAAGAGATCTAGGGGTGGCGGCAAAGGGTCTTCACCCCAAGTCAAGGGCGCTAGGCTTATTCCGCAATTTCCGGCGATGACAGATGTGACGCCTTGACTGGCCTTGTAGGTCATATCGGGCCACATTAACAGAGCATGGTCATCATGTGTGTGGACGTCGATGAAGCCAGGTGAGAGTACTTTTCCGGTTGCGTCAATTGTAGGTACTTTTTTTTGGGCGCTGATTCCTCCAATTTTGGCTATCCGGTCATCGCTTACCGCCACATCCGCTTTATATCGATCAGCCCCGGTTCCATCGATCACGGTTGCGTTAAGAATGAGCAGGTCGAAGGGTGCATTTGCCATTGATGGAACCATGTTCTGGTGGTGTGATGAGTATTATAAGAAAACCGTGCATATTACTCGGCATAATTTTCCTAATATTACAAATATTTTGCCGATTTTGCTCTTCGGGAGCACATCCTTAGTATCGGGCACTAGCGTTTTGAAGCAAAATACTAATACTAAATAAAAGAAAAAAATTATTTATATTAAAATTATTTTATTTAAATTATAAAATAAAAATATATTATTACATAATATAATAAAATATTTTCTTATCATTTTAAATGTATTTTGTAGAAATTCAAAATTGATACATTTTATGAAATAGGTGCTCTGTATTTTGCATATAAATTTTTAAGAAAAGGTGTTCGTAAAAATCTTATGATATTTGAATGGTTGTGAATATAAAACTCGCCAGCATTAATTTTTGTTTATCATTTACTTTCCGTTTCACTTCTATGAGGCGAAATACTTCTGATAACAATTTAGTTAGTAGATTACTAGCTATTACGATTTTTGGATTTTGCGCCGTCGAGTACTTTTCAACGCCGTCTCAGGCCATGAGTATTCGACACGCAGTGCAAACCGCTATTCAAACTAATCCTAATGTCGGTATCGTGATTGAAAAACACCGTGCAGCAGCAGAGAAAGTAAAGCAGGCCCAAGGTATTCTATATCCTGAGATTGATGTGCGGATTGCTTATGGTCCAGAATGGGTCACAGGCTCGACGACCCGCGCAAGGTTACGCGATGACGATAATGACTCGGATGTTGTCCGTTTGCCCCGATCCGAATTTCGTATTACGGTGCGCCAGCTTTTGTTCGATGGCTTTGCTGCAATTCGAGAGGTTGATCGTCAGAAAGCACGCCTCCGATCATCCTCTAAGCGAATTCGTGAAACATCAGAATTGGTGGCACTGGACGCAATTGAAGCGTATCTGGAATCTCTTCGTCAGCGTGAATTGGTCACGCTATCGTCAAAAAATGTCCGCATCCACGAAAACTATTTAAAAATAGTCCGTTCTCAGGTCGCCCGCGGTTCGTCCAGTCAGGCTGATGTTGAACAGGCAGGGTCTCGGCTTGCATCGGCGCGCGATAATTTAGTAGCAGCTGAGGGCCGGTTAATCGATGCGGACTCTATTTACAATCGTGTTATTGGTAACGAGGCAAAGAATTTAGTTCGTCCAGTGGTACCGCTTTCTCACTTACCTCAATCTTTAGACTCCGTCGTTGATCTTGCGACCGACATGAACCCAACTGTACGCGTACTCAGGGCGGATGTGGATACAGCTGCAGAAGCACTTAAAGCAGCTAATTCGCGATTTTCCCCACGTGTAGATTTACAATTGGGCACCAACCGAACCAATAATGTCGGCGGTATAAGGGGGGGCCATATTGATAGTTCTGCGTTGGTCGTGATGACCTATAACATATTTCGGGGTAGCCGAGATTTAGCGCGAAAGCGTGAACTAAAGGCCCGTTTGGCGGTATCACGCCAACGGTTAAATCGTCAACTTCGACTTTCGGAAGAAGAGGCGCGTCTATCGTGGAATGCCCTGCAAAACGCCCGTTCGCGACTTCTTGCCAATTGGTTAGAGGTGCAGGCGAATGAACGGGTGCGTAACACCTATCGCCAGCAGTTTGACATGGGGCAAAGGAGTTTGCTCGACCTGCTAGACACTGAAAATGAGCTTTTCATTGCTAAAACAAAACAACTTACCTCTGAATTCGTGGAATACTTTGGGATATATCGAATTCTACTGACCGCCGGATTATTGTTGAGTTCATTGGATGTGGCGTCTGAGAATGAACCCTATGTTGGTCACGAGGGGGCTGGGCCGGTGAATAAAGGAGTGGCTCCGAATATGGGAAACCCAGCAGGTCAGGCGCCACAAAATAACCAGCTGCTCCCCGGTTCGCCACGAACCGCTCCTTTTTTGCCCGGTGCCCCGCCGATGGGCGCTGATACTCCGCCGGAGACTGCTCCTTTACTTGATCCGGCGGTGCCCGTCGCGCCGGACCATCCGTCTATAAATCCTGATAGGTCGCATCCCACTGCCGTTTTCCGTAACGCTTCACGGGCCGACCATCATCCGGTTAAATATCCGGAACAACTGGTTGCCGAAGGGCCACCGCAGATCTTTATGAAAACCGGCCACCTGCCACCACCTCTTATTCCTTCTGCACCAACGGCTATGCTCGTTTATGCTGGACCAGCCGTGCAAAAGCTTCGTCTACCCTATCGTTTGTTGGGAAATCAATCGCTGTATAATCCTGTTAAGGAGAATAAGCCGATACAGTTATCCTCCACACAGCAGGTGCTCCAGCCGAATTACTCAGTTACTCTAAATTCGCAATCGACAACGCCCCTGCGTTCTTTGAACCCGAGTGCTTCCTACTGGGGCTTTTAAGGTGTGGTCTACCAAATTTCAGTCATTTGTCGAAAAGTATTTTTAGAAGGGAGCCCAGGGTTTCAGGTAGAACAACTTAAAATCATGAGGTATTTTGCCGTTGCATGGGCCTCGCAATAGGGGACGAAGTAGAGAAAAAATGGCGGATAACACACCGATCACCCCAGTCCGATACTGGCAAACTTTAACTACCAATGATTTTGCAATATCGGACTGGAGTAATACCATTGCCATCTTGCCCGTTGCCGCTATCGAACAGCATGGACCCCATTTGCCACTCGATGTGGATATGGCGATAAATGCGGCGGTATTAAAGGCGGGGTTGGACCAAGTTCCGGATGACCTCTCAGTGCTTGTTCTTCCAGCGCAGAACGTGGGTTATAGCGAAGAGCATACTTCTTTCCCCGGTACGTTAACGTTAAATGCCGAAACACTCCTCCGGGTTTGGCGAGAGATCGGGGAATGTATTTCGCGCGTCGGCATTAGAAAGTTGTTAATCTTCAATAGCCATGGGGGCCAAAACGAGCTAATTACGATTACTGCGCGACAGCTTCGTGTATCTGAAGCGATGTTTGTGGCAACGTCCAGTTGGTCCCGCCTTGTCTCGTTGGAAGATTTATTTGAGTCGGAAGAATTATGTTTTGGTATTCATGGAGGTGCAGTGGAAACATCCTTGATGCTGCATATCTCACCGGATCATGTGCGAATGGATCAGATTGCTAACTTCCCATCTACAGGGCAAAAAGTTGCCGAGCAATCGAAACACCTATCGGCCACAGGGCGTGTTACCTATGGCTGGATGACAGAGGATCTCAATAGGTCGGGTGCCGTCGGTGATCCACGCTTGGCAACGGCCGAACTTGGGCAGGAAATCCTGACGCGGGCTGCAAAAGGGATTGCCGAGCTGTTAGAAGATTTGGATAAAGTGGACCTCTAATCGTTATATGTGACAAGACTATTGGCTGGGATCGAAAGTTTGTCTCGCCCCTTTAAAAAGGCGAGTTCGATAATAAAGGAGGCCGAAAGTACATCAGCGTCGACTTGGTGCAAAAGTTCAATGGTTGCTGCCGCAGTACCGCCGGTTGCCAATAAATCATCCATTACTACAACTTTATCACCGGCGGTTATTGCGTCTGCTTGAATCTCGATGGTGTCGGCGCCGTACTCCAAATCGTAGTCATAAGCTATTGTTTCGCCCGGTAATTTCCCTTTTTTACGAATCATGGCGAAACCGATGCCAAGTTCTAATGCAAGAGGCGCGGCAGTTAAAAATCCGCGCGATTCAATACCTACGAGTAAATCCGGTTTTTGGTCGCCGACAGTTTCGGATAGTTGGCTTATGCAATACCGCCACGCTTTTGGATCGGATAGCAATGTCGATATATCGTAGAAAAAAATGCCAGGTTTGGGAAAATCGGGTATGCCACGAATATGGTCTTTTAAATCCATTGTTAAAATGTTCCTCGCTGTGCAATGGCGTATCCTAATAATTCCGTGACTTTGCTGCAATCCGCCAACTCGATTGCTTTGCAGTGTCAGTGCTTAAGCCATTTTCCTTAGAATAATACCTTGTCTTTGATCGCTTGGGAGGTGGTCTCAGTTCTCCCCTGCCACTTTTTAAACATGACCCACCATCTAAATCACAAAATTTTTCTGAATAAAAACATTCTTCTGAGCTTATTATTACAGTGTAATTAAGCAATACTAGCCGTGTTTTTTTCGACAGAAATTAGAATTAGCAACACGAAGTTTTTTTAGGCCGCCACAATAATTGATTAAAGTTCTTACGACATGGTCTACCAACCTTGCTGCTTCTCCCAACCCTCAGCTTAGTGGCGGAAATCTGGCCTTACTCGCATTGCCAACCTATTAACCAACGTCTATAACGCGGCCCACAGTCGGGGAGTAGCTCAGCCTGGTAGAGCACTACGTTCGGGACGTAGGGGCCGGAGGTTCGAATCCTCTCTCCCCGACCAGTTAATCTCCGCAATTTTCCAGATCCAGTCATCGCAAATGTGGAGTAGATTTGGGACATAGATAAGGAGGAACAAGATGACTGCGGCTTCTATCGAATTGAATGGAAAGTCCTATCTACCGCCAAGTGAACCGCTAGTCGTGGTTTGTATCGATGGCGGCGACCCGGAATATATGAAACAGGGTATCAAAGACGGGATAATCCCTACTATAGAAGGCTTTATGAAAGATGGGTTTTACGACATTGCTCAGGGCTCTATGCCGAGTTTTACCTGTCCAAATAATATGTCCATCGTCACTGGCACGGAACCAGAAACCCACGGTATTTCTGGTAATTTCTTCTTGGATCGAGAAACCGGTGAGCCGGTTGTTATGACCGGCCCGGAACTGCTTCGGGCGCGCTCACTCATGAGCGAATTTTCGCGCCACGGCATTACCGTTGCTTCGGTGACCGCTAAGGATAAGCTTCGGACTCAGCTACAAAAAGGGATGGATATGTCAAATGGCTCGGTGAGCTTTTCTTCCCAATATTCTGATCGTTGCTCAATGCAAGAAAACGGGATTGAGAATGTACTCGGTTTTGTAGATCAACCATTGCCGGACATGTATTCAGCAGAACTTTCATTGTTTGCGCTTGATGCAGGAATAAAGTTGTTGGAGGAACGCCGTCCCAGCATCCTCTACCTATCCCTAACAGATTTTATCCAGCACTCGCACGCGCCCGGCACGCCTGTGGCAGATCAATTTTACAAGGATATGGATGCACGATTTGCACGTATGCTGGAGTTGGGTGCAAATGTTGCGCTCACAGCTGATCATGGTATGGGAGACAAAGCGGATGAGCAGGGCGAGCCAAATGTGATTTGGCTTCAAGATGTCTTAGACGAAGTGTTGGGGAGCAATGCCGCTAAGGTGATCTGCCCGATCACGGATGCTTTTGTAGGCCACCATGGCGCATTAGGTGGCTTTGTCCGGGTTTATATCAACGGCAATACCCAGTCTGACGAAGTTATTGAAGTCGTAAGAAATATACCTGGCATTGAGAAATGTTGGACTGCGGAAGGTGCCGCTAAGGAATTGGAACAACCGCTGGACCGCGAGGGCGATGTTGCACTTGTGGGCGATAAGAAGACTGTAATCGGTGGTCGTGCTGTCGATCATGATTTGTCCGCATTGAAGGGTCATCGACTTAGAACCCATGGTAGTTTGCACGAAGCGGATGTACCGTTCGTTTTATCAAGGCCGTTGAAAGACGAGTATGCAAGACGCTGCGAGAATGGGCTGCGTAGTCACAACCTTTTTGAATTTGCCCTTAATGGCACAGAGGAAGCAAACAAATGATTACAAACAACTTAGACAGCATTTGTTACTATCTATGATGCACCGAGCACCCTATCTATCATTCTGGATTACTCGCTTTGTGATGTTAAGGTTGATGAGGTTATCAATTGTTGTGCGATTGCGAAAATTTTCTGGACCTAGATTCATTACGAGGCTACTGGCTTACATCCGTTACCGCCTGACAACCTGGTTGTGGTTTATGAGGCTATTGCCGCATTCCCCTCCAAAGGATTGAGGTTTGTGATCCCCATGTCAGTCAAGACAGTTTCTATTGCGGCCAACGCTTCTTTAATGACCTGGCTGTCTAGTTTGCCGATACATCCGATGCGAAAGGATTCAACTTTCGTAAGCTTCCCTGGGTAAACAGAAAAACCTTTGTCGTTTAAGCGATCATAGAATTCGCCGAACTCAAAGTTTGGGTCGCCCGGCGTTAGTATGGTTACAATTATGGGCGCCTGAAGCGCGTCAGGTAGTAACGTTTGGAAACCAATTGCCCGTAATCCGGCAAGCAAAGTGCTGCAATTCGATCGATAGCGTGAATATCGGCCTGCTATTCCCCCTGCATCTTCAAATTCGTCGAGTGCTTGGTCAAAGGCGGCAATGACATGGGTTGGTGGCGTAAATCGCCATTGCCCGTTAGATTCCAGTGCCTGCCATTGGTCGTAAAGATCAAGGCTAAGGGAATGCGCATTCCCTTTACAAGTGGCCAAGAGAGATTCTCGTATTATGGCAAAGCCCATGCCCGGAACGCCTTCGAGGCATTTGTTTGCTGACGCGATAACCGCATCGTATGGCACGCGCTCAGGGGCTAGATCGATGGCCCCAAAACTACTCATTGCATCGATTAATAAATACCTTCCACGGTCTGCTACGGTCCGTGCAATTTCTTCAATTGGGTTTAGAATTCCAGCCGTAGTCTCGCAATGGACCGCGACGACGTATTTAATATCGGACGATTCTGATAATTTAGCGGCAAGCGCCTCAACATTTACTGGCACATGTTCCGGCGTCTCGAGACATTCATGTGCTCGGCCAAGGTAATCGAGAATTTTAGCGATACGTGATCCATATGCGCCATTGATTAAAACTAACGTCTTCTGATTTTTCGGAATTAGGGTGCCTAAAGTCGCCTCCACGGCAAATGTACCGCTTCCTTGAACCGGAACACAAACATGACTGTTTGCAACCCTCGCTATCTTCAGAAGTCGTCCACGGATGCGTGAATTCATTTCAACAAACGCGCTATCGCGTGATCCATAATCTCTTAGCATAGCTTCTTTTGTTTCAGCGGATGTTGTTAACGGGCCCGGGGTCAGGAGCCATGGATCTTGTCTTTCTGTCATTATTTAAGCCGTTCGGTTGGGATTAAAGTTTTGCTAATAGTAAAATGGTGACTAGATTTAGCAGCGTGCGAAACCGTACTTTCTATCCGATTTGTAGAGAAAAATAATGTGTTATAGGGAATTATTATCCTTTTATCTCCTACTAATATATGGTGGTTCCTATGGTGCGACAACGCAACTAGGTTCACCTAACACAGAATTAGGGCAAGCGGGTGCATTTGACTTTCGTACACTTACCAAGTCGGGGAAGGGATACTAAACCTTATGGCGATATTGCGGCTGCTGGAAGTTTGACTTTGAATCAAACCATTGCGGAAAGATAATTGATTTGGCCGAACATATTTATGGTCGAGCTGGTTAATATCCATTTTTCACGGGTATTAATAAAGGGATTTTATAATGCCCCTCGATATTGGTGATACGCTTCTTGACATGACATTCTTAGCAGATGGTGGACGTGAGGTTTCAACAGCATCACTACAAGGGCAAAAGCTGGTCCTTTATTTTTACCCGAAGGATAATACGTCGGGTTGCACAGCTGAAGCTTGCGACTTTCGTGATAGTTTAAAAGATTTTAATAATGCGAACACCACAGTTATTGGAGTATCCAGAGATAGCGTTCGCAAGCATGATAATTTTAAAGCAAAGAATAATCTGCCATTTCAACTCATCGCCGATGAAGGCGGCGCGCTCTGCGATTTGTTCGGTGTATGGAAGGAAAAAAAACTTTATGGCCGTACCTATATGGGTATTGAACGATCGACCTTCTTGATAAATGAGACAGGGGTGGTATGTGAAGCCTGGCGGAAAGTGCGCATCAAAGGCCATGTGGCGTCGGTTTTAGCGGCTTCGCAGGCGCTCTAATTTCTGTCGGTTAGTTCCTTATGTCGACGACTAAGCGCTGAAAGGCTAGACATTGCGGACAAACATAATGTTTCCGTCCTTTACGCGAGTAGATTTCTATGGCACCGCTTACATCCCAGCTTAAAGGGATTCTCTTTCTTATTATTTCTGGTGCTATCCTATCCTTTACCGACGGGCTCGCGAAATATCTGACTGGGCGACTGGTTATTGGTGAGATTATTTTTTTTCGTGCGTGTTTTGTATTTGTCCCGGTTGTCATAATGATTTGGTGGCGTGGTGGGTTGTCATCGCTAAGGGTTAATAGTTGGCGCTTCCAAGGTGCTCGCGCCGTCTGTGTCGTCGTCACAACTTTTATGTTCTTGGGAGCAACTAGATATTTACCATTGGCCGATGCAATTGCGATCCTTTTTGCATCGCCGATTTTTATCACAGCAATGGCGCCCTTTGCGCTGGGTGAACAAGTTGGTTGGCGACGTTGGACCGCTGTCTTAGTTGGGTTTGGTGGTGTACTTTTGATGATTCGGCCCGGAAGCAATCCATTAGTTTGGTCGGCGATGTTGGTTTTGGGTGCGACATTTGTGCTTTCTATCCGCGATATCATTACGCGACGGATGTCGGGAACAGAGTCTACAAGTGCTATTATGGCGGTGTCGACCGGGTCTATCTTGCTCTGTGGCTTGATTACTTTGCCACTTAGCTACCTTACAACAGGTATTGGGGCGTGGCGAATGCCAACACTAGAGGAATTCGGCCTCTTGGCGCTGACTGGCACTCTGCAAGGTGTAGGTCAGTATTTTATGGTCACAGCATTTCTTCTTGCGGAAGCGGTGGTGGTTGTTCCGTTCCGATATTTTTCGCTGATATTCGCGGTGCTTTTCGGTTATCTGCTATTCGGCGATGTGCCGGATCCTATGATGTTTTCCGGTGCAGCCGTAGTCGTTGGCAGTGGGCTCTATATTTTTCAGCGAGAAGTGCGTATGGCTAAGCTGTCAAAAACCTAACTCTAATAAGCCCGTTCAATAGCGAAATCGATGGCTTCCAGCATGGCATCCTTCATCGGACAATCACGGAACAGCCCAAGTGCATCTCGGGCGATGGAACCGTAGTGGCGTGCACGATCGACCGTATCATGCAAAGCATTGTATTTATCCATAAGTGCCATGGCATGCAGCAAGTCGCCGTCGTTCTGATCTAAATCTTCGAGTGTGCGACACCAGAAAACTCGCTCCTCGTCATTGCCGCGGCGCCAGGCAAGTACGACGGGCAGGCTGATTTTACCTTCCCGAAAATCGTCACCCACCGTCTTACCAAGGGCTTTTTCGTCTGCAGAATAATCGAGCACATCATCTATCAGTTGAAAGGCGATGCCGAGATTCATGCCGTAACTTTCAAGTGCCTGTTCTTCAGCCTGCGGGCGCTCTGCAACTACAGCACCAACGCTCGCGGCGGCAGCAAACAGGGTCGCAGTCTTGGCCCTGATAACATCTAGATAGGCTTCTTCGCTAGTCTTGGTGTCGTTTGTGGTTAGCAACTGCATGACCTCACCTTCAGCAATTAATGCAGAAGCATCTGATAGGATTTTCAGAATGCGTAATGAGCCGTCGGCGACCATAATTTGAAAGGCTCGCGAAAACAAAAAGTCACCAACCAGCACTGAGGCTTGATTTCCCCAAACCGCATTGGCGCTGTCCTTGCCGCGACGCAACATCGATTCATCCACTACATCGTCATGCAGAAGCGTTGCTGTGTGGATGAACTCAACACAGGTCGCAAGTCCAATATGTCGATCACCCTCATAACCACATAGTTTAGCTGCAGCGAGTGTCAGAAGAGGGCGCAGGCGTTTCCCGCCTGATGCTACAATATGCCCTGCCAATTGCGGAATTAGAGAGACTGGGCTGTTCATGCTTTCCACGATAAGTCGATTGACCCGATGCAAGTCCTTGCCGGCAAGAGCTAGCATGTTGTCTAATGATGGCTCGGTCGATTGTCTACGCCGAGAACTCTCGAGATTTACGATGGTACCCACCCGGTTGCGCCTTTCTGCTAACTAGCACACTTCGTGATTATGAGCATAAAGTACGGCGGTGGCCGGTCAAGTCCGGCAAATTGCCTCACTGGTTAGGAGTTGTATGCGAGAAATTTTACGTAGTAACGATGTAGTCCACCTGTCTTGGGTTTCCGCGCTATTAGCGGATTCTGGCATAGAGGCGGTTATTCTGGATTTACATATGAGCGTTATGGAGGGTTCGATTTCGGCAATCCCGCGCCGCATGATGGTAAATGACGACCAGTATGAGGAAGCAATGACGCTGGTTAAAGCTGCGGAGCGAGAGTTTTCCAGAAAGCCTGACTTCTTGCTAAATGGCCGTGTTGTACTTCATCAGCCCAAAACCGGGTACCGTTCGGCTATCGACCCAGTTATGTTGGCCGCAGCGGTGTGCGAGAAGCCGGTGGGGAAAGTCTTGGATATAGGTTGCGGTGTTGGGACTGCAGCGCTGTGTTACGCCTATCGCGTTCCCGGTAATCGCGTTATGGCATTGGAGGAGCAACCAAAGATGGCGGCACTAGCGCGAGAAAATGTTGCTGCCAACGGTTTGGACAACCGGATTACTATTGTCGAAGGTGATCTTCTGGACGCACCGAAAGTGCTAGAACCTGGTTCGTTCCAGCATGTAATGGCGAACCCGCCCTATGTCGCCGCTGCGCAGGCCGATCCGTCCATGGATCTCGTGCGCGCAGCAAGCCACGTAGAAGGGCATGCCGGACTTGCCGATTGGATATCATTCGCCCACGCTCGGTTAGTACACAAGGGCTCCCTAACATTAATCTATGACCCGCGGCGGTTAGACGAACTGATGGAGGCTCTTAGGGGAAGTTTCGGCGGCGTGATAGTATTTCCACTTTGGCCATCAATAGGTCCGGAACAGAGTGGTAAAGATGCAAAACGAATTATCGTACAAGCTCGAAAAGGCGTGCGGACACCGGCACGGATATGCACCGGGCTTGTTTTGCATGAGGCCGATGGTTCTTATACCTCTGCAGCTGAACGGATTTTACGTAATGGAGAGGCCCTTAGGCTATGATAGGCTAACGCGCTTGAAGTTTGAGAGAGTGGCATGAGTATTTGTAAAATATATCGTCCAGTCATCTGAAGGAAAGTAGGGCTGTAGGTGATGGTGCAAATTTAATTTATATTATGTATTTAGTTGTAAGAGCGGTGCGAATAAGCGTTCTCGTCGGGGTGATTGAGGGCTATGTCAAAAAAGGCGATGTACCGGTATGGCTTGACTCCCACTCACGGTTCCAAATTCGGGTTTTTAAGAAGGCAATCCTTTGAACGATCATCGGTTTCGTAACCACCTTTTTACTTATTAGGTTTGTCATACTTTTATTCATAATAATTTGGTGGATTGTACGTTGCGTGAAGGGTATGCAAGCTTTCAATAGAGGCGAGCCGCATCCGAACCCGATGTCTCGGATGTTAATCTAAAAAATTAAGTAAGTTTCCTCTTGGAGTGTAATGTTTGTCGCACTACATAAGATGCCATGATAAAAAAACAAAAATCCAGTTGGCTTGCGAAAGTTCCGTTTATAGGTTCGCGTCTCAGTAGATTGAGAAAGAAGCCCCGCGTTGCGGTGCTGCAGCTTTCTGGCGTCATCGGCGAAGCGGGAATGATGCGGCGTGGTGGATTAAACCTCGCTGATCTTGAGGATAACATTGAGCAGGCTTTTGACATTCCGAGGCTTAAAGCCGTAGCTATTTGTATTAATTCGCCCGGCGGGTCACCCGTGCAATCTGCACTGATTGCCGGACGTATACGTGAATTGGCCAAAGAAAAGAAAGTACGCGTTTACGCATTTTGTGACGATGTGGCGGCTTCCGGTGGTTATTGGCTCGCATGCGCGGCAGATGAAATTTATGCAAATGGAGCTTCCATAGTTGGCTCAATCGGTGTTATTTCGGCCAGTTTCGGATTTCCTGAGTTGATGAAACGATTGGGGGTGGAGCGGCGCGTTTATACGGCAGGGGAGAATAAGCGTCGACTTGACCCTTTTTTGCCTGAAAATAGGAAGGACGTGACCCATCTGAAATCGTTGCAAAAGGATTTGCACGCACAGTTTAAATCCTATGTACAGGAGCGGCGAGGGAAACGCCTGAAAGGGCCAGATAAGGTTCTATTTAGTGGTGATTTTTGGAGCGGCACAAAGGGTTTAGAGCTTGGTTTGGTGGATGGTCTTGGCGATTTTCGTTCCGTTATGCGCAAGAAGTTTGGCAATGATGTCCGATTTTATCCAATTGAAGAAAAAAAGGGATTCCTGGCCAAGCGTCTGGGTATGTCGGTCAAGTCAGAGCATTGGGCTGATGATTTGGTTGGTGCTATCGAAGAACGTGCTTTTTGGAATCGTTACGGACTTTAGGCATTATCTGGTACCATCTTTCTCAATATGATTAGTGTCGGTAAACTTGCTCTCCTCATCGCAATTATATTGGTTGTGTTGATTGGGTTGCGACTATTTGGTCGCCGCAAAACAAGCTCAAAGGCGGAGGGCCGTATTGCGGATACCGTTCGATGCAAAATTTGCGGTATATATATTCCTAAATCCGGTGTAAGCCCTTGTGATCGTATTGGTTGCCCTTATTGACCGGGATTAGGGTGACCCCTAATTTGTCCTGAATAATGCACTGCACCATTTGCGCATTGCTTTGATGATTGGTCTTTAGCATGCCTGCCGAAAATAATTTCCAAAAACTGATTCTGAAACTGCACCAATTTTGGTCGGATCAAGGTTGCGTAATTTTACAGCCCTATGACATGGAAGTGGGCGCAGGTACTTTCCATCCGGCAACCACACTGCGCTCGCTAGGGCCAGAGCCATGGAAGACTGCTTATGTGCAGCCGTCGCGTCGCCCGACTGATGGTCGTTATGGTGAAAATCCAAACCGTTTGCAGCACTATTATCAGTATCAGGTCATTTTGAAACCATCTCCGTTGGAGAGCCAGGAACTATATTTGGAAAGTCTTGTGGCCATCGGTATCGATCCGATGGGCCATGATATTCGTTTTGTTGAAGATGACTGGGAGAGCCCCACCTTGGGTGCTTGGGGCCTTGGCTGGGAAGTTTGGTGTGATGGCATGGAAGTGAGTCAGTTCACTTACTTCCAGCAAGTTGGAGGCTTCGATTGCAACCCCGTGAGCACGGAATTGACTTATGGGCTCGAACGGCTCGCGATGTACGTGCAGGGAATCGAGAATGTGTATGATCTTGATTTGAATGGCCAAGGCGTAGTTTACGGCGATGTATTCTTAAAGCAGGAGCAACAATATTCTGCCTATAATTTTGAATATGCGAATACAGACATGCTTTTGCAGCATTTCCGAGATTCAGAACAAGAGTGCCAGGCGTTAGTCGGAAAGAATTTACCGTTGCCAGCATACGATCATTGTTTGAAAGCCAGCCATACATTTAATTTGCTTGATGCGCGTGGCGTGATCAGTGTGACTGAACGACAGTCTTATATTTTGCGGGTCCGCGAGCTTGCCAAAGCATGTTGCGAGTCCTGGCTCAGAACCGAAGGACATTTAGCCGATGGCTGAGTTATTATTCGAAATTTTAAGTCAGGAAATACCGGCCCGCATGCAGCGCCGTGCGTCGGACGATCTCCGAATTTTGGTGGCGGAAGGGCTGAAAAAGGCTGGTCTTGCATTTGATAAGGCGCATGCATTCTCCACACCGCGGCGGCTGGCGTTGGTTGTTGATGGTTTGGCAAAGAAGCAACCGGACGTGTGTGAGGAGCGCCGCGGCCCTCGCGCGGATGCACCTGATAAAGCAATTAAAGGATTTCTTAGCAGTGTTGGCTTGAATTCTATCGACGAATGTGAACAGCGCGAAACCGATAAGGGTACTTTCCTGTTTGTTGTGGTTGAAAAAAAAGGCGTCCCAACGATTGATGTGTTGCCGTCGATACTGATCGATGCGGTAGAGAAGATGTCATGGCCGAAATCCATGCGGTGGGGCCACAATGGATTTCGTTGGGTGCGACCTATTCATTCAATTTTGGCGATCTTTAATGGTGACGTGCTAAAGGGTGCACTTAATATTAAGGGAGAACAAATCCCATTTGGGCGCACGACAGTTGGTCACAGGTTCCTTGCGCCTGAGACTTTTTCCGTTGCCAGCTTCTCGGATTATCAAAATCAACTCCGAAGGGCATCGGTAATCCTAGACCCTGATGAACGTCAGGCGTTGATAGAGAAGGATCTTTCTGCTCTAGCAACAAAAGAAGATTTATCTATAAAGGATGACCCGCTTCTTGTTGCGGAAGTCGCAGGGTTAGTCGAATGGCCGGAAATACTGTTGGGTGAAATTGATGAAGCTTTCATGGATGTACCCGCGGAAGTCTTGATTACGTCGATCCGGACTCATCTAAAGTATTTTGTGCTGGAGGACCACAGTGGCAAGTTAGTGCCGCGTTTTGCGGTGGTATCTAATATGGCTGCTGAAGATAATGGTAAGGCTATTGTTATCGGTAACGAACGCGTCCTACGAGCTCGTTTGGCGGATGCTAAATTTTTCTGGGATCAAGACCGTAAGAATCCTTTGTCGAGCTGGACGCCGATGCTAGCGGATATCACGTTTCATGAAAAACTTGGAACTCTTGATGCAAAAATTGATCGAATGCAGGCGTTAGCGACTGAACTTTGTATCGTTCTCGAAGGTGTGTGTCGGGATCGCGTCCTGTCTGCTGTTCGTTTGTGTAAAGCTGATTTGGTATCGGGTATGGTTGCGGAATTGCCTGAGTTACAAGGAATAATGGGGCGTTACTATGCACTTCATGATGGTGAGCATCCGGATGTCGCAGATGCGATTGCTGACCACTATAGCCCTCAAGGTCCCAAGGATAGATGTCCGTCAGCACTGGTCTCCGTTGTCGTGGCGCTAGCCGATAAAATCGATACTTTGGCTGGCTTCTGGGCTATTGGTGAAAAACCGACCGGATCAAAAGACCCTTATGCCCTACGCCGCGCTGCACTGGGTGTCATTCGCTTGATTGTGGAGAATGATTTGCGGATCCCTTTAGGGCCAATATTTAAGTTTGCTCTAGATGCACAGCCGGCAAAAAACGATTCTGGGCAAGCTACTGAGAGCTTACTTGGCTTTTTTTCTGATAGGCTCAAGGTTCATTTGCGTGAGAGGGGTGTTCGCCATGATCTGATTTCTGCTGTTTTCGCATTAGGTGGCGAAGATGATCTTGTGCGTCTGTTGATGCGTGTAGATGCTCTGTCGGCCTTTCTTGACAGCGAAGATGGTGCAAATTTGTTGACCGCTTATAGTCGGGCAGCAAACATATTGCGCATAGAAGAGGACAAGGATGATACTCGGTTCAATGGTGAGCCGGACCAGTCTCAGTTGGAGCAACCGGAAGAAAGCGAATTGGCATCGGCACTGAAGCAGGCAGCGGTCAACGCTAAGAGCGCTCTTGAAAAAGAGGACTATAAAAGCGCTATGCAGACTATGGCCGCATTGCGGGGACCAGTTGACGGGTTTTTTGAGAAGGTAACCGTCAATGCTGAAGAACCAGCTCTGCGGGTTAACCGCTTAAAATTGTTGTCGGGTATTCGGGAAACGATGCGAACGGTTGCAGATTTCAACCAAATTGAGGGTTAGGATTATATGCATAAATGGGTCTATGCATTCGGCGATGGTAAAGCCGACGGGGGTGCCACGATGCAAAATCTGCTGGGCTGCAAGACCAAGCCGGATTTAAAGCTTGGTATTTGCGGGGAGCATGGCGGTGATCAAGCATCGATAGGATTTTGCTCAACCCGTTTCCTGGCGAACTAATCTTTGTTTTTAGTCCGAATAAAACTCCAACTAATATACCTTTTGAAATTAATTAAACGTAAACTTCTTTTACTGCGAGTTTTGGTAGGTGCAGACGGAACTGCTTTGTAAATATTAGCAAATAATTACATGTACTTTCTTGATGTTAATTTTGCATTTGATTTGAGTGTTATTTGGGTTTATTTATTTATCGAAATATCGATATTTCGGCATTGATAAATGAAAAATGATAATCGTGATCGCGTATTAATTTTTTTCGGCGACCCTGATGCGCCTATTCGCCAAGTTATTCGGACTACGATGGCTAGCGAGAATTATCGTAATATTGAGGTTTTTAATAAACTTCAGACGTTACGCGATAGTATCCGCAATCTAGACCCTCATCTCATTATTATAGATTCGGGGTTACCAGAAGGAGATGCGATTAAGCTTATTTCTGATGTGCGATTGGGGAAGGTCGGGCGTAATCCATTTGTTCCTATTATTACAACAACCTGGGATCCTGATCGAAATACGGTTCGTAAAATCGTTGATAGTGGTACCGATGACCTTTTAGTGAAACCGTTATCACCGGCGCAATTGATGACGCGGATTAGTGTCCTTGCGGATAACAGAAAGCCGTTCGTGGTTACCAGTGACTATATTGGGCCTGATCGCCGTGATGATAGCGCCCGAAAGCCAGATATGCCCTGTTTTGATGTGCCGAATACTTTAGAGATGGCGCTGAGCGGCGAGGATATTGATCAGACCAAATTGGATGGCTTGATTAAGGAAGCGATGGCTGAAGTAAATGAACAACGGTTAAAGCGACATTCCTATCAGATTGAATTTTTAGTGCGGCTCATTATTCCGGCTGTTAAGGAAGGAAAAATCACCGTTGATACGACCGCGCAAATTGAGAAACTATGTGAAATTAGTGAAGATATGGAACGTAGGGTAGATGATCCTCAATTCGAGAATGTGGTGGAGCTTAGTGAGTCCTTTACCGAAATTGCAAGCTCCGTCCGAAAGAAATTGCCTGAGCCCGACCCCATGGACGTCCAAGTGCTTGCGGAGGTTTCCCAGGCAATATTGTTGGCACTTAATCCGGATCTGACACAAGACAGTGCAGTAACTGAGATCACCGACATGGTGCGTCAGTTTTCCGATCGTGCAACGGCAGCGGAACTGCGAAGGTAGGTTTTTAATTGGGCGTTAGTTGTCAGCCAGACTGTTTTAATCTGTAAATCAGATAGTAGGCATTAGTGCCTCGTTGAAAGTACGTCGAATACGTCACCATCTGCTATAATTCCTTCCATATGGCGCCGATGCCAAAGGGCAAAAAACAGTAGTGTCCAGGCAGCAAATCCCGCTCTTTTGTCATTCGACTTAAAAATGCGTTCTACAGAATCAGGCTGACAGATGCGAGATATTGCAGGAAGGGCAGAAACCATTGGCCCAAGTTGGTTTCCTCGTTCGCTAATCCATTGGCCCACCGGAACGGTAAAGCCGCGTTTGCGAGAAAAAGGTTTAGCTTGCGGTATTGCTTTGTTTAACCATTGGCGAAGGATCCACTTTCCCTGACCCTCATTAATTTTTAGGTCATCGGGCAACAAAAAGACTTTAGCGGCCACATCACGGTCTAGAAATGGAGTTCTGCCTTCGAGACCGTGTGCCATGAGGCATCGATCAAGTTTCATTAACAAATCGTTGGGAAGCCAGTCTCGACAATCAGTTGTTTGAGCGATTTGGAGCTTGGTACGCGCGCCCCAGCCACCGCTTGCCTCTAAGGACGCAATAGAATCGCGCCATGCATGGGGAAGTTTGCGCAAAACTTTGAGTTGATCGAAGGTGCCTCGCGATCGAATGGTACGCCTACCACGCCACCAAGGCCGCAAAAGGCGTCGATATCTGCCGTAACCGGCAAACAACTCGTCGCCGCCTTCACCAGACAGGATAACTTTAACACTTTTTGCTGCTTCGCGTGCTAGTTTCCAAGTAGGCAAAATTGCATAGTCCGCCGCCGGGTCATCCATCGCTGCGGCAATTTTTGGCAGGGTGGACCAGAAATCACTTTCGCCAAATTCCACCTCCACATGTTCGGCACCGACCGATGCCGCGAGGTCACGCGCATGAGCGCGTTCGTCTGATACGCCTTGATGAGTGAAGCCAATGGTGAAAGCCTGGACTGGTTTTTCATTAAGGCGCGCCATGACCGAGAGTATTGCCGATGAGTCAATTCCACCAGAGAGGAATAAGCCATATGGTACGTCCGACCGTTGATGGATCGCAACACTATCGAGTAGTGTTTTATCTAACATTTTGATCGCATCATCAGCTGAAAGTTCTTCGCCTGCAGCATTCGGCAGGGCTGGTAAGCGCGTGCGTTCAATTATCCTTCCTTGACGAATTAAAAGCGTCTCGCCCGGTTTAACGCGCTCTATACCTTTGAAAATGGTGGTGTCGCCACAGGTGAACTGCATTTGCAATAATTCATCAAGCCGGTCATCGTCCAGGGTTGGTTCTAGCAGACCAGCAGCAAATATTGCTTGCGGTTCAGAGGCGAATGCAAAGCCATATGTTGTTTCAGCAAAATAAAGCGGCTTAATGCCGAACGGATCACGAGCTAAAATTAGCTGCTCTTGCACAGGGTCATGGATTGCGATGGAGTACATGCCACGGAGCGATGCGGCAAAGTCCATTCCGTCTCGTCGGTAAAGTGCAAGAGGGGGCTCGCAATCCGATTGAGTGGAAAAAGAATGCTCAGTCATGGTGGATCGGAGTTCGAGATAATTATAGATTTCCCCATTGGCAATCAAGGCATTGCCGGTTGAATCGTAAAGGGGCTGGTCACCAGTTTCTAGGTCAATGATCGCAAGACGTCTCTGTACCATGCCAACATTGCCCGATATATGGCGTCCTTCACCATCGGGACCTCTATGGACAAGGGAATCAGCGAAAGCATCTAGCACTTTTTGCGAGGGTGCTTTCCCATCAAATGTCATCAAACCGGCAATGCCACACATTAACTTCTGACCGTTTCGAAAAATTCGTGATAGAGGGCAACAACCCGTGCCTTGGTGAAGTGTTTCTGATAAGCGTTGAAGCCATTATAGGCAAGGGTCGTTCTCAAATCTTCAGATGCTATCACTTGAAGAATGGCATCACTGGCAGCTTTCGCGTTATCAATGGGGAATAGCAACCCATTAAGATAAGGGGTGATCAATGATGTGGGTCCCTGGGCAGCAGCGGCAATGACAGGTTTGCGTTGTGCCCACGCTTCAATCACCACATTGCCAAGGGGTTCATGACGAGATGGACACAAGAATATATCGCAGGTGGCTAATAGGTTTGCCGTATCTTGTCGCCAGCCGAGGAATCTAACGCGTTCTTCAATGCCAAGCTGTTTGCTTTGTTTGGAAAGTGATTGTCGCAAAGCTCCGTCACCAGCGATCCAAAGGTGGCAACCAGGCGCTAATGCAACTGCATTCAACAATAAGTCGAACGCTTTGTTTTCATGTAACCGGCCCATTGCGAGGAGCAATGGGGTGTCATTGGGTGTGTTGAAAATTGATCGATCAATTGGTATGCCAGGAGTCCCATCTACAAAGTTTGGCAGGTAATGGCAATTCTCCATCGGCCAACCCGCACCAATAATATAATCGCAAATATTCTGTGTATTACCGATTAGGTGATTGCAGGTGCTATAATATTTTAGATCATAATAACCACCAAGACGTCCAACGATTGTATGGTTTCCGGTTGGACAAAAACGCGCGGCGCGGTTCATCCAGGCCACTAGGATATTTGGGGCAAACGTTTCAATGCAACTTTTCAATCGCCCACGAGTGCGAAAATCAAATCTTCCGCCAAAGGTTAGTTTATGGGTCGGAATATTCGCGTGTTCTAATATTTTAAGGCGTCTTTCATAAGGTCTAATAGCGGTTTCCTGTTTCAATCCGGCATCCGCAAGCGCAGGGACAAGGCGACAAAAAAATGCCTCTGCACCTCCGTGTTCAGCACCCGCCATAGCATGGAACACACGGATCAATCTTTTTCCAATCTAGCTTTTAAATATGAGAGTACGGGATAAAGTGAGGCAAAAAGGGCAATTAGAAACCCATAGACCCCCTCCCGGTATCCGCTCCGCGCTACGTAGCATTTCCAGAATCGGGAGAAAATTCTGCGCACGTTATGGCCGAAACTTCCTATATCACCAGAAGCACGAAGGTCTGCGGCCTTGGCTGTTGTATAGCGGTCGAGTCTGGTTATCATGTCAGAAATATCACGATCTACGTAATGGACCATACGATTTTTCAATTCGCCTTTTGGTCCTTTGAGTTCTAATGCGGGATGAATACGCTGGTCGCCCCACCGTTTGTGACCTTTATAAAATAATCGGGGGGCCGCACTGACACCCCACGACGCACCCCATCCGTAGCGAACTCGTTTGTCGCCGATATAATTATCAAAGGGAATTAAAAAATATCCAGATTTTGATTTCTCTATGGTTTGCCTAATTTCGTCGCCTAGCGCCGAGGATACACGTTCGTCACTATCTACTTCGACAATCCACTCTCCACTGCAAGCTTCTATGCCGGTATTGCGGCGCTCTCCTTCGATTTCCCAACTTCCCTCTATGAGGTGGTCGGTGTAATTCGCGGCGACGGCCTTGGAGCCATCTGTACATTTGTCCAGCACTACAACGATTTCATCAGCGAATTTCAAGCATTCGAGGCAATCACAAAGTTGCTTCTCTTCATTATGAGTGACGACGAGTGCGGATAATTTCTTGAGTGCACCTTCGTTCATGCCGTGCCTTTCTTTATCCCCTGCCAAAATTGGCGTGTCGCATCTTCAACCATATCTACCGTAAGTCCGTCCATCAAAGTGCCCGTGGTGCGATGATCGTAATCCAGCGCGCCGGTTAATGTCTCGAAAGATTCTGGTGTGCGCACCCAATGCGTGCGTCTACCCCATGGCGCATAAAGTGTTTCCTTGCTTGGGCCGAAGAGGCCTAATGTGGGTATACCGGTTGCCGCTGCCATATGCATAAGTCCTGAGTCGTTGCCTACGAAAAAACTGCATCGGCTGAGACAGGCACCAAGGGTTCCCAAGTCAACGGTGCCCACGAGGTCTATCCGCCTTCCAGGAGGAATAGCGTCCAAAAGCGGAACGGCTTGATTGCGTTCGCTTTTTGCCGCAATCACCGCGACTAAGGCATCTGGGAAAAGGCCACCTGTAACGGTTAGGTTCTTCATCAAGTCTGCAAAATTTGCAGCGCGCCATTGTTTCCCAAGCCAATTTGCCGCGGGCGCGATGGCGATTACTCGTTGGTCTTCGGGAATAATATTCTGAGCATGTTTTATTTGGTTGTCAGTATGCCAGAGCCTTGGTGCGGGAGGGCAATCTTCAAGTCCTACGATACGACTGATCAAGCGTACTCGATGGCAGCTAGGATCTGGTGCTGGCATAGTTCGGCGTTCTTTTGCCGACAATAGCCAGCCGATTATGGATCGACGGAGGTCAATAACTAAATCCCAACGAACGAAAATGGTTTGTTGCCAGAGCGATAGCCAGTGTTTTGCGTAAGGTTTCTTTTCCATTCTTATAATATGCTCTAAACCCGGAGCAGCCTCAAAGATTGGAGATGATAAAGGGCCAGCTACTACAGTGAACTTAGCAGACGGGTATTGCTCGGCCAAATGGCCTAATAGGCCGGTCGATAAGACGGCGTCGCCTAGGCGATTAGCGGTTATGAACAAAATGCGCATTGCGTATGATTATAGTAATGCTAAGAGACGGGACATAGCTTGCCTTTTAAAGTATTGCTACCAATTGAATGCGTGTTTTTAGCAAGGAAATGGACATGGTTGGTGATAAAGCCTTGTTTGTGATTTTGAAGTCTAGAGGATTACTCACAGTTGGTGGGAAAGATCGAGTAGAATTTCTGCAAGGATTGGTCTCGAACGATGTCCGACATGTTTCGGACGCGCGGTGTATCTGGGCGGCCTTATTGACACCACAGGGAAAATATTTGCACGATTTTTTTATAAGTGAAAATGATGATAAATTCTTCTTGGATTGCGAAGCTGACCGCTTGGTGGATTTGGGGCAAAGGTTGAGCCGCTACAAACTCCGGGCCAATGTGGATTTAGGCATGTCTGAAAAGCAATCTGTAGCAGTAGTTTTCGGAAATGACGTCGCCGACGGCCTTGGCTTGGGCGATGAAGTAGGCGCTACAAAAACCATTGATGGCGCCATTTTTTATAAGGATCCAAGGCTTTCCGCACTTGGTTTACGCGCGATTTTAGATGACACGAAAGCGGGTGAGATTTTGACGAACCGCGGTTTCAAAGAGGGAACACTTGATGACTATGAACGATGGCGGCTTGAGGCAGGGGTCCCCGACGGTAGCCGAGACATGATAGTCGAGAAATCCATCCTTCTTGAAAGTAATTTTGACGAATTGAATGGTATCGACTGGGATAAGGGCTGTTTTATGGGCCAAGAATTGACCGCACGAACCAAATACCGGGGACTGATCAAGAAACGTTTAGTGCCAGTCCGAATCGAAGGGGAACCTCCTGTACCGGGTGCCGATATTTTATTCGACGGAAAGAATGCTGGCGAAATGCGGACCTCTTGTGGAAGAGCTGGTATCGCTCTTTTGCGACTGGAGCATTTGGAGCGCGCTTTGGCGGGCGAGGGTTCTTTGTCGGTAGAGGGTAGGATAATCCTTCCACGAAAACCGGATTGGGCGGATTTTTAACCAGTGGTTGCAATAGCTGAGCATCAGAACTGTTAAAGCTCTTGTACCTAAATACTAGTGATAATAAGTGCTCCGAAGAACGTATAGCTTGGTGTTCTACTTGATGCAGGTCAAAGGACTTACGTTGGTTGAAATACACGATTTTGGATTTAAGGGATCTAAGGAACTAGTGCTAGTTTATAAATTGATTGAAGCTTTAGTCACAGATATTCTGAATCGCTTGCCAGTCGTCTTCACTGATAGGCGTTCCCCTCGGCGGCTTTGGTTTAGCTTGAATGGCATCGATACGTTCTCGAAGCGTTGGATGGGAAGCGAGATACTTAAGAACTAAATCATCGTCATTGCGCGTTCCTTCGGCTTTGCCTTCATTCATTAACTTTTTAAAGAAGTTCACTAGCCCTGTATTATTAATTTTGGCGAGGGTAAGTATTTCAATAGCGGTCTCATCGGCTTCTGCTTCGTTGCTGCGGGAATAGGAGGCATTAGCTAAATGTAAGGCGAAGCCAGAAGCTAAATCACCGGATGAGCCGGATACGCCTGTTAGAGCCGTAATAAGCATCGACCAGCCATAGGCGTGGATCAGCGCTTTAGCGGGATGACGTTTGATGACATGGCCCATCTCATGGGCGAGGACGCCGGCTACTTCTTCCAGTGTGTCCGCTTTTTCAATCAATCCACTTAGTATAACGATATGGCCACCGGGGGCTGCAAAAGCGTTTACCACCTTGCTTTTGGCGACCCGTACTTTGAACCGGTAGGGCGTATCGACGGTTGCTGCTAGCCGATCCGTTAGATGCTGCAAAGCAAGTAAACCTTTAGGGTTTTCACACTTACTCTCATTAGCACTAAAGATTTTGGTGACAGTCTTAACGACTCCTGCGCCGATCTCTTCTTCCCATTCCATGGGGATGCTTTCGGCGAGCGGGCCGGCAATACGCGGTAGCCCGTATATTACAAATAGGGCAAAACACAAAAATAGAGCGCCGATAATGGTGAATTTTTGGACACCGGCCCGGCTCACTGGGTCTCGCTTTAGATAGGGTGCTAATTGCTCTAATTGGCTCAAAATCGATTGGTCTGGAATGGCCAGACGCTCGCCTTCCAAAGAACGGTTTTGCAGACGGATAGGTCGATCTGCGGTGAGAGCTTCCGCAAGTTTCACATCTTTCCAGTCCCATTCGGCGATGGGTTGGCTTTTCGTGTTCTCGATAATGAGACCCTGTATGGCACAGAGCACCGCAACGTCGTGTTGCTCGGCGGATTGGCCATTGCTGTAGCGCGCTTCAAACCGTACTGATATGTCACTTGTCATTTAGTTTCGGATTCCGCATTGCAGATTTGCATTAGAGTGCATCGACTTCTAGTGCTTCCGCCAATCCCTCACCATAACCAGGCTTGTCTTGCTGGTTTTGCAGCAGACGCGCCGCCGAGAAAGCGCCGGTAATTGTCATATTGGCACAGAATGCGGAGATAAAACGATTGAAGATGATAATAGGAATAAGAGTGCCAAATATCGCGAGGGCAATGATCAGTAATATTAGGAATGTTGTTGCATCATTGCCGCCAGATGTCATTGCGATGGTTAGTGCAAACAGCACCACCAATCCGCCATAAACTAAATAAGCGGGTATATAGACATTGAAAAGTTGTCCGACCGTCATTGTTGAGGTGGCTGACAGGTTTTCGAATTTGGTTGCCGAGACAAAATGACGAATGACGACGGCGCTGTACCAAACCATTGCGACAGCGGTCAGGATACCAATCAGTGTCAATGCGATGAGGACCCCGACAACCAGTTGAAACATTTCAGCTTGGCTAGGTTTGGTTTCAATGGCCTCAAAGAATTTGTAGGAGAAATACCCCATCACGCCATAAAGGATGAGAAGGCAGACTAGACTGAACAACCACGATTTCATCAATGGGGCGAGCGGCGCATCGAATTTTAGATTCACATCGCCAAACACACTATTTTCGATTCGATATTTCTGCAGGGCAAGCTGCATTTTTGGATACATGACACCGAGTGTGACAATTGTCAGCAACGTGTAGAGAAACGCTTTATTTGCAAATGTGATCGCCGAGCCACTCATGCCGCCGCGTATACCGCACCACGAGGTACGGGTCAGCCGATATCGCTGAGCGCGATATGAGGCGATATGAATAAGGTAAAAGAAGCCTAGCCCATATAGGATTTGGACCACGATAAAGATATAAGGCTTGCTTTGTAGCGCAATTTGGAGAAATGAGTTGAGCAGTAAGACGGGAATGAGAATGAGCATCACCACCAAAAAACCAAGGAACAGCTCGGTACCGGTGCCGGTATATTCCAACGGCTCGCCCCGAAATGAAACTTGGCTCCAAAGGTAACGGCGGATTTTGGTTTTGCCCCAAAAGCGGTAAATGCCCAGCGTTATTATCGATAGGAGTATGTTTCTAAGGACAATGGGGATAAGTTTGCGAAGACGGCCTGTATAGAGCGGTTGTTCATTCACCGCATCGTATGTCGTATCACTTGGAGGCGGCGATTCTTTGTTCGGGGTACCGTCCCGAATTTCGACAAACTCGGACATGATAAATAACCTCTCTTCTGGACACCTTCGGTACCCTGTTATTATCTCTCTTCGCAAGTGTTTGGGCAATGGAGATGGACCCAGGGCTGGACGATTTGTTATAGGATAGGCTCTTGGTTAAAGAGCCAATTATAATTTAGGAGAAGCCGTTTATGGCCAGTCAAACTTTTCCCGCGCTAGTGCTAAACGAAGATAACCGCAAAGTATCCCACGAATTAAAACAGCTGAACGTTGATGATTTGCCCGACGGCGATGTTTGCGTTGCGGTAGAGTATTCCACCGTTAATTATAAAGACGGCATGGTAATGAACGGTATTGGGCGATTAGTGCGAGATTACCCGCACGTTGCGGGAATTGATTTAGCGGGTGAGGTGGAAGTCTCTGATGATGATCGTTACAAACCAGGTGATAAGGTTGTCTTAACCGGCTGGCACGTCGGTGAGCGTCACTGGGGCGGCTACGCGGCAAAGGCGCGTGTTAAGGCGGACTGGTTGGTTCCGTTGCCTGATGGTCTTTCTACTCGTCAGGCCATGGCGGTAGGCACGGCAGGGTTTACTTCAATGCTGGCTATCATGGCTTTAGAAGAGTGCGGACTTGTTCTCGATACGGGCCCTGTGGTCGTAACTGGGGCTGCTGGTGGTGTAGGTTCAATAGCCGTCGCGATACTCGCCAACCTTGGTTATAGTGTTACTGCCTCAACAGGCAGGCGGTCTGAGTCAGGTTTCCTGGAATCATTGGGGGCATCTGAGATTATCGATAGAACAGTATTATCCGAAACATCTGGTAAGCCACTTGATGCAGAGCGTTGGGCCGGTGCTGTGGATACCGTAGGGTCAACCACGCTCGCTTCAGTGCTTGCACAAATGATGTACGGGAGTTCGGTAGCTACTTGCGGGCTGGCAGGTGGAGCCGATTTGCAAACCACTGTCATCCCATTCTTATTGCGTGGCATTAACTTACTTGGAATCGATTCTGTTGTTCAGCCGTTCGATAACCGTTTAGCAACATGGCAACGTATTGCTGAAGATTTGCCATTAGAGAAACTGGACGCGTTGACTGAAACGGTCGGCATTGCCGCCGTACCAGATGCTGCCAGCGCTATCATTAAAGGTGAAATTCGTGGTCGGTTAGTAGTCGATGTCAACGTTTAGAGAAACGATTACACCGCATTTAGGATGCGGATTGGATCACCATCCATAAATTTGGTGATGTTTTCAATAATATCTGAATAGTGCTTTGCGTGATTTTCAATCGTTACATAACCGAGGTGTGGCGTAAGAAGGACATTGTCAAGTTTACGGAACCGGTCATCTGCGGGCAGTGGTTCGACGGTGAAGACGTCCAAAGCCGCGCCCGCTATCAAATTAGTTGTAAGCGCTTTGTATAGCGCCTCTTGATCGATTATCGGCGAACGAGATGTGTTGACGATGTAAGCGTTTTCTTTCATCTGCAGAAATTCTGTTTCGCCAATCATGCCTCTGCTGCGATCGCTCATGCCGTAATGAATAGTGATGACATCAGAATTGGCGAAGAGCTCTTCCTTATTCACTTTTTTTACACCGACTTCTGCCGCGCGTTCATCGGTAAGATTTTGGCTCCATGCAATAACGTTCATTTCGAATGCCAAGCCGACTTTTGCCACGCGCGAGCCTAGATTGCCGAGGCCTACGATACCGAGAGTTTTGCCGCTTAAGTTTTGTCCCGGTTTGGTTTGCCAGCCGCCTTCTTGCATGGAGCGATATTGCCCGGGAATATCGCGCATAAGGCTGATGATTAGGCCCCAAGTATGTTCTGATGTAGGCGAGCCTGCACCACCCGTATAACAAACGGTGATACCGTGTTCGGTGGCAGCTTCAAGATCGAAGGACTTATTTCGCCCGCCTGTCGTTATTAGTAATTTTAGATTAGGCAATTGCTCGATTGTTGATCGAGGGAAAGGCGTACGCTCGCGCATGCCGACAATAATATCAAACTCTCTAAGCGCGGTGATGACATTATTTTCATCGCCTAAATGTTCATTAAAAACCTTAACGTCGGCACGCCCATTCACTGGTGACCAATTGGCAACGCTAAGCGCTATATTGAAATAATCATCGAGTACAGCGACGCGCATTTACAATTTTCCTTATTATTTCGACCATTCGAATTTAGTGCCACTGTAATGAGAGGCTCCAAAGTGTACATGCAGAAATTCTGTGTGCGATTGCCGACTTCAAGGTGGAGCGCTAGACGATGATATCTAGAACGGCCCCCCGCGGTGGACCGCCCGTACCGCCCGTCGTTATTCTACCATCTGGTAATGTGATTTCAATGTTCGGTGGATTGTTGCTGACACCGGCACTATCAGTCTTTGGGGCTTCGGCTTCAAGTAAGGGCGTTGAGCCAACTGAATCCGGCGCATCAATTTGTACCGGCTCTGTTGAGTTGGATTCTGGAGCTCTTACAGCAGGCGCATTGCTGTCGTCTTGTGAGATGGATTCTGCACCTCTTACAGCAGGCGCATTGTTGTCGTCTTGAACTTCTTGCAGGGAAATGAGGACTCGTGAAGCCGCTTGTGACCGTCGAATATTTAATAATTCCGGAATATCTGCGCTTTCAATCGCCGCAAGCTCTTCGCGTCGGACGATACGGAGGCCTGTTTCCCTATCAGTCTCGTTGTATTTAGCCGTAAAGGCTAATGCTCGGCTATTTGATTGTTGACCGTCGGACTCGGTTGATTCCGCGCGCGTACGTGTTCTCTGCACATCGCTGTTTTGCGTTATGCCAGCGGGTCCAGTATTAGATAGCGCCTGCGCTGAACTAATGTCAGTCATATTAGTAAAATGAGCCTATTTTATAAAATTTTCAAGTTTTATTGTATAAAGATGTTAGTAGATCTAGTATTTTCAGTAAAATAATATAAAAAGCATGGAGTAGTATTTGTAAATATTAGAGAAAAATCATTCTAATATTAAATAAAAATCGCAATAAAGAATCTAAAATAGATATATTTATTTATTATATATAATAAAAATATTATTTTTACTATTCTGATGTTATACAATAATCATCTTATTGCTGTAATTTCTGAGGCTCTTGTTCGGTTCTCGAACGTTCTCTGACAGCAACATAGGTAGCGCTGGCAACAATCATTACTGCGCCTAGGAATACAAAAATATCTGGAACTTCTTGAAATAGCAAAAAGCCTAATAAGGCTGTCCACAATAGTCGCATAAAATCTAGAGGCATCACTACCTGTGCATCAGCACCGCTAAGTGCTTCGACCAGGGTGTATTGTCCGAGCGTACCCGTTATCGCTATCAAGGTCAGTAATAGAAATTGCGCGAATGTAGGAGTTTGCCAATAAAAAAGTGCAACGGGTAGTGATAAAACAGCCAAGAGTAGGGCCATATACGCGGTGATCGTTAGACTAGAATCGGTTCGACTGAGAACTTTGATGACGATTAATGTGCCGCTCCAAATGATAGCCGATGATAATACTGCCAATGCGCCGACTTCCACTGCTTCAAGGCCAGGCCGCAAGATGATGAGTGCGCCGGCAAACCCAATAGCAATCGCTGTCCATCTGCGAAGGCCGACTTTCTCGCCGAGAAAGCAAATAGCAAGTAGAACTGCGAATAAGGGGGCAGTGAAGGCAAGCGCGGTTGCTTCTGCGAGTGGTGTTAGGCTAAGGCCAATATAAAATGCCGCCATAGCGAACAAATTAAGGCCCGCGCGTACCCAATGTAGACCAATTCTTTCGGTTCTCAGGGGGGCGAGGCCATGGCGAATGAAAAACGGTGCTAATACGATAAGGCCTAGAAAGTTTCGGAAAAAAACGACCATCATGGGTTCTAGCTCCTGTGCCACATGGCGGATGCTGGCGTTCATGATGGCGAAGCTGATCGTCGAGATGATCATTAAGAGGATGCTACGAAAGCGACTGGATAGGAGTTGGGTAGGGCGTAGCATGAGTTGAAGTGCGTCTTTCAAATAAATTGGCGCTCGTTTTATCGCATGTCTTAGGCCTATAAAAAATAACGGTTATAGCAGGTGGATACATAATGGGCATACTCTGATTGACGGCTAAGCATAGGTGTTAGATATTCCCCAGGCTTAAGCAGGCTTAACATTAAGTAAAAATAAATTATGGGATTGTTTGAAAGTGTCCGCAGTAGAAGAAGAGACTGATCGGCAGATCACACTGGAAATTTGGCGTGGGCAGAAGGAAGGCTTCTATCAGTCCTATTCGGTTCCTGCCCAGGAGAGCCAAACTATCCTTGATGTTGTTACCTATGTGCAACGACGTATAGACCCAACACTTAGCTATAGATTTGCTTGCCGGATTGGTATGTGTGGTTCGTGCGCAATGATGGTAAACGGTCAGCCCCGCTGGACATGTCGTACCCATGCGTCGAAAGTATTGAAGGACGGTAAGATCCGTTTAAGCCCACTCCGCAACTTACCGGTTATCAAAGATTTAGCGACTGATATGACCGAGTTTTTTGAAAAATGGCAAGCAGCCAAGGGGTGTTTCGTACCGACGGATGGGCAGTCCCAAGAATTTGCCGCTGTCGAGCCTAAATCGAAAGAGCGCAAGGAGGCTGACGCGGGTATAGAATGTCTTGGATGTGGTGTTTGTTATGCTGCCTGTGATGTTGTTGCGTGGAATAAAGATTATCTTGGACCCGCAGCACTCAATAGAGCGTGGACTCTTGTAAACGACGAACGGGATAGTGATAAGATGGGACACTTGGCTGCCGTTGCTGTGGATGCGGGCTGTCACGCGTGTCATAGCCATCAGCAATGCGCCACGTATTGCCCTAACAATTTAAACCCGACACGCGCGATTGCTGGTTTGAAACGTATGAGCGTGGCTGCCGTTTTAAAGGGCGACTTAAAATGAACCGCGTCGATCTTTGGCTTTATGTCGCCCAACGCGTTAGTGCGATGATTCTTGCGCCGCTAGTGATCGTTCACTTGTTAACTATAATTTATGCGATACAAGGCGGCTTGACGGCAGACGAAATTCTTCAGCGTACACAGGGCAATTTGCTTTGGGGCTCACTTTATAGTCTTTTTGTAATCGCGGTTGCGGTGCATGGATCAATTGGGCTCCGTGCGATCATTCAAGAAATGTCCACCTGGCATGGCCGTTCGCTGGATTTATCTATTGGGCTTTTCGGTTGTTCGCTCCTCTATTTAGGCATACAGGCCGTTAGGGCAGTAGTGTAATGAGGAACCAGCCTTCTTATTGGGCATTCATTGTTCATCGTATTTCAGGTCTTGGCTTGGCTCTATTCTTACCGTTCCATTTCTATGTTTTATCGATGGCGTTAGAAGAAGCGCGGCTGAATAATTTTCTACAATGGACGGACGCTCTATCTGTTAAGTTGGCTGAAGGCGGATTAGTTTTGTTATTAGCCGCACACATGGCCGGCGGCCTGCGGCTATTAGTATTGGAATTCTTTACCTGGCATAATTGGCAGAAAACGATAATGGCGCTGGGTGCTGCTGTAGCTTTTGCCTTTGGCGTCTTATTTCTCATGAGGGCGATATAGAAGGAGTTGGTTGTGGGTCTTGAAAAGATAGAACGTCTGCAAACGGATATTCTCATACTGGGCTCTGGTGGTGCAGGATTGTTCGCGGCTCTGCATGCCCATAATGCTAACCCCAATTTAGATATTACGGTTGCAGTCAAAGGGTTACTTGGTAAGTGCGGTTGCACGCGGATGGTGCAGGGGGGCTACAATGTAGCTATCGCTGATGGCGATTCCGTTGAACGGCATTTTATGGACACGATTGAGGGTGGCAAATGGCTTAACAACCAGGACCTCGCTTGGGACCTGGTAAATTTGTCTATCGAGCGTATTCATGAGCTTGAGAATGAAATAGGGTGTTTCTTCGACCGAAACCCGGACGGTACAATTCATCAAAAAGCGTTTGCAGGCCAAACCTTTGATAGGACGGTTCATAAGGGTAGTTTGACCGGGATCGAGATTATTAGTCGCCTTGCCGAGCAAGTCTGGGCACGTAATATCAATAGACTCGAAGAGCATCGTGCAGTGGAGTTGGTTCCGTCGAAGGATGGCTCGCATTTAGCCGGTGTGCTTATGATCGACATGCAGGCTGGCGACTTTAAATTTGTTCAAGCGAAGGCAGTGATGCTTGGCACTGGTGGCGGCCCGACGATGTATAAATATCATACGCCATCTGGTGATAAGTCTTGCGATGGTATGGCGATGTCACTTCGCGCAGGTTTGCCCTTGCTCGACATGGAAATGGTACAGTTCCATCCGACAGGCCTAGTCGCCGGTGAAGACACGCGGATTACCGGTACGATCATTGAAGAAGGCCTGCGTGGCGCGGGTGGGTATCTTCTCGATGGCGAAGAAAGACGTTTCATGGAGGAGTTTGATGAACGGGGCGAGCGGGCTACTCGCGATATCGTTAGCCGCTCAATGTACGAAATGATGCGCCGCGGACGGGCTGCGCCAAATGGCGGACTGTATATTACGATGGCGCACCTCGACCCAGAAATGGTGGTACAACAGTTCAAAGGGATGGTGGATAGGTGCCGTGATGTGGGTTTCGATTTAGTAGGCGGTTTGGTGGAAGTCGTTCCCACAGCCCATTACATGATGGGTGGTGTAAAATTCGGCCGCGATTGCCGAACTGATTTACCAGGTTTATTTGCTGCTGGAGAGGATTGTGGTGGCGTGCATGGTGCGAACAGGCTGGGAGGTAATGGCGTAGCGAATTCTACTGTTTTCGGCGGTGTCGCTGGCGACCACATGCCGCCGTGGATTGCTAAAGAGGGCGAGTTGGTTGATCCGGATGAAAGCTTAATAGATGGTGCTGTTGAACGTAGTATGACGCCGTTTAGCAATTCGGGTGGGAATTTAAATGACGTTCGCCTAAAGCTGTATGACGTCATGTGGGATGATGTGGGAATCACACGAACCAAAGAGGGCATAGAACGGGGACTTAAATCTTTAGGTGCGTTGCGTAAAGAGCTTTACAATATTGGTTTACCCGATAATAGCCGCACTTTTAATCTCTCCTGGCAGGACTGGATCAATCTAGACAGTCAAATCCTGGTTAGTGAGGCGATTGCCAAAGCTGCTCTGGCTCGTGAGGATTCTCGTGGAGCGCATTTCCGTGAGGACTTTCCGGAAACTAGCGATCTAACTGGTTCGGCAAATACCGTCGTGCGGCAAGCAAACGGTGAGCTTGTCGTTGAAAATGTACCCGTTGATTTCACGCGCGTAAAACCGGGTGAAACTCTTATCGTTGAAGAAGCTGCGTGAGTGCCGTTAGAAGGAAAGAGGCGATGATAAGACAAGAAGATATTTTGACGGCTGGTAGGGAAATAATGAGTCGGGCGGCCATTGATATACCGCTTGATTATAAGGATGGCATTCGAAAAATGGTCGATGAAGAGGAAGAGGAGCTTAGTCGATTTGTTCTCGAATCTATGCTGGAGAATTGGGAGGCTGCGGAAAGTGATCGTCGGGCTATGTGTGCGGATACTGGTGTCCCCCGTTATTTCGTCAAGGCAGGTAATGAAGTGATTATTGAGGGCGGGTTTGTTGCTTTAGAAGAAAACCTTCGCCGGGCGACCGCGGAAGCCACACAAAATATTCCGTTGCGGCCTAATCGAGTTCATCCGCTTAGCCGCAAAGACAATGACAATAATGTTGGAATCAATGCACCAGAGATCGAATATTCTTTTGAGCCCGGTGGTTCTTGGATTGATATTACGACTGTCCATAAGGGCGGTCTTTTTGGTTCTGACTACCGTATGTTATTTCCAGGTGATGGAGTGGACGGTATCAAGAAATTCTTTTTAGATGTGATGTATGAATTTGGCCGTCGCGGATTGGCTTGCCAACCAGCGATTGTGGGTATTGGGCTTGGTGGCTCCAAGGATGTGTGTATGTCGCTTGGCAAACAGGCTGCCTGTCTTCGGACCGTAGGGGAGGCTAACCCAGATCCGGAAATTGCCGCGCTTGAGCAAGAAATGAAAGATCTCGGGAATAATATCGGCATGGGTCCCATGGGTTTTGTCGGTAAATCTATGGTGATAGATTGTCATATCGAAGTCGGTTATTGCCATACCGGTGCGATGCCGGTCAGCGTTCATAGCTTTTGCTTGTCATCACGACGGGCAACAGCACGACTTCATGCTAATGGGGAAATCGATTACAGGACCGACCCCAATTGGTTTACCCCTTATATGAGACGGGACACGGTGACATGGGAAACGACGAACTTGGCCAAGGCGGCCGGCTAAAAAAAGTTAGATTGAAAACACCTGTTACGCAGGAGGACTTGCAGGGCCTTGAGCTCGGCAACGTGGTCTATCTTGATGGTATTGTGTATACGGGTCGAGAAGGCCTTTACAACCGTATTATCAGCGAAGGTGTTGAACCGCCGGTTGATTTGAAGAAGCTAACGAATGTTACATTCCATTGTTCGCCTGCGGCTTCGGTCAATGATGATGGTAGCTTCAACATGGGTGCTGTTACGGCGACAGCTAGTTTCCGATTTGCGAAATGGTTGACCCAATGGTTTGAGATATCGGGTGTAAAAATCATTATAGGTAAAGGCGGAATGTCCGAAGAGGACTACAAAAAGTACTTCGTTCCCAATGATGCTATCTATCTTACGACTGTTGGTTATGGAACCGGTGCATTATTGGGGCGCGGTATCAAGGGCGTTCAGGCGGCCCATTGGCTAGAAGATCTGGGTATTGCTCAAGCAATGTGGGTCTTGGAAGTAGAGAATTTTGGACCTTTCTTGGTGGAAAGTGATCTTAAGGGGAATTCGCTATTCGAGCAGGAAAATCGAGCCGTTAATGAGAACCTCGGCAAAGTATATGAGGGATTGCGAGAGCCGGCGCTTAAGCGGTATGGCGAGACCACTTCTCGGTCAGACGAGGTGGTTTGATATTTTCACTTGTGCCTAAAAGCCCTAGGTGCTTTTGCCTTCTTTTAATAAAGCTTGGGAACCAACCCCGACCTAAATTAGCTGGGTCTGCTGGGGTGATGTTAAGTCGACGCTGGTTCCCAATTCAGCTGCGCACAGAATGTGCGTTTCCAAGCACTAACTAAAAGGATTTAGAAATCGATACTATTCCACGGGCGTCACAATTATTGATTCCACCGCAATCTGTGTCGTCGTCCATATCGTTATCAATATATGCCGCGCTAACTCCAAACCCTCGAATTTCTCGGCTTATCCCGATAGACCAATCGGTAAATTCCACGCCTTCATCGCGCTCAAACCACCCAGTGCCGACAGCTGCATCAAGTGTAAACTTTAGAGGCAGTGGTACGCTGAGAGAAGCGTTGAAATAATAGAACTCCCCGGCATTTACTGTATAATCAGGAGAATAGGTAAATGTGGTGCCTACTGACGCGAGTCCAAAGTCGTAGCCCAGACCACCAGCATACTCGACATAGTCATTACCAGTGCCGCTAGTGTCCGGATAGGTGTACCAAATTGCAAAGAAGTCGGCTGAAACACCCGCCAGTTCTGTATTTATGCCAATAGTCCAGTCAAGTTCTAGATAAGAGGGGTCGGCTGGACCAAAATTTACGTTTGAGCCCCAAACGCTGCCATAAATGTTGACCGGAACTGGAGCGCTAAACGTTTCTTGTAGGCCGAGCGAATACCCGAATGTTCCTTGAAGAGCAGGATTCCCGCCGGTTTGAGAAACGCCACGGAACGTATAATCATTTACAAGCGTCACATCTGCTGAAAATTCGCCAGGTATAAGATCGAAAGCCTCATCAATACCATCCTTTTTGTCTGCGGCGCTCACTGCGCTGCAGAAAGCCAACATGGCGGAAAATGAAAACGCCACTATTCGTTTAAACATAATGCTGATCCTTTATAACTAAGTGCTTATTTTTGTTAGCTGCTCAACAAGAGCTGAAAGAAACATAAACATGCGACTATTCATTGCCAATAGCCTATCATACTGTAATCATGCGATTATATATGATGTTGCAATTTAGCAACTTGCGCGGATTTTGTTTATTTTGAGACAAAATGAGTAATAATTAGGCAAAGTTAGATATGGCGCCAATTTGAACAGACGTGAAAGTAGGAATAACATTTGCTTCACGCGTCTGGATTTCTTGCATAGGGTGATAATGATTAATTTTTATGCATTAACTGCAGTTCTTGCGATCTTTCTTAGGACCTTTGCTACTGGCTGTGTAGAGAGCTAAATTCAGGTTTGGGAGGAAGTTTTATGGCACATGAAGGGTCTTTTTTTGATTTGCGGCCGCCGTCCGTCGATAAATTGCTTCAGACAGACCGAATCGAATCAGCCTGCCTTCGCTATGGGCGTTCGCTTGTTACCGACGCAGTACGCGATGTTCTAGCTAGCTTTAGGGAGGCAAGAAACTCTGGTTCGGCCATAGGTCAAGATCATTCAATCAAGCTGATCGTTGATGAAGTTGAACGTCTCTTATCCAATCAGGCTCAACCGTCATTACGGGCGGTCTTTAATTTAACTGGGACGGTACTTCACACTAATCTGGGCCGGGCGCCAATGCCTGAGGAAGCTATTCGGGCGGTAGCCATGGTTACCCGCGGCGCATCGAATTTGGAATTCGATCTTGAAAAGGGAAGGCGTGGTGACAGGGATAGTCACATAGAGAGCCTGATTTGTAAGCTCACCGGCGCGGAGGCGGCGACTGTTGTTAATAATAATGCCGCTGCTGTATTGTTGGTGCTTAATGCATTGGCCCTGCGCAAGGAAGTCCAGGTCTCAAGGGGCGAGTTAGTAGAAATCGGTGGATCCTTTCGAATTCCGGATATTATGGCGCGAGCCGGTTGCAAGCTTCGTGAGGTAGGTACAACAAACCGCACACATCTAAAAGACTATGCAGAGGCCGTAACCGCGAGAACCGCACTCCTGATGTCCGTTCATACAAGTAACTATGAGGTGACCGGGTTTACTGCATCGGTGCCGCAGGCCGAGCTGGCGGAATTGGCGCACCAGCATGATCTTCCCTATGTGGTCGATTTAGGAAGTGGAATGCTGGTTGAAACGAAGCAATTCGGCTTGCCACACGAGCCGACGCCGCAAGAAGCGATAGCTGATGGTGCGGATCTGGTTACCTTCAGCGGTGATAAATTATTAGGGGGGCCTCAAGCAGGCTTAATCGTGGGGCGTGCTGACCTAATTGCAAAAATTAAGAAAAATCCTCTTAAGCGGGCCTTGCGGCTGGACAAAATGACAATTGCCGCGCTAGAAGCGGTGTTGCGGCTGTATCTTGATCCGGACCGCTTGGCTGAGAAACTACCTTCTTTGAGAGCATTGATGCGGACGCGCTCGGAGATTTGTGATCTTGCAAATGCCATCCTTCCCAAGGTGGCTGCCGCTTTAGGTGCAGCTGCATCAGTTCGTATTATTGAACTAGATAGTCAAATCGGCAGCGGTGCGCAGCCGACTGAGATTTTACCGAGTGCAGGACTGGCTATAGAACCCGTGGGTGGTAAGCGAGGACGCGGTGCGCGATTAAAGTCACTAACATCCGCCTTCCGATCATTGCCTATTCCCGTCATTGGTCGTGTAAAAGACAATGCATTCATTCTTGATTTGAGATGCCTCGAGGCGTGCGAGGATTTTCTAGATCAACTGGAAAGGCTGACGGTTCCTTGATTCAATGATTATCGCAACTGCTGGACATATTGATCATGGCAAAACCGTATTAGTACGCGCACTAACAGGTGTGGATACGGACCGATTGCCAGAGGAGAAAGTGCGCGGGCTTTCTATTGATTTAGGGTTCGCCTATCAACCGCTTGATAATGGTGCAACGTTAGGGTTCATAGATGTGCCGGGCCATGAAAAATTCGTACGCAACATGCTGGCTGGCGTCACGGGTATCGATTTTGCTCTTTTGGTAATCGCTGCCGATGATGGTCCGATGCCTCAGACTGAGGAGCACTTAGCAATCCTTGACCTGTTAGGTATCGAATTCGGAGCTATCGCGCTTACTAAAATTGACCGGGTGGATAAAAATAGGCTGTCTGAAGTACAAGAAGAGATTGGTGTATTGGTTGCAGATACAATCATGGAGGATGCGCCGTTATTCCCGTGTTCTGGCCAAACTGGCGAAGGCATTTCGCCACTAAAAGCCTACTTGCACGAGGCCGCTAATCGTTCCGCTGGGCAATCAGCGCATGGTCAGTTCCGGCTCGCAGTGGATCGAACTTTCAATTTAACTGGGGCTGGACTGATTGTTACAGGTACTGTGTTTTCCGGTTCTGCAGAAGTTGGTGACCGTTTAGTCATTTCTCCAAAAGGCTTACCGGCACGCATTCGCTCAATTCATGCACAAGATCAGGAAAGTCAAACAGGGTCTGTCGGGCAGCGGTGTGCGCTTAATTTGACTGGCACTGGAGTAGATAGAGCGGCGGTAAAGCGAGGCGATTGGGTTTTGGATGGCGGCGTGCATGCACCGACAAATCGATTTGACGGATTGGTCCGAGTGTTAGCATCCGAACAGCGGCCGTTGAGGCATTGGACTTCGGTTCATCTGCATGTAGGCGCAAAAGATGTGACTGGCCGAGTGGCAATGCTTGAAGATTGGCATATTGATCCCCGCCAGGAAGGTTTAGTTCAGCTCGTATTGGATGAGCAAATAGGTGCTGTGCGGGGGGATCGTCTGATTTTACGTGATCAATCGGCACGACGAACTGTCGCTGGTGGTATTGTTCTTGATCCATTTTCACCACAACAAGGACGCCGCAAGCCGGAGCGAATTGAATTCTTAAGAGCCCTTATGTTGGATGATTCCGGGGATGCTCTAAGGGCGTTGTTGGACGCACAACCTGGAGGGGTCGACCTTGGAAGATTCCAGCAGACCAGAAATCTGAATGCTGGCGAGGCTGAGGAAATTTGGCGGAGTGTTGACATGATCAAGATTGGAAAATCTGATCAGATAATGGGCGTCGCCGAGCAGGCTTGGTCTAAAATAAAAGACAGTATTCTAGCAGAGCTCCGAAATTGGCACACAAAATGGCCGGAGCGTCCCGGCCCTGAGGATGAGCGACTTCGCCGCAGCCTGCCACTTGCAATTAAATCGGATATCCTTAACGCGGCCTTACTAGAAATGATCAAGAATGGGGAGGTGCAACGTGACGGTCCGAGTATCGCACTGCCCGGTCACCGACCTGAATTTGAAGGTAAGGATGCTGCCCTATGGCAACAAATTGGTCGGTTACTTGTCACCAAGGAGTTGCGTCCACCGCGAACTCGTGAGTTAGCCGCAGAAATTGGTGTGGCACTGAAGCAGATCGAGAACCTTCTTAATCGAGCGGCAAGTATGGGTTTAGTCTATAGGGTTGCCGATAACCGTTATTTTCTGCCTGAGACCTTATTGGAACTTGCAGAGATAGCGGAAAGGGTCGCGGCCAAATCCGCTGACGGAATGTTTGATGCAAAAAAATATCGTGATGCGACGACTATTGGTCGAAATGTAGCTATCGAAGTTCTAGAATTTTTTGATAAGCAAAAATTCTGCAAACGCCTTGGTGACCAACGTACGATTGAAAGACCGGCTCGAGAAATTTTTATCGTATAGAAGCCGTTGTCAAATGCTTTGTCGGGCCCTAAGGTCGGACGTGGAGGCGTAACGTTACCCGGTGGTGCGCTCGGTCTTCAAAACCGGTGAGGGATGTTAAGCCGTTCCTGGTGGGTTCGACTCCCACACGCTTCCGCCAACGCTTTTCGATTGTGAAGTTCCGAATTAGGTTCGGAAGCTCGCCCACTGATTTCTTAGGAATGTATAGTATGGCTCGCATCCCCTATCCCGATTTGTCCAATGCTTCTAAAGATGTCCGCGATTTAGCTGAGCGGATTGAGCCGATGCTCAATATTTTTCGTATGTTGCCGCATGCGGAAAGTGCCTTTTACGGGTTCATGAAATTTGGTAATTCGCTGCTCTTGAAAACGCAGATAGATCCCATTTTACGCGAGATTATGATTTTGCGTGTTGGTCACTTATCCCGTGCGAATTATGAAATTCATCAGCATGAAAAGATTGCGGCACATGTAGGAATGTCCTTAGCTAAAATAGCGGCAATAGCAGGAGATAGGGAATCTGAAGTGTTTAGTGAAGTGGAGCGCTTGGTGCTTCGTTTTGTCGATGAAGTGGTGGAAGGTGTAAAAGCGACAAATGAGACATTCGATGCCCTATCTATACATTTTAATCATCGTCAGTTGAACGAAGCGGTCCTAACGATCGGTTTTTATATGATGGTTTGTAGATATCTCGAGAATTTCGAGATTGAGTTAGAAGACGAAGGGAACGTCGATCCAACATTGAATATCGACGGCTGGAAATAGCCGTGACCAACAGAGATGATCACAGAATTCTGCAAGATATTCGTGTCCTAGACCTCACCCAATATTTCTCTGGGCCGTTGGCGACGCTTTACCTTTCTGGTCTGGGTGCTGAGGTTATCCGCGTGGATCCGCCTACCGGTGATTTATCCTCAGATACACCTCTCTATGCTGGGCCTGAAGGCGTCTCAGTGGAGCGGAAAACGGAAGACGATATGGGAGCGGTATTTCTAAAAAGGTGCCGTGCAAAGAAAGCTATTACTCTCAATCTCAAGAGCGAAGAAGGTAAATTACTTTTTTATCGGCTGGTAGAAAAATCCGATGTTGTGGTGGATAATTTCAGTGTTGGGGTGACCAAACGCCTGGGGGTCTCATATGAGACACTTAGAGAAATTAATTCACAGATCGTTCAATGCGCCATTACAGGCTTTGGTTTAACGGGCCCGGACGCGGCTAAACGTTCTTACGACGTTATTGCCCAGGCCATGTCGGGCCTAATGAGTATTACCGGCGAACCTGGCGGTAAAGCAATGAAAGCCGGGTCACCGCTTGCTGATTCGATCAGTGCAAGTTTTGCACTGTCGGGTATTCTAGCAGCATTATTTCATCGCATAAGGACGGGTCACGGACAGCTTGTCGATATCTCTATGGTCGATTGCCTGTTTTCATTAATCTATGACGACCCATTGGAGGCTTATGATCAGTTGGGTATGACAATGCGACAGGGAAATCGAATTCCGCGATTTTCACCATTTAATGTTTATGAAACCCAGGATGGTGAGATTGTTATTGGTACTAGCAATAATGAAATGTGGCGTAAATTGACGGAGGTTATGGGCTGTCAAGAGTTGGCGACCGACAATGATTTTGGCCGTACCGCGTGGCGTTTAGAGAATAATGACATAGTAGATGGGGTGGTTGAGGCGTGGTCAAAAACATGCTCAACCCAGGAAGCACTTGCTAAGCTTGAAACGGCTGGGATTCCATCGAGTGCGATACCTGATATTCATGCGATTAAAGGATCGCGGCAAATGCAAGCGCGCGGGATGGTTACACCGCTTTTACATCCAACAATTGGGCCGTTACCAGGCTTAGCTGCAGCTGGTTTTCCGATCAAATTTAGCGATTCTGAGACAGGCTATGACGGCCCAGCCGTAAGAGCAGGCCAACACAATAACGAAATTTTTGGCAAGCTGCTTGGCATAATTGATGAGGACATTAATCGACTTAAAGATGCCGGCACCATTTAGCCAGGTTTACAAACCGGGTGATAATGATGCCGTCTCCGTATTTTTAGGTAGCAATAATAAAATGCCTGATGAGGGATTTTTCAGCGCTTTTGTAAAGCATCTAATTGCTGTTCAATTCGTCAAGGTTGTATGACAAAAAAAGAGACCGCCATAGTTGAGGCGGCCTCTTTTCTAGAAATTATTCCATAGCATCGCTTATTGCTTTCCTGACGGCCCTACAGAAAGTGGGTCTGGTTTCGACCGGGTTGTTTGCCATATGCGGATTGATATCACCAAAATTGCGAGCGACATGAAAAACATGGCCAGCGGTCGTTCGAGAAAGATCATCGGTCCATCGTTATGAAGCAATAGCGCTTGGCGTAATGCTCTTTCCGCACCTGGCCCTAAGATAAAAGCAATGATGAAAGCCGGTAGGCTGTAATCAAATTTTTTAAAGAAATACCCTACGAAGCCAAAAAGAAACATCATTGCGACGTCGAATAATGTATTGCGCAGTGCGTAAACTGCTACAACCGACGTCAAGAAGATGAATGGATAAATGACACGCATGGGTAGTTTTGCCATCGCTCTACCAATAATGCCACTACCCCAATATCCCATTATGAAGTAGGTCACTATACAAAGAAGGCCCGATGCGAACAGACCATAAATTGTATCTCGTTCTTCAACGAATATGCGCGGCCCAATATGCATTCCGTGAATTAGAAAAACACCCCCTAGGAGGGCTGCTGCGACGCTACCGGGAATGCCAAGCGTTAAGAGGGGGATAATATTAGCACCCGAAACCGAGTTGTTTGCAGCCTCCGCGGCTGCAACACCTTTTATTTCTCCTTTACCCCAATTGTCGTCGGGAGCTGCTGACCGTCGTGCCTCGGCGTAGGCCACGAAGCATGCCGCCGATGCACCGACACCAGGTAGCATGCCGATGATGGTGCCCATGCCGGTTGATTTGGCCATGACGGGGAAGCAGTGCAGGAGTTCCCTCAATGTCACATAATTATCTTCAGGTTTCTTTGATCGCTTGGACATCATTCGCTCTGAGCCAAGAGACCCACGGTCGGCAATTTGAACGAAAACCTCTGAGCAAACAAAGACGCCAAGAAGGACGGGCACGAGGCCAATACCTGTCTCTAAGTAATTTACATCGAAAGTAAGCCGGGGCAATGAACTGATCGGATCCAGCCCGATAATGGCCAGCATAATGCCCAAAACCGTGCTGATTAAACCGCGCATTACTGACGAGCCTATAACGCTGCCGATGATCACGAAGGCGGTGCAGTAAACCGCAAAAACCTCGGGCGGCCCCATACGTGCGGTGTAGATTGCAATGAACGCTGCGCCAAAAATCAATAGGCATTCGGAGAATAGATCACCGGCGGCAGACGCGATTACCGCCATCTTAAGGGCTTTACCTTGTTTACCCTGCCGTGTGAGCGGATACCCTTCTATTTGTGTAGCAGACGCCTGCGGCGTGCCCGGCGTATTGAAAAGGATCGCTGGAATGGAGCCGCCAAAACTGGCTGATTTACCTATGGTATAGACGAAAATCAGCGCAGATAGTGGTTCAAGGTAGAAAGAAAGTGGTATAATCATCGAGATAGCTGCGGAAGCTGTTAAGCCGGGTGTGGCGCCTGCAAGGAGGCCAACAGTCGTGCCCAGAATGGCATAGAATATTGCCCAACCACTGCTAAACAGTGTCACAATTCCATCGAAAATGGGGTGATCCATGACTTGCTATGTCCTTTATGATTTATACGCCCATGAGTTTTCGCAACGTACCGAATATGTAAAAATTGTCATATTCCCATAAAGCGCCGCGTGGCTCGGATAAGCGTAGGATGCCAAAAAAGATGATGTAATAAATTGTCATCGAAACAGTCGGGATGATGACTAGCCATTTTACGCCCCTGTTCCCAAACAAAGCTAAAGTTGCCGATAAACACAGAATTGACGGTATTAAATATTGAAACAAATTCATAAGGCCCAAGTAAGCAAATGCTATCATTGACATAGGCAATACCCATCCGACGAACAGGTTTAGTTCGTGGGGTAGATTTGCAATTTGGCGGCCTAGAACGGTTAGAGCTTCCAGTTGCATTGGTTCGGAATTCTCCTTCCGCATTACGAAGAAAGATGAAATTACGAACCCTACAGTGAGCGCCAACAACGTGATGCAAACGCTGAGTGGAAATGTATCGGGGTCCATTCCGTGGCCGAATGGGTCTTCCTCAATCCTAAAAACTTGGATGAAGAAAACTAGCGTTACCACCAGCATAACGAGACCCGAAATAAAATTATTACGTGCCGACATACTCTGATCCTGCCGAAATCAAATGTCTAAAATTTAGTGCTGCAAAGAAAAGCGGGATGATTGCTACGCAACCACCCCGTATCTCGATTAGAAACCTATTTTTTATTTTTCTTGCTAGCGGCTTTTAGCTCATTAATTAAGGGATCCCAGCTCTTGGCGAGACCTTTGTAGTAGGTTGACGTTGCCGGACCAGCTTTGTACTTCGCAGGCAGACCAGCCTTTTTAAGCAATTTTCCGTATGCTTTATGGCTCGTCATTTTTTTGCAAGATGCGTCTAGAGCAGCAACTCGCTTATCGGACACACCCTTTGGTGCCATGATGATCATCGGCGTAAACACTTCAAGTAGCTTGAGTCCTTGCTCTTTAACCGTCGGAATTTTTTTATTGTTGGGGTCGCGCTCGGGGTAGATAAGCCCAAGGGCTTTGACTTGATCCTGGAAGCCATTGATCAGATGAACACCGATTACAGAAAAATCAACTTGTTTGCCGATCAAAAGGCCACGTGCGGGGGAGCCACCTTTTGCCGGGACATCAACGGCTTTCATGCCATTACGTTGATTAAAGGCTAGGCCGGCGATACCCCAAGTGCTGGTTCGACCTGGTGTGGAATAACGCATTTTGCCTGGATTGGCTTTCACATGATCTACCAGTTCCTTGGCAGTTTTGAACTTGCTATCTTTATGAACAAAAACCGCAGGTAGTAGGCGGCCGACCATGCAAACGATTTTAAAATCTTTAAATGGGTCAACAGGCGCTTTGCGGAACTGGGTTGAGAAATAGAATGAACCGCCTGATGCAAGATAGAGCGTGTAACCATCAGGCTTGGAATCAGCTACATATTTGGCGGCAGGGACACCAGAACCACCAGCCTTGTTGACAATAATCATCGGTTGACGACCAATATATTCAGGCGCCACACTAGCAAGAGCGCGAGCATAAGAATCTGTACCACCACCCGCTCCAAAGCCTACAACAAGTGTGATGGGTTTCTCCGGAAATGCTGCAAATGCGGGCGATGCTAATGTTGCAATCGCGCCAGCAGCGATAAGCTTTTTGAAATTCATAATATTCTCCCTGTACCAATACGAAATAAAAAAAAGTATTTTTATGCGGCAACGGCATTCGTAACCCCTTGACCGCTTGCCGAAGATCCTAGCATAGAGGCTTGATGGTTTGCTAGGGGAAGATTCTAGCTATGATAGGGCCAATTTGGCAGCAAACCAGCCGATGGCGATTAACAGTTTGAACGAATGAAGGGAACCAAAAATGGCGATTAAGACAGTGGCAGTGATGAGCCCCGGCGATATGGGGCACAACTATGGTATTACGTTAAAAACAGCGGGATTTAGAATTATCACCTGTTTGGCTGATAGGAGCAAGCGCACTAAATCTTTGGCCGCTAAAGCTGAATTTGAGGAAGTCCCGAGTTTGGATGACTTGGTCCGCGAAGCGGATTTAGTTCTATCAATTATGCCGCCGGCAAATGCGGTTGGGTTTGCCGAAGCGGTCGCGGCGGCGATGAAACGAACTAGTGAAACGCCGCATTATGTCGATTGCAATGCCATTTCGCCTGATACAAGTAAACAAGCAAGCGATCCGATCATCGATGCTGGCGCAACTTATGTCGATGGCGGAATTGTAGGTCCGGGCCCGGGTACACGGGAGCGTGCTACTAGCATGTATGTCAGTGGGCCCAATGCGACGGTGATTGAGGAAATTTCCAATCCCCATATTGACGTTATTAACCTGGGCCTAGAAATCGGTAAAGCCTCCGCTGCTAAAATGTGTTATGCGGCAATTACGAAGGGAAGTTGGACTTTATATACGACCGCTCTGGTGGCCGCTGAAGCGCTGGGGGTCAGTGACCCCGTTCATACGGCGTTAAAGGACAGCAGGCCGGGTATTTGGTCTGACATTGAGAAAATGCTGCCAAGATTGCCGCTGGATGCAGGCCGGTGGATCGGTGAAATGGAAGAAATCGCTCAAGCCATGGGCAGTGTAGGCGCATCCTCTCATTTTCATCAGGGAGCCGCTGAAACTATGGAATTGCTTGATTCCACGCCGATCGGACGTGAAACCCGAGAAAACTATGATAAAGATCGAACACTCGAGCAATGTTTGAAAATATTTTCAGATCACTTGCCGGTAAGGAGCGAACGCGCTAAAGCAGCTGAATAATAGCGTTTCTAATGCAATAGAAACGTCGTTCCATTATCTGGGCGACGTACATACCGGGCGTCTACACAGTATGCATATAGATAAATCCGCCATCGCTTTTGAAGCCGCTCTGTTGGATGAGGCATTGGTGCATCATACGCCTTGCGGCGATGGGTACATGGTTTGGCATCAGTGGGGCGAGGGACCACCACTAATTATGTTACACGGAGGATCCGGATCATGGCGCCATTGGGCGCTCAATATCCGTTTCTTAGCACAGTATTATACTTTATATGTAGGTGATTTGCCCGGTTTGGGTGATTCTGCCGATCCGCCGATCCCCTTTAGCGTGGACGATTTTCCGGGATCGGTTGATCACCTAGCCGAAATAACCTGTGTGGGCATTGAAACGCTCTTACCCTCAGGGTCATCCTTTAAAATATTAGGGTTTTCTTTTGGTTCTATTACTGGCGGGTATGTGGCGGCACGTATGCAAGATCGCACTGAACATTTGGCATTAGTGGGGCCAGCGTCGCTTGGTTTGCCTTGGGGTGGGCTTAAAGGACATCGTAAATCACCGAAATATGCAAAAAATGAAACAGAGTTAAAGGAATTTCACCGTCATAATCTGCATCTTGTAATGTTTGGTGATTCGGCAAATATTGATGATCTTGCGCTGCATTTGCAAATTCAGTGCGTTACCCGAGCTCGTCTCCGAAGTCACCGCATATCTGGAACCGATACATTGCTTCTGGCTCTAAAGCGCCTGGAGGTGCCGTTCAGCGCGGTTTGGGGTGCCGAGGACGTCTATTCCTTGCCGAATATCAAATCCCGGTCAGTCCTGATGCAGACAATACGCCCGGAGGCGGACTGCCGGATAATTGACGGAGCGGGCCATTGGGTGATGTATGAGGCTGCTGACGAATTCAATGCCACAATTTTGGAGCAATTAGGCGGAATAGAACTGAAGAAGGCCCATAAAGAGATCAGTTGAGGAAAAGATGGAAGCCGAAGAATATTTAAAAATGGTTGAAGCGAAGGCGGAGGTTAGAACATCGTCTTGCGGTGATGGTGAAATGATCTGGCATGTTTGGGGCGACGGCGAGCCTTTGGTGTTCTTCCATGGTGGTTTTGGTAGCTGGCTGCACTGGATAAATAACATCGAATATTTCGCAAAACATTTTCAGGTGATTTGCCCGGACATCCCTTGCCATGGCGATTCAGCCCTAGCGCCTGAGCCCCATGATGCGCCAAATATTAGTAAAATTCTCTCTGATGGGTTGGACCACATTCTAACGCCATCTGCAAAACTCAGGCTTTGTGGTTTTTCATTTGGCGGTATCATGGCGGGCAATGTGGCCGTCTGGCAGGGTGATCGCGTTCACAAATTAATAGTAGTTGGTTCCAACGGTTTAAATTGCACCAAAGGTCCGGTTTCGGGCCTCAAGGACTGGCGTAAGGCGGAGAATGAGGAAGATCGTTTGGCCTGTCACCGTCGCAACCTAGAAGTCATTATGTTCGCCGACGCAGACCGGGTAGATGATGTCGCGATTTGTTTGCAAGATAAGAACACCCGCCGGTCGCGAATGAAATCGCGCCAAATCGCTAGTACTCCTGCCTTGCTAAATGCTTTGCCAAAGTTAAAAGGTAGGCTTTACGGCATTTGGGGTGAAAAGGACGTTTATGCAGAATTGTATATGGAAGAGCGTCAGAAAATTTTCCAAGAAATCCAGCCGGGTTGCGATTTCCGGGTAATCAATAATGCGGGTCATTGGGTACCTTATGAATCGCCTAACGAATTCAATCCAATGGCTCTGGAAATGTTGAAGGGTTGAGCCCCATATGCTGACGGATAAGCAACAAAAACTATTGTCCGGGGGCGCTCCGCGCCTCGGTGAATCGGCCGAAAATTGCGTGAAGCGCTTTGAAGAATCGGCCGAAGTGTTTGAAACTCCCTGCGGTGACGGTAATCTGATTTGGCATAAATGGGGCGAAGGTGAGCCAATCCTCATGTTCCATGGCAATCATGGCTCGTGGTCGCATTGGATCCGCAATATCCCCGTATTATCTCAGCATTACGCGGTCTATTGTTCTGACGCACCGGGGCTTGGGGACTCAGCGCTGCCACCGGAACCTTATAGTCTAGACGGTATTATCGATGCGCTCGCGCTTGGTATTAAGCAGATTGTACCAGCCGATGCGAAAATGCATGTGGTCGGTTTCTCCTATGGTAGTGCCACGGCGGCAAACACCGCTTGGCGATTTGTTGATCGCGTTAAGACGCTCACGATGTGCGCATCAGCCCGCCTTACCGCGACAGCAGAGGTGAAACGTGACCTTCGCAGTTGGCGTCGTTTGGAAACACAGGAAGAACGCTGGGAAGCCCATAAGCATAATTTGAAGCAAATGATGATCTGTAAGCCGGAAATAGTCGATGATTTGGCGGTGTATTTACAGAATTGGAATGCCCCACGTGCCCGTATCCGGACAAAGGAATTCATTCCTCGCGACTCTCTTTTAAAAGCATTGATTGCCATCAAACATATCCCGATCCGCAATATTTGGGGAACCGGTGACGCGTTCTATCCTCATTTCCTTAATAGCAAGGAGGAGCTGATCGACGGAAATAATATTAATCTCGATTTGAAAATCATTGACCAGGTTGGCCATTGGTCGCCATACGAAGCTTCCCAGCAAGTTAATGAATGGTTACTCGAGTGGTTCCGGTTATATGATTAAGGATATTTTGTGGGCGCTTTATACAAGGAATTAGAAGGCGGCGTTCCCCGCCCAGGAGAATCTCCAGAAGAGTGCGTGGCACGCATTCAAAATGCGGCTGAGAAAATCATTACACCGTGCGGCGATGGCGACCTCATTTGGCATGTGTGGGGCGAAGGCGAACCGTTGGTATTATTGCACGGCAACCACGGCAGTTGGACCCATTGGATTAAGAATATACCGTTTTTTGCCGAGCGTTATCGGGTGCTTGTGCCTGATGCTCCGGGTCTTGGCAATTCGGCCGTACCGCCCGAACCGCATACTATGGATGAGATGGCAGCAATCGTGAATGCGGGGCTTGATGTCATAATTCCACGCAAGGCTTTCCATATGGCGGGCTTTTCCTATGGCAGCACGCTGGGTGGCTATATGGCTATCAAACTAACTGGTCGGCTTAAGAGCTTCGGTATGATTGGATCTGCGCGCTTGACCGGCCAACGGACTATGGTTGAAGGGCTGATCAATTGGAAACGTCTTGAGACGGAAGCAGAGAGAATTGAAGCCCATCGCCATAATCTCGGGGTCGTTATGCTGAGCGATAAATCTAAGGTGGATGATTTGGCCCTATATCTGCAGTGCAACAACGCCCCTCGGGCGCGGGTTAAATCTCATAAATTTGTGCGCCGTCTTACTTTGCCTGAGATCGTAAAAGAAATTGAAGCGCCGATTTGCGTTTATTGGGGTACGAAGGATCAATATTACCCTTTTTATCTATCGGCTTATGAAGAACAAATCACCGCTCGGCATATCAGCGTCGAGACCGATACAATTGAAGGCGCAGGCCATTGGGCGAATTATGAAAGTACTGATGAGATGAACGCGAAACTAGCAGCCTTTTTTGAATCCAATGATTAATGCGTCCATGCGCACTATACTAATCTAATGTATTTCGACCCGAAACTTTGGCCATTCACAAAAGGTGTGCGTTTGCGCATTGCCTCAGCGGTGTTAGTGGGCCTTCTGGCAGCCGCTGTCGGTATGGGTCGATTAGCGTTGTTGGGCTGGTTGTTGGGTCAGGTGTGGCGCGGCACATCCTTCGATCAATTGATTCTGCCCTTTGGCATTGTGGCTGCCATTATGCTGCTGCGCGGCTGGCTGGAATATTGGCGCAACATGGTTGCCCATAAAACAGCCTCTATTGTGCAGCTCCATATTAGAGAATTGCTCTACAACAAGGTCGTCGAATTGGGGCCGGCTCATTTTAGTCATGAGCGAACCGGCGCAGTGATCGTCGCAATGATCGACGGCGTCGAGCAGTTGGAAACCTATTTTGGCCAATATATTCCGCAGCTCTGTATTGCGACGTTAACACCCATCGGCATTTTCGCCTTTGTTGCATTTCTCGATTTGCCGGTGGCCAGTGTCATGCTAGCCGCAGCCTTGGTGACATTGCTGGGGCCGCAAGTTTTTCATCGCATGGAGGGCGGCAATGCGCGTACGCGTTCAATAGCGTTCAAAGCGTTTGCTGCAGAGTTCCTCGATGCGGTGCAAGGCTTGGGTACGTTGAAAGCTTTTGGTCAAGCCAAGGCGCGGGCCAATGTGTTGGCGGTCAAAGCGCGAGACCTTTTGCGGAGTACCATGTGGGTACTGGCGACGAACCAGATTGCGCGTGGGTTGACCGATGCGGGCATCACTATCGGTGTGGCGGCCACATTGTCGCTCGGCGCTTACCGTTTGGTCGACGGTCAGATGTCCCTCACGGCGCTCCTGATGATCCTGATGATGGGTACCGAAGCCTATCGTCCGCTGCGGGAAATGCGTTCCATGCTCCATGCGGGCATGAACGGGCGTTCGGCTGCCGAAACCATGATGGGCTTGTTAGATGCGGAGCCGGTAGTGAAAGAGATGCCTGCCGTCACATCGGCAGGTCCTCTGGAGCCGACCATTCAGTTCGATAATGTGAGTTTTGCCTATCCAGGCGCTCGGCGGCGGGCCCATGAGGGGCTCGATTTCACGGTGAAAAAAGGCGAACGCATTGGCGTTGTCGGGCCGTCTGGTTGCGGTAAGTCGACGGTGGTGAAGCTCTTACTGCGCCAGTACGACCCCACGTCGGGCACAATCCGGCTGGGCGGTAAGGATCTACGGGATCTCAGTTTTGCCGATCTTCGCAGTCAGATGGCAGTGGTTAATCAGGACACCTATCTCTTTCACGGCACCGTTGAGGACAATATTCGTCTTGGCAAACCGTGCGCGACGGATGACGAGTTGCAGGCGGCAGCGAAATCCGCAAATGCCCACGAATTTATTGATCGCTTGCCGCAAGGGTATGAAACCGTCATCGGCGAACGCGGTATTCGGCTTTCAGGTGGCCAACGCCAACGTATCGCGATCGCCCGGGCACTGCTGCGTGATTCGCCGATACTCGTGCTGGATGAAGCGTTGTCGTCGGTTGATGCAGAGAATGAAGCGGTGATCCAAGATGCACTCGACCGATTGATGAAGGGCAGAACAGTACTGATTTTTGCCCACCGGCTTTCAAGTGTCATCGATGCTGACCGAATTTTGGTGTTGGAAGATGGCTGTGTCGCCGAAGAAGGCGCCCATCATAGTTTGCTTGCCTCAGCCGGCACCTATCATAAACTTATGGCGGACCAGGCGAATGAGTGGTCTGGTGGCGCTGCAGGTATCACTGATACACTTATCGAAGATAGCAAGGGCAGGCCGGCGGTCCTGGCGTCGGATGATGCTATTCGGTTGGCTGAAGGGGAAGCCGAACGCGAGCCGACCGACGCGATTTTACGCGCCGATAGTATGGGCTGGGCCGCGGTGTTTCGTGAACTGCTCAAGTTTTCTGGGCCGTGGCGTACGCAATTGACGGCGACCTTTATTTTGGGTGTCGCGCGGGTTTGCGCCTTTATCGGCGTGGGCGCTGTCGGGGCTTTGGCCGTTGGCGCGGTAAAGCGCGGCGAGCCGTTTGAAAATCTCTTGATTTGGCTGGCCGTTCTGGCGCCCGCGGCAGGAATTCTTCATTGGTTGGAAAGCTGGCTTGCCCATGATTTTGCGTATCGCATGCTGGCAGAAATGCGCATTCAGTTGTTTGAAAAACTGGAAGCACTCGCCCCGTCTTATTTACTGCGGCGGCGAACTGGTGACCTTGTGGGGATGGCGACCCAAGATGTGGAGACAGTAGAGTATTTCTTCGCCCACACCATCGCGCCTGCTTTTGTTGCCATCCTCGTACCGTCGGTGGTGTTCACCCTGTTGTTGGCTGAAGGGTGGTCATTGGCGTTGGCTTTGAGCCCGTTTCTTGTCTGGGTGGCGCTTAGCCCGTTCTTGATGCGAAAGCGGATCGATCGGTTGGCGTCTCGGGCGCGTGAAGTGTTGGGCAATCTTAATGCACACGCGGTGGATACGGTGCAGGGGTTAGCAGAAGTGGCGGCTTTCCAGGACGAGCGGCGACGGGGTCAGGATTTTCTTGCTAAAGTGCGCGAGCATCATTCGGTGCGGCTGCCGTTTTTCAGTGATATGACCGGTCAAATGGCGATGCTGGAGACGGCGACCGGCTTGGGTGGTCTCGCAGTGGTTATCACAGGTGCACATTTGGTCACCACGGGTCAGCTTGAGGCAACGACATTGCCGTTGCTGACGATCCTTGCCATGGCGTCGTTTCTGCCCATTTCCGAGATCGCCAATATTGGTCGCCAATTGGCTGACACGCTGGGCTCGACGCGCCGTCTTTATGCGGTGCATGGCGAGCCGGTGGACGTCACCGATGGCATCGGGGTGAACGCCCGCGCGAAACCCGGTGGCGTTACGTTGGCAATGGAGAATGTGTCTTTCCGTTATTACGGGCGCGCCGCCAGTGCGCTCCATAATGTGACGCTTGAAGTGCCCGCTGGCCAAACGGCAGCATTGGTTGGACCCTCCGGTGCGGGGAAGAGCACGACCGCCCATCTGTTTATGCGGTTTTGGGACCCCGAAGCGGGTTCCGTCTCGCTGGATGGGCAGGATTTGCGCGATTTTGAATTGGATGATCTACGCCAACGCATCGCCTTGGTTGCGCAGGATACGTATCTTTTCAATGACACGCTCAAAGCCAATATTTTGATCGCCAAGCCTGATGCTACAGCTGAGGAAGTTGATGCAGCGGTGCAGCGCGCTGCATTATCAGATTTTGTCGCAACGCTGCCCGACGGTCTTGACGCGCCGGTCGGCGAACGCGGCATGCAACTTTCTGGTGGTCAACGCCAACGCGTCGCCATTGCTCGTGCGTTCCTGAAGGATGCCCCGGTGTTGGTGTTGGACGAAGCCACAAGCCATTTGGATGCGGTTAGTGAGGCTGCGGTGCGTTCCGCGCTAGAGGACTTAATGGCTGACCGCACAACGCTAGTCATTGCCCACCGGCTTTCGACGATCCGCAACGCGGATGTCATTGTTGTTTTGAAAGACGGCCAAGTGGCGGAAACAGGCACACATGAAGCGCTGGTCGCCAAAGGCGGCCTTTACGCGAAGCTGGTATCTCGTCAAATGTCCGGTGCGGAGAAGGTTGCAGAGTGATTAGCCCTGAAGCATTGCTGCCATGAGGCGGTGAATGATCACCGGGATCGTGATCCAGTAGACAACGAGAAAAATCTTCTCGCCCCGTTCATGTTTAAGGCCGAGTTTCTGAGCGAGCAAATTTGGGACGTTAGGTTTCCAAAAGCAAAAGCCGATGATGGTGGCTATGGCGAGAAGATAGGGGAGCGTTATCCAGGTGAAGGTCATAGGCGCGATTTAGCAAGAACCGTCTTCCGGAACAAGTGACCGATTTGGATCAAAATACCGGTCTTGCGCCCAAGCCCAACTCCGGGTGTAATCAAGCCTTGTAAACAAAGATAAAAATTGGGAGGTGTTAATGGGATCGCTTAAGCGGTATCAGCATTACATTGGCGGCGAATGGGTGGATCCGGCATCCGGTGAATGGATCGAGAGTTCCAATCCTTATAGTGGGCAGCCTTGGGCTGAATTTCCTCGCGGTAATCAGGCAGATGCGGATCGCGCTGTTGAGGCCGCGTATAACGCATTTACGTCGGGTGATTGGCCGTCAATTGGGCCCACGGCGCGCGGCGCCCTAATGCGCAAGCTAGGGGATTTGATCGCCACCAACGCGCAGGAATTAGCAAAAATCGAGGTTCAGGATAATGGCAAGCTGATAGCCGAAATGGGTGCGCAGCTCGGCTACGTGCCGCAATGGTATTATTACTATGGCGGGCTTGCAGACAAAATCGAGGGCGCCGTGCTGCCGATAGATAAGCCCGACACCTTCAACTATACGCTCCATGAGCCGCTAGGCGTCTGCGTCGCCATCACGCCATGGAATTCACCACTACTCATAACAGCCTGGAAACTCGCGCCCGCATTAGCGGCCGGGAACACAGTGGTATTAAAGCCATCGGAATTTACGTCCGCCTCCGCATTCGAGTTTGTGAAGCTGGTTGAAGAAGCGGGCTTTCCGCCTGGTGTGGTCAATGTGGTCTCCGGCTACGGCAAGGAAATCGGTGAGGCGTTGGTCTCCCACGACAAGGTGGCCAAAGTTTCCTTCACCGGCGGGACTATGAGCGGCACCCGGGTTAATGAGAATGCGGCCTCAGGCCTCAAGAAGGTTAGCCTCGAGCTGGGCGGTAAATCGCCGAATATCGTCTTTGATGATTGCGAAATGGATAATGCGGTCAAAGGAGTTATCTCGGGCATATTTGCCGCCACCGGGCAGACCTGCATCGCGGGGTCCCGCTTACTGGTCCAGGAAAGCATTCATGACGAATTTGTTGATAAGCTGGTAGCCTTTGCGAAGACGGCGCAGATCGGCGACCCCATGTCGTTGGATACGCAGGTGGGACCGGTCACCACGCCGCCGCAGTATGAGAAAATCCTTTCCTATTTCGATGTAGCAAAAGAAGACGGCGCGGAATGTGTGTTAGGTGGCGGCAAGCCCGATGACCCCGCGTTGGGTGGCGGTTGGTTCGTGCAGCCGACAATCTATACCGGCGTCAGCAATTCCATGCGCATTGCCCAGGAAGAAATTTTCGGGCCCGTGCTTTCGGTGATCCCATTCAAGGATGATAATCACGCGGTTGAGATCGCCAATGATGTGGTCTATGGCTTGGCATCCGGTCTTTGGACCCAGAGCATTCGGCGCGCCATTGGTATTTCAAAACTTATTCAGGCAGGTACTGTCTGGGTAAACACCTATCGCGCAGTGAGTTTTGTTTCGCCCTTTGGTGGTTACAAACGTTCCGGCCTTGGCAAGGAAAGCGGCCAGCAGGCCATTAAAGACTATATGCAAACCAAAAGTGTATGGATCAGCACCGCGACTGAGGTGCCCAATCCGTTCGTAATACGATAGCGCAAATCTCGCGCGGCGTCGCCGCGACAGCATATTTGCCTAATGATAATCAGAAGAGAGGAAAAAATGGCTCAACTCGCATTCGAACAACCAGAAGCCCAAGGGCTGACAGCGAAATTGGCAAGGCATGCCGCTGATTTGAATTTCAAGGACTTACCCGACGACGTGATTTCCATCGCGCGGTGTTGTTTTATCGATTGGCTTGGGGTGACGCTTGCGGCGCATGATGACCCGATTACCGACATGTTGGTGACGGAGGCCAAAGAGCAGGGGGGTAATCGTCAAGCAACGGTCATTGGTAATGGTTTGCAAACATCGGTTTCGCAAGCCGCCTTGATTAACGGCACTGTTAGCCACGCGCTAGATTACGACGATGTTAACCTCAACATGATCGGCCATCCATCCGTGATCACCTTTGCGGCCATGCTCGGTGTCGCCGAACGTGATGGTTGTTCCGGTGAAGATTTCATTACAGCCTTTGTAGCGGGAACCGAAATCGGGTGCCGCATCGGGAAACAATTAATGGGTGAATCCCACTATCAAAAAGGCTGGCATATGACCGGCACCGCAGGCACTTTTGCCGCTACCGCATCGGCGGGCAATCTCATGGGGCTGGATAGGGATACCATGACAACCGCCTTCGGTATTGCCGCCAGCCAGGCAGCGGGGCTCAAGAGCAATTTCGGTACCATGTGCAAGCCCATGCATGCGGGTAAGGCGTGCCAGAACGGTTTATTTGCGGCTTCTATGGCCAAGCGTGGCTGGACGAGTAATCCGGAAATTCTTGAGTGTGTGCAAGGGTTTGGGGATACGCAAACCGGTGCTTTTACACCGGACTTAGCGCTTGATGGGCTGGGTGAGCGCTTCATGACTCGTGGAATGTTGTTCAAGTATCATGCGGCTTGTTACGGCACCCATGCGGCGATTGAAGCGACCCGTGAACTCCGGGAAAACCATGGCGTGACTCCCGATGACATTGAAGCGGTCGAACTGCACGTGCCGTCCAGTTACTTTAAAATGTGCAACATTCAAGAGCCGAAGAACGGACTGGAAGGTAAATTCAGTCTGCGCTTTACGACGGCGATGGGATTACTTGGCGAGGATACCGGCCGCATGGATAGTTATTCCAAGGCTAAATGCGAACACCCCGCGCTCGTTGCGATGCGTGACCGTATCCAGGTGGTCGCGAATGACGATCTAGAGCACGATCATGCGGTTGCCGATATCTGGCTCACCAGGAAAGACGGTGTGGTCATTCAACAGGGTGGCAATGTTCACGACCCCGAAAGCGACCAGGGCCGACAATGGTCGCGTTTGGTTGAGAAATTCCAGGGATTGGCCGATCCAGTCATCGGCGCTGACAAGGCCGGTCAGATCATCGAACAGGTTGCTAAGTTGGAGACGTTGGATAAGGTCGGTCCAATCGCTGAATTGGCTGTGAAATAGGTCCGTACAAAGGCCTTAAAACAGGAGAGAGACATGCCCGCACCACATCGAGCCCGCGCGCTATCAAACCGCTACATGGTGGCGGCTGGAAACTACCATGCTGCTTTAGTCGGTATGAATATTCTGGAAGCGGGCGGTAACGCCGTGGATGCGGGGGTGGCCGCGGGCATTGTGCTTGGCGTGACGAACTGTGATCAAGTGAATTTCGGCGGGGTCGCGCCGATTATGATCCGCATGTCGGAAACCGGCAAAGTAATGACCATCAGCGGTCTGGGTTGGTGGCCGAAGGCAGCGAATATCGAATATTTCCATGAAAATTTTGACGGCAAGATGCCGCCGGGTCTGATGCGGACGGTGATGCCTGCAGCGCCCGATGCGTGGATTAAAGCGCTTGAACTCTATGGCACCATGACATTCGGTGAAGTGGTTGCTGGCGCGAAGCGTTTGGCCGGCGATGGCTATCCGGCGACCACACTAAACGGCGAGTTGATGGCAGCGAACGCCAAGGGGTACGCATCATGGCCATCGAATGCAGAAATATTCTTGCCCGGCGGCAAGCCAACCAAAGCTGGCGATGTCCTCTATCAGCGTGATCTGGCAAAGACGATGCAGTACATGGTGGACGAAGAGGCGGCGGCAAAAGGCGGCCGGTTGGAGGGGCTCAAAGCCGCACACGATGCTTTTTATAAGGGGGATATTGCCGCCACGATTGCGGACTATCATAAGGAAAATGGTGGCTGGGTCACCCGCGAAGATTTAGCGGAGTATGAGTCCGGCCATGAGGAGCCGTATACGGTCGATTTTATGGGCTTTACGGTCTATGGCTGCGGGCCTTGGTGCCAAGGACCAATCATTTTGGAGACGCTTAATATATTGAATGGCGTTGACCTGAAGTCGATGGGTCATAATTCGCCGGAATATCTTCATACGATCATTGAAGCGCTCAATCTTTCCTATTCGGACCGCCATGTTTATCAGGGTGACCCGCGTTTTATTGATGTGCCGATGGATGAGCTGCTGGACCAAGCCTATGGCGCGAAACGACGGGCCTTGATCAATCCGAATAAGGCGTTTGGCGAGATGCCACCTGCTGGAACCCCCGAAGAGCTTGGTATTGCCGGGCGCGGCGGGGTACCGATAGGTTATAAAGCCGAAGGCTATAAGGAAATGGCGGTGGACACGGCCTATGTTTGCGCGGTCGATAAAGACGGCAATACATTCTCCGCAACGCCGAGCGATGGACAGCATAGTTCTCCAATAATTCCGGGCCTAGGCTTTGTGCCGTCCAATCGGGGGACTCAGTCCTGGACCGATCCGAATAATCCTGCCTGTCTAGCGCCGGGTAAACGGCCCCGTTTGACTCCGAACCCAGCAATTGCAGTCAAAGAAGGTGAATGGGTGATGCCGTTCGGATCGCCGGGTAATGATGTTCAGCCACAAGCTATGTTGCAGGTTTTGCTCAATCATCACCTATGGGGCATGGCTCCGTTGGAGGCGGTTGAAGCGCCTCGGGTTGCCAGCACTAACTTCCCGCGTTCATCGGAGCCACATGACTATTTCGCTGGCCGGTTAAACGCAGAAAGCCGTATCGATAGTGCTACATGCGAGGCATTAAATGCTAAAGGCCACGACGTTCAGATGTGGCAGGACTGGGAATGGCGTGCCGGTGCTGTCAGCATGATAAAGTATGATCTGACGACTGGTGTTATGGAAGGCGCGGCCGATCCACGTCGGCCCGGACTTGCCTTAGGGGCGTAATTCAAACATTAGGTGGCAGCCGAATTAGCTATCGCTTATTTGTCGATGGGATTGTGGGCAAGTATATCAAGGCCCGACACTACGGAGCGGAATGCGGTCTACCCCGCTGCGTGTCTATCCAATGGACGTGGCGGCAAACTGGTCGTCGAGCCAAACTGCTTTTGCCAATTACTGACGTCGTAATTGACGAATAGCGGCGGCTGGACAAGTTCGTGGGTAAACTTCCTTCCCTCAAACGTATAGCGGATGAAGCCTAGTTTTCGCGTCATTCTGAGGCCCCAATTGCCTTTCGATGGGTTAATGAAGGCTGACGATGGAGCCCAGATGAGCCTCGTACCTTTATGTCGGCTCGAGCGATAGGTGTGCAGGTGTCCGCTCATAAATAATTTCACTTTATGATGGTCGCAAAGATGCATCAGATACTTTCGGCTCTTGGGCCATATAGCACTGAGCGATTTGCCTTTTTCAGCGGGACCCAACCTATAGAGTGGCTTATGGCTAGCGATGGCAATAGGACACCTATCCGCAGTTTTAAGAGCCTCTTCTAGCATTTTAATTTGTGCATCTTCGCCTTTTAGTCCGCTTTCCATTAGTTGTGCATTTAGCCCGATAAATCGCCAGCCGGCCCAGTCCTCAACCCAAAAATCATTGCCAAAGTATTTAATCCAATTATTTCGACCTTTAGGCGTGATCGGTTTTCCGAGGCGCGTGTCTGGCGGTGTCTCGCCTGCATCATGATTACCGGGGATCGCTCTCCAGGGTACAGACAGACGGTCCATTTGTTCACGGGCAAAGACGAAATCATCCGGCTGTTTAGGTCCATTGATGCATAGGTCCCCGGTGATTAGCACCATGTCAGGCATTTCTTCCTTCATTAGGTCGACAAAGACATCCCAATTGTCCTGGAAATATGCATGGCTGCGACTGAGATGAGTGTCGGAGACTTGGATGAGGCGAAAAGTCGACATTCGATTGATCCTTAGTGGCGAAAGGTTTTCATTTTTAACACGCTCTAGGGCTTTTCCAATTGGCAATAAATTAGTTTATGATAAGGAAGATTAATTTTATAAGGGAGAACTAGTGATGGGGCATACGATCGAGAGTTTTAGCACGGCGTGTCACGACATTCTGAAGGCGGAGCCTAACCCCGCAGGACGTGAAAAAGTTCGTAGTCTGTTAAGCGAAGTTTTGAAAGATGACGAGTTTATTGCCGCGCATTTTGGTCCGGAAAATGAAGATCCACGTAAGTGCTTGTATGAAGACGAAGAATTGGGATTTTGTATCTTCGCCCATGTTCACACCGGTGCAAAACAAAGCCCGCCCCACGATCATGGTCCGCAATGGGCAATCTATGGTCAGGCTGAAGGTATTACCGATATGAATGAGTGGGATCTGGTGTCAGCACCGGCTGGTGACACTCCGGGTAAAGTCAAACTCAATCGGTCCTATCGTATGGAACGTGGTGATGCATATGTTTATAACGAGCATGATTTGCATTCACCAAAGCGCGAGGCTGCGACCAAGCTAATCAGAATTGAAGGGTCTAACCTCGATTTTGTGAAGCGTGACCGGTTTGAGCCAATTGAAGAAGAAGCTGCAGCCAAATAAACCTCAGAATCCTAAGAATTAAAAAGGTGTGTGGATGACCGTTAGCGGCAACCCGTTATTTTCGTTCGCGGTCGTCGCGGACACTCATATACGGCCGGAAGAAGGTGATGATTCATCGCCTTTTCCGGTCAATGAAATGGCAAATGACCGCGCCCGTTATGTGGTTTCGTTACTCAATAACCTAAAGCCAGATTTCATCATTCATCTTGGCGATATCGTGCACCCGGTGCCCGTATTACCGACATATGACCCAGCCTGTGAAGCGGCAAAAGCTGTTTTGGATAGCCTGGATGCACCGATCTATTATCTGCCAGGCAACCACGATGTGGGTGATAAACCTAACCCTCAAATGCCAGCGGCTGGTGTTTCTGATGCTAATTTAGATGCCTATGAGGCACAGTTTGGAGAAAGTTGGCAGTCGTTCGACAAGGACGATTGTCATTTCACACTAATCAACGCGCAGGTCATGAATTCAGGACTCGCCCGCGAGAAAAAGCAGGCGGAATGGCTAGAAGAAGATTTGGCGTTAGCGGGGCATAAACGCAAATTCTTGTTTATTCATTATCCGCCATGTATCCGCTCTGAGGATGAAGCGCAAAACTATGACAATATTGATGAGCCCGCCCGAGCGTGGCTTTTAGAATTGATAAGAGAATATTGGGTCGAGGCGATTTTTTGCGGCCATGTGCACGGGTTTTTCTATAATCTCCATGGGGATGCGGAGAGCTATATTCTGCCCTCTACCTCTTTCTTCCGACAAGATTACAGTGAGCTATTTCGTGTCGAGGCGGCGGATCAGCATGGGCGGAATGATGCGGAGAAACTTGGGTTCTTTATGGTAACTGTTTATGCGGATGGCCATGTTGCGCGCCTTATTCGCACCAATGGCGAAAGACTTTCGCTTGGGGCACCCGAGCCAAACTGGCCGCCACGTGTACCGGCGCTCCATACAAAGGAAGCTGAGAAGGCTGCTATTGGTGTGCACCTTCGCCATCCTTGGGCTGAAGAGACGGAGCTTCCCTATAACGGGCCAATGGATGAGTTCCACAGGAAATCTGTGCGAAACGATTATACGTTAATGGCGCTTTGGGAACTTGGCATTTCTCAAGTTCGCGTGCCGTTGTCGGAACTCATGGTGCCTCGCATCCGTGATCGTATGATTGCGCTCAGTCGTATTGGTCATAGGTTCGGCGCATTTTGTTTCGGGGTACCGGAGGGTGCTTATCGGGACGCGCTGGTGACGAACCGGGAGGTGATTGAATCTATCGAGATCGTTGTACCTTGGGCTGATTCTGAATATGCGGTGCCTGAACTCAAAGCGTTGAAAGAAGAAACTCGTCTTGACATCGTGTTAACCAAAATCGAAACGTCGGCGGATAAGAAGGCAGCAGGGTCTCGCTTTAGCCATTTCGTAGCCCACGGATTTAGAGTTTCAGAAATAGACCAGATCGATGGTTTTCTAAAGAATGCGCCTGACGCGAAGCAGACAGTGGATGCTTATGTATTCCGAATTTCACTTGATTGTTCTCCTTGGGAAGATGTGCAGGAGTTACACCGGCTAATGAGTGAACGAAATACAACAGCGATAGTAAATATTCGCTTAGCTTCCGAGAACCCGGCGGAATATATTACCGATGATCAAAAGTTAGCTAATCAAGTCGCCGAAGCGGTTTTGGTTGGCTATGCTTACGATGATGTTTCGGTCTTCATCGACACGTTTATGGACTTGGATCGCGGTTATTTTCCACGGCACGGCTTGTTCGATAGACGCTTTAATCCGCGTCCGGCAAGCTTTGTCTTCAAGTATTTGCAAAGTACCATTTTGGGCGTTGGTTCTGACGTTAAACTTGGCGAACGGTATAAAGCTGCGGGCGGTTTGGTTTGTGCGTTCGAAATGGCAGGGAGAGACTGTTGGTTATTGCTGCCTGACACTGGGGCCATGGCCATAAGCGGCATTGATGTGCCACGTCCAGTGACGGTGATTGATCTATTGACTGGTATTGTAGGACCGGAAAGCAACGTGGCTGGAAATGAAATTAAAGGACCGGCATTGTTGATTTCTAATTAGTGCCTTTTCAACGAGGGTTGGTTTATGGACGAACCAAAAACGCTGAAGCTTTGGGCGCAAGGGGATGCCCATGTCGGACGCGACCTGGAATTTGGCCGTGCCAGCTTGTCCGATGCGCTTTTGCAATCGGAGCAGGGTGGTGATCTAGGCGGTCCGCCCTTCGCATGGGATTTAGCTGTTAATGTTGGCGATTATTGTGGTTTTCGGTCCCTGCCGGTTGATGAAGAGGGCGCGGAAATCATCAAGCAATTCTCAGTCTTGAAGAAGCATAAACGAGAGCAAATTTATTCGCTGGCAGGGAATCATGACCGCGGCGGTCTTGAGCAACCTGAAGGCTGGTGGTTTCAGAAATGGATTGACCCCATGGGTAAGCATACCGAATTTTCTAAGGTAGATGTGTCGCGCTATCCCTATCCGGTCGAGGGCACGTGGGAGCGCTATTCTTTTCAGGCAGGCAACATCGTTTTCTTGATGATGAGCGATGTGAACGAACGTAGCATGACAGTGGGGCGCGGTGACCTGGGCGGTAATCCAGGCGGCGTCGTCACCCAAGAAACGTTCGATTGGTGGAAGGATCAGGTCCAAAAACATAAAGGGAAGATTATCATTACGGCACATCATTACGTGCTGAAAGATACCACTTTTGCCTCCGGCCTTTGGGAGGGGATGCGCAAGGATGAGGATGACAATTGGATGCCTGATTATCACCAGTATTACGAAGAGGGATCGCCGTCGGGCGCGTCTTTTTTGTGTTGGGTCGGCGGACAATTCGATTCTGGCCAGTTCGAAAGTTTCCTTGAGGATAATCCCGATGCCGTCGATATGTGGTTTGGCGGGCATACTCATTCAAACCCGGATGACCGCAAGGGTGGCCGTGGCTGCTTTGAGCGGAAATACGGTGGCACCATGTTCATGAATATTTGTGCGCTAACGCGCTACCATGTCCCGGACCACGCAATCCCCCACAGTTGGCTACTTACCTTCACTGAAGGTTCTGACGTTGTGCGAGCACAATGCTACATGCACACCGACGAATACAAGCCCCAGGGCTGGTACAATGAAGCGGAACAGACTATCAAGCTAACGACGACATTCAAATTTTAAGGAAGGTTGAGCGTTTTTTTATGGCCTGACGCCAAACTTGGCTTTCTGTCCAATCTGTTCCTTAAGACGAGCCTGCATTGCTTCATAAAAAGTACAGAGGTATTGCCTGGTCTCGCGGGGGTCGATGATATCTTCCACAGAAAAAGCCTCGGCGGTTTGGAACGGGTTGGCGTAAGAGCGTATTTCGTCTTCCAGTTCCTTGCGTCGGGCTTCCGGGTCTGGGGCTTCGGCGATCTCGCGGCGGAAGGCTGCCGTTACGCCCCCTTCGATGGGCAGCGAACCCCATTCGGCGGACGGCCAGGCGATCTTGAAATCAAGCCCGTTCTTATCGAGCGCGGTACCACCCGCCATGCCGAAGCAGCGGCGAATCACCAGTGACATTTGCGGCACGGTGGATTGCAGGCGCGCATGGAGCTGGCGCATTCCTTCCAACAGTGTGCCGTCTTCCTCGGCGACAGTGCCAATGGCGTAGCCGGGCACATCTATGAGGAACAACAGCGGAATGTGGAAGCAGTCGCAAAGATCGATGAAATGCGCCTGCTTGCGGCCCGATTTCACATCTACCACACCGCCATACATGGGATTGTTGGCAATGATACCAACCGGGTAGCCGTTGAGGCGGGCGAGCGTCGTGATGGCGGCACGGCCATAGCGCGGCTGAATTTCGAAAGTGCTGTCCTTGTCCATGACGAGGCGGATCAGCTTATGCATGTCGTAGGGTTTGCGGCGGTCGCGGGGAACGATATCCAGCAGTTCTTCCTCGCGCCGGTCTACCGAATCGTCGGTGCGAACGATAGGCGGCATTTCCCAAACGTTTTGCGGCATGTAGGAGAGGAACTGTTTGATTTGCCGGAAACAGTCTTCCTCGTCCTTGGCCACATTGTGGATGACGCCTGCCTTTTCCACGGCGATTTTCCAGCCGCCCAATTCTTCGCGGGTGACAGTTTCCCCGGTGCCGCGTTCTACTAGGGGCGGGCCGCCAGCGAATATTTGGCTTTTACCTTTGATCATGATGGAAAAATGCGACATCAGTGTTTTGCCCGCCGGCGCGCCGGCAGCGACGCCCATGACGGCGGAGACCACGGGCACGGAACCCAACAAAATAGCTGAATTGTCCCGCGGGTGGACCGCATGGCCAGGTAGGACCGTATAACCCTTCTTTTTGCCGGTGGCGGCGCTGCCCCCAAACCCGTCAATGAAACGCACCAAAGGGAGGCGGTATTGTTCGGCCAGGTCATCAACGAAACCACCTTGGCCACCTTTGCGGCGAATGTCTCCCCAGTTCGTACCGCCGCCGATAGTGGAATCTTCTCCGCCAATGGCAACCAGCCGTCCGCCAATGCGGCCCAGGCCCATGACATAGGGCGCGGGCTTAACGTTTATGAGATTGCCGTCCTCGTCATAACTGCCGGTTCCGGAAAGCTTGCCCACTTCCTGGAAGGAACCCGGGTCTATGGTGCCCGCGATCCTGTCGCGAATAGTGAAATAACCGCGTTCTCGATGTTTCGTGACACGTTCCGCGCCGCCCATTTCTTCAGCCATTGCGCGTCGGCGGATAATTTCATCGGCTTCTTCTTTCCAAGACATGCTATTTGTTTACGCGCGCAAGGCCGCACGGACAAGGGCTGGAATATCGGCCAAGGTGTCCGCTACCGAAGCGCCCGCCCCCAGCAGCAATTTCCGCTTTTGCGCGGGAGAGCCCACATCATGTTCGATGATGGAGCCCGTATGGCCGAAGCTGAGGCCTTTCGGTAAACGCGCGACGGAGTCGCCAACGATGAGTGCAATAAGCGGTTTGGTAAATTGTTTATCCTTAATCATGCGGGCAGCCGCTTCTTCCTGGCCGGTGCCCGCTTCGCCGAAAATGACGACTGCTTTGGTGTCTGAGTCTTTTTCAAAGAGTTCGAGCAGCGGGACGAAGGAAGTACCTACAAGAAAATCACCCCCGATGGGTACAAATGTGGATTGGCCGATACCGTTTCGTGTCAGAATATTCGCGATTTCACCGCCCATGCCGCCACTGCGCGCAATGATTCCGACAGGTCCTTCTGAATAAATCCGTGATGGCACCGGCCCGCCGGTGCCGCCAATTTTCGCTTTGCCAACACTGATGATGCCTTGGCTGTTGGGGCCGACCACGCGAATACCCTTGGCGGTCGCGGTTTCAATTATGAGGGACGCATCATGATGTGGCACGCCTTCAGCCAGGATATGGACATGGGGTATACCTGCCTCAATGGCTTCCATCCCCGCGCTCTTGACGGCAATGCCCGGGATAAACAGGACGGTGATATCAATCCGGTGATGCGCGAGCGCCTCGCCAACGCTGTTATAGACCGGCACGTCATTGACGATTTCGCCACCATGACCCGGTGAGACGCCGGCCACTACGTTGGTGCCGTACTCCTGCATATAGCTCACATGCAGGCGCGCCTGCCGCCCAGTGATCCCCTGAATAAGAACCCGCGTTGTTTCGTCAAGGAGAATGCTCATAGGGCATCGGTTCCATAAGTGCGTTTGACGATTTCTACCGCTGCCTCTTCCATCGGCGTGGCGGCATCAAGGAAGCAGATGCCTGGCAGGGCGGCGGCGCATTCCTTCGCGACATCGATGTTGGGACCGTCGAACCGAAAGACGATGGGAAACTTCGTCGGGTCAATTTTTAGCTCTTCGAGCGCCCGCATGGTACCGCGTACTTTAATGTCGACCGGGATGAAATTGATGAAGGGGCTACCCGCTAGAAGTCCTTTGACGTTCGGGCGCGACACGATGGCCTTGGTTGCCAAATAGGTCTTCTCTTCGATTTGACCGGGCGTGATATCCATGGTGCAGGCTGGCCGTCCCCCAGCTTTATAAATCGCATCAAGTGCAGACATGCCGGTGCCACCACCGCTCACCATGAGGGCAATGTCGCCTTCTGGAAACTCATTGAATCGAATAGAAGAGCCAATATCCGTGGCGTCGATTTCGCGCATTTCCAATTCGAGTTCTGTGAGGGGCCGCCAGCCATTGGTACGGATACGGTTTGTAGCAACTGAAAGGTCGTCATGGCGGGCCATCGCTTGTTCGTCCATGTTGAGGACGGCGGTGGGTGCCGTGACCAAACTGTCAGGCGCCAAGACTAGTGGATTTACCTCCAGTAATTCCGCTTCGCGTTCGATGAAAACCTGCCATAGCACTACTAAAACCTTGGCGACGTTTTTTGCCGCCGTTTTGCTCAGTCCGGCGGCTTCAGTAAGCGCACGCGCGTCTGTCTTGGAGAACCCGGTCAGCAGACTCAATGGTTGGCGAATGAGCGAGGCGGGATGTTTGTCGAGAATGGTCTCGATGTCGACGCCACCATTTGCTGAAAATAGTAAAACCGGCTTCTTTGTCTCGCTATCGAATGCGAAGGAAACGAAAACTTCTCGCGCGATATCAACCGGTGCGCTCACCAGTAGCTCAGTTACGGGGTAGTGCAGAATTTCTTGGCCGAGGAGTAATGCCGCAAAGGCGCCCGCTTCATTAGGGCTTTCCACAAGACGCACCGCGCCCGCTTTGCCGCGTCCACCTGCTGGAATAAGCGCTTTAAGGACAGCCCGTCCGCCAAGCCATTGCGTTGCGTCGACAGCGGCGTCTACCGTTTTAACGGTTTCAAAGTCTGGGACTGATATTCCCGCCTTGCGTAATAGGCGAAGCGCGTCGTCCTCAAGCAATCTAGTCACTGGCGTGGTAAAGCGTTATTCGGCAGCAGCGGCATTTTTAACCAAACTGCCAAGCCAGCGGCCACGGGCAATCAGGTTTTGCTGCCACTCGATCTCGAAGTTAGCGACGGTAGAGCTGTGCGTAGATTCTCGGGCCATCATCGCTTCGCGCCATTTGGTTAGCAATGGATATTGCTCGATAACACCGAGTGGATAGAGATTGTCCACAAATGTATAGCGCTGCAGAAACGGTGCGTAGCCGCAATCGACCAAGGAATAATCCGGGCCGTTAAAATAAGGGCCGTCATTGCCGCGTTTTTCAAGCGCACCTTCGAGTTTTTCGAACCCCTTCGGAAGAACTTTGGCGTTTTCTTTTAAGGCCTCTTCGTTATCCGAATAAGCCACTCGCGAAATGGCGTTGGCAAAACCCGGCAGAAAATCTGTCCAAGCGCGGTTTTTAGCTTTTGCTATTAGATCCTGGGGATGCAATTGCGGTTCTGCTACCTCATCGAGATATTCTGCGATGGCGCAGCTTTCGAACAGGGACTCATTGCCGCAGACCCTGAGTACCGGTACTTTTGAGTGAGGTGAAATTGCGAGGAACCAGTCAGGCCGATTATTGCGGTCGATATATTCGATGTCGTAATCGATATTTTTTTCGCGCAATGCAATTGCCGCGCGCTGAACCCATGGGCAGGTTTTAAAACTTACGAGTTTGAAGTCGTTGGCCATGCTGTCCTCCCGATTTGTTTGGTTGCTCCTAGGTTATGAGGCTGATCCATACAGTCGCATAAGGAATGTCTGCTTTCAACGTCCTTGGGGTTTGGGCTAATCTGCTGATAGCCATGAAAAGTAACCCTGGGAGCGAAGCTGTGAAACCGGAAATTGTACTGAATGCGAACTTGAACGAACCCAGTGTGGCGTTGCTGGAAGAGCATTACACGTGCCATAAGTTATATGATGCGGACGACCCTGTAGGGTTCCTGGCAGGTGTGAAAGACAATGTTCGGGCGTTGGTGACGAGTGGGTTTCGGGGGTTTGACCGAGCACTGGTGGAAGCGTTGCCTAATTTGGAAATGATTTCTATTTGGGGTGCCGGTTTGCAGGCGGCGGACCTTGATGTGGTGAAAGAGAAAGGCATCATACTCTCTAATACTCCCGATGATTCTCGGATCGCGGTCGCGGATCTTGCGATGGCGCTTTTGATATCGGTGGCACGGCAATGTGCTGAAGGGGACAAGTTCGTTAAATCCGGACGTTGGGCAACCGAGGCTTTCGATGAGCAAGGAATCGGCCTCTATAAGAAAACCTGCGGCATCATTGCACTTGGTACCATCGGACGCGCGGTGGCGCAGCGAGCGGCGGCATTCGATATGAATATTGCCTATTTCGGGCCGAACAAGAAGGCCGATGTGGATTACCGCTATTACGATGACCTCTTAGCGATGGCGACAGACAGTGATTTTCTTATGGTGTGTTGCCCGGAAATGCCGGAGACGATTGGCCTTGTCACAGGTGAGGTGATTCGCGCGCTTGGGCCAGACGGGATTGTGGTCAATGTGGGTCGCGGTATCTGCATGGATGAAGCAGCACTGATCGAGGCATTACAGGACAAGGCGATTGCGGGCGCTGGTCTCGATGTGTATCAGACCGAGCCGGATATTCCTAATGCTCTGCGGAAATGCGAAAACGCGGTTTTGGTGCCCCATGTGGGAACGGCGACGCGGGATATTCGCAATATTCGACGAGACATGTGTCTCAAAAATCTTCAGGCGTTTTTTGCTGGCGAGCCGGTTTTAGCGCCGGTTTATGTACCTGAATAGGCCCCTTTCTCAAGTGTCTGATTCATTGATTTTTTGTAGAAAGGGTTCCGCAAATTCGCGTAGTTTCGCGGCACCAACACCATTTACCTGAGCGAATTCGGTTTGGTCGCGGGGTTGGCGGCGTGCCATGTCAATGAGCGAGCGGTCGGGAAAAATTACATAAGCTGGAATATTGCGGTCCTTGGCGAGGCGCAGGCGGAGTTGTTTTAGTTTGCCGAATAAATCTGATTGTGGTTCTGTTAGGGGGTCGCCCTCATCTATCGGCCTTGATTTTTTTGATTTAGCAGGCGCACGTTTTAAGGTGTCCTTGTAATATTGGAATGTTTCGTGCCCGTTCTCAAGTGCGTTGCCTTTTTCGGTAATTTTGATCCCACCATATCCTTCAATATCGATCTTGAGAAAACCCACCGCGACAAGCTGGCGTATGATTGATCGCCATTCTTGGACTTTGTGACTTGCACCTTGACCAAAAGTGGTTAGCTGATCATGTCTGGCTTTGAGTATTTTCTCTGTTTTCCTGCCGCGTATCACATTAATGATGTGGGCTGCCCCGTATAGTTCGCCGGTTTGGCGGATCACCTTCAGCAGTATTTGGGCGTCTTCAGTGCCGTCGATACGGTCTGTCGGGTTTAAGCAAAGATCACAGTTGCCACATGGTATGCTAGTTTCACCAAAATAATCCAACAAGGTGCGCCTCCGGCATTCGGGCGCCTCACAATAGCCGAGTAGCGCATTGAGCCGTTGATGTTCACGCCGCTTGCGGTCCGGCCCGCTATCTTCTCCTTCTATGAATGCACGGCGCATGCGCATGTCGGCCAGTCCATAAAGCATATGTGCGTCCGCCGGCGCACCGTCACGGCCGGCCCGACCGATCTCCTGGTAATAGGCTTCGATGCTGCTTGGGAGATCTGCGTGAAAAACGAACCTTACATCGGATTTATCGATGCCCATGCCAAAGGCAATGGTAGCGACGATGACTACACCGGGCTCCGTCATGAAAAGGTTTTGGTGCGCATCGCGGTCGTTTGCGCTCATGCCCGCATGATAGGGCAGTGCGTGAATGCCATTTTCGCATAGAAAATTTGCGGTTTCTTCGGTTTTTTTGCGTGAGAGGCAATAAACAATGCCACTGTTCCCCGTATGAGATTTGACCGTTGCTAACATCTGGCTTTTCCAGTTGCGCTTCATTTCCACCGAAAGTCGGATATTGGGCCGGTCGAAGCCAAGTACCGTGCTTTCCACATCTCCATCAAACAACTTATCGACGATATCCGCTCGAGTGACGCTGTCCGCTGTTGCTGTGAGGGCGACGATAGGGATGCCTGGGAACCGCATTCGAAGGTTACTCAGCATCTCATACTCGGGCCGAAAAGACGGGCCCCATTGGGAAATGCAATGGGCTTCGTCGATGGCGATGAGACTGATATTTAGGTTGCCCAACGCCGATAACATTCGGTCGGTCATTAGTCGTTCCGGCGCCAGATAGAGAATCTTTAGATTTCCATCAGTTACACGGTGCCAAATTTTCACATTGTCCGACCGGTCTTTAGCGGAATTGATACTGTCCGCAGCGACGCCTGCCAGTTTTAGGGCGGCAACCTGGTCCTGCATTAGGGCAACGAGCGGCGAGACGACAATGGCCAACCCATCACGCATGAGCGCGGGTACTTGGAAACAGAAGCTCTTGCCTGATCCGGTAGGCATTACCGCAAGCGCGTGGCGTCCGGCCAACAGAGCATCAATAACTTGTTCTTGTCCGGGACGGAAATAGTCGAAGCCAAAGACGTTTTTGAGTATCTGAAATTTTGAAATGGCGTCTGGAGTATTAATTTGCATTCGGTGGGTGACATTGGTGAGTTGGTAAGTTGGATGGGACAGCATAACCTGTTTGGAAAAAAAACACTGAGATTTTACGCGGTACTAAATTCTATCTGGACGAGGTGCGGTAAACCCATTAGAGCCTTTTCCCAATTAATTGAATTGGTAGTTAAAAAAAGGAGTGAGGTAGAATGAGTCTAGCCGTTGATGCAAGCGGTTTTCCGGCGTACTGGTCGAGTTTGGTTAATGAACGAAAAGGGGAGGCAGTTCTTGATCTATATGACCCTGAGGCGACCTTATTGCCTACTTTTTCGCCAAACATAACAGTCGGTCGGTTTGCCTTGAACGCGTATTTTGAGGGACTTCTTTCACGCGACTCGCTTTGCGTTACCCTGCACGAGGAAACCGTCACCGTCGTCCAACCGGCGGAAAGCACGGCGGTGGTTTCTGGGTATTATGACTTCGCCTATGAAGATGCCGGAAAGCTTCTCACTTACCCCTCTCGATTTACGTTTGCTCTAGATTTGAAACGATCGGCTCCAATCCTGCATCACCATTCATCTCAAATCCCCGGGGCGCTGAGCTAGGTTAAGAGGCTTCTACGGGAGAGTGTTGGTTTTGGCTTAGCCAGACCATTTCTCACTTTTGTAGGAGTTCTTTTGGTAGAAACTGGATTTAGTATAGGGCGTGCCGCGCAAAAAAATGTTTCTGTATTGCTGGGAAGCAGAACCGGATAGCAAGCTTAATTTCGTCCAGGTTACTAGCGTGAAGTTGCTTAAGCTAATAGACTACCGCTGGACCTATGGGTACTTACAAATATCGTGAATGCCTCATAGGAAAAAATGGTGCCGCCGCACAGAATTGAACTGTGGGCCTCACCCTTACCAAGGGTGCGCTCTACCCCTGAGCTACGGCGGCTCCGTGCAAAGAAGTTCGCCTTATGCCACAGGCCATCTTGGTGGGCAAGCGTTGCAACATTGTACGGCGCTAGTTTTTAGGCTGTTTTCGGATTATGGTACTTGGGCGAATTTCAATAAGGCCGAATCACCGAGTAAATGAGCGAGACATCATCCAAACCAGCACCGTCGGCAACGGGACGGGGCAAAAGGCGCGAAGCGGTGCGCAAAGCTAAGCAAGGCGCATTGCTGCGTGAGAACCTGTTGAAAAGAAAGGCGCAAATGCGCGACCGTGCCGCGACAGGTGGTATCAATAAAAGTTGTTAAGGGTTTGCCTCAATTTGGTCGCATCCGCGCCTTGTGATCGCCATCATCATCTATTAGTCATCCAGTAGACTGATCCCTTAGTAAAAGTGAGGTCTGTTATGGTGGCCGGTGGTCTTTGGTGGTCAGTGGTCGTTTGCCAAATGGAGGTGCTTTAGATGTCGATCATGCCTGATAGCTGGATACGCGAACGCGCCCAAAAAGACCGAATGATTGAGCCATATGTGGATTCGCAGCGTCGAGAAGGAATGATTTCGTACGGAGTATCCTCTTATGGCTACGATGCGCGGGTCAGTCGCGAATTCAAGATTTTTACCAATGTGGACAACGCTATCGTGGATCCCAAGGCGTTTTCCGATCAAAGTTTCGTTGAGCGGGATACGGATATTTGCATTATTCCCCCAAACAGCTTCGCGCTTGCCTCGACAGTGGAATATTTTCGTATTCCGCGTGATATATTGGTAATTTGTCTTGGTAAATCGACCTATGCGCGCTGTGGTATCATCGTCAATGTGACGCCCTTAGAGCCTGAATGGGAAGGTCATGTCACCCTGGAGTTTTCCAATACCACGCCATTACCTGCAAAAATTTACGCAGAGGAAGGGGCGTGCCAATTCTTGTTTCTCAAAGGCGAGGGCGAGCCAGAGATTTCTTATGCGGATCGCGACGGCAAATATATGGGCCAGCGCGGTGTCACGCTGCCAAAAATATAAAGTCGAGCTGTAGGATCAGTCGTTGACCCCACGGGATTTTGATACCATTGCTGAGGAGAGCGCGTCCAGCGCGAGCATAAAAGCGAAGAGCGGTATGGACCGGATAAGCATTAAAGGTGGACGGAAGCTGCAGGGTGTTATTCCAATAAGTGGCGCAAAGAATGCTGCTTTGCCGTTGATGGTGGCGAGCCTTTTAACTAAAGAGACTCTGACGCTGACTAATTTGCCCGAGTTGGCGGACATTGTCACGTTGGCGGAGTTATTGGCTCAACATGGCGTATCAGTCGATTGGGATCGGGCGAATGGCGCGATAGCGTTTAAGGCAGGCAAAATCAACAACACTACAGCACCCTACGATCTCGTCCGTAAAATGCGGGCAAGTATTTTGGTATTAGGACCCATTTTAGCCCGTAAAGGTTTGGCGACGGTATCGTTGCCGGGCGGTTGCGCCATCGGTACGCGCCCAGTGGATTTGCATTTGAAAGCGCTGGAACAATTAGGCGCGGAAATCAAACTCGATAAAGGCTATGTGCATGCCAAAGCGCCGGATGGCTTGCACGGCGCGGAGATCACTTTCCCTTTTGTGTCTGTTGGCGCTACGGAAAATATTATGATGGCGGCCGCTCTTGCGGACGGCGAAAGCAAGCTTATCAATGCCGCCCGTGAGCCTGAGATTATTGATCTCGCTAACTGTTTAACCACCATGGGTGCAAAAATTCACGGAATCGGCTCCGATACATTGATCATTCGTGGCGTTAAGGCACTGGGTGGCGGCTCGCACCGGGTGATTCCAGACCGGATAGAAGCGGGCACCTATGCAATGGCGGTTGCGGCGACTGGCGGCAATGTGTTGTTGAAAGGTGCACGTATGGACCATATTGGTTCCCTCGTGGAAAAACTCAATGAAGCGGGCGTCAAACTGAGCGAGGCTGATGGGGGCATACAGGTATCAAGTCCCAACGGCAGGCTTGTCGGTGTGGATGTGATGACAGAGCCATTTCCAGGCTTTCCAACAGACTTGCAGGCACAATTTATGGCGTTAATGAGTTTGGCCGACGGAGCCTCCATGATTACTGAGTCTATTTTTGAGAATCGATTTATGCATGTGCCAGAATTGTCTCGCATGGGCGCGAACATCAATCTCCATGGTGGATCCGCGATGGTGCGCGGTACCACAAGCCTCACTGGCGCTCCGGTTATGGCCACGGATTTGCGGGCATCCGTCAGCTTGGTCATTGCTGGCCTTGCAGCGGAAGGAGAGACTATCGTGAGCCGAGTTTATCATTTGGACCGAGGTTATGAGCGGGTCGAAGAAAAGCTAGCCGAATGTGGCGCGGAGATTAAACGCATCGGGGAATAGGGTATGGCTGGCGACGAAGATACAGGACAGGTTCGTCTCAGGGCGCGCTCACTGGCAGATTTGTCGGTGATGTCTGCCTTGTTGCAGGATGCGGTGGTGCCAATCGGCGATATCGCATTTCTCCGAGAAGAAAATTCATTTGTTTTGGTGGCAAATCGATATTGTTGGGAACGTGACGGCGAGCGAACAGGCATGCGCGTGCTTGCGGGTTTGCGATTTGACCAAGTGCAAAAAGCCGCTTTTCGAGGCATAGACCGGAAAAACCGAAATCAATTTCTTGCGCTTTTATCTGTAAACTATGCGGATGGATTGGTGGCAATGCATTTTGCTGGTGGTGGTGCCGTCAAATTGGAGGTTGGCGCATTAAACGTAGCCCTTGAAGATTTAGATGTGCCGCGGCCAACGACATTCCAACCAAAACACTCGCTTTAAGGCGGCTTAAGCCGAAATCGCCGTGCTATCAGATTATTCGCTTCCAATAGCTATCTTTCACGGCAATTTTTCCACCTTGGAATTCGTAGATATCAACGCCGCGTTGATCTATTTTTGTGCCGTCGGCCAATTCGCCTGTTGCACGGAAGCAGCCGATAACGGAGTCATCGGCAAAGTGCACTGAAGTTTCCGAAAAACGCATGAATTTGGTAGCCCGGTCGCGGTCTTTCAAGGCCGCACGTACCGCCTCTTTGCCTTTGACGATTTTACCGTCCGGTGCTTCTTCGCCTTCTGCAAGCCGCCATTCAAAATCATCGGTCACGCATTCTAAAATTGCATCCACATCACCTTTGTTAAAGGCTTTGCCAAAAGCCCGGAGAACCGTCATCGCCTGTTTTTTATCCATCATCAGTCACTCTTGTTTTTGTATTTTCCCACGAAGCTAGTGGCAGATACGAGGGGAGCCACAAATTTCGGCGACAGCCGTGAGCGGCTTATTTCATCAAAGTTATCTGCAAGCAGTGTTTTCACCTCAAAGCCAGTATCTACCCAGCCAAGATTTGTTGGAATGACAGCTTGTAAATTATTGCAAACGAATAATGGAGCGCTAGGTTTGAGGGCAGACTTTATTATATCGATTTCCGATTTCACGTTGGGGCAATGTTGCAAAACCCAAATGGCAATCGCGGCATCGACGCGCAGGCCGTTGGAAATCATAGCCTCAAAGGCGGGCCGAGCGCAGATCGTGAAACGGTCGTCTTCCACATAGGCCGGCGCGAGTTCGCGCATTTGCTGGCTGATATCGACACCGATGACAGTACATCCCGAACGTTCGATAAGCACTTTTGCCATTCGCCCTACCCCGCAGCCGTAATCGAGGACGACCTTGTCCGGGCCAAGTCCGAGATACGGGAATGCTTCATCGGCGAGATAGGGTGTTTCCTTTTCCCATCTTTCGTCGGTTGTCGAATCTTCTGGTGTTAGGATGATCGATTTTGCGTGCTCCAAGTTCTTGACGTGGAATACTTCGGGGCGATATGTGGGCTTCACTTCGTTATTGGCCATGGCGGTATTTCCTTTGCCATTAGTCTGTGTTTATCCAAGCAGTGTCGCCATATCCGGCTGGTTTTCTAAATCTTTTATCCGAGTGAGCAACCCATCGCGTATGACCTCGTCCTCATTTGCCGTTGCGAGCCGAAACTTGCGGTCCTGCTCCTCCTGGCTCATGGGAGATTCTGGCGAGCCGCGAAACCATGGAATAATTTTCTGATGTTTTTTGCCATCCTTCAGTTCCACGTCGAGGCGACACCACCAAGCTTTGCCTGGTTTCTTTGTTTCTTCATCTACCTCGATAGTGGTGCGTCGGGAAAGGGCACGAATTTTTTCGTCAAATGGATCGGTTTGGTAAACTTGGTACGGATCAGTCACGTCAACATAGGCGGACATGGCAATGGCGAAGGGTAGGCCAAATTGTACGCCGACTAAATCGACTGGTTCTTGGATATTGTGGTTACTACATATTTTGGTGCTAGTTCCGTAGGTTATGGCCTCAATCTCGTCCGGGCTGAAACCACCTTCTATGCGCAGTTCCTCTAGGGCCTGCACAGGCCCTTGCGCGCCTCCATGTAGGGCGCAGCGTTTGTAGCCGATAGTGTCCGTATGCCACACAGTGCCTAAGTCTCTGGAAATTTCTGATAGATCCGGGTCTATTGCAAAAGCATTCATGTAACCGAATTCACCTTCGAGCACCGTATCCGGTCCCTCAAAACCGTCGGCGGCTAATTTTCCGGCCATGATGCCATTTTCACAGGCACGCCCAATATGAAGGCGTTTCACCATCGCGCCATTACCGGCTCGGGTGAATTCCATGAGGCCGGAGCAAAGTGAACCCGCGATACCCAATGCATTGGCCATTTGCTTTTCATCAAGTCCTAAAAGGTTGCCAGTCACGGCGGTCGAGCCAATAGTGCCGGTGAGGCCCGGTGCATGAAAACCCTTTGTCTCTGAGGTGTGGTGTGTAGCCAAGCCGACGCGAGTCATTACTTCCATGCCGGCGACGAATGCAGTGATCACATCCTTGCCCGATGCGTCGATTTCTTCGGCAATTGCCATCGCAGGCGGTACTGCAGAGGCGCCAGGGTGAATGCCTGTCGACGGCATCCGTACGGAGTCCATTTCGAAGGCGTGAGAGGATGCGCCATTTGCGAGTGCTGCAAGCGCTGCATGAACCTTTGGCCCTTTTGCTCCGAGAATTGTTGACGTGCCGCCAATGCCGATTTTTTGAGCATAATCTATGACTATTTTGGTCCATGGTGTCGTTGCCCCAAAAATACAGGCGGCTACATTATCTTGGACACATGCCTTAGCGGCTTTAACGCTGGAAGCCGGAATATCATCAAAGCGAAGCTCGGCGGCGAAGGACGCCAGCATTTTTGTGTGGGCGGTCATGTGATCGTTCTCCTGAAGGATCTTTCATATTTCGATGATCTCAGTGCGAGGTCTTTGCGACAGCCTCATTCTGATCATGTCGAAACATACGTGTGGTTAGGCGTTCCGTTTAGCGTATGTGGCTGCGTTGCGTCCGGCAATGCGGCCATAAACGGTGCCACGTGTGAGGCCCGAACCAGCGGGATAGTTGTTATAGAAAAACCCGCCTTGACACTCACCGGCGCCCCAGAGGCCTTCGATGCGCTTACCATTGATATCGATGATCTCCGCTTCAATATTAGTTTTGACGCCACCGAAGGTAAAGGTGAGCCCGCAAGTTGCCGCGTAGCAGAGATACGGAGGCGTATCGAGTTTTAGTGCCCAATTGGTTTTTTCGAGGGCGAGACCCTTGGTCGAATTACCGTCTTTCATATCTGGTACAAACTCTTTATCAGCGACAACGGCCTTTTGGTATTCCTCCAGCGTTTTCAGGCAATTTTCTACATTGAATTCGAGAGGCTTGTAACGTTCCGCAATGCCTTTTGCGAGGTCTTCGAGCGTGTCTGCTTGAACTGGTTTGCCTGTTTTATATCGGGGTTCGAAATACGGAACGTTTTTTTGGTCGAAAATTTGGAAGGCCACTCCGAATGGTTGATTAAGGATCGCACGGCCTGTCTTCGCGTAGGTGTTGAACTTGATGTCTTCACCCTCATCGACAAAGCGGTCCCCGTTCAAATTAACCATCACCGAGAACGGGTAAGAGAGCCGATTGGTTTTGTCAGTCAGTTCGAAGTCGCCATATTGCGGTGCATCGAGATCAATTGGTGTGGCGTGACAGCCGGACCAATCTCCAAAGGCTTCTGCACCTCTGTCCACGGCGGCCCGAATAATTTCGCCCGTATTGTAGCGTGTGCCTCGAATTTTTACGTTACACCATTCCTGGCCGAGATAAGCGGTGCGCATGGCAGGACTCGAATGAAAGCCACCATTGGCAACAACGGTCGCCTTTGCGTCTATCACACGTTCGCCTTCCGGCCCGCGCACTAGCACGCCAGTTACCTTCCCGCTGTCATTACGGACAAAGTCGAGCGCAGCGGTTTCGTAGTGTACTGGAATGCCTGCTTTGTCGACCACATCGAACCAGTCATTGGAGAGCCCAATACCATCGCCGACGGAGCGCACAGGACCACCCTTCGGCACATCGGTTCGCCCGTCTGCATCTTTCTTGAGCGCTGACAGTTTGTTGTAGTTAAGGTTGACACCGATATCGGTCATCCACTGCACCGCATCAAGGGAGTTTTCGACCATGAAGCGCAGCAGTTCATCGTCAGATTGGCCTCCAGCTACGCGTTGGACATCATTATAGAAGTCATCATTGGTGTAGACGGGCATGTTGACTTCGTCGGGATTACCGTTCTTTTCACAAACCTTGTCGATTTGCTCGCGTTTTTGGAAGGACACTCGGAAAAGGCCGCCCGCGAACCGGGTGTTGCCACCACGGAATTCCTTCGGTGCTTTTTCGAGGACGACGATGCTGGCACCTTCTTCATGGGCCGACATAGCAGCGGCCATGGCTGCATTTCCGGCGCCGATTACGACTACATCATATGCTTCAGTCATTTTTAAGTTCTCCCTAAAGTCGATTAATTAGCTATTCCATTCCGGCGTGATGGCTTTGCCATCACGAATAATGTCCATAAGTTCGCTAACGTTTTCCAGGCTATCCAGTTCTTCGACGATTTCAATCACTCGGTCAGTTTGTTCAGTTGGCAGCGCCAATTCACAACAATCGCGGAATTTGGCGATGCGTTCGTCACGAGTCAGCGGCATTCCCCAGATGCCGCGCGGCTTATCGCAACGCTCCACCAGTTTCTGACCGTCCTTTGTTTGTACGGTGACGATGGCATAGCAATCCTGGAAACTGCGCGTAATGTCGTTGCGCATGTTCAAATGGACCCGCGGCAATAATTCCTCAACATCGGGTGAGAAGCGGCGTTTGTCGGAGAAGGAGGCGACTTTCACTTTGCGGTCTAGTAACGCCACGGTAGTGGCGTATTGAACGCTGAATTTGCCGTCGAGGCCGGTTTCTGGATTCGGACGGTTGACGTAGTGGAATGTGGGAAAATCAACGTTGACGCTGTCAATATTCTCGGGCTGCAGGTCATGAGTTGTTGCCAGCTCAATAGACGCGTCGATGGGCCGATGGGTGAAATAGTTAGCCGGATGCTTTTTGAAGCCAACACCAGGGTTGATCATGCGGAACGGATCAGCAAATTCTTTCAGGAGTAAGTCGCGGTCCACATGGTCCGCGCCGTAAAATAACTCGAGAAAGCCGCCGGCGCCGAACATATCTTTATTAGCGGTCCACCCGATTTTTGCCAGTGTGGCGCACTCAACGCCCATTCGTGCGGCATGGCCCGAATGGCTAGATTTGGTCATAGTACCGGTATTAGTGGAAATTGATCCGGCGCGTGAGCCGCCGATACCGAAGGCGCGCAAAAATTGATCTTCATCTAGTCCGAGTAAAATACCCGATGCGGTAACAGCGCCCATCAGACCCGAAACTCCTGGCTTATGAAAGCCGGTGCCCGCGTCGATAGAGGCCGAAGCGACCCGCATGCGGCCTTGCACTTCAAAGGACAGGACGATTGAGCGAACGATATCCGAACCGGAACAGCCGTCCCGTTCCGCGATGGCGAGAATGGCGGGCAAGGTGGGAGAAGTAGGGTGATTGAGCGGCCACCAGGTATTATCGAAATCGAGTGCATGGGCTAGGCAGCCATTTGCGTAGGCCGCGTTCAGCGCGTTTGATTTAAAGCCGCCGCAAATTAGGCTTGAGGTTGGTTCACCGCCGAGTTCCTTGGTGTATTCGAAAGCCAGACGGCCAAGCCCCAGTGGCTCGCCGGCGCCGGCAATCATAACGCCAATACCATCTAAACAAACTTGCCGTGCAAGCTCTTGTGCCTCTTCAGGGATGTCTTTGGTTTTTGTGGACAATAAGATATCCACGAGATCGCCGGTGATGGTCACGGGCCGTCCTCCCATAAAGTTGGTCATGCGATAAATCGATGACTCGATTGTTTTTCCAATTTGGGGCATTAAAGCCGGAACTGAACGGAGCGGCAAGATAGCTGCCCAAACCAACTGTGTGCTCGATGACTTACAGCATTAAGGAAATCTATTTCACGCTCCAAGGCGAAGGCGTGCAGTCGGGCCGCCCCGCGGTGTTTTGCCGGTTTTCTGGGTGTAATTTATGGACTGGCTTGGAGAAGGATAGGGACACGGCTGTCTGCCGGTTTTGTGACACCGACTTTGTGGGAACCGACGGGCCAGGAGGCGGCAAGTTTGCTACACCCGCAGCGCTAGCCGCAGCGGTGGCAGGGTTTTGGGTGGCTGAAGCTGAAGAAGGCGTACCTTACGTGGTCTGTACCGGCGGTGAACCACTTTTACAAGTAGACGCTGCGTTAATCGTTGCATTTAAAGAAGAGGGATTTGAGGTGGGCATCGAAACCAATGGCACTATAAAGGTCCCAGATGGGCTGGATTGGATCTGTGTCAGCCCGAAAGCGGATAAAGCCCTCGTTCAAAACTCTGGCAATGAGCTAAAGTTGGTCTACCCGCAGGAAGGCGTCCCGCCAGAGCGATTTGAGGGACTTGCGTTTGATCATTTTTTACTGCAGCCCATGGATGGGCCAATGCGTGACTCTAATACCGCACTTGTGGCTGAGTATTGTGCTGAGAATCCGCAGTGGCGGGTGAGTGTGCAAACCCATAAGTTGGTAGATTTGCCATAGATTTTAATGCGTCGGCGTACCGCGCACAGTAGTCCTTAGAAAAATACGCGGCTGTCGCAGCGGGTTATTTGCGGTGGCGCGGTGCCAGCAGCAGCGATTGTCCCAGATGACCGTATCGTTCATGCGCCAGTGGTGGCGGTCCTGGAAACGTTCCTGGATGCACCAGGCAAAGACTTCTTCCATAAGTTCCCAAGCTTCATCATCTTCCATGCCTTCGATGGAAACCGCATGGGCTGGATTGACAAAGACCGAGCGTTTGCCGGTCTCGGGGTGGGTGCGGATTGCGGGGTGGGGTACTGGCGGTTTGCCTCTATCGGCTTTCTCCAGTCGTTCTTGGCCAGTGACGCGCACGCCGCCATAGCGGAACGTCGCCATCTTATTCTCGATACGATTTTTTAGCGTTACAGGCATTTCATCGAATGCCTTTGTCATATTGCCGAACTGTGTATCACCCCCGACATCGGGGATCTGCTGAGTATGCAGCATTGTTGCTTTTGCTGGTTCTTCGAAATAGCACATGTCCGTGTGCCAGGTGTCGCCGCGAGAATCATCTTTTGGGTTGAGCTCGCCGTTTTCATCCAGATTGGTCATGACGATAAGTTCGTTGAACTCCGGGTGCCAATATTTCTTCGTAATATGAGGTTGCAATTCACCGAAATAGGTGGCGAACTGTACCATGAGACCCGGCGTCAATGGCTGGTCACGAAACACCAATACACCGTGATCGAGAAATGCCTGATAGACCGTGGCCCATGTCTCTGGCTCGATCGGTTTGGTGATGTCGACGCCTTTTACTTCTGCCAGCATGACGTCGCCCAGACGTATGACTTCAGTCCCCACGCTATCGGTCTCCTCTAATTTCTATGGTCTCATAGTTTTGCTAACCGGTCCCAGCTGGGATTTCGTTATTTCGTAGGCTTCCTCAACCCAATCGCAGAGAATTTCCCGGGTATCGCGCGGATCGATTATATCTGAAATGGCAAATTTCTCTGCAGTCCGAAAGGGCGATGTGTATTTCGCGTAATGCTTTTCAAGTTCAACGAGCCGTGCTTCTGGGTCTTTCGAGCCCTCTATTTCCTTACGGTAAGCTGCCCAAATTCCGCCCTCTAAAGGAATTGAGCCCCAATATGCAGACGGCCACGCATAGCGTAGATTAATACCGCGTTTGCGTCCATGCATGCCGCCAGCAAGGCCAAACGCGCGTTTCATAATGATAGTTACCCAAGGGGTTTGGCTTTGTTCTATGGAGGCGAGACATTTTAAGACGGCACGTATGGTGCCCGATTTCTCAGCGGCCAGGCCGGGCATAACGCCTGGCACGTCTGCGAAATTGACGATGGGAATATGGAATGTATCGCAAAGATCGATGAACTTCTCCATTTTCATAGCTGACGCACGGGTCATGGCACCTCCGGAATAATTAGGGTCATTTGCCATAACGCCCACTGCATAACCATTAAGACGAGCCAAGCACGTGACGAACGATGGTCCGATCTTTGGTGCAATTTCGAACACGGAGTCTATATCGAGTACCATCTGCAAAATTTTACGAACTATATAGGACTGCCGTCTGTTGCGCGGAATTGCTTCAAGCAAATCTTCTTCACGCCGATCCCGGGCATCGGTTGGTTCAATACGAGGTGGTAAATGATGAACGTTTTGCGGCATATAGGAGAGAAACCGCCGGGTCTGATCGAAGGCGTCTTGTTCGTCTTTAGCGGCATTGTCAACGGCGCCATTGTCTCTTGTTTGAATTCGCCAGCCGCCTAGCTCTTCCTTATCGAGATCTTCTTTGAGAGCAGCTTTTACAACCGGTGGCCCAGCGGCAAAAACTTGGCTCGTGCCCTTCACCATAACGGAGAAATGAGCGTATCCGACTTTGATTGCCCCTAAGCCCGCACAGGCACCAAGCGCGATCCCCACAACCGGTACTTCGCCTATAAGCTGGAATTGTGGCCAGCTTGGATAGCCAGGTATTTTTGTGTGCCCCATTTTTTCCAGCAATTTCACACTACCCCCGGCACTATCGACCAAGCGAATTAGCGGCATTTTCATTTCTAATGCGTAGCGCTCTATGTAGAGCCATTTATCGGAAATCGTAGCCTCCGACGACCCACCCCGAATAGTGAAATCATCAATGGAGAGTGCTGCTTTACGGCCATCAATCAGGCCTTTGCCAATGATGGCATTGGACGGTTGAGAATCAACGAAATTACCCTCTTTATCATAGTTGGCTTTGCCTGCAATCTTCCCTATTTCACGAAAGCTGTTCTTGTCTAGGATCATTTCGATACGCTCGCGAGCCGTCTTCTTTCCAATTGAATGCTGATAATCGCGGCCTTTTTTGCCGCCTAATTCCTCCGCGAATGCGCCGCGTTTATTGAGTTCATCGACTTCTGGTTTCCAGCTCATTTTCTTCTCATTCTGGCCTACTTAGCCGGCCACGTTGTTTTTGTTGGCGTTATCTATTAGGAGTGAACGGCATACTCCTGTTTGAGGGGTGGTTACAATAAAAACATTGAATTTGAGGAGGAGCGAGCTTGTTTACGTTGACCGAAGACTTGACGAAGCGGTTCTTAACGGATTTGGGCTTGCCCGTGCCGAAAGGAAAAGCCTTTGACAATGGGTCCGTCGCAGCATCATTTGCAGATGGTCTGGTCGGTGGTGCAGTTGTCAAAGCGCTGGTGCCGACTGGACGCCGTGGCAAGGCAAATGCTGTTAAGGTTGTAGATGACAAAGCAGCTGCTGAAGCCGTTGTTGAGGGAATGATCGGCTCTGATGTGCACGGATTTGCCGTTGCCAAGGTGTATGTGGAAGAGAAGGTTGCTATCGCGGAAGAGTTTTATCTGAGCTTCAGCTTAGATGGATTTCCAGGGCAGATTTTAGTGTCATCCCATGGGGGTGTCGATATCGAGGAAACTCATAAAAATAACCCAGATTCAGTCGTTCGCTCAGACATTGACCCATTAAACGGTGTCACTGAGAAAATTGCGCGGGATTTATGGCTAAAAGCGGGTTTAAAAGGCGATATGTTGGCCGTTACAGCATCGGTAACCGCCACACTTTATAAAGCATTTGTGACAGCAGATGCGGTGATGATGGAAATTAATCCGTTAGTGCTTGACGATGCGGGAAAGCCCTCCATTGTTGGGGCGATGATGGGGATCGATGAAAATGGATTGCCCCGGCATAGCGAGTGGGCTGAAATGGCCGACGGTAGTTTGATTGCTGCCTGGCGGCAGTTCAACGAGCGTGAAATGAGTGTGGCAGAAGCTAATCGCAAGATTGCGGGTGGTGCCATTCGCTATACGGAACTTGACGGCGATATAGCTTTGCTCGTTGGAGGCGGCGGTGCGGGTCTGTTGCAGCACGATATGATGTTAGCCATGGGTGGTAGACCAGCGAACCATACGGATACCAATCCCGGTGCGGGTATTGAGGAAAAATTTAAAGTTACAATCCGCGCTATTCTAGATAACCCATCAGTCAAATGTTTATTGGTTAGTTTTAATCATCAGCAACTCACACATTGCGCCCGTAAGGCTGAACCCTTAGCCGATGTGTTGCGTGAACGGAAAGTAGATACAGAGAAATTTCCTATAGTCGTGCGGCTAGTCGGGCCGGGTGAAGAGGAAGCAAAAGAAATCCTGGATGCATTCCCTGGGCTAGTCTATTTGCCCTTCGATGCATCGTTGGACGATGCGGTCCGTGCGGCAATAGACGTCCGTAACAGGATGGGAGACCACTCATGAGTATTCTCATCAATGAAAATACAAAGGTCTTAGCGCAGGGGCTTACCGGTGCACAGGGTATGCGGGACGCAGAGTTTTGCTTGCGCTATGGCACCGCCATTGTTTGTGGTGTCACACCGGGTAAAGGGGGGGAAGTTGTGCATGGATTGCCTGTTTATGGCAGTGTGGCTGAAGCGCTAAGACAGCACGATGTTGATGCGTCCGTCGTCTATGCGCCGCCACTTGCAACTAGGGATGCAGTACTAGAAGCATTGGATGCGGGGATCAAACTAGTGGTGGCGCTGGCAGAATTCGTGCCTCGCCATGATACGGCGATTATTGCCGCGACAGCGCAGGCTAAGGGCGGCGTTATTGTCGGTTGCAATACGAATGGCATTATATCACCGGGTAAAAGTAAGCTGGGCGCGATAGGCGGCGATGACCCAAGCGAGGTATTCGTGCCGGGCCGAGTGGGCGTGGTATCGCGTTCGGGCGGCATGTCCGCGGAGCTATCGCTTGCCATTAAGCGCGGTGGACTGGGCGTTTCTACGTGTATATCCATGGGCGGGGACGTGATTCCAGGTAATCCCATGGTAGATTATATTCAGCGATTTGTTGATGACCCGGACACGGATGCGATTGTGATGTTCGGTGAGCCGGGCACAAAGGCCGAGCATCAAGTGGCAGAGTTTTTAAGGACTGGGTGCTGCACTAAGCCGTTAGTAGCCTTATTAGCCGGCGAATTTCAGGAGAATTATCCTAAAGGTGTTAGTTTCGGGCATGTGGCGGCGATGATTAATGATGAAGAGGATACGGTTTCTGCAAAACGCAAGATGCTGGCGGATGCTGGGGCGATCGTAGTGCATTCTCTAGGTGAAATTCCGGAGAGAATAAGATCAGTATTACGCGTCTAAATACGACTTAAATCTTACTTGGGTTCTTTTTGTTGCTGTGTAATAAAATATGCGTCGCCCTTGGGTCTTTGCCGCTATTTCGTTGGTCTCGTATCAACCGATATCCCTCTGGGTGGCGGCTGGTTAAAGCGGGGTAATCGGGCAAGTTTCAAGTCGATTTGTCGTTACTAGGGTGGCTTTGAAGACGCGTCCCACGGCAGTGGGAGGCTGGGTCAGTCAATTTCATGGGATAGCAGATGCCGCTTAGGCTGAATACAACAGACAATAATTTCGACGCTGCATTTTTTGAGTTTCTTGGCGCCAACAGGGAGGCGGCAGAAAACGTAGATGCGGCGGTTGCTGACATATTGTCTGCTGTTCGCACGCGAGGCGACGACGCGGTATTGGAATATACTGAGCGCTTTGACCGCATGGTGCTCGACACGGATGCTATGCGTTTTACGGCGGAGGAAATTAGAGAAGCTAAGAAATCCTGCGATACGGTAACGCTTGGTGCCCTAAATTTAGCCGCTGATCGTATTCGCGCTTTTCATGCAAAACAATTACCTGTTGGGCTGGACTATGTAGACGACGACGGTATTCGCCTCGGTGCACGGTGGATGCCCCTATCTGCTGTTGGGCTATACGTTCCCGGCGGGACGGCTGCTTATCCGAGTTCGGTTTTGATGAATGCAATCCCGGCTAAGGTCGCTGGGTGTAATCGTGTGGTGATCGTTGTGCCAACACCTGATGGTATTATTAATCCTCTGGTATTGGCGGCAGCTGAAATTGCGGGTGTTACGGAAATGTACCGGATTGGTGGTGCGCAAGCTGTCGGTGCGCTTGCTTATGGGACCCGCACGATACCGGCGGTTGATAAAATTACCGGCCCCGGCAATGCTTATGTTGCGGCGGCAAAACGCCAAGTTTACGGAACTGTTGGGATAGATATGATCGCCGGTCCGTCCGAAATTGTGGTGGTTGCTGATGGGGAAAATGATCCGGATTGGATTGCTGCCGATTTGTTGAGCCAAGCGGAGCATGATGAGAGTGCCCAGTCGGTTCTGATTACAGATGATGCGGCGTTTGCTGAACGTGTAAGTGACGCTGTGGATAGACAAATATCGATATTAGACCGCAGGGAAATTGCCGATAAGAGTTGGTCGAATAACGGCGCTCTCATCGTTGTAGAGAATATGGATGAGGCTGTTTCTTTGGTGGACCGTTTTGCACCAGAGCACTTAGAGTTGGCCGTTTCGGATGCTGACACGCTTGCGATGAAAGTACACCATGCAGGTGCGATTTTCCTTGGTCGGTATGCACCTGAAGCCATAGGTGATTATATTGCCGGGCCGAATCATGTATTGCCGACGTCCAGAAGTGCACGCTTTTCATCGGGATTGGGTGTACTTGATTTTATGAAGCGAACAACATTTGTTGGCTGTGATGCAGATAGTTTGGCTAAGATCGGGTCTTCTGTGGTGACGCTTGCCAAGGCGGAGGGTTTGGGTGCTCATGCTCGGTCAGTTATGATACGTCTCAATCGAAATGAGTAGAGTAATTGAAGGACATTGGATTGCCGATATCGAGCTGGGCGATGTTTCGCTAATACACAATCGTGCTGAAGTGGAGCAAGAACGCAAAAACGCGATCTTTGATTTGCTTGAGCAGAGTTACTTTGCACTAGCCGGAGATGAAAGCGGTCTTTACTGCGTGCGGCTTGGTGTAGGTTAAGGTAATAGTCTGGTGATCGATATTAGAGATATCGAAGATATGCTGTTTAGAACCGTAAGCCTATCGCTGAAGCCATCTCGATGCTTTGCAAGCGCGCACTATGCGGCGTCTGGAAACCATTGATATGGCCCGGCGTGGACTACATAATCAGGGTGCAATGCTGCTGACCGAGTGGTTGGCAGGTAAAATTGAGGTGGATCTGGATAAGGCACGGCGTTTGTTCACTCTTATTTGTGTGTTGCACGTCCGTGCTTAATGGAACCTCGCACGGAGGTTCGAGTGCCTTATGAGTGTTAACGCAAAGTATCCACTAATTTTAGCATCTGCGTCGGCGAGGCGTCGTGATTTGTTGGCCCAAATAGGCATTACACCGGATCGAATAGAACCGGCTGACATTGATGAGACACCCAATAAACGGGAACTGCCGAGGGGCTATGCAAAGCGTATGGCGCAGACCAAAGCTGCAGTGGTTAATGCGTCGGATAATGATAATTTCGTGTTAGCAGCGGATACAGTGGTTGCATGCGGGAGGCGCATCTTGCCGAAAGCCGAAGACCAAAAAACTGCGGCTAGCTGTTTGAAGTTTTTATCCGGACGACGTCATAAAGTTTACAGCGGTATCTGCCTAATAGTGCCGGGGATGGGTACGGTCGACCGCTTGGTGGAAAGTACGGTTTCTTTTAAACGACTGGTGCCGGAAGAAATCACTGCCTATTTGAAAACCGGAGAGTGGAATGGCAAGGCAGGGGGGTATGCTATCCAAGGCCGTGCCGCGGAGTTCGTAAATTTCGTCAGTGGATCTTTTACCAATGTAGTGGGGCTTCCTCTATTTGAGGTATCGCAACTTCTAAAGGGAAACGGATACAAATGGTGATTGCTGCTGCCGACATTTTAGTAGAGGTGTCTCCCGCAGAAGTTAGAGCGGCTTTGATGGATAAGGATGGTGAGCTAGTAAAGTTTTTCGTTGAACGCACTCATCGCCAAAGTCTAGTAGGCAGTATTTATAGCGGCCGCGTTGTGGCATTGGATAGAGCTTCTGATGGTGCATTTATCGATATTGGTTTAACCGAAACGGCTTATTTGCCGCGGGCTAAAAACGTGACCGAGGGTCAGGTGGTTGTTGTACAAGTGGTGCGCGATGGTTGGTCGGGGAAGAGTGCGGTGGTGACCCGGACGCCAGTTTTGCAGGGCCGGTATCTTAGTTATCAGGCCCGAGGTAAGGGAGTACAAGCCGAACGCGGGTTTGGCAAAGGTCGCCGAATGACGGAAGTCGCAAAAGTGCTTGGCGAGCAAACCTCTGGACGTATCACAATACGTCGTCCTGCGCTGAAAATTAACCAGGATACTATTTTACGTGAACTAAAAACGTTGCGGAAATTATGGGAGGCGCTAGTGTCGGCTGCCACAACGTGTAAATCAACTACTTGCTTATTGCCTGCTCCCGATTTAGTGAAGCGTTTGCTGCGCGATCAAATGCCTGCTGAGGAAATCTATGTGGATGGGCGTGAAATTTTTATCACTATGAAAAAAATGATTGACGACCACTACCCAGATCTTAGGGGTAAACTCGAATTCTATGACCGAAAATCACCAATATTTGAAGAGAGTGGGGTAGAGGATAAGCTGGCGTCGGCCTTGGAGCGGACAGTGGCATTGGGAAATGGTAGTCGTCTAATTTTTGATGAGACCGAAGCCTTGGTTTCTATTGATATAGATAGTGGAAGTATCAGCGGTGGTCCGGATTCTGTGCGTAGAGCTAATATGGCGGCGATGGATGAAATAGCTAAGCAGCTTATCCTGCGTAACTTGGCAGGTCTGATCGTGATTGACCCGATTTCTATGAGTAACCGGGGGCATCGTAAACAGATGGTTAATGCGCTACGTCAGGCGATACGATTTGACGATCACGCTGTCGATGTTTTGGGTATGGGGCCAGCGGGATTAATCGAAATGACACGTCAGAGATCTGGCCTTAGTCTTGGCGGTCAGTTGCTAAAGCAAGCGCAATTATCAGCTACCTTGTCTGCAGAAACAGATGCTGCTGCTTTGCTACGAAAAGCGCTGCGTCTCAATGGTCCTGGACGTCAAGTGGCAGTTGTACCGCCGAAAATAGCTGCTGCTCTAGAGGGTCCTCTAAAAGACGCCCTTGCGCAAACAGGGCAGTTGCTTGGACAAGGCTTGGAGATTCGCCCAGATGAGACCAAAAAAATGTCTGATGTTTTTCTGGAAAGGTGAATCGGGTGCCGAAAGTGATCTGTCCTATTTGTGGTAAAGAGATGATTGAAAGGTATCGACCATTCTGCAGTAAACATTGTGCCGATGTGGATTTGGGCCGTTGGTTTGGCGGGAAATATCGTGTTGAAACCGAAGAAATGCCGGATTTTAGTCAATTGCCGGCGAATGATGATGATTACGAGGTGAATTAGGTTGAGCTATTTTTACAGAAATCGCACGGGACGCTAGACTTTACCGCTAATATTAGATATCAGACTGCCCGTCTCGTTATGATACAATCATGGCTGTGAAACGATGTGCCCAGGTAGCTCAGTTGGTAGAGCAGCGGACTGAAAATCCGCGTGTCGGTGGTTCAATTCCTCCCCTGGGCACCATTTTTCTGCAAGAACCTAAGAAGTTATACTGAACATAGCCTGTATCGGTTACGTTTGTTTGGCTAGCCATATAGTCTATGATGGCCTAACTAACCCACTCGTTAACAAGCGATTTCTGAGCCTCCGTTGACGAACGGCCTGTAGCCACAAAGTTGCAAGTCACTCTTTAAAGGCAACTGGGAGATTTGGCATGGATTTAGGATTGCAAGGTAAGAAGGTTCTGGTGTCTGGTGCGACGCGAGGAATCGGAAAGGCATGCATCGAAGAGTTTGCCAAAGAGGGTGCTGCTATTGCGTTGTTTGCGCGTGATGAGAAATTATGTTCCGAGGTTCTGTCCCACCTCAAAAAACGCTATCCGCAAAATATATTCGTCATGGTAATCGCCGCTCTTGGTTTGAATGATAGCGTGAAGAAAGCCGTTGATGATGCAGCTAAGGCTTTAGGCGGGCTTGACATTGTTGTGAATGCTGCCGGTGGTTCAAAACGTGGCGGTCTAGGTGCAGTGGCACACGATGAATGGATGCGACGTCTCGATGCTAAGCCTTTGGGACTGATGGCCGTTTGCGAAGCAGCACTACCCTATCTTGAAAAGTCCGATCATGCTCGAATCATCAACCTTTCTGGCTTGCACGGCAAGGAACCAGTGCCTTGGGCTGCTATGGCGGGTGCTATCAATGCTGCAACCCATGGCTTTTCGAAAAGCCTTGCAGGCTCATTGGGTCCGAAAGGCATTACCGTTAATGTGGTTACGCCCGGTTTTACATCGGGCCGGCGGTTTGATGAACTGATCGAGATTACTGCTAAAGAGCGCGGCTTAAGTAAAGAGGGCGCGGAAGCGTGGCTTCGGGAATTGGTACCATTAGGTGAGCCGGTCGGGGTGGAAGATGTTGCAGGTGCTGTCGTGTACTTGGCTTCTAAGCGAGGCAAAATGATAACGGGCACTGAGATCAAGGTCGACGGTGGACGCTCTAGACACATCTAAAGCTAGGATTATGAATTTCTTGATAATTTCTCTCACACTTTCTCCCGAACGTCTAAGATAGCACAAAAGGGGTTGTTCTATTAAGCAGATGGAATTGGTGCTACCAAGTTTTATCCTAAAGTTTATCCGGACTCATTTCGAAGGAAAGAAGTTTTGAGGGCAATTATCCGCGACCTTCCCGTGTCTTAAGCAATTTGTATTTCTTCAGCGCCCGTTTTCTAGCCATCGAATGATCGATGATGGGAGCTGGATAATCTTTGCTGAGCTCAATCCCGGAATCCGCCAATTCAATCGGTTTGGCCGTCCAAGGTGCGTGGATCAATTGATCTGGTAACTTGGATATTTCAGGCAACCACTTTCGTATATAAGTACCATCGGGATCGAACTTCGTTCCTTGAATTGTAGGGTTGAAAATACGGAAATAAGGCGCAGCATCCGCGCCGCAGCCGGCAACCCACTGCCAACTTGCCGCATTGCTTGCAAGATCAGCATCAACAAGCGTATCCCAAAACCACTTCTCACCAGCTTGCCAAGCAATAAGTAGGTCTTTGATTAGAAAAGATGCAACAATCATGCGAACGCGATTGTGCATCCACCCAGTTTTCCACAATTCACGCATTCCAGCATCGACGATTGGGTAACCAGTTGCTCCGCGATGCCAGGCTGATAGGTTGTAAGGATCATTTTCCCACGCAAAATTACAAAATTCCGAGCGTAGTGGCTTTAGAGGTAGCTCTGGGAAATGAAAAAGTAGGTGATACGAAAACTCTCGCCAGGCAATTTCGGAAAGGTAGGTCTCTGCACCTTGGGGCATTGAGC
>MDTE01202859.1_pt1 | contig 105600 bp, 75 predicted proteins | sample 811231 | NCBI WGS metagenome assembly MDTE01 (sample SAMN05326651, study PRJNA326480) | marine metagenome | isolation source: seawater | place: Indian Ocean: Red Sea | collected 2010 | reverse complement strand
CCAGGATAACACCACCTGTATCCTGCTCAGTAAGTATTACTTGGCGGCGCAAAATGACAGCCTCTCTTGCCAGAGATTCGAAAATCTTTGCCGCTTTTAGTTTATGTGACTTATTGCCACGCTTCTTCGCAAACGCAAATCCCTTTTTGAAAGAATTTATCCTTTGCTCCAATAATGATAAACGATTAGAAAGCTTCTTCCTACCTGAATTGCTGCTAGCAACCATTCTAGCCAGGGCTTCTGCTACCTGATCATCCATCAAAACTTCGTCGCCGTCATCTCCGGAAGCATCAACTTCAATGCTTACATCTCCTACGTCTATCGATAATCCGCCTGTGGGATCGATATGGAGATCTGCTCCGCCGGCGGGAGCTTCGGCTCCTCCGGGTGCAGGTGCTGCGGGTGCGGCAGGGACTTCTTCTGAGGACAGCGCGTCGAGATCAACGGTGACTGATTCAGCATCAGTCATTTCCGGATCATCGCCAGGGGCTAGATCTTCAGAATCTTCTTCTTCGACCTCACTAATCAGCTGCTGTTCAATGAGGTTTCTAATTCGAGGTGTAACAGCGTCGATAATTTTGTTTTTGGCATTTTCTTCTGCCATATCACGCAATCGACGTGCTTCTGCAATTGCTTCTTCGTAGAGGTTTTGGCTCATGTGCGATCTCTCTTAATGATTATATGAGTCGTTCGTGTCTATAAATATGACTTTTCCGATCATTTTATCTTTTCAACGTTTGTACTTTCTCTCGTTGTTCTTTTTTGCGTTACTTTGCTGTTCTTTTAGTTGCTTGGCTCGATGCCTGGCAGCTCCTTGCTTTTTCTTACGACGCTTTTTTTGTGCTTTTGTTTCATAAACTAAAGTTTCCTTGTACTCTTTGACAATTCCTTCTTTCTTGCACTTACGTATAAAAAGTCTTATTAACTGCTCAGACGATCTTATTCGACCTCCCAACTTAACAGAAACATTTACAGGCTTTGACAAACTGACACCTACTCCAAACCTTGCTGAACACGTCTATTCTTAATAATGTCCCAAATACTCATTATACCCTCAGACTCTTCATTTTCTGCTTCAATAGCAACTTTATCGTGGGGTTTTGACCAGCCCTTTTTTGTGCCGCCGATCCTACCCGTCTTAAGAGTTATGTAGGACGCACCTCCGCCCGATCCTTTCGGAGCATCTCGCCAAACGCCGGGCATGGACACCATAGACTTACCAACTGTCTCTATTTCAGATAATATTGTATCTGCATTACTAAAACAATCTGAAAGTTTAGTTCTTCCGGGTGTAAAGTAAAATTTGCTCTGCGGAGAGTAACCCGAATTTATTGAAGAGCGACCGCCGCCGCCTGATATCGTGGTGTTGCCGCCCACATAGTAAAAAGGATCCGTTTTGGCGGGATCGCCCGGATCATTTGTCTTGGGTGCATACATTTTATCAGAAACAGCATCAGACTGCTCAGCTTCTTGATCTGTATATTCTAAATCTTCGTACGGATCCGGATCTTTATAGGGAAAGCTAGAGTTAGACATCCTCTGACTTTGTTTGTCATTGTACGTCTTGCCATACCCTAAGTCATGTCGAGAGTCTTGAGGACCTGAAGTCGTTCCTCTAGAAGCTGTTTGTGCTATTTCTCGTACGAGGAGTTTTAGTATTGTAGAATCCATGCTGTCATTAAGATGGATCTTCATTTGGGAATGGGCCTGAGTTAGATCCTAACACGCCTGCCTGGCGAATCGGGGACTCAAATCCCGAATCAAACAAGGAATGAGTATGTTCGCGAACGGCTGTGGAGTGTCCCTTAGGATCTGCAGTTCCGCCTTCGCCTCTAAAGGGCGGCTTCGACTTCGATTCCGGCTCTGGAACTGGATCTACTGGGGTTACCAATGGATAATTGCCATGGACACCACCTGGAACAGAAGCTACTTGAGGTGCGTATGGATTACCCACACCGTCTGCAGAATCCTGCGTTACTTCTGTCGCTACGTTTGGCGCGCCTCCGTTAGGCTTTCCTTCCGCAACATAGTCTCTTGAAAGGGAATCAAATCCCCAGTAACCTGCAGCTTTCTCTGATAGAGGTGTGTCTTCTATAGAGCCGCCTGCCAACACTAAGTTTTCAAACGCCTCTACAGGATTATAGTCTTCCCACAAAGGAGATGCAGGAAAGGCTGACTTAATACGTTCAGCATCATGGCGAGCACCTTGTGTCGTTCCGTTGTTAGCGAGAACGCTATCACCTGCTGGCTCTGATTGGTTGATCGTATTAGTAGTCAGCCTTGCCATCTACGCACCTTATTCCGCCGAGTTTTTACCCAGAATATATTCGCCCAAAGTATGAGCAGAAATTCTCTCTGATGATTTCTTGGGAGAAAGCTGAGATCCTACTCCGCTTCCCCATGTATCAGCTGGAGTCTGTCCGAATCCTTCAGGTGGCTCAGGCATATCAGCAGGGTTGTGGCTACCTGGACCAGGAGATGCTGGGTTAGGTACGAACGCGCTTGCTGGAAGACCACCGCCGCCAGTTTCAACTTCTGCTGCAGGATCAGGTGCGCCCAAATAATTGGGTTCATATACGCCGAAGGTGTGGCCACCGTCGTTAATAGGACCATCCAATACCAAAGTTTGCCAAGCTTCCCGGCGCTCATCATCAGTGAGTTCTTCGGTATAAATTGGTGAAGCAGTAAAACACTGCTTAAGACCATTCATATCTGATCTTCCCATAAAACGTTCTGTGACTGGTGCTTCAACGGTTACTTGCTTATGCTTTGGCATTGATTTCTCCTTTTATTAGCCGAGACGACGAACGACTCTGGAGCGAACTTTCTTCTTCGCTTCCTGAATCCTCTTCATCTTAGCTCTGAGTTTTCTCTCTTGAATCTTAAGTGCCTTCATAAAATCGATGTCTTTGGCAATACTATCTGCTTCCTCGCCTGCATCGGTCTCTTCGGCGTCAACCTTTTCGGGATCTTCGATACCCGCTTCGATTGGGTCATTTTCTCTAATGATGCGTCGTTTCTCTTCTAAAACAATTTTTCTAAGAAGCGACGGTGTAAGCTTACGAATTTTTGACATTACAAAATCTCCTGGGTCATGACGACGACCTTTTCGGTCCATTTACTACATATTCACGAGCGCTAAAATCTTCTATAACCAATTAGACTTGAGTTTTCTTCGAAGGAGCATCAAAAGCTAAAGAAGCCCAGTTCTGCGCGGCTTGTTCGCCAAAAACTTCAGCTAAATCAGCGCCAGGAGCTGCTGTTTCTTGCATAGAAACTTTTCCAGGTGCACCATCATTAGCTAACTGATCTTGGTACGTTCCCCTTGCCGTATCTTCAAATAATGCAGCCATCATTGGGTCGTCTGTCAAAGCTGATACGTTTCTAGAAACAGCTCTTTCAAACTTTTCATGAGTAGGCCGGGCCGGCTTTCTTCTCTGTCTAACGGGTGGTTCAGATGTTATAACTCTAGACTCAACTAAACTTGACTGTGTGTTCTCTAGCCCTTCGGCGAGAATTTCAACTAAACATTCTTTGACGATCTGCTTTAGATCGCCTCTTCTTAACTTGGGCATTAACCTACACCTTCGACGCCTTTAGAGCCTGTAAGCGCTGGGAACATATCGGGCTCTACACCCGTCAAACCTGCTAGCACTGAAAATGACGCAGAATTTGATCCGCCTAAAAAGTGGATCTCTTTACATTTCAACTCTAATCTTTCTGTTGTAGCGCCGGCGGCGAGTGTAAAATAATTTGCATTGCTGCCCGTAATGTTATAATTTCCTGCTACAGGCTTTTTGGGACCGTTAACACCATTTGCGCTAAATCCAAACTTAAGTGTATGTGAAGCATCAGTATTCTTAATTACGATCCAACGAGACACATAGGGCAGCTTAAGAGTAACAACAGCACTTGTTGTCACTTCATCTGCAACACTTGACGTTACAAATGGTATAGATGACTGTTGGTATTCACCCACATGGTTGTGGTGTGACTTTTGATAGTGTAATGTCATTCTACTCTTCCTCCCAACTCAGAATATCATTAAAGATTCTATCAATACGATCAGATCGAGTAAAGTGTCTATTCAAATCATTCTCGCTAATTTCTTTTCCCTCACGCATCATAAATGCCCCGGGAGTTGACGGCTCGGATACAAAATCCCAGCATATTAGCTGAAAATCATCTTGTACGATTTGATGATCGTCCTCTTGCTTTGTTGACCCAACGCCTCGAGATGAAATTCCAAGGGTTACTCCAGATTCTACAAGGCTTTGTAAGATCTTCCCGGAGGGTGTATCTAGAAGCTCAACTGAGCCATAACATACATCACCCTCCATAAATGCCTCTCGAACGATATGTGATGCGTTCTTAAGTTCTACAACAGAAGAATCTGGGTGATCGCATTCGCCAAGGGCTCTATTTTCTTCAATAAACTTCTGATAGTTTCTTATTTCTCTTTCTAAGATAGGCTGTGGGTATATTCTTCCGTTCTGATTAAGTGTGTCAGCTTTTTGTAAGACGCCCTTGAGGACAATTTTTCCGCCGTTCTTTTCTTTTGATTCTTTGATCATCTCTGGTGAATAGTCAAATGCCAGCCACTCAGTTAGAAGTTTCTTACTCATTGTTTCCCTCCGCTATCTCACTTCCAAGCTTAATTGTTGTCAAAAATCTTGCAACATTTTCATCAGATAAATCATCTGTATTAAGTGAACGAACTGCTTCTAAAACTAACGGAACTTTTTTGAGAATATATTCACTGTTACAATTTCGAGAATAAAAGTTTAGACGAGAAACAACGTCTTCTTTTTGTGATTCCATTAGAGCCTGAGCTGTACTGCTGTCGCCATTCTCTCTGCTAAAAACCATTTCACGTATTAAAGATCTTTGACTTTCAGTCAAAGAAGATCCATAACGTTTGTTGAATTTTTCTCTCATAATTTTAACAGTGAGCTTATCAACATCGTCGGCGCGCAACTCTTCTAAGTCTTTTTCATCTTTTTCAGTAACGAGCCAAGTGTGGATTTTGTCTTCATAAAGTGCAACCCTCTTAAAACTGCTTGAAGTGCCTGCTCTCCAATCATTTAACAAGGTTTGAATTGTCGCATATGTCCTGTAGCTTTCTATCCTTGTTGAATAAAAAGAATCGTCATCAAGCGTGTGGTTGATCTCTTTTATAAGGCGTGATTTTTCTTTTCTAAGTTGAACTGCATCATGATCTTGAGCAGCAAGCTTGGCTTCACTTAGAATTCTAGTTGCAATAGATTCAGAGCTTACAGTTGTCTTGACCAGTGCGTTAAACAGTCTAAATTCTTTATAAAGCTCAGTATTTTTTTTGAAATTATTTTTAAGAATACCCAAAACAAGATTGGCACGCTTCATATCTCCTTCAACAAGTGATTCAGATACTTTGCGCACTAACTGCTCATAGATGATTCCTACGTTCCTTTTTTTATTGTGTGATTTACTCATCGTTTTCTGGACTCACTAAATCTGAGAGATTAAACTCAATTGCTTCGTCATCATCTGCTATAGACGCTTCACTAAGTATGGTGCTACGACGTATACCTATGGAGTTATCCATCTTAGTTAATGCTCTCTCAATATCTCTTGTCATTCTAGTGTGATGTTTTATTCCATCGTCTAAGAAATCTTCAACGACAGGAGTTCGTGGGAGCATAGCTTCTTTGAACCTAACTGACTTGCCACTCAAAGGATTCTTGATGAAATCATCATCAAACGGTTTGTTTAGAGAGTCTTGAGTTCTACCCGCTTTACCGACTGAAACCATTTTGCCCAAGTCGGGCATTGACAGAGCTTCTGGGCCGGCTGTTACTTTTCGACTCTTTTTAATGGGCTCATTGAAAATATTGCGAATTTTCTTCTGTGCTTTAACCGGCGCATCAGTATCACTTATAGAGAGTCTATCACTGATGTCATCGTCATCAGAGTCCTCTTCTTCTTCAAGATCATCTTTCTTTTTGTCGTTACCCGGCTCTGCTGTTAGAAGCTTTCCATCTTTTGTGTCAGATGCAAAGAGGCCACCGCCACCTTCATCACCGCCACCTCCGCCGCCGGCGTCGTCTCCTCCACCACCTTCATCGCCGCCGCCTGAGCCGGCTTCCACAGCCTTGTCTTCATCTGTGTCGGCAATTCTTTCTTCGATCATGGATTCAATTTGCTCTTCAGTCATCTCTAAGATATTTTTTCTAATATAGGTTCGACTTACAAGCCCCTCAGGTGCTCCGCCAGCGATTTCAAATCGAGCACGAATAAGCTCAAGCTTTTGTTGCTGAGCGATTGACGACGGATTCGAAAGCTTAAGCTCAAAATCAACAAGATCATCACCCTCATATCCGTGAGAATATAAGTGGATCATGGCTAATTTATTAAGCTCCGCTATGACTGTCTTTTGAATTCGAGCAATTGTTCGGCTAAATCTAATGTCTTCTTGAGCAAGCGTTGCCTTGGCGCCAATTTCTTCATCATATCCCAGATATGCTTTGGGTATTTTTAGTGCGGCAAAGAGCTTCTTCTGAATGTACTCAACATCCTCAATTGCAGACGCATTTTGACCTCCCGCCAATGTGTCAATCTTTGTTCCCGATTCACCGCCACGAACAGGGAGGAAATAGTCTTCATCAACTGAAAGTGGGTTATACCTTAGGTCAACCTTTCCTGTGTCTCTGTCAACAATCTGGTTTCTCTTAAGGCTGGTTTTTGCCTGCTCAAGGTAATTTGCAACTTCTTCCGGGGGTACGTTACCCACATCAATATAAAAGACTCTGCGCTCAGGTGCCCGAATGACGCGATAAACCAGCATCGCGTCTTCAATTAGAATTAGCTGGCGCCAAATTCGTCTTGCTGCTTCCAGAACACTTGATCCGTACGGCAAAAATGAATCATTCCCCAGAAGGCGAAAATGAGAAAGCTGCCAGTTTTCTAAAATCTGGTTTCCCTGTGTTATCCATCTAAACCTTACAGCCAGCGGATCATCTGGATCGAAGCCCTCTTCTCTCTCAATCTCAGATATCGAAATTGGAAATGCATTGATCACACCGTATTCCGGGGACACATCATTAAAGAGAAAGAAGTCACCATACTTGCAGAGGTTTCGAACCCACATAACAAGATTAAATTCTACGTTTAGCGTTTCATAAAATAATTGCTCTAAAAGCTCTTGCAGCTTTCTATTCTCTGAGTAGATGTGTAAAACTCTACCTTTGTCATCAGGCGAAACAGTCTCTTCTGCGTAAATGTCCAAAGCACTGGCAATTTCTGGTGTGGCTTCCATTTCAGAAAAATCGCTATAGCGGGACATTCTGTCAAACGAGCCGTACGACGACAGCGTACTGTTGTACACATCACTGTGTGCACGCTTAAAAACTTCAAGTGCAGTCGAAGTTGAACCTACTTTTCCAGAATGCCCCCGGACCTTTCTTTTTATGACGGGTCCAGAGCGGAATAGCTTAGTAAGTCTTACAAAAAGATTTTGATTCTTTCCTGCCATGTTTCACCTTCTATCTCTAACTAGGATAGTACTGCGTAGAATTCACTACATAAACTAAAGCAGCCAACTCATATCACCATAAGGACTATTGCTTCCGGTTGTCGTATAAGCTTCAGCCTCGTATGGCTTAAAGGGATTGTAATTTCTTTTGGACCACGGGTTTTTGATGTGTTCGTGGCCTCTAGAATTAACACTAAATCCTTCAAGCATTGCCTTATTGAGATCATATGAATGTTTGCTGTGCACGGGCGACGTATCATACAACCAAACACCGATTGCAAGTGCCATCATTAAGTCATCATGCTGACCTTTTTGTGCCTGTGCCTTGTTACCTTTCCAAATAAACGTCTTAGCTTCTTCGTAGAGGCGTGACGAATACGTTCTAATTTCTCTATTTCTTATAACTTGTTCAAGCTTGGTTAAGATCTGATTTCTGGACTGCCCCGTAGTAGCAAAGCCGATCTTGGCTACCTCAACTTCACCCAATCCATACATTGCAGCGAATCTGTCTTTTTCATTTTTGAAATATAGATTTTTGTACCCTATATCTCTAAGCTTCATAATGACAGCATAGCCGTATGTGTTATTTTCGGGACAGATCAAAGCCTCATTGTAACGCTTTCCAGCTTCAGCTAGCACCATTGCAAATTGATCAGGTGGAACCTTTCCTCTAAATTCTGCAACAACCTCAGATTCACCCGTGTCAATTACATGAAATGTGCTATAGTCTCCGGAGTCGCCCCTGGAAACGTCTGCTGATATGATATATTGGTTCTCTGTCAGCGCGTATTTCCAGACCCATACTCCCATATTTGGGCCCCAACGATCCATAGGGCGCTTGATATTTGCTCCCAGCCATTCAATATCATCTGAACTTAAGACAGTATCGCCTGAAGCTGAGAAGTCGCAAAGCAGCTCTTGCGCAATCTGCTTCTTTGATAAGTTCTTAGACTCACTGGCGAACCACTCTTCTCCATGCTCAGGATGAACATCCCAGGGCAGCTTTATTGGGTTAAACTCATTCTCACCCGACTCTGCTTTGACCCAAAGATCATGATATTGGCCGCCTACACCATTTGGGGTAGATAGAACTATGGCCCTACCACCTGTGGATAGGGTGGGATATAGACCCGTAAACAGCTCGTCAAAGTTTCTAACAAAGGCAGCCTCATCAACAATTAGCAAAGACAGCGCTTCAGAACGTCCTGCATCATCAGAAGTTGGCACTGCTTTAATTGTTGAACCGTTGCTGAACTCAACAGCCTGCTTGTTGTTTCCTGTGAGTTCTGGCATAAGCAACCATTTTGGCATGCTTCGAAGGGCTACCTTGACCTTCTTGATAAAGTTTTGTGCTACTGCAAGCTTTGTAGCAATTACCAAGATGTTCTTGTCTTTATAGAACGCAGCTAACCATACAGCATAAGCTGCAGACAGAGTTGAAATCCCTAGCTGTCTAGACTTTAGAATGATATTGAATCGATGATTATTAAAATCAGCGACACAATCATCTTGGAATGGGTATGTATTAAAATCAATCATCCCTCTAGTGGGATGCTGAATCTTCACATACTTGTTCATAAAGTAAACAGGGTCTTTGCCGCAACGCACTATCTCTTTGATTTGGCGCTGTTTACTAATAATCGCCATTAGTCCTGCAACTTAAGTCTATGGTGCCTTCTATAATACGCAGTTCTACGAGGCGCATGAATTGCACCGGGAAGAATTTCTACGTCGTCATCCTGAAACACCTCTTTAAGCTTGAGTGCATCGCCTGTGACGTCTTTGTATGAAGACTTGAGTTCTGACACTTTATCTGTCAATACCTGGATAGCTTCTTCAGCAATTCTAGACATTTGACCTCGAACAGCATGCTCGCCAGCAAAGTGTACAATTGACTGATACTTTAAGATTAGGGTGTCACCCTCAAACGTCGCCGTAATGGATCTCGTACCCGTTGGGCTTCCAGCATTTCCAAACGTCGTGTTAAGAAGAGAACTTAGTATATCGTGTTTTGTAAGCATTGTTTTCTCCGTTTGCTCCTCAGTTAACTAAATATGAAGGTCTGGACAACAGATTCTCGCGGTATTTAGAGATCTTTTCTTCAGAGGGTCTCCATCCGTTTTTCCACCTGTCTAAATTCGAATCAACCCAGACCAGCTTGCACTCAGAGCAGCACCCATACGAGGTGTATGCCATAATATCTTGTTGGTCTCTCATTGATAAACTACAGACAGGGCAGTCTAGAGGCACTTTGTCTTCTATCTCTACGTCTTTAATGTAGAAACCCATTGGGTGCTTTACTGTCTTACTCATAAATTACCTTAGCGTTCTTGTTGTGCTGTGTTATGTCCAGAACATTATCGACACCATCTTTTACAGCATCTACGTGTGATATTACTAGTATGTTTCGGAACCACTTTTTAAGTGACGCCAGCAATCTATTGCATGACTCAACATTCATATCGTCAAGAGCGCCAAAGCCTTCGTCAATAACAAGCAAATCTGTCTTAGGCAAAGATGAAACGTTAATTAGAGCTACACGAATTGCTAAGGAAGCCATCATTTTCTCCATACCCGAAGCACATTCAATTATTCTCTTGGAGTCTCCGTAGTTAATGAAAATGTCCATATCATTTGACCCAGACTCTGCTTCCAGTTCTACTGTAAAGCCGACGACGCCCGTTAGAATTTTAGATATCTCATCATTGATTAGCGGAAGCTGAGATGACATTATCTGTAGCGGAATTCCTTTCTTAGAAACAGCACTCATAAACAGATCATAGGCGCGCCATTGAACTATTAGATCACCATACTGCTTCTTTTCTTCAATAAGTTTATCGATCTCTGCCTCTAAATGGCCAATTGTTTCTGTAAGGCTTATTCTCTCAGCATCCCTAGAATTGATTTCATCAGTAACTCGATTAATTTCTTTCTTTGCTTCAGAAACTTTATCTGCCTCGTCTGAGTCTGAGACACGCATTTTCATAGTCTGAAGTTCTCTGACGGCATCATCAATTGTCTCTTTAAGAGCTTTCTTCTTAGTGTTTGTTCTGCTAAGGTCAAGACGATCGTTGCCAAGAGAAATATGAAGAACACCGGATCGCTCCAGGATTTTATCGTATTTCTCAATTTTTTCAACTAAGTCTTCCCGCTTTAGAACATTCAAAGACTTTCTTGCTGCCCTAACCTTCTCCATCATGTCAGTGACTGCCTTTTTCTGCTCTTCTAGCTTCTTCTTGTTCTTGTGAGACTCCTTGATGAACTTACATGTTGGAAACTGATCTCCACACGGCACTTCTTCTAGAAGCTTAACAGACTTTGTTTGTGTCTTAAGCAGCGTTTTCTCAGTAGAGTGGCTGTGGGTCAAAGAGAGTAGAGTTCGTTCTAAGTCTTGCTGGGCAAGAAGTCTTTCTCTTAGATCATCAATCGGAAACTGTCCCTTAATTACCTCAATTGTCTCTAGTTTGGTCTGCGCGACCTCGATGTCGCTTGTTAAACTAGCAGCTTTTTCCTCTAGAGCTGTCAGCTTTTCTTTTGCTGCCTGAATCGTTTGTTCTTGACTTTCAATATCAGCTGCTGTTACCAGATCTTTACTGTCACTTGTTGCTAACGCAATCTTCATTTCCTGAAGCTGAAGTCTGAGCTTTGCAATATTACCCTCGGTCTCGGTCCTCTCTTTCTTTAAGCCTCTCTTCTTAGACCTTTTCTCTGCTATCAAGATATCCCAGTCTCTATCAGGGACATTAGCTAGCTGCCCCTTAATGGCTGCAGAATCTTCTTTGGCTAGAGCATACATTTCGTCAAATATTTCTAAGTCTAGAAACTTTGTTAAGATGTTCTTTCTCTGAGTTGCTCGATGTTTGATGAAATTATTCATTTCACCCTGACTGGCCAAGGACGTCATTAGGAAATCATCAGCTGTGCCCACAATTGTTCGAAGAGTTTTCTCAGTCTCTCTTCTCTGCTCACCATTAAGATCTCGAAGTTCGACACCCTGTTCATCAATTTCACTTAGATTGAGATGAGTCACGGCACTTTCTTGGCCGCGGCGGTTCGTTTTCTTTACAGACTGTCTCTCAATCTTATAGTTCTTTCCATTTGCACTAATCATTGCCCTTGCAACACAGTGACCCTTTCTAGAATTGATAATATGAAGGTTTTTGATAGGACCTCGATCAGTTGTGTTGAAAAGATTATACATTAGAGTGCCTGGAATCGAAGACTTACCCGATCTGTTTCGTCCGAACAACCCAGTAATTCCACTCAATGTGTCAAAGTCAATAACATTATCTTTTCCGTACGCAAATGTATTGTCAAACTCTAGACGCTTAAGTGACCACTTGATATTTCTAACGGTGTCCGCCCTTGTTGCTTTCTGAATGTACTTGTGAACTAGGGACGTTATTCTTTCCCACTCTTCATCTTCAAGATCTAAATCCTTGTAGTATTCTTTAACCAGAGATACTTGTGTAGATTCGTCTCTCAAATCCTTGGTGCTTAATTCTCCTGAACTTGTCTGGATCTTAGAAGTTTCAACGTGGTGATCGTGCTTAAAAACAATCTCTGTTGCAAATTTTATCTCTTTGAGAGAGCTATGAAGATGTTTTATTTCAGCCTGTGATATCGGGGAGTTGGTTCGTACCCTGAATCTTGCGTAATCTGGTTCTTTCTTAGCTAGCTCAACAGTTTCCTTGACATCCCCAGTCCAGTCAATGGTTACAAAAGGCTTGCTGTGTGGTATCTCATAAAATGTACTGGTGAAATTATCTTTGTCCTCGATCTCCCAGAACAAATAGCCCTTCCCAGGATCTTCGCCGTAATTTTGTTGGATCGTAGAGCCCGGATACGCGATTCTCTTTTCTGGGTCTAGATATTGGAGCTTGTGAATATCACCCAGCATTACAAAATCGTACCCTTTGAAAAACTCTACGTCGACGTCGCCTTCGATATTCCATTCAATGTCTGTTGTTGAGCCGTTTACTCCCCCGTGAAAAGTAGCAATATTGATCTCACCTGGGACGGGCTTTACATTAGGCCACTTCTCTTCGTCAAAGCACGAAAATACACTCCAGTTAAATCCTGGAATTCCTGTTGGGTACGTTCCGGAATTTTTGTACAAATAAATGTTTGGGTTGTTTAGCGCATTGATGATGGGTGTAATCGCATCTTGACGGTGCTTATTTAGAATAAGGCCGTCATGATTACCCAGAATGATATGTGTTGGACAGATCTCTGCCATTTGAGTAAACCACCAACTTAGGCAGTCGATTAACTCTGGGGATATTCCCTGTGTCTTAGAATGAACAATATCGCCACCGATGAAAATTACATCAGGATTTAGCGTCTTTACTTGTTCAAACATTTGGGAAAAAGATTCCCTGTATTCATCGTGTCTCGTTAAACCTCTCCAGTGTATGTCACTGAGGTGCACGCACTTAAAACTCATCCATTTCTCCTAAATAACAGTCCCACTTCGGATGCTCGATATAAGGTTGTACAGCCTATCTTCAACAAACCAGCTCTGTGCTTTATTTCTAACAGCTGTAAACTCTTTACGAGACATATCTCCGACGTCTTTATCTTCTGGCACGCTAGCCATTCGTATTGAAATACCATACGATGACAACGTTCTTGCAATTTCATGGGACTTGGTTCGCGCATCTGGATCAAGCGCTATAACAATTGGTGTCTGATTTATGACAATTTTTTTGAACAACAGTGACTCTGACGATAAATGTGAGCCCAATAAACATGTAGAGTTCACGTTACACTTTACCAGGTCAAACGGGCCCTCTACTAAAGCTAGCTCTTCATTCCAGTCAATATTGATATCGTTAAAAACTACATCAATCTTTGGAACACTAGCGTTTATGTACTTCATTCCATTGTCTTTGTCAATTGTTCTGCCAGAATAATAATTTAAGTGTCCTTCGTCGTCAAAAGAGGGTATAATGACACGACGACGGAATCTTCCCGTAGTGCATGTTCCTATTCGATAGTGCCATAAGTCTCTTATACTGAGGCCTCTTCTATTGCAATATGTTAATGCAGCCCGAACATCCGGATCACGGGCTTTACCGACGAGAGGTGCTAAAAGCTTAAATCCGTCGGGTATTTTAAGCTTTTCTTCTACTTCTACTACTTCTTCTTCGCTAAAAAGGCTGCTAGCTGCTTTGCCAGTTATCTTCTTGACATCTTCTAAGCGGTTCGGAGCGTATTTTTTGTAGAGTACACCCAGAGATCTGCCCTTCAATCCGCACACCCAGCAGTGAAAACGTCCATCATCTAAGCGGATGACTAGCTTTTTCTTGCTGGAATTTGCCTTACCACAATGAGGACATTTTATAGACGCATTAATCTTGTCTCTGCCCAATTCAACAGAGCCAAACGCCTGGCTTAGCAATAATACTTTTTCAGATACAGATATCATCAAAGTAATTGTACAACATCTAGTGTCTAATGTTCAAATTAAGAGACCGGCGCGCGCGATCACATAAGCATCAGTCATATCATAGGTGCGTGGGTCTAAAATTACCTGCCCTTTTCTTGGGCCGGACTTCATAGTTTTCATAGGCCACTGCTTAGTGTGGCTCATTTGACACAGATCATCATCGACCCAGTCAAACACTTGTTCTTTGGTGGGCTTTCCACCGTTTCTCTTTTTTATAAGCTTAATTCCAACAGACTTTCGAGCTGAATTTACGTTCAAAAATACGGGTGACAGGCCAAAAACTTGCTCGCTCAAATATGAAACAATTCCATTGAATCTTGCTAGAGAAGCTAGAGTCTTAGCAGAGCTCAACCCAGTCTTAAATGTCTGTAAATTTTCTTCGATATAGATCTCGTCAATTTTATGGCCATCATATATCATCTGGAGTTCTTCTAGAACCCTCTGCGCCTTACTGTAAGATCCGGAAAGCTTACTAAGGGGTATAAACCCAAGTTCGACCCTCGAAACATTCTGGTGATCATTCTGATATATCACACACCAGCCTGTGCACGATGTGGAAATATCAAGCCCTAGAACTACATTCATTAAAAATCTATCCTCATTCTAAAAAGATATCCGTCAGAGTCGCGTTTTACAGTAGGTTGAGCAAGATTTGCTCGTGCGATCACATTAAGATTCTCATCATGAAGATTGATTCCTGTGATATAGGTGAATTGATCAGCGTTTTCTGTGTCGTGTGAAGTGGGGGCGTATGGTTTCCAATTAGGGTTTGAAGATGAGTTTGCCAAGCCCTTGGAACATGGAATGTTCACCTCTAGCACATGTATATTATGTGTTCCCTCAAATTGCAAGTTCCATTCATCTTTCCCAAAGAACGGAATATTGGGCGACTTAATGACTGAGATACCCTCTTCATAAAGAACAGACCCAACGGCATTCCACTTAGCATGAGGGCCTTCGCAGTCTGCTCTATACAAACCTCCTTGGCCGTTATCTCTAAGCTTTATTTTAACTTTGCCACCAGAGCCCGTCAAACTAGGGTCTTCGATTACATAAGTGTTTGCCTTGATTCGATTTCCATAAAACAAATTAGAAGCATCAAAAAACGCAACTTCATTTGAAGAATTATCTCGAGTTCTATTGAGAATTGTTAGAATATTTCCAGGAGCCACACCAGGCTCTTCAGGGCTTGACCCCTCTAGCTCATTTAGTATGGTGCCTCTTGTGTCGCTAGTGATGTCAATGAGCCCTTCTGGGAGAGAAGCAGTGCTTACCATGTCGTTAAGCGTGATAAAGCCATAATTTCTTGTTCCAAAGTCATTGACAAATTTATCGGTTTCACTGCCACTTAGTGGGTTTAGTGCAACAACACCCGATGCCAGCAGCTCAAATCCGGGTGTGAATTTCCCGTTATCATTTGGCAATACTGTTAAGTTTCTCTTTCTAAGGCCTGGTTCTCTATACAGAAACTCGTTGGCCAAAAGACCTTCTTCTTCCTGTGTGGGTATTTCTGAAGCCGTTAGGTGATAAAGCCTCGGATATGTCCCAAGGACAAACTCTCTAGTGAAGTTGGGCAGATTCAATTCTCTTCCGCCGATACCAAACGACATTGCTACATTGAACGGATCATTCGTGATTGCTCGAGTTGATTGGAAAGGAGTTTGTAGAACTGCACGCTGCTTTGTCTCTTTGACAAAATACGGCGGAAGATAGAATATTAGATCAGAGGGCAGCGTCACAAGACCTTTTGTAGATCCCGTAATAATTGTGGGAAGATCTTTATATGAGTTCCAAATTCTAAGCTCATGAACTTCCGCGTTTAGAGGGTTAGCCAGCTCATACTTTACTTCGTTTGGATCTTGATGAGTGGGTTCTTGCAGAGAACCGTCTGGCCCACCTGATCCCGCTCCAAAGAAGCTCACAATACCATCTTTGTGGGCTGCATTAACGTTAAAGAATTGGGCTATAATTGCAGCACCTCCAACTCCGCCGCCGGTGAAGCTGGTTCTCGTTATGTTCGAGCCTGTAACTGCAATTTCTGTATTACCCCTGTCACCCTGCAAAGCTTGATTCGCCTGGGTTACCGTTATTACGCCCGACCCATTGTGTGTAGCTGTTACCTTGTTTAGATGACCATACGCGCTGTTAATTGCATCTTTTAGAGACTCAGCAGCATTGGCTGCACTTGACCCTACTGCAAAAAGAGGGGCATAGTCATCTGTAATCGCGTCTTTGTTACTAAAGTTTGCAGACGCAGCAGCTGTATATACTCTTTCTGTTCTGTCAACATCGTTTGAAACTATTCTAATAGTTGAGCCCGCTGTTACCGCGCCTGTTATTGTTATGGTTCCGACGGAAGCCGATCCAAGCCTATCAGAATCCTGATTTCCATTGAAATAATTCCCAACAAAGAGCGCGTCCGGATCGCCGTGCGGAGGTTGGAATGATTGTGGCATTATTGACGCAGAAGGAATTGTGAACGTTGCGTTCTCTTTTCCATCAATTGCAATATAACCTTTCCCATCATTAATGGCTTGTGTGCCCCAGGAAATCGCAACATGGTGCCAATTGTTCCGCTTTAATGATCCAGAAGAAGACAAGTAAACATGTGACTGATCTTTTCCGAACCTTGGATGCGGACCAGGCCGGTGATCATTGTCGTACTTCAGGCTGCATGAATGCGGAACTATATCAGCACTTTGACTTAGCTGAAGCATTATTCTAAAGTCATCTGGGTAGCCGTTTAGATCCTTTGAGCTTCCTGTAACTAGAGATATTGCATACGACGACGAAAGGTGGAAAAGAGTTCCCGCTTTGAATTCAGCATGTGGTTGCGACGTAGTGTATCTGGGGTTGATCCAAAACTCAAATGTAAATGCGCCCTTTGAAGAATAGGGGAAGTTGTCTTTATCCCCTGTTTCAGCAGATCCCGTTTGACACGGATATATCAAAACTGAAGTAGAAGGCACGTCAGAAGAAGTGAAAAAGTTTAGTGTGTGATAGTTTGGATACGCCCAGTGACAGCTAGGATACACGTCTCTATAGTGCGGAAACAAAATATTTCTTACAACTCTTTTTCGACCTGTGTCTTTTGTGTACTTAAAAGACGGTTCGAATCGAATAACTTCTACTCTTTTCTGCTTGACTGGTGAAGCTGAAGAAGAGTTTACCAGAGAAACGTATTCTTCCATTCCCTTCGAAATGTTTATACCGCCCGATACATACCTGGTCATTGAACGGATATCTACATTTGCCATGGCCCAGTGGTCAAGATTAGCGCCCTTGTATTTCTTTTGAATCCACCTAAAATACCACGGACCTGCATCAGACCACGTTCCCGTTATTGATGCTGTAACAGGCGTTAAAACGCCGGCGGTGGTGGTTCCAATTGAGTGTGAGTGAATAGTTTCCCATTCTCCAGGATTGCCTGATTTGCTTCTTTCAAAATATAAGCCTTCCCACTCACCGGTTGATTCAGAAGTTTCAGCGTCACCAGATCCACCCGAAAACTGCGAAACTGTGACTTCACTTCCAGAGACTGCAGTTCCTGAAATTGTTGTGTTTCCGGTTGTAGAAGCAGTGTCTTGTGTTAAAGTAACAACAGCATCACTTACGGTTGCTGTAATGTTTAAGTCACCATTAGTTTTTGCTAGCGCAATTGCCTGCTGTATCGCATTTGCATGCTTTCCTGCCGTTGATACACCTGAAGCACCTATTGTATAAGCAGTTGCTGATGACTGGGCAGCCGATGCTGTTGACTGGTTGTACGTAAATGTTACCGTATTGCCATTTGCATCTGGAATTATGAGTGTATCACCGTTAAGGTTGGCTTTGTCAGCCTCAACTGCAGTAATCGTAGCAGTTGCAAATACAGTTGCTTCACCTGGATTGTTGGACATAAGGTCTACAGACCCTTGCTGTCCCCCTGCTCGAATAGTTCCGCTATACAGATATTCGTATCTTACTTCGACGCTTGGAAGAAATTGATTATTACTGTAAGTTCCCCCGTATGACTGACTTGTTACAAGATAGCGAGAGGCAGGAGAATTGCCTTCAGTCGCTGTATTTGTATTGTCAGACGCCGAAAGTATCTGTCCGGACTCGCCGGCGCCTCGAAACACCAGAAACATAGGGGTAAAGGGTTTGGGTTTTGTCCCATCTTTACCTACTTTCATCAAAGAGGCAGTGCTAAAATACGTCCAGTCCATAGTGTCAGACGTTGTCAGGCTATTAGAACCCGTGTAAAAGCTTGATGTGATAGACGATGTTAAATAGAAAACAGACTGATTTGAAGTATGAATCGGGTCTGTGTCCCGAATTACTTTTATTCTTAGGTCTTCGACATCAGCTATACCGAATGAGTCAGCGCCATAATCTTCTAGCGGCGCTGCTTCTTTTTCAATGGTGCTAGCACGAGAGAATATCTTGAGAGACCCTGTTGCTCCGCCCTGCGACGACGAAGAAAACGTCCGGACAGGATTAGCGGTGAGGGTAAAGTTCTCAAGGTTGTCTATCGTGATCGGTATAATTGCCATGCGTCGCCATCATCTTGTTCACTATCCATATTAGAAGTCTAGACGTACGCGGAATGTAACATCCCTCTCGTCATTCTTCTCAATGGGTCTTGAAAGTTTTGCGACGGCTAGCAAATTACCAAATTCATCATGCAGTCCGATTGTAGTTGGGAATGAGAACGATCGCTGAGAATCTTCTTGACCCGCATCAATAACTCGAATTCGTCCAGAAGCATTGGTATACGTTGGATTTGTCGAGTAATTAAACTCATCTGCAGTTGCTCGGCAGAATACCAATGTCGAGTTAATTGTCGTCACATTCTGGAAAGTCATTGCAGTCAATGTACCAGATGAGAACCTTGTCGATGAAATATGATCTGTAATATCATCAATTGATGCAGATACCAAGAAGTCAGGTATGAACTTAGCCTCTGGGTTTCCTGAAGATGGGTGTCCTACAATCATCGTTCCGGTGGGTAGAGTTCCATCGGGTGAATAGGCATTCATTGCATCAATAGTTCCGGAAGCATGCTGTGACCCTGAAATTATCTTGTTGAGGTCAAATACGCATGTTCCTTGATCGTAGAAAATCAATCCTACGCGACGGGCTGTGTTTGTAGCTGCAACAATATTGGCTACATCGCCGCCGAATGTCCGTCTAGTGTTTGTAGCTGCGCCGATATCAGTAAAAATAACAGATCCGGATTCACTTGTTACGTTAAGTGTCGGTCGAGCAGGTTGTCCGGCCTGTTCATGACGAGACATAGTACCTGTCTCATAAAACCGCATTGCAAATGTTTCTTTCTTTATCTTGTCACGTGCAAATAGACGCTTAAAAGACACAAAGAGTGCGTTGTCAATTCTGTTAGTAGTGTCTGCATCTCCGAAAGGTGCAGAGAATGACGCATCAGAGTCACCAAGTAAGTTCTTAGCAAACTGTCTGTAAACGTCGACCTTTTCCCTCATCTGCACAGAAGAAGACGCAAAAAGAAGCTTTCCAGCAGAGTCCTTTCCTGTAGATGCGTCAGAAACTGTAGATCCTGACTCGAAAAGCCCTACTGTTAAGTCAAAAATAGGGTTTGCAGTTTGAAGGGTGTAATCTTGATCATAAACCGTTTGAAATAAGGACGATGTGACACCGGGGCCTACGCCTCCTGTAACAAACACCTGGTAGGTCCTTCTAGTTGCCGAACCAGAAACATCCTCTTGAATGATATCTACTAACTGATTTAGTGTTGAGCGCCTAACTTTAATGTCTTCTGGAGAAATCCGCTTAAAGCTACCACCTGTAAGTTGTGCCATTTGTTTCCTCTACCTCACATAAACTAATACTAAGACGAAGGTCTAGTAATTGTAACGTTAAAATCTTTTCTAAAACCTGACTGATCACCGATAATTGAAACAACAGCGCTGATCGTATTCTTATTGCCCAGATCGCCATATATCGTAAAGATAGTGTCGTCCAATCCAGACTGCAAAGCAAGACTAAACTCTACAATAGCACCGTTCTTCGTATTTGTCGTTGTTCTTTGAACTGTGTACGATGCTACTCTTGTTGAAGATTCAATATTGAAAGGTGTTTTGTTCTCAACAGTGATAAACCTATCAGGCACTGTCACTGTAAACGATGTATCTGATACACCGTCTGGAATCTTGGTTTCACCCTCAATTGTCTGCTCAAAAACTACACGACGAGTTGTATTCGTCGTAGTTGTAAAGGGAACAACATTACCTGATAGTCCTGATGTTCCTTCAATAGAAACTTTGGGGAGTCTCACAACAGTAGGATCCGGAAGACTTAACATTCGATGCTTCTGTGCAATACTTGATTGCGTTTGTGCTTCAAAAATCGGTGTATTCTTAATTATTTTTTCTTTGCCTACAGTCCTGCCAAACTTCTCAATTATTGTGTAGTCAACTTCATCATCAGAAAGCGAGAAAAACGCTATCTTAAAGTCGCCCTTATTGGCTGCCAAGAACTCTCGGCCTGTGTCTGTCAAAACTGCATCGACGATAATATTATTTGTAGAGTGGTCTAGAAAACCCATGTTTCACTCCTGCTTTGCCTCAATTAAATATATTGCTCTATTGCTTACGGGTAAATTCAGATTTATCATTTGCGATTCTTTGTTCCAAAATAAGCTGCCAAGGGAGTCGCCGCGGCCTGATTTGACCTTAATCCCGGGTTTCTTGAACCATCGTTGACACCATTTTGTATTCTCATTTTCCCGTATGTGTTGTTCTTTAGTAGCCAGCCCGGTTCTCCCTTAATTTTATCTTCAACTTCAAGTGTTACTATCTTAGACTTTTGGCGATCCAAGTTTAGGATTTGAATCTTATAAGAGCCGTTAACAGAAGTCGTCGCTAAAAATTTTTGATCATAACCCTCACTGTCTTCTATCTTTAAGTATTCCGGATCAAAATAAATCCTCATTGTCTGATGGTTACTGTCAAGCATTACATCTTCTGTTAGCCTGACTGTATTGATATTTTGTGCTTCAGTGGGGCTTATATAGAAGTTCGGAAACTGCTTTGGAGCACCGGGCTGAGAGACTGCCCTTAATTCTATCTTGTTTTCTAGCTGATTAAACTTCACGTGTGTTTGAGCACCATAATTTGAGGATAAATTATGCGCGTCAACTGACACTACAGTGTAAATATAGTCACCTGATCGATCGAAATTGGAGTCTACATATGCTGTATAACTTCCGTCGATCACTAGATTGACATCTGGTTCAATTACTTCTGTCATTGGCCACTTTACAACGCTATTATTAAAGTCATACTGGGCTAGCAGAGTGAAAGGCTCGTCGATTGATTTCCTTCTGAATATTTGAAACTTCTTAACGTCGCGCTGCGGTGTTATTGGGAATTGCCAGTCTATCATTAGGCTATCTGTGTCATAATCATATCGATAGAAAATTCCGTCGGGTGGAGGAGGTGGAACACGCTCTATGCACTTTACAATTGACTGTGGTGACGGTCTAGACTTCAGCATAAACTGTGTCTTATAGATTCCAGTTATTCCGTTGGGATCATCTTCGAAGGTAGACTCTATCAAAACAACAGTGCTCACTGTGTATGAATATGATGCACCGTACTTTACTTTAGAGTCAATTGCCTTCGACGAGTTAACCCCATCTAAAAATATTGACTCTTTCCTCTCTCGGGTCCCATTTGGCAAAATTTCCCACTTATCAATAATGTAGCCGCAAGTACCTGCTCGAGGCTGCTGATGCATTGATACCTTTACAGGGGTGCCGAAGGCCTTAATTTCTGGTTCATAATCCAATGCCATATCAATTTCAGGCCTCGTTGAAAATCTAGCATTAGACTGTAGCTGCTCATATGCTTTTTGATTTGTAAGACCATCAAAGCAGCCAGGAGAGAAAGGGCTTGATCCCATTCTCTTTTGAATATCAGCTACGAACTTAGATGGAATTTGAACATTAAGACGTAGGGTTGATTGATCAGTTAAGTCATTTGTCAATATTTCTTCATTGATAGAATTTACATACGTTACGCCTTCTTCTGTTTTGTCTGAAAGCAGTCGCAAAATCATATCACCGGTGACGTCAGGTGGAGTCTCGCTATTGAGCGCGTTAGCTAAATCTGTTTGAGAAAACTCAGCTGTGAGAGTGTCATTATCTACTCGATACGACACAGATCTTCTAGTAAGTCTTCTTAGGCGCTTTAATAAATCTGGATCTTCTATCGTTAGTGTTTCCATGAACGGAACAGCAACCTTAGCTTCGGGCTGAAATCTTCCATATCTTTTGCAATGATCTGTAACCAGCCTTTCTTGCTTGGCAAGATCAGAAAATTCTTGATATTCGCCCTTAAAAACGCGCTTTACATCAAGAACAACAAATCTTGGAACTTTTCTCTCTATCGTTCTATTGTCAATAAGAGCCTGGGTTTGGGCTGATAAATGCCCAAATGCTAGGGCAGGTTTTCCCTCTTCATTTACACCCTCGTCGGGGACAAAAAAGTTGTATACAAATCTTGCAGAAATTTCTTCAGGATCGGGGACGTCTGCGGAAACTGATTGTCTGGACGGATATGTTTCACTCATTTCATTCTCCCAGCTTCACTTCACAGTAATAACCGTTTATGTCAAAATCATCTGATGATTGAATATATGTCGCTTCTTGTTGATATGTTCCTGCATCGTCGATCTCAAAATCATCCGGGGACAACACTACAGTGAATATTCTATCAAACATTGATGGGCTTAATATTCGTGTTTTTCTAGTTTCAGGGCCTAAAATTCCAGAAGAGCTTTGAAGTACTAGATTTTCAACTTTTCCCTTATTGAGGACAGGAGGATATTCTACGTCTATCATTTGCCCGTATTCATTCATTTCTTTTTTTACTTGTGGGTTGCACAAAGTTATTAGTGCCTGTGAGTTCTTTAGCTTTCGAAAGTTTCTATTACCAAGGATTGTTGTCTCTTCAAACGCACGTGATACTTGCTCTACTGTCAAGCCCAAGAGCTTTCGAATGCTCTCCACCTTGCTAAACTCTCTAAGCGCCTTGTAACCATCTAGATCTATTACATTTTCTTGAAGAGAGTTAAAGAATAAAAAGCCGGCTTCAGAAAGATCAATACCTGCGATTTCTCGCATAAGAATTCTAAAAAGATAGCTCTTAACATGGTTCTCTAAGACTGAAGTTATTGTTGGGTCATTGTTGATAAGATCTATTCCCAAATCTTGTGAGGCTATGATACCACTTGTTATTCTAGTAAATGTTGTAGTCTCAACTATTTCAGAAAGAGTCTGTGCTGCTGTTGTCGTATCGTCTGGAACTTCTATCTTAATGCCATCAGGTAGAATAAAGATCTCTGTGTCAAATTCGAATTCAACTTCTGAAAATGTTATACCCCTGTAGAGCTCTTCTTCTCGATAAACTGTTATTACTACTCTTGAAGCGTCCGGATCTGCGGAAAACGGAACAGACTCAGTTGTCTCTGAAGCTGTTGCGGTGAATTTTGGTTTCCTTAAGTTTCTCATCATTCCTACAGGGAAACCTATAGACAGTGCAAACCCTCTGTTCTGATCGGCGACTTCATCAGAAGCTGCGAAAATATCTGCAGCTAGTCTTTCATTCTGAGATGTCGTGAAGTTTAATTCCGTTTGAAAAGCTTGCTCTTCATCTAAGTCAGATCGATAATAATCAACTAGCTTAAGTGATACTTGGTCCCTTGTAAGACACTTAAGCGTCTCTCTTCCTGCAGCTGATCTTCCAATTCTTATAAGACCAGCCTTGGTATCATCGGCAACTTCAGAGAGATCTAAAGAGGCAGCATCATCAGATGTTAACACATCAAACAGTTCGTTAACAATGTTATTGCATCTTGAGACTTCTTGTGTGACTGCCTTCAAGTTTGCCAAAGTATACTTGAGGAATTTTCGATGCCCCATTACAGACTTCAGCAAAGATACTAAGTCTCCCGCAGTGGCTCCATTAGGGCCTAAAGCTGTATTGCTGGCAACACCTTCAATTGCGAGAGCACCCCCGTCTTCAGAAAAGAGTGCGTCTAAGTCTGTGCCGGCAGTTGCTGCAGTTACAAGGACCTCTACAAAGTCCCTTAGCATTGATGACTTGTCAGTATCCCACCCTACGTGTAAACGATTGCCTGAGGCATAAGAAGTGCTGGGTACATTCCACCGCTTAATGTCGATGCAAATAAACTCGCTTACAAGAGTTCTCATAATCTCGTAAATACAGGCAATGATTATATTGTCATCGAATTGATTGTACCTCGTTAGTCCGTCGTTATCCAAATACGTCGCGCTAGCGCCGTCTCTCTCAGCTAGATTCATTGCTTCTCGTTGCAATTCTCGGGATATTTGAACAGAAGACTCAATAACCGTCATGTCTTCAGGGTCGTCAGCTGTTATGAGAGCTGAAACATACTGACTGTCTGTTTGATTAGTGCTGTAGCTTGTATTGCCATACCCCCAAGATGCTGACCATAAGCATCTCTCTATCTTGCTTTTCTTGTCATCATCAACCGTAGTGTTAATCTGGCTTGTCCCATCTGGGTTTTCTTGCTCACGCTTGCAGCGCAAAGGAACATAGTAGTCATCTTCAAGCTGCAAGTCTAGCTCGTCTCGAAATCTCATTCCCAGAGCATAACAGGCATCGATCGCTTTATTTCTACTGTGTGTATAAGTTATTCCGCCTGTTATAGACTCAGCCTTTGCTAGCATTCCCGTTGAGAAACTAGTAATCGCAGGAACATTCCCAGAAGAAGACTTCTCTGAAAGATATGATGCTACCTTGAATAGCTCTGTCAGGCACCTTATTACGATTCCGTGCGGTGTCAGCGGCGTTTCTTGGTCTAGAGCTAAAAGATCGTTCATATATGTTGAAACGTCTTCTGTGGTCGCTACTAAGCTCGTTGAAAATTCATCAAAAGTATTCGGCCCACCAGTTTCCGGAAATCGAAGGGGAGCCTCTACAAAAAAGTCGGCGCCTGAGACATATTCGACCTGACCGCCAGAATCTGTTATCTGCGCTGACTCAAAAGGCAGCACAATATGATCTCCTGAAGCGCTATTGCCTGTAGCTTCATTGAGCACCATAAAATCAGCCATGCTTCCCGCTGCTGTCTGATCAGTCAAAACTTTGCCAGTGCCAGTGAAGCTTCCACCCAATGCGTACTCTAAGGGGTCAACTCCTGTCGATCCGAATCGCGTACCCAAAGATGTGCCTAAAGTTCTACCAATTCCTGCAGAAACTGTCAGCTCATTATAGAGGATTGTTGAAAGAATTCTAATTCTATCCATTCCGGAAACAACATCTAAGACACCCGGTATTGCACGAGAAATACCTTGAGAGACAGGATAGCTATTTGTTCTGGTTCTTTGACCCATTGTTTTTGTCGTGATATTGTGACTGCTTTCACCTTCGGGTGCATAAGATGCATAAGAAACAGCTCCTAAGTCAGTACGAGCGTTAATTGAAGTGGGCAAAAGTGTAGGATAATGACGCTCTACAGCATTCTTAAGCTCCCTTATAAGGGTATGATAGATTTTAGTATTGCTAAAATTGGAAACGCTTATCTCTTGGAAGCCACAAATTTGCTCAATAAACTTCTCAATTGTATCCGGATACTCATCCAGGCTTCCATCAGATGCTATTGCCTCTTCTTCGGCAATTTCCTTTGCAATTGCTGTAATTGTGCTAGAATTATGTCGTATGTCTATCGCTGAAGCTACGCTGTCAATGGCAGTTCTTAGTTGAGACAGAGCACCGACGTCTACTAAGATCTCCTCGTCTACAATTGCCTGCCTTTCTGCTAGAGTTGTATACAGGCTTCCAGGATCTTCTTTTTGTATTTCGCTCCACACTAAGTTGGCGTTTGCGATTTTAAGAAATCTCTCGAACCTTCGTGTGTCTAAAAGGCCTTGCATTCTCTCAACATTCTGAAATGCATTCAGTGGAGTTTTGGCAATGATTTCTGGGCGCTTATCGGAAACACTAGCGTCAGACATTAAGTTGTTGACAGAGCTGCTTCCCTGTATTGAAACCCTGACTGCAGTAGACTGAGCTGTTTCTGAATCTGAAACTGGCACTGCATTCAATGATCCTTCTAAACCCGCAACTGAAACCACTGTTCCTGTTGCTTCTTCTGCATCAGATTCTGTCGATGTTGCTGCGGCCAATACAGCTGCTGCAGCCGTCGTTGCAGAAGTCACCGAAGTGGCTGTAGTTATAGACTGAGTAGATACTGAACCTAATGCGCTAGTAGTGTTAAAAATAGCCATTATTTCTTCTTACTCCTGTCGGAAACGCTTATATTTCTTCGTGATTGTCCTTTTCCAGATCTTGCATTTACCTTCATTAACTTGGCCCAAAGAGACTTAGACATATCTCTTTTTCTTGTCCTTGTTGTTTCTGTTGATGCTTCTGATCTTGTATAGTCTGTATACACTATTTTGATGAAGTAGTTAATGTCACCAATTTCTCCGGAGAGCTTTCTATCAGCAAAAGCATACGATCCTGACCCTCTACTTCGACCGGAACGATATCCTACAGGCGCTGTTACGCCCCTATAACGTGCGTAAATGATAAAATGATCTATTCTAGAAAGATCTCCGGAACACTTCCATCTTACAACGTTATAACCTCTTTTGGTCCTATAAGACTTGACGGACTCTACTTTGGGTCGAGCAGAAGGCATTTTAACTTCTAGAGTAAGCTCAACCCCAGTCAATCCTTTTAGAAACTGCTGGTTTACACTGGTTGAATTTTTATCTTTTAGTTCTGTATCACTTGGCAGGGACGGAAACACACCAAAAGAAGATAAGAATCTCTGAGACAGCGTCTCTACTGTGTCTGTAGCTGTATCTAGAACAGAAGGATTCTGCACCACAACCTTTGTCATTGCGTCTTTGAATAGCGCTTCAGGCGGCCTTAAGCAAAGCTTAGCAACATATTTGTATGTCCTTCCGCTAATCGGAGCTGATACGTTGTTTCTTGCTCTGGAGCGTGTATTATCCGTAAATGTTCCGGGCCTTACAACACCAAAACTCTCTCTCCTGCCTGTTTTTAGATCTAGTCGCTCTACAATATAAGCTGCCACATCAGATACACGACTTCGATCACTTCGGACTTCTTCCACAAATGCCTGCTCAACGCCGGCGCCGGCTAATATTTGAGCGACGACTTCAACACCATCATCAGAGGGAGTTGCAGCTAACTGAAATGATACGCTAGACTGTATTGCGGTTCTTTGACTAGATCTGGACGCTGGTTCACGAGAAGATCCAGCGCCTGCCTCTCTTCTAACTTTTAAGTTCCCTATTTCAGGTGTGACTAGAATGTCTGAGTTTGGTCGGAGGTGTACAATTATCTCATCTCCATTTCCCAATTCTTCTGGGCCTCGCTCAAATCTAAAAATGCACTGATATCGATACTGACGAAATGGCATCACGTTTGTGTCTTCGTATATTACTTTTGACACAGACCCTTGAAGCAAAGTCATCGTAGCTCCTGTAGATATGTTTGGAACTACGTAAAGCGGTCTATCTGAATTGGCAGTAAATGAATCAGACGTTAAGTCTTCCCGGACAAGTCGCATAGCTGTTACACCAGGAGGTATATTAGTGACTTCTATGTTGATTCTATCTGTATTGTTAGTTGCATGAATGCTACAATTAACCCTATTGGTAGAGGCAGACGATGCGATTCCTGACAAAGGCTGCATTCCTGAAATCACAACAGAGCCGTATTCTTCGCCCTCTTCTCCCAGGGGGCTTACTGCAATCGCCCTGTACATTATCACGTTGGGGGCGATATTTTCTGCCTCAGTGTCTTCAAATATCTCGAGACCCATATCTTGCGTGACATTAACTTTTGCAATCTCTTCGTAAGGAACATTTAAGTCAGGCAAGTTAGGATTCAAAGTCTTCTTTTCAATTATGACCTGAGTTGATACTGGATCATTTTGCTGAATTGTTAGATAGTTTCTGCCTCTCATTTGAGACCCTCTTCCAATAGAAGGAGCAACTTCAGGAGTTAGAAACTCAGAAAGCATTTCTTTGTGCCCTACTGTATATACTTTTGAATAAATCGGCCGATCACCAAGTCCTACTAGCTGAACCTCAAAATATAGCTGATCTTTGGCACCTGCTTTGGAAATTTGAACATCAACTTCTCTTTCAAACTCAATAGCTCTCGATTCAAAAGACATAATAACCGGAGCTTCAGTTTGAACTTTCTCCGGTGTCTTTTGAGGTATCGTTATATTTGTCAGTGACAAAGCAGTAATGGCTGGTGTTATCATTCTTGTGTTGTTTGTCATGGGTGACGAAGCAACAGCTGTTACGCTCCTCCCCTTTACAGATCTTCTTTGACCCACATTTCTTCGTGTTCTTTCGCCGCTCGATTTCTTTTTTCTAGTTCCTGAACTGCGATTCATTTTAGATGAGTCTCTAGAAGAGTCAGACGCTCTATTACCTGATCGCTGATCTTTTAGTGTGTCTATTGGGAATCTCGTTACCGAGGCTAGCGTCGGATCGACAGCACTCTTAAAAATTGCATCCATGGATGTCTTAATTGTGCTAGATGTGCTTCTTTTTCCCGACGTTTCTTTTTTCGACACTGATTTAGATGTCACGCCTGAGGGTGACGAGACAGTGAGGGATCTTGCAGTTGCTGTTGAGATTGCCATTCGACCCTCTGGGCGGATTGATCGAGCGCTCAGATCAGTCTTGACGCTTGATATCATCTCAAAGCGCATTCTCTTTGACAGCCTTTCCCTTCTTTCTCTTGCTTTAGCAGACCTATATTTTGACCAGCTTTTTAGATCCTCATCGCTTAGTGCGTCTCGAAGCGTTATTTTAGCGTAGCCTACAATATTTTTATCTTGTGTGGGCGCAAATGAAGAAGAGTCCGTGGGTGTAGGGTCAGAAAGTGCTGTTGGGTCATCTGACTTGGACGTCGCGACGCTGGTGGGCTTCTTCCTTGCACGGATCATCTGCCGGACGTCTGTGGGATTTGCGCTTCTGGTCTTTCTAGCAGGTGTATTTTTAGTAGGTCTTTCAGAATAGACGTTTACTATTATACCGCGAACCTTATTTGTTAGGGCAAGAAGAGAGTTTACATAAAACTTGAGCTCATAGACAAAGTCTCCATCTGCAGACAAGATCCCCTCTTTTGGGTCTCTAGTATTGGGAACTTCTTCAATGTCTTCTAAGACAGCCAATCCCTGCTCATCGTCTATGAAGAAAATGTCATCGAACTTAGCTTTTGTTATGTCGTCTCTTGTTATCTTCATTTCTAGTCCATAATCACCGTAAATAGATTAACGAATGTTGATGCCCCGTATGAATCTTTGAGTATTTTACCCAAGAAAAATACGCGTTTTCCGGGAGAATACGGATCTTCATCATCAAACTCTCCGAAATCTATGATTGCTAATTTCTGAATTCCATCTGGTCGGAATTCAAAAGGTTGCATCATAAGGTTGTTGTCCCGGGACGTTTCTGTAAACTCAACATCTACGTAGTCGCGGCCTTCAAGCTCTGTCATCAAGTCTTGTATTGTCAAAATTTTCTTTTGATTCCAGTTTACATAATTTCCGACAGGTGTTCCAAATTTTTGCCCCATTTTGGGCAAATTTCTTGGGGGCAAATACTTGAAGTTTGGCATGTGAGAGAGACGTCGATCTTGAAATAGGCTCTCAACTGAGTCTAGTGTTGCAACCTTGATTCCATCCTCTCTTATCGGAGATGAATCAGAGACCGTAAACATTACCTTTTCGGGACTTATCTCAAACCCAGAAGTGTCTGCGAATGGATCGTTCTGTCCTAAGATTTGCTGATCAGTGAAATTTTTCGTCACATCAGTTATGATTTCGTTTGCTTTTCCTGTAAATTGACTTCCTGTCAAGAACACATTTACAACATCTGCTGCTTGACTCAGCGAACCCGATGCAATATTTGTGCCATCTAAATCAAAATCAGACGTTTTGAAAGTCTTTAGGCCGCCTGTCTCTAAGGTTTCTATGACAATCTGGTCTTGTTGTCGACTGCCACACTCAAAATAAATTCGTGCGGTTGCATCGTCTACAATTCGATCTGTCCCAGGTTCTTCTCTATAAAAAGCATGACGGTCTGTGAACGTGGCGTAGTGAATACGCAACTCACCCATAGAAGCCTGTCGCTTCCCTTCATCAGTGATGAGAATATCCATAACCCTTTGTTTGCTATCTAAAATTCCAGCCACGTCTTTTTGCCCTGCTATTAATAAAGTATCTTTTTAAGATTCTTGATGTGCGTATCAAACTTACAACAGTCTGATGATAAAAATTCGACTGCACGAATTCTAGCTTTATCATCTGGGTCTTCAAAAACAAACTTGAATTTCCCAGAAGGATATCTACCCGCATCGAGCAAATTAAACCCTTTCAGCATTAGATACGCAGCAATAGCAAGATCAGATGTCTCGTATGTTTTACTGCTACTCATTTTTCTCTCCTAATCATAAATATCGTCACCTTAAGTTCACTGAACAACAACCACAACAGTATCATCTTTCTCAAGCATAAATTTTATTGATACGTCTGTGTCATTGCCCGCTAAAACATAATCTCTTGAACTCCCCGAAACCATTAACTGCCCATTTACGTATAAGTCTATCCTCTTCTCATTATAACTGCCAGAACTGAAAGAGGCACCCGGAATTGTTAATGTTGCAGAATCAGCATGTGTCCCTGTTACATAGTACACTGTTTTGATTCTTTCAATCTTGAGCTGAAGCTGTCCTGAATTTGATGTATCCAGTATGATACCGTCAGCCCCCATCAGAACCCTTTCAGCGCTAAGATCTGCATTTGTGCCATACGTGATGTACGGTGCAGATGTTGGCGCGCCGGAACCGCCGCCGCCGCCGGAAGGTATGTTACCTGATGTTATCACCGTCGTGTGAATCATGTCATCTTTTGATAGCAAAAATCCAAACTTAAGCTCTGACTGACCTGAAACTGTATAGTCAGCATTTCCTGCTGATACTTGGGCAGTGGTTCCGGAATATAGTATCATTCCGTTGTATACAACATCAATTAAATTTGATGAGTAATGCCCTAAGCTAAAATTTGTATTAGCAACAGGAAACGGTATTTCAGCAGCGTGTGTCCCTGTTACTTCATAAGAATATTTTTGTCTTGTTGTGGCTATTTGAGGTGTTGCATCAATTGTTACTTGTCCCGAAGATGCTGTCGTAATTGTAACATTTTCTCCTGCAGCAAGATATGACTTCCCATCTGACAGCTTTGTAAGTGAGCCCGTAATATTTGTCACAGTCAAAGTGTTTGATGAAGCATTAAACGTAAAGTTTGCATCTCCCCCAAATGAGCCGCCACTATTAAACTGCACCTGTGTATTGTCTCCACCAGGTGAGCCACTGCCGCCGCCGGAAGAAGCTATTGTTATTTGCCCATTTGACGAAGACGTAATTGTCACATTGTTACCTGCAGTCAAGTACGATCGACCGTCCACCAGCGTCGTTAAAGATCCTGATAATCCTGCATTAAACTTTGTCGCACCTGAGAATTCAGAACCTGTTAGCGTCGCGACGATGTCATCGTCAATAGAAAACTCACCCGTCGCTGCAATAAGAACAGACCCATCGGAGCCGGTTGTTATGGTTACGTTGCTTCCGGCGCGAAGATATGAAGTACCGTCTGATAAGTGTGTAAGTGATCCTGTAATTGTGGTAAAGTTACCAGCAGCGCTTAGATAGTCACCAATATAAAGATAGGCGTCAATGTATTTTGGATTTTGAGCGTGGTCGCCTGTGCCTGGCGGATCTTGTTGGAAAAATATTCCGTTAAAATAATCTAAATTCCAATCTCTTGCATCGAGAACAGGTATTTGTGTTTGAACACTACTAGCTGAATGGTACGGAGTCGCCTCATAAGATGTTGCAAAAGACGGCGGTACTAACTGAAGGGCACCACTCGTGATATGAATTACTTGCCCATTTATGAATGGATAAGTTCCCTTCTTTGGGTTTGAAGACCGTGCCTGATAGTCATCTGGTAGCTGTAAAGAAAAACCATGGCGTCCGTCAGAGGTATCTGTACCTGCAATAAAAGACGCCGACAACCTTAATTTTTCTACTGCATTATTTGTAATGCTGTATAGTGAGGCTCCGGGTGCTGTTGGAATATTCTGACCAAAAACAGTATTAGCAGAGACTGTAAGCCCTGAGGGCAATCCTTCATTGGCAAGGCCTTTGTCATTTGACGTATGCGCCTTACCTGCTAATTTTTTGAGGGATATTAACCTCTCTGTTTTTGCATCAAGTGCCATCTACCCCTCTTTTATGACCACGAAACCGTTATATTTGTAATGTTGCCCGTCCAGGTCTTATCAGCAATAATTCTTATAAGAATATACTCATTAGCTCCGACAGATTGTGTACCGAAAGTTGCGCTATTAGTTGCGTTTAGTGAGCTGTCAAGAGATCCAACTAGACAACCCGCATCATCTCCATTTTGACCTGTTGCAAAAGCCGTAGCTAAGTCCATCCACCCAGTGGCAAAGCCTGAAGTTGTTTCGGGTATCTTAGCATGTACTCGCAGCTTGTTGCTGCCGGCCAAGGAAGTACCCGCAGAGACAATCGTTCCAGTTCCGTTAATGGTAACTGTAAAATCAGTTTTCGATCCACCAGATGTATTCTGGAACCACCTGGTGTAATGTCTGGTTGCATTAGACACAGCTGAATAGTTGGGGTTGCCAGAAGGAGCTGCTAGAGTTCCTCCTTCACCTCTTGACCTGAAGTCTCCAGAATTTCCTGTATTTGCCGGTGCTACTAGTTTCGAATTATAAACAGCAAGGCCTGTATTATGCCCTGCGTCAGCTCCGTTCATGCTTATTGAGCTGTCCCATGCGTTTCCGCCTGCTGTGACTGAAGCCTGAGTTGCGTAGCTTCCTGATATCAGACGCTTTGCTTCACCGGTAAACTGCTCAACAAGCTGTGTTGAATTATCAGTTGATGTAAATACCAGTAGTGTATCTGATGTTGTTGTGGATGATGTCGTGTTTCCATGAATTGGATGATGAATTCGACATGATGCTGCCATCGTATACGATGTTCCTCCTGGCACGGAAGATGCTTGGCCAAAGTTTAGAGTTCCTGTCACATAAATCTTATGATCGGGCGCGTCTGCAATCGATGTGTTCAGATTGGGTAGTGCCATAGTGGTGGCTGCTGCAGATCCATTAACCACACCCGATCCTGAAACGTGGACAGAGGCTATTGAGCAGTTTGTAGACGTTGGGAATGAAATAGCAGAGCTATTTTCACTGTAAATGTACTTATAGACATTGGATCCCGTAACTACAAAGTCTGCCTTGGGTGAAACAAAGTACTTGATTCCCGACTGAGAATACTCAGAAGTTCCCCTGAAGTTTACGATAGAGCCTCCTGCAACAGTTAGCGATGCTGCAGCTCCGTCTGTATCATTTACCCATTCTGCGTAAGTTGTTGTTTTTTGTGTTCCTGTTATTTCATGAATTACTCTTGCGTAGTTGTGTCCCTTGCGTTGATTGGCTGCCTTAACAGTCCACGTTCCCGTTCTATAGCGTCGAGTCCACTCTGGAATCTCATTAGAGTCTCTAGAGACCGAAGCAGCTGATATATTAAATCCAGAGCCGCTGGCACCCGATGTGTCTGAATTTGCTGCAAAGCTGTTGTTAAGATCAAATGTATGAATTACACTTCCGTTGACTTCTAGCTTAAGAGAGCCCGTGTGTGCGTTTCCGCCGCCCCACGCGTTAGCAGGATAATTGTTTCCACTAGCAGACACTTGCTCATTAAGATCTCCAGATATGTCCGTCGACCCGTTAAATACACCTCTTCGATTGCCTGATAAATCATAGTCAGCGTTTACATTGACCGCAGAAAATCCTGCTGCAGCACTGACGCTGGTATAGCCTGTAAGTGCCAAAGAAGACCCGAATGATAATGTTCCGTCGACCCCGGAATTGTTGCAATCAATCTGACTTAAATCGGGTGCTGCATTGATTGCAGACTCTGCACCGAATACAACAGTTACTGTATCCAGGTAACCTGACCATTCATCGTCAGCTTCTATTTTCATCACAACCCAATCATTATTGGGTATAGATGCTGTTCCAAACGAGATGTAATTGGTCGCTGAAGCCAATGACGTATCGCCTGCACCTCCGGAAGGCGCGGCTCCGCCGGCACGATTAGTTACAGTGTTGTAAGAAAACGCAGTAAACGCATCGAGCCACTCAGTTGAACTTGGATGCTTGAAGAAAACTCTACACCTATTGTTTGCCCCGACCGCAGTTCCCTGTGCTACCAATGTCGTAGTGCCTCCAGAAGTTGTCCACGACAAGTTATTAACAGCTTCACCGGATGTATTCTGAAATTTTCTATAGAAGGTTCTTAGACCGTTGATTCCCGTCCCATAATTGGGATTTGATGGGGTTGGGCCGTTTGCATAACGGAAGTCACCGCTATTTCCTCCAGCAGCCGGCTTATAAAGTCGACCGATGTAAAGAAGAAGTCCATCATCATGACCTGTATTAGTGCCAGACATATGCTTTGTAGAATCCCAAGCGTTACCGCCTGCAGTGACATTAGCTTGAGTATCGTATGAACCGCTCTTGAGCCTGTATGTCTCGGCGTTGAAAGTCTCAGAAAGCCCTGTTGATGTATCACTTAAGTTGTATAGCAATAGATTCGAAATTGTTGATGCACCGCCAGCTGATAGGTTTGACTTAAGCGGATGTGTAACTGTGACATTAGCAGTCGCTGCTCCACCAATCATATAGTTGGCTGAGAGTTGAGCCGAAGACGTCAAGTGCAGCACTTTTGTATGATCTTCACTTCCACCAATTGTAGGCTTAGACTGTGCAGCCAAAGTCAATGTTTCTCCTGAGTTTGTGCCAGGATTAGATCCTCCCAGAGATGTTCCGAACGTTATATTCGTGGTGTCGTAAACATACTTGTAAGCATTGGTTACTCTAGTTTGGTAGGTTATTGTTCCGCTTCGATAGTATGTCACACCCGATAGATTTATTGTCCCAGATCCGACGAACGATATTCCGTTTCCAGCTGCGGCCAATGCATCTGCATTGTCATCATTCACCCACTCAACATAGTTTGTTGTTGCAGTCGATCCAGATCTTACATGCAGAACTCTTGCATAGTTCCACCCTCTTCTTTGAGACGCTGTCGCGACCTTATATTGGCCCGTTCTATGCTTAAAGCTGGCAAAAGAAGTACCGTTTTCAAATGTTCCTGTTGTTGCTGCTGACAGATTTACAAACCCAGATCCATTTCCGTCAACATGATTTCCTGAGCCTCCACCAGAACCTCCCGTTCCGATGCCGTCGCCACCGAGGTCGATCTCGACAAGCTTTGATCCGTTGACCCAAAGCTGAAGCAATCCAGAATCTGCGTCTCCGAAAGAGTTGGCGGGATAGTTTTCCCTATTGTTGCTTGAATGAACATTCTGCGAGATATCTTCGTTAAGCTCTCCAATGATATTAGTCGCGCCTGTAAAGATTGATGCCCTTAAATTATTGCCAGATGTTGCTGTTTGATATGTTCCATTGACATCAACTGCTGCTCCAATTCCTGCTGAGGCAGCAACCGAGGCATACGCCGGTGAGGCTGAACTCTGGTCGTTTGATGATCCGAATGAAAGTTTGGCATCTGTTCCATCGCTGTTTACATCAATATCGTCTAGGGAAGGTGCTGGGGTTGGAGCCAATGCCTTGAGCACTTCATTAAATCTATCAACAGCAGTTCCAACTGTTGTTTTGGTCGTAAAGTCTGTGTACAGGCCGTCACTATAGTTGCCATCTTCAGCAGGACCGATTGTCCCAGTTAGAGCAATATCTCCACTACTTAAATTTTGTACAATTGCTAAGTTTGTATAGTCAATACTGTCAACATCAGCGATCGAAGTCGATCCTGAAACTGCTGTGAGAGCTGCGCCAGCTGCAGAAGTTATTGTTACCTGGCCATTCGATGCAGATGTGACGGTAATATTCGCCCCAGCAACGATATAAGATAAGCCGGCTTGTGTTTTAGTTAGTGAACCTGAAAGTGCTGGAGCAGAAACTGTACCACTGAATTGTGAACCTGTCAAGGTAGCAACAAAACGATCGTCTACAGCCATCTCTGTTGAATCTATCTTCAAACCTCCTGCAGACTTAAGGTCAACAGCGAAAGTGGTCCCGGAGAGATCCAGGCCGTCGCCGGCGGAGTAAGTAGTGTCTGTATTAGAAGCTGCTATTGATACTTGACCATTTGATGCAGATGTTATCGTAACATTGTTTCCTGCAACAAGATAAGATGTTCCGTTGGTTAGTTGGGTTAGAGATCCTGAAAGTCCTGCATTGAATTTTTGAGCAGGTACGAATGTATTTGATCCCGTGACTGTAGCTATGAGATTATCATCTATAGCCATCTCTGTTGAATCGATTCTAAGACCACCAGCAGACTTAAGGTCAACAGCGAAAGTGGTCCCAGAGAGATCCAGGCCATCTCCTGCAGTATATGTGGTATTAGTGTCAGTAGAAGATATTGTTATCTGACCACTAGAAGCCGACGCAATTGTTACATTGTTTCCTGCAACAAGATAAGATGTTCCGTTGGTTAGTTGGGTTAGAGATCCACTCAGGCCACCATACGCGTGGAAGTCGCTTAAGAATTCAACTGATCCTGTAAAGGCGTGAAGATCATCAGCAGAGTCACCAAACTTTGTTGAGCCGCTCTTGAAAATAATGCTCGATGATACCAATGTGGACTTAAGCTCGTACACATGAAGTGTTCCGGAGACTCTTATGTCTTGTTTGAAGTCCACGTCTCCTGTGAAGGTGGTTCCGGTTCGCATGGCCACTTCACTAGTGTCAACCGTAAATTCAGTACCACCAAGATTTAATCCGCTTCCGGCAGTATAGGTTGTATTTGTGTCTGTATAATTGCCGGCATGAATATTAGTTCCGCCTTGATCTATAGTCCAGTCAATATGTTCATTAGCAACGAATCCAGTAAGATCATCATGATTAAAGTCGGAAGACGAATAAGTTGTATTTGTGTCAGTTGATGTTATTGTAACTTGACCATTCGATGCTGATGTTATCGTTACGTTATTTCCCGCGACGAGATAAGAAGTTCCGTTGGTTAATTGTGTTAGGGAGCCAGAAAGCCCTGTTTGTGCCAAAAGTGTTCCAGAGATGTAAGCGTCACCGCCGAAAACAGAAGTACCCCTAACTGCAGACGCTCTTGACCCTATGGCACCGGAAACGTAAAAGTTTGCATCAGTAAAAGTTCTTGGGTTTGGATCTGATGCAGATGAACCATAGCCCGAACCATCAGCAATATCACCTGAGTGGATCAAGACCATGTCGAGGCCGCCGTCTACTTGGAAGGCACTACTTTTATTAGCAGATTCTACTCTAAAGTTTTTATCAACCCCACTTTGGTTTATTACCACATCTCCGTTGAGATTTGTATTACCCTGGACGTTAAAAAGAGTACCATTCCATGTAAGATCAGCATCTGACGTTAAAGTGTCTGAATCTGACCAAGTCGCAATTCTATTTACTGCCCCAGATCCATCAACTGTCCCCCCAGCTGTAGAAGCTATTGTTACTTGACCGCTAGACGCTGTTGTGATTGTCACATTATTTCCTGCGACAAGATAAGAAGTTCCGTTTGATAGCTGGGTCAGTGATCCGGAAAGACCGGCACTAAACTTTGTAGCTCCAGTAAATGTTGTCCCTGAGACTGTGGCGATGATATCGTCGTCTATAGAAAGCTCTGTTGCGTCAATTACCAAACCGCTAGCAGCTTTGAGATCTAAGCTAAAGGCGTTTCCTGATAGATCTAGACCATTTCCTGCTGTGTATGTTGTATTGGTATCTGTAGAAGTTATTGTAACTTGACCGTTAGTGGCTGATGCAATGGTTACATTCGCACCTGCGACTAGATAAGACGTTCCGTTGGTTAGTTGTGTTAGCGAACCAGATAGACCTGCATTGAATTTTTGAGCAGGTACGAATGTATTTGATCCAGTGACTGTAGCTATCTGGTTGTCGTTTACTTTAAGGGTGACAGTCCCGCTAGTTCCACCCCCTGTCAATCCTGTTCCAGCAGTAACGCCTGTTATGTCACCTACATTTCCCGTAATTGTAACTTGACCATTTGAGGCACTACTAATTGCAATTCCTGTGCCGGCGACAAGGTAAGATTTTCCATCATTAAGCTTTGTTAGTGATCCAGAGAGGGCTGGCGCAGTAACATGACCGGTGAAGGTAGACCCAGAGATCGTCGCGACAATGTCATTGTCCAGTCCCATCGTAACAGATCCGCCGGCGCCGCCGTCTGTAATTGTCAGACCAGACCCCGCGTTCAGAACACGCTCATTGGACAGAGAGCCTGTTGCCGACAAAACGACATATTGTGCGCCGGGATCGCCTCCACCTCCGGTGGCTACAACCTTATTGAGAAAATCGCCGATGTAGAGGAAGGCATCGACGTATTTTGGGTTTTGTGCATGATCACCAGTACCGGGAGGATCTTGTTGAAAGAACACACCATTGAAGTAGTCTAAGTACCAGTCTCTGGCATCGAGAATTGGAATTTGTGTTTGAACTCCGCTTGCTGAGTGATATGGGGTTGCCTCATAAGCAGTTCCAAAAGACGTGGGAATCAATTGAAGTGCACCGCTGGTCACTTGAATGCTTTGACCGTTAACAAACGGGTATGTCCCTTTCAATGGATTTGAAGACTGTGCCTGATAGTCGTCAGGTAGTTTTAGCTCAAAACCATGTCTACCATCAGATGTATCAGCACCCTGTATGAAAGAAGCGGAGAGGCGAAGATATTCAACTGTCCCTCCCGTAATGTTATACAGCGTCTTAGTCGGTGATCCTGGGATTGCCTCACCGAATACTGTCTCTGACGAAAGCGTTAAGCCTGACGGCTTTGCTTCGTTTGGAAGGCCCTTATCATTAGATGTATGGGCTTTTCCAGACAGCTTCTTAAGCGATATTAGCTCTCTGGTTGTTTCGTCGATTGCCATTCTGTTTTTCCTCTAATAAACTCTTCTTAACTTACACCCAACTAAGGGAAATTGAGCTAATGTTTCCTGTCCATGTTGCATCAGCCTCAATCATAACTAAAATGTACTCATTATTTCTCACTGAATTAGTGCCAAATGTTATTTGATTTGTCGCGTTTAGCGACGAATCTAAAGATCCTACAAGACAGCCGTCGCCGTCGTCTGTTTGCCCTGTTTGATATGCCACTGCCATGTCTACCCATCCAGTTTCGAAATTTGCACTACTTAACGGTAGCTTAAATAATACGTGGATGTTGCCTGTGGACAAACTAGTTGATCTTGGGACAATTGTCGTGTTCGATCCGTTTATTGTAATTGACGCGTCTGTCTTCGATCCGCCGGTTGTATTTTGAAAATATCTGTAGAATGTTCTTGTTCCTGACACAGATGAATAATTGACGTTATCTGACGGTCCGTATGCTAGAGATCCTCCGTCTGAAGAATTTCTAAAATCACCTGAATTTACACCCTGCTTAGGCGACACCAAAGTTTGATTATAAAACATCAAGCCGTTTTCCTGTCCTGTTCCAGACCCAGTTATATACATTGTGGAACTCCACGTGTTATCAGAGTCTGTGACACTAGCTTGTGTATTGTATGATCCGGAAATTACTCTATAGTTTTCTGCTCTAAACGTCTCTGAGGTTGCTGTAGATGTATTTGATAAGTTGTAGATTAGAAGCCCAGAAACTGATCTAGATCCCGCGGACGATAGGCTCGACTTAAGGGGATGACTTACATTAACAGCAGTCGATATGCTTCCTCCCATTAGAGACGTTGCTGTTACAGTCGCTGTCCCTGTTATGTGAAGAACTTTAGCTTGATCTTCTGACGCGCCTGTATTGATCGAAGGCATTGATTGGGCAGGAACACTGCAGTTAGTTGTAGTAAATGTGATGTTGTTTGACGTGTAGACGTTCTTATATGCGTTGTAGACTCTAGCCTTGTAAGTCGCAGTCGCGCCTGTAAAGTATTTTACGCCTGATAGTTGTGTTAGACCTGTAGTGGTCACGGTGTCGAGGGCAGTTCCCTCAATTGATAGTTCATTGCTGTTCGAATCATTAACCCATTCAACATAATTTGTTGTAGTATCTGATCCGCTAATTGTATGAACCACCCTGGCATAATTCCAGCCCTCTCTCTGATCAGCAGTCCCTATCTGATACTTACCGGTGCGATGCTGAAACAGTGCTAGCGAAGCTGCATCCTCAAACTTTGATGATCCCGTTACACTCAAGTTTACAAATCCTGAACTATTGGAGTTGACAGAAGATCCCGATCCGCTTCCCGGATTGCCAGCGCCGACATGCCCTAAATCACTTCCAGTCAAGACAACAGAGTGAACAACAGATCCGTTAACTTCAAGCTTAAGTGTTCCTTGATCTGCGTTCCCAAAGGAGTTAGCCGGGTAGTTTACTTGAGAGTTAGAGTGTGTATCAGCAGTGACGTCTTCATTAAGATCTCCGTCTATTACTGTCGATTTGTTAAAGACGCCTCTTCGTAAGTTATTGCCTGATGACGAGGCTGTATATGTTCCGTTGATATCTACAGCAGAAAATCCAGCTGTTGTAGAAGAATTTGTGTAGCCTGAAATTGATTGCGCATTTCCAAAGGATAGCTTTGCTGACACTCCTGTATCATTACAGTCAATATTGTCTAAGTTTGGCGCACTACCAGGAGCTAGTGACTTAAGAATCTCATTAAATCGATCAATAGCTGTTCCTACTCTTGTTGTTTGCGCAAAGTCTGTAAAAAGTCCATCGCTATAAACAGAGTCTTCTGCCGGTCCGATTTGTACACCAGTATCTGATATGTCAACAGTCACAAATCCCGAAGAGCCTGTTGTTACTTTAAGGCTGCTTCCAGCTCTTATAAAAGATGTGCCATCAGATAAATGTGTTAATGATCCAGACAGACCGGCACTAAACTTAGTAGCGCCTGTAAACGTGGAACCTGAAATTGTGGCTACTAAGTCATCATTGATCGCCAACTCCGACGAATCAATCTTAAGCCCGCCACCGGATTTAAGATCTAGCGCAAACGAAGCTCCGTCTAAATCTAGACCGTCACCAGCTGTATAGCTTGTACCACCAACACCGCCGGCTGTCGATATCTTAATTTGTCCATTTGACGACGATGCTATCGTAATATTGGTTCCCGCTACTATATACGAAGTACCATCTGCTAGCTGCGTTAATGATCCGGATAAGCCTGCGTTGTGCTTAGTCACTCCGGAGAAAACAGATCCACTAATTGTTGCAACAACTCTGTCATCAATTCCCAAAGTTACTGCGCCTGAGGAGCCTCCTCCTGTCATTCCTGTGCCGGCTGAAACAGCACTTATATCGCCGTCAGAATGTACTGTTACTTGCCCGTTAGACGCAGTCGTGACAGTAATCGCCCCAGATCCTTTCAAGTAAGAAATGCCTGACGTTAAATTCTGAAGTGACCCTGTAAGCCCTTGGTTAAATTTCACATCCCCTTGGTAGGTTTGCGTCTCTGTAATTGCGCCTGTCGACTTTGGTGATGTTAACAAAGCATTGCCATAGTTGGCAGTTGCAGTATTGAAGTAGTACAAAGTGTCTGGGGTTGCTTGGTTGGTCACCAGCTTAACGAAGGCGCCTGAATTGCCGGGAGTTCCGCTAGAAGTCAATCCTGTTGTATACTCAGACCCGCTGTCATGAGTCCCGTCTTTAGTTGTACTAAACCTCAAAACTTTGCCTGCGTTAGAGGCGTGACTTACATCAAAATAGAATACACCGTTCTTTGATGCAGCAATAACAGGGGCTGTGGCTCCATCCATTACAAACTTATTGCCCGAAGTTGTAACAGTAATGTCTGTTCTTATAGAGAACTCGTACCCTGCAACTGTTAATCCTGTTCCAGCTGTGTACGTATTGTTAATCGAGGCATTTGAAGTGATAATGACTTGGCCGTCAGATGAAGTTGTGACTGTAATGTCATTTCCACCCGCTATAAATGACTTTCCGCTGGGTAGCGATGAAAGCGATCCTGTCAAGCCTGTATTGAATTTTACGCCGCCTGTAAAAGTTGAGCCAGAAATTGTAGCTACTATGTTGTCGTTAATAGCGAGATTGTTTCCGTCAGCTGTCAAACCGGTTCCGGAAAGTCCTCCTGGGCTTACTACTAAGGCATTGCCATCAAAGTCAAGGCCGCGATTTGTTCCTATGTTTACCTTGAGCCTATCAAAACCATCGTCAGAGAGTCCTGTCCCTGCAATATCTGTTGTCTCAATAGCTAGTTGTCCTGATGTTAATTTTAGACCCGATGAAGATCGAGGACTTACAGCAAAGGTATTACCGGTTAGAGAGATTCCATCGCCTGCTACGTATGTTGTGTCAGTATTGGTATCAGTTGCAGCAATCGTTATCGAACCATCGGCTTCCTTAGTTATTTGAACATTAGATCCCGCAACAAATGCGTCGGTTCCATCAGCAAGCAATTGATGTGAACCTTTTATTTCACCTGTAAATGTATTGACACCAGTAAATGTTTGATTGCTTCCTAAAAATGGAACTGTGCTTGAATTAACTGCTACAGTGTACGTCCCGCCGGCGCCGGCGTCTGTAACGCTGATTCCACTACCGGCAGTGAATACCCGTTCATTAGTCAGCTTAGCTGAAGTTGCTAATGTAAGATACTGTGCCGTAGTGTCGCCCGATCCTGCTTCACCTCCTGAAAATCCGTTGATGTTTACTTCAGCTCCCGACACAGCTGTACCGGTGATGGTGTTGTTACCCGAAGTTCCTGGGGAGTCCTGCACTAAAGACACATAGTCACCTGAAAGGGATGGTGTGATATTCAGGTCTCCATTATTTTTTGCTAAGTCAAGGGCATCTTTAATTCTTGCGGCATGCAGTGCTGTAGTGTTTACTGATTGAACACCGATTTTATAAGCAGTAGCAGAGACTTTTGTCGGTGATATTTCGCTGGTGCTATAAGTAAAAGTTACTGTATGACTATCAGCATCTTGTATTATTAGTGTGTCATTGCTTAAGTTTTCCGGAGATGTCTCGATTGCAACTATTGTCGCTGTAGCTTTGATTCCAGATTGCTGTGCATCAGCTGTAATTGTGATTGATCCGTCAACATTTTGGGCAATTTGTACTCTATCGCCTGCACGAAGATAATCTGTCCCGTCTGATAGCTTTTGCAACGAGCCAGAAATATTTGTTGATGATATTGTACCTTCTAGAGAAAGCTTTTTGCTTGAAGTGTCATATGATAATTTTCCTTCAGTATCTGTTACTAAAACAGGTGCACCATGAAAATAGAGCTTACCGTTGTTGTTATACAACATTGAATCTGTACTAGACGGCACTTCTACATTTAGTTTTATGCCACCCTCTACAGTTAATGCACTTCGAAGGCCGTCTGCGTCCAGACCTACTGAAAGTGGGTTTGGAAAAATTACGCGTTCAACATTACTATCTCGACCAACTCGAATGACCATTCGGTCTTGCTTTTTTAATTGGCTTAGCGAGAATTTTTTAGTTGACTTAGCCATCTACATGCATCCTCTAGTCTAATCCAATATCGATCGCTATGCTAACCTTCTCTGCTGTGTCAGGCTGCTGACTTTCTCTATCAAGCGCGTGTCCGTCTCTGTACGGCAGAGAAGAAGAGCAGAAGATATCTAAGTTCGAGCTGTTAGTAGACATTGGATCTGATGCTTGAGTCCCATTCGTTCCTCTTTCTACGAAATTCACTGAAACACACCCTTCTTCGAGACCATCTTCTGTGAAGAACCTCGTGTATTGCCGCTGTTCGAGCATATCTCTAATATGACCGAAACTATCTCTTCTATAGACTGCAGATGAGAATTTGGGCAGAACATTTGCCAGCCCGTATCTAAACCCACGAATTATGACACCCTTAGTTACAGCAAATTTATCTGTAGATGCGTACCCTAATTCATTCATTCCGGCTGCTTTCCAATACGGCAGCTTGGGAAATTTATAACTTCCATCGCCCGAACCAAAGATTACCTTTGCGAAGAAATTTGCATTATCTTCAAAGAAAGATCCGAACACAGCATCACCGGTCGCTGATTTACCAAATTGAATTAAGTCAAGGTGTTCGCCAGTTTTTCCATGCCCATGGTCATTAGTAACAATTGCGTATGCAGAAATATTAGGCTGAGGTGTTCCTTCTACCGCTTGATTTTCTGCGTCTTGCGCCAGACCAGGATGATCAATAATATTAAGCATGTCAGTTGACATCATATTGATATTGGGCGCGCCAAATCCTCCTGTCGTATAGAGGCCCGGAAGGGTTATGCTTCCCGTTACGTTAGCAAGCCAAACATGAATAAGCTGTTTCGTTCCCGTGTCTAAGGTTCCTGAAGCGCTTGGTGCGAAAACATCCTTGGTTTTAAGCCCGGCTGTTCTTGTTACATTACTATATCTCGGCTCAAAGGGAAACGCACCAAACCAAGTTGACCACACTTGATCATTCGGGCCAATTTCTGAACTACTACCTGTTGCCACCTTTGGGTGTCCCAGAATAAGAGCTGCACCCTCTGAATTGGCGTGGTCGCCCTTGGTACCGAATGAAGGTGCATAAAGACGCTTGCCATCTACTTTGAGTAAGTCAGAAACATCTGGTAACATTGAATCGTACCATCGCTCTCTAGCGTCAGCAACGCGGATGCCTCTAATGAATCCTGATCGCTTCTGGAAGATTCTGGCGTTTTTATTTTGTGGGCCGATTCCGTGATTGCCGTCGGATCTTCTACTTACAACCTGTCTGTGTGTGTTTACATGTGATGCGTTTCCGAATTCAGATTTCGAAACGTTGCTGTGCATATTACCAGAGACGTGATTGTCCAGATATGTTCCACTATGGAACATGGGCGGATCAGTATCATATTGATCATATACTTCTGCGCCATAATGCAATGCTTCATGAAGTGCATTACTAGTTAGAGGTTGATTAGATGTGTTCGAAAAGTCCTCTACTTCGTTTCTTAGCACAGAGCCATAGAGTACGATCTTTCCTTTGCCTGGAAGAAGCTCAAATGTCCCGTCTGGCTCTGAGACGGCGTGGTGAACCATTGATCCTGTTCCAATCGGTGATTGCCAACCAAAAATTAGTTTATCACCTGGCATAATAAGATAGGGGGATACTAAGCTGTCTTCTGCAGATTGCGAGACTACGTAAGTCTGCGTATTACTGTTTACTGTATATGCAGGCGCAAAAGCTCCGTACTCGCCTCCAAATGGTGATCTACCACTCATGAGTCCGGTGCCGCTGCGACCCCCTTCCCAAGCCAAGACTACGTCATCATTAATGTTTTTTCCTCCCTTAAAGCTTGATGCGATGAAAGGAGTGCGACTGGTTTGCCACGAAATTTTGTTACTTGTAATTGATGTTCCAGCTGCGTTCTTGAGACCTTCAAAGTAAAGTGTATCAGAAGATCCAGACGCCTGGATTGCAAATCCTACGTCAAGATCGCCATTTTTTCTTGCCAGCTCAATTGTTCCTGACAGGGCTGTGGCAGCTGCATAGTGAGATGATCCGACGGTATTATAGTAATCTGCATCGCCGTCATAACCTAAAGCAACAACGTATGCTGAGTCTGAAATCTTGGAGCCTGTGTTTGCTGTCTCAGAAAACGTAAATGTTACTGACTTGTCATTTCTATCAGTAAGTGTCAGCGTGTTTGAGGCATCTTCAATTGCAAGGTATGTAAGAGTATCCCTATAAGTGTTGCTAAATGCACTAGTATAGTAGGCAGAACCATCAGTGTCTACTGATCTATTACCTCCAGTACCACCCACTCTTTGTTGGACCGAGAATGAACCGGCTTCAGTAGTACCCGTAGATAATAAGTTCATCCCAACACTAAAGTTTCCTTCTGCTTCGGATGCTTCACCTCGTCCAGCTCGGGCAATTGCCTCATAGAGTCTGGACGCTGCTGTTCTTGCATCGTCTACAGTAGAAAGATTTGTCATATTAATGTCCCAACAGTTGTTGGTCGAATTATAATTGTTTGTCGATGCCAAGTCCCAAGCCCATTGACCTGTCTTTTTGAACCGGAATTCTACTTCATCGCCAGAAGAATCTTTCAGCTTGATGTAGGATTGATGCTGGGGCACTGCGTTAAACTGTATCACAGCTTCTGCTGGGACATTTCCAAAAAAGTCCCCCTCTGACTTAAATGTTGTGATAGACGGGTTTACTTTTGGAGATCTCGCCGGCAAAGCTAAAGTTATTGATTGAGTCAAAAATAAGGCTTGTGCATTGCCTATTACAGACTCCTGAGGTACGATAACTGTGTCTATTCTCGATCTTGGATCGGGTACGTATGATTCAAAATCTTGATCGTTGAAAGCAGCTGGAAATACGCTATATCTGCCAAACGTTACAAGGTCTCTAATAGTGTTTACATATTGTGGTTCATCACCTGTAGCAGCCGGAGAAAGATAAAATCTGGATGGCAGCGAAGCGGTATAGTGAAAATCTTGTTGCCTATTTTCACCGTCAACGACCGTAACAACGTCTACCTTATTTGCGATTGCATTCGGGAGAGATGCCTGGCGTTGATTTAGCATAAAGAATGTAGGCGTCGGAGCGTTCATGTACGCGTGCTGATTATAACTAGTTGAAGAGCCATAGCTTCCAGAAGTACTTGCACCTGTCTGACCGTTATTTCTAATGTCAATCGAGCAAGACTGATGCACACTGGCGTCGAATTCATATACTATTTTTTCAAGCAAGAAAGGTCTGTCAATATAGTCCGACACCTTTAAGTACTGTGACGAAGTTGCATGATATTTTGGATGGAAAGGAAAGCCAAATGTGGATACAGGCGTTGAAAGTCCGCCATCGACAAAGACATATTTTCCTTGATTGTCAACATTGGGTGCTCTAGCTGCAGCAACTGAGCTTGTTGAATTAGCTATCATTAACCCTATTGACGGACTAAATCCTACGTACGTCTTGTCTAGCCACTGTCTAAATCCTGAATAGGCTGCTGGCTCTCCGTCGATTGAAGACGCTGAAACAGAGTAGATTGTGGCTTGAGGCAGCGAAGATGAAAGCGAAGAGATTCCGCCCGTGAGACCATCTGCACCCAATCCCGGTCGTCTTGGAAGCCAATATGACCCGGAAGCGGCGTATCCGATTGGTTCCCATGTCTTCTCACTAAAGTTAAAGTAGGCCATTGTAGAGCCAGTTACGACATGACCGTGGAGAGTTGTGCTCTTTTTAGGTGTCAGATCAACTTCTATTTTTCTCTTAGACCAGAGCGGGCCATGCAATCCATGTCCTACTAAAGTTGGAAGAGTTCCAGTAGCGTAGAATTCTTGGTCTCTTTCTGTGTCTACTGTGAATGAGTCATCTGAGCTTGCGTGCTGTTCTGTTCCGAATGCCGCGAATGCGCTCGACTCATCGTAAGGAGACAGAGAATCCTCTTCCCAATGATGAACGATCGGAGATGTTAGCGAATTCTTATGTGAAGAACCTGATACTAATAGGTCAGAAACTGCGTTAGGGGTAGGCTGGGCTGTTCTAATAGTTGCGTGACCCTTTTCAAGCCTATATGGGAAAACCACCTTAGGAGAAGATGTACCTCCTACGAAATTAGATGGGATAATCGCACGAATTGATCTTCTAGAAAGCCTTTTTGAGTCTTTTCTACTATTTCTAATTGGTGTATTACCCTCTGTCCCTGCTTTTGTCTGCTTAAGGAAAACAGCTTCTTTTTTACTTCCTACTTCTGCCCTTATTCCAAACCCACTTAAGCTATTGATAATGTCTATGAGAACCTTTGCGACTTGAGCTGCAGTTCTTTCATTGTGAATTGCGACTTCGACATTGCCTGATCTTACTATTTTTCCATAGTTGAATTCGAATCGTTTGACTCTTCCTGCCCAATCTTTCAGCTCAATCCAGGTACCGTCTTTTGGGCGTCCCTTGAATAAGATTTCTGCTTTTGCATAAGGATCATGGAATATTTCTTCATGAGACGCATCATAGAAGAGGTTGTACCTCCCCTTGAAATCTTTGTCACCAAATCGACTTATGGTCGGATATCTGTGATTAGTTTCGTCTTGCTCACGAATTGTAACACGGGGTGGATTTGACATGAAGCCAGACTTTGGAGTAAATGTTCCATCTTTTGCATGATACAGCGCATGGATCTCTTCGTCTTCTAAGCACCTCTTCCAAAAAGCAAGATCGTCCATTTGAGCTTTGGGTGATCTTCCCGCTAGCTCCGGAATTTGAGTACTAAAGTCTGACCCGGGTGGTAAGTCAAACCCAAACGGATAAGCCTTTCTTGCGAAATAGCCTAAAAGTTGTGGGGGTGTACCTAAAAACATCTCATCTACGGGAACAAGTGGACCACGCGGATGGATTGGTTTATTATTCCCGCCAAAGAACGACAAGGAAGACGGGTAGTTAGATCCAGATGAAGCAGGTGTCAAAGCAGACCCTGTCATTATTTCTATCCATGGAGATCCGCCGGTGACTGTGGCAAACCATTCATCAACAACTTGAAGCTTGCAGTCATCAGAGGTTGCTCCTGCAACATCTTGCTCTATAATCACCGTATCACTTAAAGAAGAAGAAAGAATTGCCCGGGCGCCCAAGTCAAATGAATTTATAACTTCAGCAGCCCTTGCTGCCATTTGATCTAAGTGAAGAAACGTCTTCTTGTTAGAGACATTTGTATTTGTACCTGTATGCCACAAATCTCCAATGGGGATCGTTTTTCCTGCTCTAATGGTCCAGTCTGTTGCAGTCCACCCTTGCGCGTATGTCTTCGAAGCTCCAAAGAAGGAGTTTTGCTTTGGCGCTAACAAAGTCGATGTTCCACCCTTATTAGCGTTGAAAGTAATAGAGGGTGTAATGCCGGCAGTGAAATTGTGAACAGCCCTGACAGTACCTTCTGCTTCAAATGTTCCTGAAACAGACGCCCAATAGTCTGTGCTTCCCGATGTTGTTTGATACACATCTTGGAAGTTTTTGATCGCTATGTCAGCCATCCTATTGCGTACGGTCGCGGACTTGAATCCCATTCTGTAATGTGTGCTCTTCGAAGGATCTAAGTCAAAATTCTCAATTCGCACTGAGTGGTCTGCATTCAAAGAGTACTGCAGCGATTGTCCTGCTGATGTGTCTATATCTCTCACCAAAGAGGCAGTCAGAATGTGTCCGCCACCGGTGGAAGAGTTGATCCGCCCAATTGGGCTATTGAGTGTAAGAGTCAGTAGGTTTTCTTTTGTATTTTGCTGTGCGTCTATTTCATACCCGTGCCCATTAGAGCCTGTCATAGCAGCAACAAAATTGGACCAGGTGGCGTCCGGGTCGCCACTTTTTACTGGAACGTCGACGACTGTTGTCTCTCCGTACGTGTTGTAAGTGTTGCCATGGAATGTGATATCAGCTAGCGCCCACTGATCGTAGTTCCACCCACCGTAGCTCTTCTGAATGATTCTTACATAATAACCCGGGGTGGCGCCATCAGATCCGGAGGCACCCAGCGTCATTTCGCCGCCCAGAGTCCGACTAATGTTTTCCCAATTGCACTCAAACATGTATTCACGCCATTGATATCCGGCGTGGGCATCGTCTCCTGCTACATTTCCTACGACGCGCTCCAGGAAGTATTGTCCGACCTCTCCGTAGTCAATCCACTGGGGTCCGGTACCTGAAACAATGCTTTGTGCCTTTATGACTCGCGAAGCGTAAGGACCGTTTTGGGGGTATGTCCCGTCACTACCACTGACGTCTGTAAATGCTGAACCGTACCAGTTTATTCCATCTGTCGAGACCTGAACATGGAGGCCATCCAATCCATTGGGCGAGTTGGACATGTTTGGATGGATTACATACGGTACTTTTCCGCGATCGTCGCCAGGGTATGCCTTAAATCGAACCCAGCAATCAGACGTAAATTTTTCTTTACACTTTAGCCATCGCCTTGAGTCTGTGAACTGTTTGGCGTAGTGGCGCTCATCTTTGCTAAGTTCGAGCTTCATCTTGCTCGTACCCGGTCCGAAGACAAGGATCGGTGTATCTTGTGGGACTGATGCCATGAGTCCTCGGGCATCGACGACCTTGCCGTTTCGCTGATCAAAGCATGCAGGCTGAAATGATCCAGTCCGGATGGTGCCCATTGACTCATATCCTGTGGCCCACCAATATGCAGGTTGTTCAGTAAGAGTTACTCCTTGCTCTACATGAGTACCTATTTCAAAGTGATTAGAAAGGCTGGACGAAGAGTGTAGTGCTGTGTATACCGAAGTCTGATATGATAGATCGTATGTAGATCCTGAGTGCCCTAATGTTCCGGACATCACTCCCGGCTTTACATGTGAAAGCTTAGATGTACCGCTCTGAGGTCGGCCGCTTGCCATGGTTGTCGAGCTAAACTGAACGATCGTAATATTGGTAGTTCCAGTTTCAGTGGGAGATGCTGTGTTGCTAGTGACCAAATTATCTTGAATCAGCACCATGGTGTCTTGACCATGTGTGTTTCTAGTATTTGTTGTAACCATGTGCGGAGTTACTGCAATATCCCCATGCTCCTTGGCGAAAAGAATGGTCTCATACAACTTTTTGAACATTGCCAAAGAATTGCTGCTAATTCCGCTCGTTGGAACGATATACGATGTTGCAGACGACCTTACCGGGGTACTCTCTGAAGAGTTGAATGTAAAGGTCACTGGAGTGCTAACAACTCCGTCATCAATTACAATTGCGGAGGCGTTCTGGGGTTGAGTCGTTCCGTGGGCCGTTAACTTTGCCCTAGCATTACCAGTTGTGAATCTATAAGTCTTGGTCGTTAGATTGGGTGTTGTGATCCTAATAAAGTCACCCTCACCTGGAGTAGATCCCGTGGATGCGAATAACCCACCATAACGAATATGAATCTTAGCTAAATCATCATGATTGGGAGACACTTTCTGCAAAAAGCTGGTTCCACCCTCGAATTTTAGAGCATTCGTTGCATACGAACCTGTGTGATTCATATCGATTACCCATCTAGATAATCCGCCAGTCTTGGAGGCGTCGGTGATGGACTGCCCAGGTAGTGTTACATCCCATAACGCAAGATGATTGGTCTGTCCCGTAGCTGACGACGGCAGCGATTCATTGGAAAAGCTCATTTTTGCAGTAGGAAGATGTGTGGAGATGAACGACCTCCATCGATCCCCTGATCCGGAAACAGGCCCAGTTGTATCGTAAGTAAAAAATGCAGACGCTCTAGAACCTGTCGCTTCTGAAGTTACTTGGATTCCTCTAAGATGCTCTGGTCCTTTTCTTAGCTTAAAAGCAGCCCTTGCTCTTTTCATTTGAGGAATAGAAGTAATACTCTGCTTGATCCCGTTGATGAATATCTTAGGCTTGACCGGGGATGTCTCTCCCTCTAGAACTGTTCCGGCTTTGGTAAAGTCTCCCATGTTAGATCCCGTAGGATAAACAACAGCGACATGTGTCCAAACATCATCTGGTAACGGCTTGGACGTTCTCCATTCAATTACATCGTGACTCGTTGTGTCTGTGGATTCATTAAAGTGTGTGGCATACCATGAAAGCGTATTGTGCTTATTTGTCCCAGGATCTGTTAATACTCGTAAAGAGAGACCCGTGGCATCGGATCCAGCACCGGCAGCTAACTTAGCGCCAACGCTGCCAGAAGAAAGTGACCCTGTAATTCCTGTAAAAATAGACTTGGCAAAAAAGTTATTTTTCACGCTGGCGTCTTTGAGTAATCCAGAACCCCCTGTAAAAGACCCTGTTATCGAGAACAACGTCTCATGTGTTGTGAAGTGACTATCAGCGGTTGAAGAAGGCTGATAAATCAGATCGTAAGCAGTGTCATGTACTAGCGATGTGATGGTCACAACATTGTCTGCTGATGTTGCGCTATATTTCGATAAAGCGTTGAATAGGGCCGCCAGCTTGGTGGCTACATAAGTGGTAGTGGCAGCGCCATCTGGGTACGCGTTAATCTGACCCGTATAAGTCGATTTAGATCCGTAAACTTTAGATCCTGACCACGACGTTGAATCTGCTCCGGAGTTTGCGAACGTGACTTGAAACTCTAGTTCATCACCCCATTCATCTTTTCCAATAAGCTTAAGGACGTCGGTAGCAGTCGGTGTCGAGTTAAGCGTCAAAACTGTTTTTGATAAAATTGGGGTAGACACACCGGTGATGTCCTCAGCGTCTCTTACATCCTCAGTGTAAAAAGATCCAGTAACAACCGTGTTACCACCGACACCACCGATTGCCTGTGTTAGGGTGACGCTAGCCATGCTCAACGTCGATTCGACATCTTTACCCCCTGTGAACTGATTTGCAGTTGTAATAGCGTTGTTGTCGGGATCAGCTCCGTCTCCTGCGGCAGTAATACAGCCGGCGTTGGAGAGGCTTAACGTTATAGCCAGATTTCCATGTTTTCCAGGCCAGTACTGCGTTAAAGATACAATGTTTGTACTGCCGTCGTACGAGGTTCCGTTGGGTGAGTTTGGCCAAAAATCTCGGTAGCCCCACCACTCGTAACTCATTGCTTGTGAATGGCGGTGCTTGGCATGAATCTTGGCAGAAATATTTCTAGCAGTTTCGTTAGCATCTGAGCCTATCTCGAACTCCCAAGCACCGCTGACCTTTGAAGTTGATGGCGTGTCTCCATTAGCGATAGCTTTAAGGATGATAGCTCCAAGCGGATTTGACCTTACTGTTATTGTGTCCCCGACGGAGATGTTAGCATTGTTCGCAATAGTAATCTTGGCTTTCGCTCTCGATCCGCCGGACCCCCTCAAGTACTTAAATGTGCTAGAGGCTCCGCCGACCGGCGTTGCTGTTATACCTAGATCTCCGTTTGCGTTCGCTTTATTTATAGCATTTGCAACGAGAGATCTAACTCCTGTTTCTGAAATTTGTCCGCCTGAGGTGCTAACAGATGCGTATCCAAGTGTATAGGAGGTCGGTGAGTTTCTTGTGGTCGCACCGGAAGATTGGTCGAATGTAAAGACAACTGTTCTAGAAGAAGAATCTGTAAGTGATAGGGTCTCATCGTGTAGTTTGGTTTGGGGTAAATTAAGAAACCCTAGCGTTGTAGTTGATTTTGGCTGAACATCAGCCGTATACACATCGCTCTCTGACACAGGGTGTAGCTTGATCCAACCGGCAAAAGTTATGCCCGACTCATATAGTTCTCTATGAGGCCACGCCCTTCCCGATACATTATTGGTGAGATCTCTTGCTAGCTGCTGCGGTAAGACAACTCTCTCTGACGATCCTGAAGTGAAATCCAATACTCGTACTTGATTTGTTTCACTATTTGATGCTTGCATTAATGCTGTCGGTCCGCCCAGCACTGTTGAAGTCTTTTGTCTTCCCGTGAAGTTGTAGGGCGAAGTAACTGCTGTTCGATGTGGGTGTGGGTTATGAGTGGAGCTCCCATAAGAGCCCGTTTGAAAAGCAGCGTGATTACCATAACCAGACGAGTCTACTACTTTTGACTTCTCAGCATCTGTTGCATGAGCAACTGTGGACACCTCAAAGGGTTCCTCAAATCTATAAAAAGCCAATAGTGATCCAGAATGATGCCGATATACACTACCGCCTGCAATAAACGAGGACGTCAAATTTAACTCTGACTTATTATCTCTTCCTCTTCTAAAAGTAGGCATTACTTTTTCAAACCTCCAAACGCTAACGAATCTGTACCAACTTCAACATTATTATTATACTCATAACCAGCAGTCGCGGAAACATGATCTCTTGAAAGTAAATCTTGGGCCGAAACATTTGATTTCATAAGTGCAGCGACCATGGGTTGCGTAGATAGCATGTCAGCGTCTTGAACTAACGACATTTCATAAATAGCCCTGACTGAAGTTGTGTCGAGCAATCCTTGATAAAAAGATATCTCTGCAAATGGGTTTTCTACGAAAATTCCGGCGCGTGATGCGCTCCAGCTAGTATACTTGGATAGACCACCAAATTCTATCGAAGCTGTCATAGGCTTGCCCATTGCCTGGTATCTAGTACCAGCGCCAGAAGATCCTGCACTATAGTGACTTATAGCATTAGTATTGCTAGATGCATATGTCTCTGTCACATCTTTACCGTCAATGAACAGCCTAAAGTGTTCATGAGGCTTGTCGTCAATTATGACTGGATCGACTGGAATATAGAAGCTCGATGGATGGTCATAATAAACACCTGCATGTCCTGTAAATGATGTTGTATCAAAGTAATCAGTATTGAGATTATGTCGAATTGTAGTTGATCGAGGTGGTCCGGCGTACTGCTGAACTAACACTACTTCTCCTGACCCTGTTATGGTATACACAGAAGACGCAAAACCTGAGTTGGTCGTGGTGTCTCCCTCGGCGCCAGGCGTACCATTGAATGACAACTCCGCGGGTGAAGATCCAAAATTAATCTTATTTGCACCGCCGCTTGAAGCGTAATATGATGCTGAACCTGTTGTATTTGCATACGCATGAACGTGCAAGCTGCCGCCATTTCCTGACTTTGTAGTTACATTATTGATTACGTGTGCTGTTCTTCGTGCTATCTGTGCAATTAGATCTGCAGAGCTTCCCGACACCATTGACTGCAGTCCGATATTGTGGTACAGAGATGAGCCATGACAAAGTCGTCCTGTAACGTCTTCATTGTCATTCTTAAACTTGAAGTACTGATAGTTTCCTAACACATCATATAGCACAAACGACTTATTGTGAAGGGCATCTACATCACCGGTATTAATCTTAAGCTTTCCTATTGATTTTTTCTTAGGAATGTTTTCATTGTGAGTTAGTGTAGAGTCAATATCGCCGTCATATGATATCACAAAATGGTGCCAATTACCATCTTGAAGCGCATTTACTAGCTTAGTACAACCAAAGCCATCACCCAGGGTGTGACCATAAAACCTTCTGTACAAAAAGCTGTAGTCAGTTGGATAGCTGTCATTATCAAAAAGATAGAAATACATGTACTGATACGAGTAGTCATCATAATCATAGCCCGTGAATCGTATGTTCCAATTTCTAGAAGCGTAATTAGACGAACCATCAGAATCATCTGAGCAATATGATTGGGCAAGATAGAAGTTTCTATCTCCGTCACCCTTCATCCAGAAGCTTAAAGAAAATGCACTATCACGATGTCCTACGCTACCTGTTGAAAACTTTGTGGAAGCAACTGCGGATGATGTGTAGTCACCATGGCTTCCGGTTAAAGATCCCAAAGATTCAGCAACACTAGGATCTGTCGGAACTAGATCACCATGCTGACTTATCAAACGAATTGTGTCTTGATTTGTGCTTCCAAGGGGAGAAAGCGATCCTGACATTGCGCCTACTTCAATTGAGCTATTATTGACTGCTTTAGCAATTGCCTCTGCACGCTCGCTGGTCGTACTTGCATCAGATATATCTACAGCATGACGGTTGGTGGCTTCTGTGATGGTGTCGTTGGTGTCAAACTCAAAAGTGTGGGTTTTGTTATGATGATCTGTTATCGTAAACGTATCGCCATCGCTTGGTGTACCAGTTACTCTCAAGTAATATTCGCGGAGCTTTGCCCTATTTCCGGAATAAGCTTGACTTGGGCCCAATGTCAGCACAGTTGGGAATGTCATTCCAGCTTTAGCATCAACTTTAACAGAGCTTACGCCTTGCGAGGCAATGAATGGACTAGATTCCTGAAGTGTATACGATCCCTGGAGCGTTGCATTTACAGTTGTTCCTGATCTATTTTCTGGTGTTGTCGACCCTAAAAATGAGTGATGACTTACCAGATTTGACATTGCAGTTATCGAACCCGAAAAATAAGAGGGAGAAATCTTTTGATAATCAACGTGGGGATTTGTTGCTATAGTCCCTGATGTCGTCGTTCCTCCTGTGTTAATGTATATTGGTGCTGAGGACGTTACTGCAGTGTATGGCGTCGCGTGGAGCGACTCAAAAGCCGCGTTAAGAAGTGTTGTATACGATAGTGATCTAGAAAGGTCCCCTCCGTCCTTGATTCCCCTTACCCTTAGTATGGTATCAGATGCGTCATCAAAAGCCCCCACAACAGCATCAGAGGGTGCTACAAAGCCTTGCATTTGTATAGGTGCGAGATGCGACTTTCCGTAAGTACCAGAAATGTTCATTGCAGCCCAGTCTTCATACGCCTCTAGAGGGACTTTGTCACCCGTCTCCTGGTCGATAACGACTTCTAAAAGGCGTTTCTTAACTCTTTCTGCATCATCTAAGATATCCAAGCCAAACGTTTCAACACCATCGAAGTAAGAGTCAGCTCCCTTTAACACATGCCTTCGACGTTGACGAACATATCCTTTTCCTCCAGCAAAATTATACGTTCCAATCCCATTAACCAACTCATTACCAGGATTGGAATCTGTTCCTGAGACTTGACTTATTGTTATGTCATCACCTCTTTTGCCTGGAATCGTTGCTGTAAGCCTAATTCTAAAAAATTTCGCCGCGGAACCACCCAGTGTACCAGTTACAATTCCCCCAAGAGCCTTTGCCCTTATTCCAAAGTTTGAAACTGTGTCTTCACCTCTATGAACGTTGGCATTGGGTGTACCGTTAATAGCATCGACTATGTCATCTCTTAGGCTAGCTGCAACTGAAACTATTTGAGCGTCTGTGAGGCCTGCGTTCCACTGCGCGTTAGTGTATCCTGCCAAGTATCCAGGGCCTATCGCTATCTGTCTATAGTTGTATGCGCCTCCCGGAGCTCCTTGGTGTGGATTAACACCTGTTATCACAGCGGCTGGATGATTATGCAGAAGGATCGTCATATGACGTCCTGTCTTGGCAACACTGGTCGATCCAGAGAGTATTTCATCCTTAGTCAAAAACTCACTACCGGGTGGAATTTGATAAGAGGGCACAAAAAATTGAACTGCTGATCCGGTGGTGGGTAAATGGGTTCCTTGCTTGTAATTGAGCGGATGCCTGTGTGATGCTGATATGGGAATGATCAAATAGTTACTATCACCAGAGTGAATCTTGTGGGGATGTTGCAGCTTAACTGATCTCACTGACCTTTTTCTATATTCTTGAGAAATTGTGTCAGATTTTCGATACACATCTGTCAGCGTCATATCCGCCTTAATCCCTCGAGCAGTATAGGGCAACTGAATGTTTGATCGATCTGCAACGGATCTGATTGGGAACGGCTCAAGCACACCATCCATCAAGCCCTTGTCTGATGCGTCAACCATCATAGCTGGAATATCAATTGTTAGCGGATCCTGAATTACGATCTCAACTGGATTGACCGTGGCTGTATCTTTGAATAGCTCTCCATCTTGATACACGTCTGTCATACCCAAATCTCTATCATCCCAGAAGTGATTGGGAGCAGATCTTACTCCAGATTGGCTATTAGTAGGATCTAGTACAACTCGACTGCGCTCTGAGAGAGGTTGGATTGAATCTTGCTTTCTTGTATTTTCAACAACGAATAGTTCGCTGAGTGCCCAGTTATCATATCTTGTAGTAGCAGTGGTTGAATGCTTGTCCTGCCTGAATCTGAAGTACTTCGGTCCCGTCCAACACGATATTGATGATGTCACAGCTGTGGCAAACCCAGATGTAAAATCACTTGAAGAGTGGTATGCAATCATTTCCCAGCTGTTAGCTAGCCCAGTATTGCTTACTTCTAAGTAAATTCCTTCTGCTAGTTCAGGTGTATCTCCTGTGACAGCTGCGGGTGTAGACGAATCTACCGTTCCTTGCTGAATTGTAGAGCCTTCGGTGCTGTTGAACGGTGCCTTTAGGAGTTTGTACTTAAGATTGATATTGGTTCCACGCCTTCCATATCTTTTCGTGGATTGAAAGAAGCGACTCTCATCTTTGGGACCTGTAAAGACATAATGCGTTGATCCGTCGGTTACAGTACCCGCTGTATAAAGACCACGATTTCCTATTAGGCCACTAGAGTTGGTCAAAAATAGAATTGTTCTTCCGCCATCAAAGCCAGATGCAGACATGAAAGTCGTACTACTGACTGTAACTGTAGAACCTCCGGCTCCTTTTTTGATTCCTCCGCCGCCTCGGACGTCATATCCTTCAAAAATAGACTTCGAGGCAATCAAAGTACCTACATCTTTTTGAACTATGACTAAAGTGTCTGATTGACCCTGTTGTGTTCCTGTAAAAAAGTTAGAAGCAGGAATCGAGCCTGACTGCGCTCCGACTGCAAAACCATCCGGATGATTCAAAGACGCGCTGTTAATAGCTTGAACTAGTCTTGCCGCCAATGACCCAGAGTTTATTGCGTTTGGATATCCTGCGTTGTCATTCATCGCAGAGATTCCAACTGTAACGTTATTACCTGACCTTGATATAAATGATTGGCCGCTACTAAATGTAAATCTTAGCTTTTGATGATGTGGAACAGCAGCATCTTCAATATCTACATAGACACCATTAATATCTGACTTAGAAATTGCTGCATCAGAAGCTCTAAAGAATCTAATGGTGCTCGAAGCGATTGAGGCTCCTAACAGCCCATTTAACTCTGTTGCATCTGTATTAAATGATGATGAGTAGACAATTGTTCCTGAATAGACTGTTTGCGTTGAAATTCCCATATTAATCGGGGATTCATTATCATCAAACGGAGTCTCTTCAAACTGTATCTTACCATCTCGGACTTTAAGAAGGTCGTTAATGGGCTGGGGCTTCATTCCAACGTATGAATACAAATCATCGATTGATCGAACATTGACTCCTTGCCGATATCGATCTGTTGTATTTGATCCTGAAAACTCTTCAGGGTAGACAACAACGGCGACACTTCCCTTTTGCGACGGATAAGTTCTGTCACCTGCTGCCGCTGTTCCTGAAAGAGGTTTTGTCCATAGTTCTAATGACATTTTAGTACCTCTTCAGCTCAGCGATAAATTGCTGCAGTAAAATCTGGCCCTTCAAGCCATGTCTATCGTTTGGTCCAATGTACATATCGTGAGAATTATAGTGAAACTTTGCCCTTTCTAACATGTGTGATTCTATCACGAAATTTATCCCAAGAAACTTTGTTTTTCGTGGGACCATCAGCTCGATCATATTTCCAATCGTTCCGTCAAACCATCTAAAGAACTCGAAGAACTTCGGAAGATTAAGTTTTGTTTGAAGTCTATGGAAGTATACATCTCTAAGTGCAGCCATGTCTGGATAGTCCGGACTAAACTGAAGCTCAGGCCCTCCGATGTAATTGTCTAGAGCATCTAGCGTTCCGAATATGTTAACAATATCTTCGTTAAGCGCTTGTGTAACTGAAATTTCCACGCTGAATCGGGTATCATCTCTTGGCGACTCATTAGCTGGAATTGCATAAAGGGGCGCAAAGCTTCCACCATGAAGCTCTACATTTTTTCTAGACTTAAAGCTTCTTACTCTTACCTTGTTCCCTGTTTTTGCTTGATCAAAGTTAGGTGACAGCATTGCAAAATCCCACGTCTCTGGAGATATAACCCTTGTGTCAGGCTGAAATCCCGAACCTGAAAGGTGGAAGTTGTTTTGACTGAAGTCAAAGATTTTTAATGTTCCGTCTGCTGCGGATTTTGTTACGGGCTGATCAAACGATGCATCGATCCTTAGTCTCTCAAAAGATCCCGACATTTTCTTATTGAAATTGAAATTCAATTTCGGATTTATAACACCCAAAGATTTGTAGTTGAGCGTGTGCTCTTTTGTCTCACGCTCTGTCAAGCCTTTTGACCAGAATCTTACTTGTGCAACTCGCCCACCAAAGAATGTCTCGTTGTTTAGCATCGTTGCTTGATCCCAGTAATTAAGTGATCCTGTCGAATTACCATCGTTACCGTAAGCAGAACCTGACGCAAAGGTCAGACCCTGATTTCCTATCGTAAAAAATGATCCACTAGCGTTGTATGTGCCTGTCAAAACTTCACATACATTTACCAAACCGGCGCGGTGATCATTGATCCACTTGTTGTTTGTGTTGTACTGTATTATTCTACCGTTTTTAACAGTACCTGCTCTTAAGAAATATGAGGAAGAAACAATTGATCCTGTCAAGTCATTTCTTACACGTCCAAACGAAACGTGCCACTTCTCTCCATTGAAGACATCGGCACCAGTAAGGGGTAACTTAAATACAGGGCCACTCACCTGCGGTCGGATAAACAGCGTTAGTGATCCTGTGGTCTGCAAATCTAGTGAACCTGAGAAGGCAACAAGATTTGCCCACATACGATGTGCGACTGCACCCTGATCGATAGGCCCTACGGATCCTGTAGTGCTGAATCTGACAAGGCTTTGAGTTACATGATTGTTAATACCAGTCTCGCCCTTCTGTGGGAATCTGTAATACCCCTCGTAGGTCCAAGAGCCCGATGTTAATAGACCGTCGCACTCATCTGACCTAAACGGCGTCTCTTTGAACTCTCCGGCGTAGATATTGCCTCGTGGTGCAGAATTATGAATTAGCTTAGCCTCGTGTGGGCCCAACACTCTTGCCCAAACTGCCCAGTCTGAAAGTGCACCTGTCAAATAAGCTCTATTTAGCGCAGGATCTGAGTCTCCATAGACACTTCCTATTCGGACACCGTGCTGTTGCGATCCTGTAGAGGCTGCACTATACGATCCCGTTGCTGCACCTGAGGTGTTCTCTGTCAAAAGCGCACCATTCAAATATAGCTTCATGCCGTTTGTGCCTTTTGAACCATCATACGTTGCCAGAACGTGATTCCACTTCCCAACAACATTGTTTATGTTGCTGTCTCCCGTCCAATCTGGAATGTACTGCGCGGTTTTTCTCAAGAGCTTTGAGTGACTAGCGCCATCAAATATTTCAAATGCCAAACCGTTTCTTTTAGAGCCGGATTGGGCTAATCCAGGGGTTGTTGATGCTGTTACATAAAGTCTTGCGCCGAGTCTAGAAACTACACCATCAATTGTTTCGGAGTTTCTAAACGGTGCGCCGAACGATCCTGTTCCAATTTGAAAAAGCCCTTGATTTGTACCTGTAGCTAGAAGCTTAAACCACCCACCCACTGACCATGGGGCATCGTTGCCTTCGCCATCTGACATTGACATGTAAAAGCTTGATGATATCCACTCAGTCGTTCCCTTGCTAGGATCGCGGTTGAGCAGAACTGATTTCATTTGCCCGTGTGTGTCGCCCACGTGCTTGGTAAACGGTGAGCTGTCTGAAAGAACTGCCGGCTTGTCTTTTATCGCGTGTGAAGCCTCTCCATTCGGGCCTGAATTCGGGCCATGCTTAAGCAGCAAGCCTTCGAGCACCCCTTCTGTTTCATTATATCTTCGACCGTCGGCTTCATCATAGTGATAAGTTGCATCAATACTGTCACCAACAGCTGGCGCTGATGGGTTGCTGCGCCAACTGGCAGGCTCGATTATACCACACCAAGAAGCACTAATCGTATAGACAGAGTCCATCTTATATTTGTGTGGACGCCAATGATGCACTAGATCTGAATTTCCGTCAGATCCTGTGTTGTAGCCCGGATCAAAAATCTTGTCGAACCTAACTGATCTATTACCTACTGGTTCGGGTACACCGGGTTCATCACGATCTGTTATTAAAAATGGTGACTGAACAAATGGGCGCTTAGAATGCTTTCCTACGTGATCTACAGTTCCCGCATCTTTAGCATAAGATCCTGAGAAAACGCCCAGAGCGTTCATCTCAGTATAGGCATCACGGACGTCTGTTATATTTCTAGTTGGCGCGCCGCCGAACTCTCTAAATCTAAAAGTACGATCTGGGTTAATGCCCATATTGCGCATAAAGACCTTGATTCCATGAATCGTCCCCTTAGACTTTATTAGCTCTGAAGTATCTGAAAGTATTCTTCTCCAGACGATGTTTTGAATTTTTTGCAGGGAATTAGTTGCAACCTTTGGCTCTATTACATGTCCTCTCTTCCCTAAGAACTGATCTATTGACGCCTCAGGGAACATCTCGGGAAGATGAAATCCGTAATACTGCGCAAAGAACGGCAAGAACGTGTCTGCAATAGTTCCTTCTTCGACCCTGTCGACATGCATCAATTTTCCAAACTGATCGATGAACATCTTCATTTCGTCAAAATATTTTGCCCACGTGAATAACAAAGCAGCCATAATTTGGGGAGAGCCGACTTTACCGCCACCTGGGAAGTCTTCTCTAGAGCTGTAGGCTGCACCTGTATCTCCCAACTCTTTGTCTTGACCAAAGCCCTCGTAAACTGCGGCTTCATCTAGATAGTGCTTGGGTACCAGCTTTGTAATCATGTTGGGATTGTTCGAATCGTAAAGCGCACCTGATGTTAGCAGATCAGAGTTTACGTCTAGCAGCGGGCTATAAGATGGGAACAAGACTGGGTTGTCTTCAGGCATTTCTAACAAAACAGGGTTTGTCAATCCCTTTGTTTCCCTAGAAGATGAATGAAAGCTAGTAATAGATCCGTGGAGCGAATTTCCGGAATAATCTAGAATTGTAGAATTACCCGAGTACGATCCGGTTGGCTCATTAAACTTAAAGTACAAGCGAAGCGATTTCCGCGGACTTATATTAGACCATTTCTCTCTGTCTATGCCTCTTGTATTTCGAGGGGCATGCCAAAGCCTAAACTCATCTAAAGATCCTGAAAACTGCTCGTTAAATGTTACTGTTGAAGCCTTCTTTCCGATAGTGCCTGAGTATATGTGATTACTTCCCGAGCCAATTGTCATGGTGCTTTCGGCAAAACCGAAGTCATAAATCTCTGTTGTGTCTGAGCCTGTTATGTAAAGTCCGTCCCTATAGAGCTGAACTTGATGAATTCCCGGAACGCGATTAAACTGTGCACAAACATGAGTCCAAGCACCTTTTTGTATTTTCATTGAAGCGCTGGCATGCAAAGAACCTGATGACACTATCATTTTTAGAGTTCCGGACGGTTCTGTCAAAGGAGTGTCCACCATGTATACAGTAAATCCATGGTGAATTCCTCCACCTGGGGCAGAAGCCGGCTCAGTTGTGCCGGAGATTCTCTGTACAATTACTTGACTTCCAGAGGGAATTGTTCTGGACGCGCTGGCATGTGTATAAGCAGCTGAACCACTGGGAATGTTAATATGAAACTCAAACCCAATTGTCTTGTTCGCACCTGGATCGATTACAGGATCGCCTGATTTATCTCTAGAAAGAGTCGGCATGTATGTTCCAGCTGCATCTTGAAGCTCTATAAATTGTGCTATAGCTGTTCCATCATTTTGGTATCCACCAAAGTTAAGATGTCCCATATGTTTTGGAAACTTATCAAATACCCACTTTTCGAATCCCGTAAGACCGTCCATGAAGTCAATTGACTCTCCTCTAGAACCGTCAAAAGGATAGTAGTTAATAATTCTTTCAAAAGCTACGTTAACTTTAGATTCAGCTGAGTTGAAGAACGTGTGGTTTTCAAACTTAGACCAATCAATGGGAAGCTGCTGAGTTGATTTTAGCGGACTTCCGGGCGGATCATTTCTAAATGAGCCCGTGGTACTAGTCATCGATCCACTTAAGGCAGCAGCAGAAATATTTTCGACAGTCGACCTGCCTCCAGTAAACGCTCTAACGGTTGATGGAGTAAAAAGTGTCGTTCTTTTTGTGAAAGTTTTCTTTCTTGCCATTATCCGTCCACTCTAAATCTTGTCCCCGCATCTTCTATGATCGTTTCTACTCCACGATCGATAACAAGAAATTCGAACTTGTAAGTCCTGCCAGCAAAGAGATTGTTCATCCTAAGCTCAAAGAACATACCTTCCTTATCAGATGATATCCTCGTTCCATTCTTGTTTCTTTCGAACGGGATCATTATATCCCCAGAATTTACGTCTCTTACACGATAGTATATTTCGTCAAAAACGACACTATCTCTTGAGTAAGGCTTTTTAGAAGAAGTCAGTCTATCGTTATTTAGATCTCTTCCAAAAATTCTCAACTTTGCAATTGCATCGTGCCTATACGATGTTACCAGATTAGTAACTCTTAAAGACGGTTTTCTGGACACAAAATTTCCACTTGTTCGAACCGGTGACATGATTTTGAGTGAACTAGACAAGAAACCTACTGTCTCATCAACTGAACTCCAAATCGTATCAAATGTCAACGATCCGCTATTAACTGCAAAATGATGAACTGTGCTCCCACCATCAACTACTGTATTATCACTAAACGGAATACAGAAGCTGGCTGAATAAACTCCGTCAGTACCATCACCCGACGTAGATCCCGTATGCATTGAAGCGGAAACTGTTAACGAGTATGATCCTGTCTTTAACAAAAGGTGTAGACAATTCGTCCCAACCAAAGGGGTCAAGCTTGATCCGGACAAAATATTGGATGAAGCGCCTCTTTTGTAGTTGTTTAAGAATAATGTCCCTGTAGCATCAAAAAAGAAAGAATTGTGATGATCATGCAAAGTATCGTCGAACGATACGTGAAGCATCGGCTGATTATACCGATTTGCACTATGACGGGATGAAAAGCGCTTTACAAATCTTGTTTTATCATCTGTCTCTTCAGATCCAGAAAATGCTAAGCGCCAGCCTTTGTCAGGAAGTTGATTAGTTATAGTCGCTGAGACTATTTTTGTAACATCCATTGTGAGGTCTTCTATTCCCGTATCAAACCACTGGGTTACAAATAAGTTTTCGACACCAGACCCCACAGTTCCTGATTCTATTATGTCTAAATTGTCAGATCCCAATAGACCTGATGAATCTGCGCCTGTAGTGTTCCATGGGTATACTGTTCCGCCGCTATATGAAGCTGTTACGAAGTTTGCAACATCCAAGTCACCAAAAGAAACTACGTCGCGACCGATGCCCTCATCCCAGCTTTGTGACAAAGGGTGAAGTATTAGGTTAAAATTTGATGGAACAGCTTGACCGGCGGCGATGTTCTTCATTTTAAGTGTGCACTTAAAAGTGGGACTTGTGATATCTAGTATGGATGACGTAAGCTCACGAACACGGTATAGATCAAATTGAACTAGCGCCCTGGAGATCTCTATTGGGTTATCTGTTCCACTTAGGGTAGATTCTGAGTACAGCTTGAATAAATCTAACGTTCCTGCTCGGCCGACATTAGCATCTTCTGCTCGAAACGCACCATCCATTATCTTGTTAGTTATGTACGTGTCTTTACTGGCTGTTAGTACTAAGTACATTTACAAACTCCTATGACGCTGTCCCAATAATATCGTGTTCTAGATACTTCATTTCGAAAATAGAGCCGGGTGGCCCTACTATCATCCTATTCTTGGTTGCGTTCTTAAAATTAAACGTAGCTGATCCATATGACCTACCTTGAACTGTACCTACTACAGGCTGGACATCTAGATTCATAAGCGACAAAACTCCCTGGGTATTAATGATGATGTTGACTAGATCATCTAAAACTATAGGCTGATCTATTTGAAAATTATCAATAGACAAGACTTCAGCTAGCTTCTTAATCACAGTGTCAACAACGGCTGTCTTATTGACATCAGGTGCCGTAAGTATTCCGAATTTGACGCTGAAGTTTATTACTTGTGCATCCAGAATATCCATGGCATCAGATATCAATCTAAATTCGTTTAGATAAGTGCTTAGATTTAGCTTAAGTTGATCAGGAGCTATGTCCAGATACCCATCCTTATCTCTTGTTGCGACAAATATTTGTGTCGCCAAAGGATTAGCTGGATTTGCTCTAATGCCCGCTCGAAAGACTCTTCCAAATTTTGAAGGCAGCGTATAAATTCTTGTCAGCATATCTTGCTTTGTGACAATTCTAGACTGCATCTGTCTTGCGGCAGGTGCCCTTCTTCTTAGTTCGTCTAGTGTGGGTGCTTTATCACCCCCTCTAGCAGGAAACTTATTTTTCACATCGATTGATGATCTTACAAAATCTGCCTGAGTTGCAGTTGGATTTCTTCTGAATTCCATGTGCAGAACTTTTACAAACCTAATAGACTCAGCCGCCACATTGTGTGAAAGGCCTCCTCCAGATCTGTAGGAGACTCTTAGCTTCGTATTTCTTGGTGCTATTCCTAATGACTGAGTTTCCAACAGTGACTGTGGATCTATTGCGAATCTAGAAAAAGTAGTCTTTCCATACAGGTCTAAAGATAGCTTGCTGGGATCTGGAATTATGTCATCATCAAATGTTTCAGCGTTTCCGGAACCAAACTGCAGAGTTGTCAGCTTTGTTCTTGGGTCAAAATTTGCTACAAACCTGTAAGGGCACGGGGAAACTTCTAAATTCATAGGCACTAAGTTTCCGTCATCATCAATATTAAGAACACCCTTAAAAACTGTGTCCTGAGACAGTGTTTCTACTTGGTAGTATTTGTTTCCCTGCGTATCTGTCACGCTTATGATATCAGAGACGTTGATGTCTCTAAGGACTAATTGACGAAATGGTACATGAGCAGTTCCGATTGAAAATGACTCAACAGTTTCTTTTCCGGAGACACACAAGCCTTCACGAGACATAATATAAGTTGCGGGTGTTCCGTCTGTATTTTTTTCTGAAACTGTAGCTCTCGCCTTATAAATCCCCTGATCATCCTTTTCTGAAAAATCTATGTCTTCAACTAAATTAAAGACAATGCCCTCAGCGCTTTCAAGCTGAGTTCCTGCTAGTACTACGGGAAGTGTATTGTGTATTGGCTGATAATTTCCTGACGATGCCTTTTCTGCTTGCACCTCTACATAAAATCTTACTTTAACTGAGGCGGGTGCAGCTCCTGAGAGTTTTACTCCCGCGGCTCGAAGATGCCTAAGGATGTTAGAGTTTTCAACGGCAGTTAGCGGATTAAGCTCATTAAACTGATGGTCTAGATAGAACGACATCGTATCGCCTACCATTGCAGCCATATCTAAAAATAGACCACCGAGAGACGCCTCAGTGAAGTCTTGTATTTTGTCAGGAAAATAAGTTCGAGCATATTGCAAAAGCTCTGCACGAAATCCATTGAAATCTTTCGCTAAAAAATTTCGAACTTTTTCTTTCTTGATCCTCTTTTTAACATCTATTCCCATAAGATTTATCCTGTTAAGCTGCTGCGAATAGCAACACTTCTACTGCCCTTTTTTTGTTGTCTAATTGAGGAACAGAAAAAGTTACTCTAATTCCTATTTTTCCCATACTTTTGTTCTCATTTTTAATAGTCAGAGGCTCAAAGTCTAAAAGCGTTATAAAGGGCATGTACTTCTTTGTAGTTCTTGCGATCCTTTGCATTGCCTTATAATCACCGTCCTCAGACCCTATTTCAAAAACTAGCTCACCCAAGTTTCCACCAAAGTCATAGTGACCTAATCTTTCGCCGTAATTTGTCATGATCATGTTTCTAAAGTTGTCTGCGAGAGCGTCAGGGTAAGTTTTGTGCATTTTAAGAAGGCCTTCATCTCCACCGAAAGACAAAGGTGTCTTAATTCCGATGGGAAGATTCTCGCTTTCGGCTGCTGATTCGTTTGCTTGAAAATCAACATCTAATTCGCCAACGCTTTGAAAACTATATTTTTTCGCGTAGTTACTCATGATGCCCCAGTACTTGTACTATCCATTGCTAAGTATAATCTGCCCAAGGTTCGCGGTGAATCACAATGGAATCACTAGCGGAATTATTCCCCCAATTCTTAAATCTACGGGTGGTACATGTGCTGCGGCCCATGCCATAACTGCCTTGTCAAACCCTATAGGGAATCCTGACTTAAGCTTAGAAAGATTTGTTAATTGATTGGGAGAGACGAAAATTGGATTGGGAGGAGGAAAAATTGGCGGAACAGATAAGAGCATGGGCGAACCTTGCATCTGATACGTTTCAATTTCTGTCATCACATCCAGTGCCAAACCAGTTATCAATAATGTCCACCCAAGAATAACATTTGCAATTGTTATGACACCTACAATCGGCGAAGCCTCCATGACTGCGTCTAATGCTTCATGATTTCCCGGCCCAAAGCCGCAGCAGTCTAGTATAAGAGGAAGAGCAGCTAATAAAATGGGTAATGCAGGGATTGCCGGCAGCGGAGGAATCAAATAGGATAATCTTAGAAAAGGACCTAAAATCTCAATACATTTTATCGCATCTTTTGATATCATGGGAGCTAGCAGCGGTGCATAAACCCAGATAAACGGCTCTAGAGGTATTGCCGGCATATTTGCAGGATCCGGGTCGTCTTCAACCTCTCCGCCTGCACACTCTACTGCTTCTTTGATAATATTTGCCATGCATTCAAAGAATTCTTCTCCGCCGATATTAAAGTGCTTTCCAACAACGGGAATTGCAGCTGCCTTTAGGTTCGAAACAGAGAGAGGATCTATATTGCCCTCTGGGCTTGCTGGAGGTGGGACAGGTGGCGCAACAGGTACTTCTTCTCCGGCGATTGTTGTAGTCCCTCCTCCTTCTTGCATCTTCTTGTAAATCTCTGCAATTATTAGCTGCAAAGTCTGATCTATATTAAGACCAGTTGATTCTAGAATTCTAAGGGGGTCATAGGGGCCGCCTGGGTATGTTATAAAGGTCGACGGCTGTGCTGTTGTGTCGTCTATATTATCACCATCTGCGTCAACAATTGGTGTTCCCGCGGCGTCGAGCCCAGAATACACAACTGTGTCTACATAGGGCGGCGGGGCGGGTGGCCCTGGAGGATCGAAATTGCACGGTGATACTCCGAGCATTGGAATCCTATTTGCCAAACATGCCAAAACACCGTTTCCAAAATCTAAGAGATCGGCACCAGGGCTCTCAAGCTCTTCAGCTGCCAGCGCTTCAGCAGTTTGTTCTGCTAAGATTGCAGCCCCTTCTTCTACACTTCCCGGTGCTGGTTCTGCAGCGCCGTCCACATCGTCAGCAGTGGCTACTCCACCAGAGCCTGAGCCGTCGTCGGGTGCAGTGCCTGACGTTGCTGAATCTGATGAACCGCCACTTCCCGTGCCTGAGGCAGCGTCTGTAGGCGTTGGGACAGCGCCGCCACCTGTTATTGCATTTAAGAGAGATTCTGCTGCAGTCTTTGCACCCTCGGCTTCGCCCTCGTCTTCGAAAGGGGGCGACTGAAATGCTGCTTCATCTTCTGCTATTAAAGATTCAACTGTCCTTGGAAGCGTTGTTGTAGAAGATGTGAGACCTGTTAGTTGTTTCTTTGCCACGCATTCCTCTACTTCACTTTAGTGACTGTGCTCTTAAAATTATCAAGGGACGCTTTAAGGGTGGCACATGCTGCTTTGAGCTGTGCTAGTGGAAACCCTTGATTACCCACTTCGGCGCCGGCTTGGTCACAAAATGTCGCGAGCATGTCAGCAAGTGTATCTCCCATTACAGCAGGTTCTTCAGCCTGGTCACCCAGATAAATTTGATTGTCTCGGCCGTCGCCTATTACAATTTCTTTTGCGTCGATCAAAACCTTACCATCGGGAGTCATTAAAATAGCACATATTTTTTCGCCATCTTCATCCTCTCGAATTATTCTAATGGAGCCTGTTTCTTGAGGACGATCACCATCTTCTTGGGTGTGTCTAGCTACTATTCTTATTTCTGTAGACTTGGCTATAATGTATGGCTTTTCATCAACGGCTTTAATATCATGATTGTCAACCATATAACCAGGAGTTACATCGTCTAAAGCAAGATTTTTATCGCCGTCTGTATTCATTGAGATGTAGACCCGACTTGCATCATGCATAAAGTCTGGGTCGCCTTCGAAAGCGCGATCTAGCCTATTTTCTTTTACGTCTTTTCTTATGTCATCTTTTGTATAAACCGACGGGTTTTTGTCGACTTCTAGCAACCCTTTGGTATTTTTTATCACACGAGGAATTGTGTCAACTAGCTTATCATCTGCTGCGTCGGGATCTGGCTCCACTTTGGGAAATCTAGATCGACCTGCGATTAAGTCAATGGTTCCGGAAAATGGCCTAAGCCCTTCGCCTTCTGGATTGGTTGCATTACTATTTTCAGCAGATTCCGGGCGTTCTTCTACAGTCCACCCTCGATCTTGACCCAATACAATCGTTGCGTTATTAGATCCTTGGAATACTAAGTCACCTGGGCGCTTGGTAAATCTAGGGACAGGTTCCATTGTAAAAGACTGACCTGCTAGAGATCCCGTATAAATCAAATCAAACGGCGGATCTTCCCCTTCTTTTTCTGAAAGGGTCGTTACCGCTTCATTATCTGGTATTCCATTGACAAAAGATGGCGGCCCGGGCTTCTTACCTTCGTCTTTGTACCCTTCGTCTTCTGATTCACCAGAGTCTTCACTCGATGAGTCTGACTCTTCACCAGAGTCTTTGTCTGAAGTAGACGCAGGTATTCCCACATCTTGATCAAAGCGACGTTCCCCATGTGTGTAGTTGACATCTTCAACATAATCAGGTTCAGATATTCTAGACATCCAAAATCCGATTGTTTTAGGGGCATCAGGTGACTCGATAAATATCCAGACTTGCTCTCCTTGCTTAAGAGGCATCTGAATATGGGATGGGAAAAATGGGAAACAAACCATGTCTCCCGGGCCGGACTTTTCAGCACCCATTGAGATAATTCTTGCAATAATAGAATTTCTTGGCGCGAACTCAAGTATGTCCGGATTGGTCAGACCAGGCTTAAGTGCTTCTAGATCTTCAGCTGTTCTAAGAGATATGTCATTCAAGACTTCTACTACGACAGCCCTACTCAATATACTAAGTGGAGGCTTGTCTCTTACCTGAGCTATCTCATCGCCGACCGAAGCTCCGCCACCTGATAGCTTTTCTATGGCATCAGTTCCGCCTGACATATGTTACCCCTTGCCGTTATCTATTTGAGCAAATAGATCGTCAGAATCTATCGAAGCTTCTTTCTCCTCAGCTTTGGTTATCAATTCTGCCAGACGTAAAATTTGCTCATTTGATTTGCACATTCTTTCTAGATACTTCGACATTGTAGTACCAAGTGAAATATGCTCGGATGTGCCGCCCTGCATATTCTTCCACGCATCAGTAAAAAGCATTGCTGCGTTTTCTCTGTCTGCGATTGCGTTTTCGTAAATTTCTTTCCACAAAAGCTTCTTCTTTTCTTCTGTGGAGTTAAGAGTGTCTAATATTTCAGAAAAAGTATCTACCTTTTTCTTAATAGAGTCGAGACGCTCCATTGAGGTTGTCATATCTTTTGCCATGCTTCACCCTAAAATAAATCAAATTTTCCATCATGTCCTGTCAATCGACGATAGTGCTTTCTAATTGAAGACATTGCGACAGAAAGCTGTTTTGGGCTTAAGCCGGAGATATCTCGTACATAAACTAAGACGGCTCTTTTGTTCAAAAAGTCTAAGTTGTCCACATTAGCAAAAACTGTCTGAACAGCAGAGATGCATGTCTTTTCTGTTTCACTAGTCACAATTCCTGAAATTTCTTTTAACAGGTCTTGTATAAGCTCTTTTCTATCTCGCCCAATTAATATATCATCTGGGGGAGGCATCACTTGGGATGACTCGTAAAGATATCTTTGGCGTGCTGTCATACCGTCGGGGTTGTCTGCGCTGATGTGACGCTTGACCCTTTTTGTCTGCTGTCTAGACTTTATAATCAGCCAGTTCTTTGCTACAACGTTATAGTAAGAAAAAGCTTTTGTCCCTTTTTCTGGAGACCACTTGTGAAGCGATTCATAAAGAAATGATACACAATCAGTTTTGAGATCAGCAAATGAATCATAGGGAGAATTGAAACCATAAACAAAGATAAGATTTTCAACAAGCTTATCAAAAGCAGGCTGAATCCCTTTGATGTAAATTGCTTTTCTTTCTTCTGGGTCTTCAGACTTTTGATACATCACAATGTGCTCTTGGGTCTCCATTGTGAAATACATGTTGCGAGGGCCGGAACCTCTTTTTCTTCTAATCTTGCGTTTAATTTTCTTCATCGTCAATTTCTTCCTCCTCGTCTGTGTTGATATCGTCATCAATGGAGGCACCAAGCGAATTCGCTATTACAAGAATTGACTCTCGTGTTGCTCTGATGTCTTCTACAACTTTTCTTATTTCCGGGCTATCATAAAAGAGAGGAATTTCCAAAACCTTAGAAATTGACTCATATCTTTCGTCTAGCACGTCAAGTGACTCCTCTATTGAATCCTGAACTCTTAAAATTACTAGACCGAAACGAACACTAAAGTAAACACCAACAGTCGCCAGCAGACTCAGTAAAATAATTATCACTGTAGATGCTGTTAGACTCATACAAATTCCTTCATAGCCTCGTTGTAAGAAGATGTTATGGCAGAATGAGAGAATCTTTCTTTAATTTTTCCCTGTAAGTCTTTGGCCCACTTTGTTGGAATTTCAGACTTTTCATAGAACTTTCTAACCTTCTTCTTAGCATCTTTCTCACTAACGCTTGCCCATCTAGATCCTTCGACAAATATTTGATGATCGATTCTAGATGGATGAATAGGAGATAATACGTGCTCTACACCGATAAACTTCCCTAAACCTAAGAAGTCCATATGACCTGACCAGTTAGTTGCAATAACTGGTAATCCGCTAGCAGCTGCTTCCAGCAAAGGAAGACCAAAACCCTCCCCTCTTGTTAGCGACACCATCGCCTTAATCTTTGGGTGTAGATAGAGACGAGCAATTTCTTCTTCTGATAGATTTCCGTGCAAAAGATAGATTTTTGGTCCCTTTCTATCTCCTCTTACTTGATGAAGTAATTGTGTTAAAGTTTTGGATGTTACTGCTTTGTCAATTTTCGTAGCTCGTCCTGAATTTACCTTTAGGACAATCCCTACATTTTCATTGTCAGCGAACTCTTCACACAGCCACTTTACTGTGTAGAATAGATTTTTTCGATCATTCTCCGGATTGTTACCGGTAAACTGGCCAAAAACTAAAAAGTTAAAGTCTGTCTGAAAGTCGACATCCAAGGGCTCTAGATCGGGTGAATCAATTACATTATAGTAAGATTCAGAAACTACAACGACGGGCGTCGTTAGTTGACCCGACGATATCAAAACGTTCTTAGTATGCTGTGACGGGACTATTACTAAGTCCATTGTATTGCAGTTTTGAATCCACGACGGATGACATCTATCTGTTTCGACTGCTGCTGTTACACCTACATTAAACTGCGCAATATTTGGGTCCCATTCATTTGGTAACTGTATCTGGAATGATATATCGAACTTAGATTGCTGAGTTGGATCTACAGATCTCGCCATGATTTGACCGACCAGACCATCCTTGTCGTCTTTGTTGATAAGCCACGGTGTAACACCCCAAGGCAAGCACTGGGCAGATACTTCAAAATCTTCTCTAGATAGTGCCCATTCAAAAAGTTGTCTAGAGTGCACTCCGTATCCTGATATTGTCAAAAGAGGGGCTCTAACTATTACTTTCTTCTTCATCTTATATCTCCTTGAGTACCCATGGTTTTTGCCTATCTTTCCAGTTTTCTGCTAAGTCTAGAAGAGATTCGTGCCAAAGATCTATTGTTGTATCCAGCGCAAACTCAGACTGAACATATGAACGAGCCTTTTCTCCTAACTTCTTTCTTCCTTCTGGCCCCTCTTCGTACATCTTCAAAAGAGCATCTGAGATTGTCTCTACTGAGACATAGTCTTCATAGATAAACGGCACATTTTGTGATCCTACAAGCGATTGAAACTCCACATCCAATCCTATTCCGTTGTGAGTTCCGTCGCGGTGGTCCTCAACTTGACGCCAAAGTCCGCCCGTCTTAGTGGCAATAATAGGTGTTCCTGTCTGCATTGCTTCTAACGTCGAAAGGCCAAAACCTTCTGCATAGCTAATGTTGACAACGCAATCTGAGATATTGTGAAGAATATTCATCTTTTCAAACTCAACACGATCTGGTGAGAAAATTATTGAAGTTTCAATTCCCAACATTTCTGCTGTTGCATATAGATTAGGGCCTTCTTGATCGTCTGGTTGAGTGTGTAATAATAGTGAAGCTTTTCTATGACCGTGCTTTGCTTCTAGCTTGTCCATAAAAAGCTTCCATGCCCACAACAAATCATTTGGTCGCTTTCTTTTCGCATTTCTATTGACCCAAAAGGCAATGAAATGATCAGCGCGGTCGGGAGAAACCACTTGAGCCCTAAATTCGGCTTTTTGTTCTTCCGGGATTGGGTAAAAAAGCTCGTTGGGCAGAGCGTGCGGTACAAAGTTTGTTTTTTCAGGGTACATGTCTCTGACAAATTTATATGTCAAATAAGAGTGACAATTGATCAGATCTGTACTTTCATACAAAACTTTGTTGTAGCTGGGCACTGGGTGATTGTCCCATACATGCCAATAAGCTATAGGACAGACTTGATGAATTTCATCTTCCATTTCCCACAGCCAGATGAAAAATCTTGGATCTGTAAAAAGAAGAAGAATGTCTGGCTTCTCAACAGCCAGCGTAGTTCTTATAAGGTTGGGATCTCCGAATCCGTCAATTGGCTTAATAATAAAATCATCATTGATAGAGACTGTTCTATAGTCGGAGTGCTTAACAGCAGCACCGAACTGTCTAAATGACCAATGTCCAGGATACTTTCTTAAGAGGCCCTCTATAAGAAATCTAGATTGACACCCTACGCCTGATGTGCTCAGAGCGTGATCGGCTAGCATTAAAATTTTCTTTTTTCGAATCATACCTTTTTAGTCCGTTGTGCGCAGTTATGGCTTCGTTAAGAATATCATAACTGTTCTGTGACAGCAGTAAAAGATATGTCAAATTCATCAGGTACAATGTTCGGTGTCTTTGAAATCACAAAACATACAAGAGTTTCTGTTCTTAAGATTGAACTGCTTCTTTACAGACTTGATCATGCTTCTCATTATCTTGAGTGCACGATCAATACTCTTTGGGCCGGCTGATACTTTTACCAGCTCGCATACATTTCCTGGCTTTGCGCCCCTCTTTAGTAGAATAAATCCGCACCTGATGTCTTTTAGGGGAATGTCATGCTTTTTTGACCAAAAGTGCTTATAAAGAATCAGCTGAGCGGTCATTAAGATATCCTGCTTCTTTTGTCTTTTCCAGCCATATGATTGGGCTGTTTTCCAGTCTAAGATCCAATATTCAAATCCTTTGCCTCTCTTTTTCGGCACCTTGATGATTGCATCTATGAAACCTTTGAATTTGACATCGCTATTTTCTATGTCTTCTCTTAGCTCTTCTTCTGCTTTTACTGTTTCCCAAGATGGGAAAGTCTTATCTAAAAATTCGGGAACATCGTTCCACATGTTAGTGGCCCACTCACACCACTCTTCAACAGGAGCATACTTGTACCAGCCCGGCTGTTTTTCATACCACTCGGGCTCATCAAACCCATGCTTCTCCCAGGCGTCTGTAACGTCCTTAAGAATCTTTTCCCTGTCAATAGTTTTTGTTTCTAGAAGTGACTCACAGCCCTCGTGAACTGCAGTTCCAAAATCTAAAAACGGAGATGGCTCAAAAACATCAATCTTGTCAACATAGAGAAGTTTATGACGCCATGAACATTCTTTCCAGCACTTGACCTCTGAAAATGATATGTGAGATTTCCCGGTTGGTAAGGCCGCTTCTGTATTGTCTACCACACTTTTATTTTGCATGCTTCTATTATAACATGCATTCTAAGAATTGACATTATCAAATTGACTTAATTTTTCTTTTACATAGTTTTCTAAGTCAACTTCGGGTTGCCACCCTGTAGCTTCAGTCATATCTGATATGTCAGCGAGAGTTATCCAAGCTTCGCCCGGTCGTTTCTCTATGTATTTGATCTCTTCGCTAAACATGTTTGCTAGCTCATTAATCGAATAGTTTTTGCCTGTCCCTAGTTGGAAAACTTCTGCGTTCCATGTTCCTCTTCCTAACTTTTCAAACCCACTTACAATATCAGAAACATGTGTAAAGTCTCGTCTTTGCTCTCCATCGCCCGTAACTGTCAAAGGAAAGCCGGCTTCAGCTTGCTTTTCGAAAACACCTACTACAGTTGCGTAAGCACCGGTGGTTGGCTGGCGATCGCCGTAAACATTGAAAAATCTAGCAATGACTGTTGACATGCCATAAACTTTGTTGTAGAGTTCACAGGTTTGTTCTCCAGTGAACTTTGCAAAAGCATATGGGTTGAGCATTGGCCCGCCATACGCAGAGCTACTGCCAGCATATACGACCTTGGCATCACATCTTCTAGCAAACTCAAGAACGCTAGCTGTTCCCAAGATATCAATAGAAAGATATGTAAGCGGATCCTTAAAGCTCGGCTGGATTCTAGCTAGAGCAGCCAAGTGATAAACTAAGTCAAACTCTTTGTCTAAGTACTTGTATGTATTAAGATTTCTAACGTCGTCAATCCAGTAAGTTACATCTTCTCTCATGAATGATTTACTGCTAGACTCTGAGCACAGATTGTCTATTACAGTCACGTCGTACCCTGAATCGGCTAAAGAGTCAACGAGATGAGATCCTACAAATCCCAGCCCGCCTGTTACCAAAATTTTAGTCATCGCTTACTGCCCTTCCTGACATTGTTTCCCAGTCTCTGTCAGACCTTAGGTAATTATTCTTGTCTTGCACAGCTTCTAGAAGATCAGATGTTACACCATTCTTATTGCCATAATAAATCATTGCTGACAGATCTTTAGGGAAGCAGTGCCCACCGAAGCCAAAGTCTCCATCTGGACCCGGTACAGAAAGGTGACTCTTTCCAATTCTATTGTCGTAAAGTGCATACTCACAGACTTTGTCGTAGTCTATTCCCGTTGAATCGCATATTTGATACATCTCGTTAGCAAATGTCACCTTGGTAGCTAAGAAGCAGTTAATAAAGTACTTTGTCATTTCAGCTGTCTCCCTCTTGGTTATCACAATAGGGATTGAAGGAAATGCTTTTCTAAACATGCTCTTAACTTTTTTAGCATGGGCACACTTTACGCTTGGATCGCCTCCGACGATTATCCTTGTTTGATTCTTGAAATCATCAAAAGAATTTGCCTCTGTTAGAAACTCAGGGCTGAATACTACAGGGCATACACTGGCATGATTGTTGGCAATTCTGGTCGTTGTACCGGGTGGGATTGTTGATTTTAACACCAGAACCGGCCTGTTTCGATCCGGATCGGTTCGAGCATCTGCATCGATACCCTCTACTACTGACTCTAATAATCGTGTATCACACTCGCCAGATTTTCTCATTGGCGTCGGAATGCATACAAAGATGATGTCTGACTTTCTACAGACTTCTTGGTGTGTGCTATTACATTTGGTCTCATCGATATCATATGTCAATACTTTGTGATAGTCTTTGAGGCCCTCTCTAATTGCTGAACCTACAAAACCCTGGCCTATGATGCCCACATTCATTATTCTTCTCTCCTTGATCTTATGTCCTTTATTCGCTTGTTAGACTTCAACACTTCTTTTATTAGATCAGCTGAGTAGCCATATTTTTCTGCAGTTGTTACCAAAGCATTAGTATCTTTGGGTAAACATTTTCCTGCAAAGGGTGCTTTGTTTTCTGGGAATACTGCGGTATGCATTGGATTGATTCTTGGGTCAAGAAGCCACAACTCTCTTACCTCGTTGTAGTCAATATCCATAGCACTACAAATTTCACTCATTTCATAGCAGAAAACAATTTTTGATGCATAAAATATGTTCTCCATATACTTTGCCATTTCGGCTGCGTCAGACGTCGTCTGTCGATACTGCTTAGTAGGACCCACAACAGGCATATAGAGGTCTATGAAAGCGCTGGTATCCTTAGGGTTGCCGCCGAAAGTAAAAAATGGTGTACACTTAACATCAGTATGAAAGTCGTAAGGAGTCCAGTATGAAGATTCTCCACAATACTCTGGTGCGAAAACTATTCTCTTTTCGTAAGTTTCTCTTAGTCTGGCAGTTGTCCCTACTGAAACTGTTGACTTGATAAGAATTAGGGGCGTCTTGAGCCACTCAATTGCGTCTTCAACTAAGCTGGCATCGCACTCCCCGTCATCAGAAGCCGGTGTGGGTACACAAACAATTCCGTATTCGCATGTGTTAATCTCATTTCTACTTACAAACGATACATTTTCATGATGCTCAACATCACAAATATTAGAACCAGGATCAGCTGGATCATATGCAGGATCGTATACTAGCACACTATAGTGATTTCGAAAAAATCTGGCCATGGCTTTACCCACGTACCCGAAGCCAACAATTCCAACTTTTTTCATTTTTTCTCCTGAAGCATTTCGTCGTATTTCTTTACTTCTTCAATATTATTCGTCCGATTTCGACTGTGAATTCTATAACGATATAAGGGCATTGGAAGGTGGAAGAGCTGAAACTTTTTAAGGAATCTGCTTATCAAATCGTGCCCTTCTCTCATTTTGTAATCTTCGTCATAGAAGTTGATGTCACACAAAGACTCGTAAGTAAACATTACGGCACATGCAATGGGATCATCTTTGCCAGAGCAGTTTTCTACAAGAACACCCACTTCATTAACCTTAGTGTAATCACACGCTATAGCCTGATAGTTTCGATTCATATCTAAGAATCTTGAAAGTGTTTCTAGAAAATACTTGGACACGTAGTCATCACTGTCAACTCGTACAAAGTATCGGCCACGGGCACACTTAAGAATTTTGTTTAATGATGCAGGTAATCCTAAGTTCTTTTCATTATTGATAAGCCGGATGTTGAGATCGTTGCGCATATTATCACAAACATCTTCTAAGCGTGTACCGGGCTCATCGTTTACAATAATGACTTCAAATTTTTCTTTTGATAGCGTCTGACTTGCCAGGCTTCGAAGACATCTATACAGCCACTCTTTTTGCTTATAGCAGCATATCGCAACTGTTACTTTCATTTCTTCTTTATTTTCCTAGACTTCTTTACCAGGTCTAGAGTAGTTAAAAGAGCCTTTGTTTGACTCTCTTTAGTAGCACCTGCAACATGCGGTGTTATAACAACCTTATCTGTCCTTTTAGATAAGGATAAAATGGGAGACTTTTTAAGAGCAGCTATATTTTGTTCATTGCGTAAAACATCTGCTCCGTAAAGAATACCCGCTTCTTTGACGAGCCAGACAATATAGTCTTCGTCAACTACTTCACCCCTCGAAGTATTTACAACAATAGTACCCGGATTAATTCTGTCCCAGACACCTGGTTTGATCATACCCGCAGTTTCTTTTGTTAGGGCACAATTAATAGAGATAGTATCACACTCTGTCAAATCTTTCAGGCTTTTAACTTTAGTATACGAATAGTTGTTCACGTATGGGTCATAATAGCACACGTTCATCCCAAATGTCGATGCATACTTTGCTATCTTAGTTCCAATTCTTCCTAAGCCCACAACTCCGATGGTCTTTCCGTGAAGCTCGTTGGATCGAAGAAACAGCTCGTTAGTGTTAGACCTCCATCCAGCAGTAGCATTAACGGCATTTGTAAACTTTCTCGTTAAGTTCATTATGTGTAGCCATGTAAACTCTGCTGATGCGTGGATATCCTCCAAAGACTTTTTGTTGTCCAGCAAGCATGTCACATTGATCCCCTTCTTTTTTAGACCCGCGACATCAATATGATTTGTGCCGGTTGAAGGAGTTCCCACCACTTTCAAGCTTTTGTACTTTTCAAAGTATGCTGTATCCAAAAACTCACTAGTGCCCGGATTTACAATTACTGCTTGCGGATCTTCATCACATAGCGTCATTTTTCTGGATTCTAGAATTCTATCTAGTTCTTGATGACCTAAAAAATTTACTGGACACTCGAGCTTAACTCTCATTATACGACTCCTGACATAATGGCTTTGGCTGTTACTAAATCGATCATCGAATCAATATTGACAGACACTAACTCATCCATAATATACGGACGTGAGACGTCTCCATTTCTAGAAAATTTCTCTACAATGCAGTCACGTGTCATTGCATAGATTGCACCGTTCCGAATATAACAAGGCTCTAGATCCTGTCTTCTAGAACCTTCGCCTTCTGGGTGCAACTTGCAAAAATCTTGTATTGTATCGTCTACGATTCTTTTCATTCGAACTGGATGTTTATCTTGCATTCTGCAGACAGAAATAACACTGTCTGCTCCTGTGCTAACCAGTTTTTCATACGCTTCTCGAACATGACTATCATCTCTTAGCGGTGCTACACATGGAAGCTCAATAACATAGTCATAAGTTTTTTCAAATATTCTTTCACATTCGACCACTGCATGTTTGAGTGCGTCTCTAGACCATACATGATCCTGAGACAGCTCGTCTGGTCTCATGAAGGGAACTTTTGCTCCGCAGTCTAGTGCCACACTAGCGATTGAAGGACAATCAGTGCTTACAACAACTTCATCAAAAACACCGCTATCTAGTGCTGCTTTTATTGTGTAGTATATTAAGGGCTTTCCGTTGAGATCAATAATATTCTTTTTGGGAATTCCCTTAGAGCCACCACGTGCCAAAATAACTGCTAACGAACTCATACAAATTCTCCTGAATTTCTATACGCCCAATGTAACTGATTTCCTATGTCTCTCAGCTGAGTCAGCTCTTCTATATCCATAGAACCAATATGATCATTACCCGGCATGCTCTTATCAAGGGTAAAATGTTTTTCAACATAGAGCGCACCTCGGGATATATGATGAAGACAGTTAGCTATTCCATAAGAGTGATCGCTTACACCAACGACTGGGTATTCATACGATCTGTGGCTGGCTTGCTTTTGGTCTAGTATGCTAGTTGGATACTTTGAAACACAATTGAAGTATAGAACATTTGGATTATCAAATGGAAGATTATCTTTGTCCCAAAACCCCAATGAAGTAAATGTAGGCAGACCCGTCTTGATAATGTCTCTACAGAGATCTTGCTCTTTAACAACAGTCCTGCTAGCTATCTTAAAAAATCCGACATTCAAATCCATGCACCATTCTAGCTTCTCTTCATCAAAAACAGAAGCAAAAAACTCGATATCGTATGCGTTGCATATGGAAAGAATGGTTTCTACTTGTTCATAGGAGAACTCATTCCTGGCACGAGAATCATCACCGAACACTCTTACAGAGTCATACAACTGAAACTTCGCGAAGTCAGCTCCCCCTAGGGCGGACTGTCGTACTAATTCTTCAATTAGACGAAAATCACCGTTGTGATTGATTCCTATTTCTGAAATTATCTTAAACGACATATTCGATTACCTTTTTCATTATAGACTGTATTTGACAATTTTATTTCAAAATTCTCATTATTATTGAACGTTCTTCTAGCGCGTTTGCAGCTTCGATCAACTCTCTTATTCTTATTCCGCTTTTGCTGGAAATATCCAAGAGATCGTGCTTGCCGTCACTGTAATTCAAAACCCACTTGATCGCTGTTTGAGAAACCTTATTTGATCTTTGACCACCAACTTTTCTATACAAGCCTCTTTTCCCCAATTGAGGCTCTCCTTTTGAGTACATGTTGACATAGACATAATTTTTTTCTAGAATTTCAATATAGCCCAAACAAGCTTCATAAACCTCATCTAAAGACTCGCTACTAATTGCACTTAGATCATCAGCTGACGTGTGATACTCTTCGAATTCTCCTGGCGGTGTTCTCATTAATGTAACTACAGGTAAGTTAATTCCCGGAGAGCAATACTGTCTTTCGTCAGATCCAACTGGAGAGAAGCTTGTTTTGTTATAGTCCAAGCCCATGTCATCCAAAGACCTCTCCATGGCGTGATCTGAAAGGGATTCTTCTTGTCGACTCTTCTTAAAAGTTAGCGGCCCTCTGTTCCCAGTGCACGTAAGATTTACACCTGCACATATTTTCGCAAGTCTTTTCTGATTCTTGGATAACCAGGTTATTGCCCCAATTGTCTCAGGAAGAAATACAAATCTATACGTGTGTTTTAGATTCTTCTTTTTTGACATATAATTAGCCAACTTTGTCATAACTGCAACGCTGCTTAAATTATCGTTACACATTGACGGATGACACACGTAAGTTGAAAACAAAACTTCTTTTCCAGAAGTTCCCGGAAATACTGCCTCAGAATAAGTTAGACTACCATCGATATGCTCTGAGTCTATGACTGCACGATATTTGCCCTCAGGTAAGCTATCTAGAACATTCTGAGATAGGCAGAAGGCCCAGGAGCGATCATAATACATTGTTCTATAGGGAATCCAGTCCGGATGATCTGGCAGGGTGTGGATGTGCTCTTTAAGTTCGTTCAAGTCTAGGGTTGTGTTGACCCTTTCACTGTAACTCATTACGTGCAAATTATTTTCTTTGAACTGTGCTATTTTTGTACCGTCCGGACACTCTATGTACGCGTCTGTGATGTTCCACTCTTCAGGAACTTCCCAATCAAAAACTTTAGTTCCAGTTGGGACTTCGTGAACTTCAAGAGGAATATACTTTGAAAGAATATCAAAGGTCTCTCGAACACCCTGCCCTGTGATAGACCTGCAAATTGGAAACAGCTCTTTTATCAGATCGATCTGATTAATCACGGTCGACCCCACACCTCAGTTGCCGTTTCAATTGTCTTACCTTTTATCTTGACAGCATTCTTTAGCTCAGCCAGCCCACAATCCTCTAATATTTCTACTGCTTTTTCATATTCTGCCTGATTACATCCTTCGATATCAAAGCGATGGTGAAACTCTATGATTGCCAACTCTACTGTCTTTAGAAGCCTTTTGTTTTCTTTGATAAACTGAAACTCACCCCCTTCAATATCCATAATGAGAACATTGAAGTCTTTTCGGTGTTTTTTCTCTAGTTCATCAACAGTAGTCACTGGAAGGTACACAAAATCAAATTCGAACTGATTTTCTTCTTTTTTGTCCAAGCCATCATTATGAATAATTGTAGAACCTGATTGTGGCGCGCCGCTAGCTGGATAAAACTTTCCTGAGTGTTTTCGAAAAACTAAGCAGTTTTCTATGATAAATTTTGCGTCATTCTTTTCTCTATTAACAGCAAGAATTTTTGCTGTTTCAGGATTTGCCTCAACAACAACATGATTTTCTGGATTTGTTAGCATGCTATTAGTTACGCAACTAACAACACCTAAGCATGCGCCCAGCTCTAATATTGAATCAGTAGGCTTCAAATACTTTTTGCACAACTGAATCTCTGAGGTTTCCCATGTTCCGTTCTCAAGACTTTCTTTAGCTGACTCTGCTAGTACGATATTGCCTGATGTGAACTTCAGTCCTTGTATTTCGTGAAAAATCATCTCAAAAATCTTTCCTTAATAGTGCTCATCCTTTTTTGCTCTCGGGCATCATATAGGTGATTGTGCTCTATTGGTAGCAGCTGAAGACATACAGCATCACGGTAACCAGACTTACAATAATTTCCCTTATGCACTATATTGTTATTGAAAGCTATTGTCGTTCCTGCCGGTCCAGTAAGACTTTTTTCTTTGCCAGGTTTCTGAATTGGCATTAGCATTCCATTTTCTTCTTTATATCTAGGGCCTCTCAAACCTGATGGTTTTGGGCTCGTCTGGCATGCGTTTAATTTTCGAGGAATAAATGTTATCGGATCCCACACACCAAAAGGTGCTTGATCCGGTCCCACATCATTAAGGTAGATGAAAAGACGAAAATCAACATCGTGCGTGTTGTCTGTGTGCCATGTTTCTGACAGCCACATATTTTTCTTTTTCATCTCATCGACAACGTCAGAATAGCCTTTATCACGATCAGACCCCTTATTGGTTGAATATAACCTGTAGATCTGTGCGTTTGTTATTATACACTTGTATTCATTTGCAATTTTCTCAAAATCTTCCCAACAAAACTCAAGACTATGTAGCTCTCTTCTTAGCTTTTGCCCTTGCCACGTGTAGGAATCATAGTCAGTTTGATTCTTTTCTTTTTCAAACATTTCAGAAACTTTCGATGCGTATTTTCTCGCAAACCAATCGTATCTCGTGTCAATGAAAATTTTTTCTTTGTTGACATCAATGGGAAGAGGGGGCCTTGTCATTCATTACCCTCCTTTTCAATAATCCCCAGGGTTTCCATAGACTCTAGGGCGTCGACCCAATCGGTAAATCTTATGCCCTTGTCATCAATATAAACCCGAGCTCGAGGCTTTTCACTCGTTACTTTACTGACAAACTTTGACATGTCATGCTTTTCAAGCCACTCCCATACTAGCTGAGTTCCTGTCTTTCCGTTCACCAACCCTCGATCCGGTTTGGCTTTGCACGTATTAACGATTATTGTATACTTCTTAGAAAGGCGCTCTAGCGCTTCGTAAGACCCTTCAATCGGATCATCATAAATTGTTCCATCAAAGTAGCCTTTAGAGCATTTGTGAATTACACCGTCGAAATCAATGCCAAGGTTAATCTTTTCATCCGGATAGCTATGCTTTCGAATTTTTCCACCCTTCCAGTTAAGCTTTTCTAAATCGTCAGGGGAGTTTTGACCAATTGGTGGACATACTTTGCCTGAGCCGTGTGTTAGCTCGTACGTCAACAAGAGGGTTAAGACCTCTGCTGTGTGATAATACTCGGCACCCAAAATAACCTTAGACAAAGAAGGAATCTCTACAGGTATATCCATAGAGGTTATCATTGCAATTTGCATGCCGTGATCGTCAGCCCACTGTAGTGCCTTTAGAACGTCGGTTGAGCTCCCGGAGGAAGAGATTCCTAAGACTAAAGACTTCTTCATCTGGGACTTTGTTCTAGTTGATGTTCTACACGCAAGCCACTGAACCATCCATTGCTCAAAGCTTGAATCGTTTATAAACGATGTTGCAACAACACTACTTCCTGGGCACATTGCGTTTTTTGTACCGTTAGAAAGACGTGTTATATCAACTGCAGCATGATCGGCAACGGCCAAATTTCCGCCATGGCCCAACACATAAACATCATTGCATGCATTAAACTTTTCTTGAAGATCTTTCCACTCAGAAGTATTAACGACTCTTACAAATTTTTCATCGATGTTTTCGAAATTAAGCATTTTCAAGAGCCTCCATGTGTGATTCAATTAAAAGTGTTGTGTCCATGCCAAGTGCTTTGAGACCGTACCCATCGTACTTAGCTAATTCGTTTTTTACATCTGATGGGATGTGTACACCCATCTTGTGTTTTCCAACAGAAGAAACTACCTTGTTCAAGTACTTGTGGTACAAATCATGATCAAAATTTCCTGGAATTCCCAAACTAGATGTCAAATCATAAGGCCCTACAAGATAGTAATCAAAATTTCGGCTAGCAATCTGACTTATATTTTCAACACCCTTTTTAGATTCGATCTGAGCGATCACTATCGGCTTTTCAGCGCCCAAAGCCCCCTGGCCCCAACTGTTCTGTCTAACAAGCCCCATTCCGCGGCGGCCTGTGCTTTTTTGGCTTGGGTAGTGGCACATGTTAATAATTTTTTCTGCCTGAGCGTGGGTCTCAACTGTAGAGAATATAATTCCTGATGCTCCTGAGTCTAGACACATTCTTGTCATGGTGACTGTCTCTTCGGGCAAGCGGACGAAGCACTTTTTTCCTGATAGGGTTACTGCCTGAATACAAGCTACCAAAGTTTCATTATTGAATACGCCGTGCTCAGTGTCTAACACTACTCCATCACAATTTGTTCCGGCCAAAATTTCGCTTATAATCGGAGATGGAATCTGTTGCCATGTCAATATCATACAAATAACTCACTATAGTTTTTTCGTGGATACACCTCTAAAGATCCTCCCACTGTTGCGTTAAAAATTTTTGTACCAACTTTTTCAGTCATCCTTTTTGCTAGTACATGTGCTTCATAAGAGTGCCTGTCACCGTTAGAATCATAGTTGACTGGATTATATTCTGGATCGAAATTGACTATTTCGCCCTTATCTGCTTTACTAAAACCTAAGTCACACCCCAATAGATAGATTTCATCGAAGCCCATATAAGTTGCTATCTGAATACACGTTAGAAGAATTGTCCCCCATTTTGTAGCTTTCTTGCTAATATCATATGACCAGTAAGAGTCAGGATATGGATACCCTTTTCTAGCACCTTCGCAATTTAGAAAGTATACATTGTCTAATTCATGTGCTGACTGATAGAAATTCTCAATTGTATCGTTAATGTAGGCATCTCTTAAAAAGCAGGGCATTCCCAATTCTATGCTTTTCCTTACAGCATCTAGCCAATCCATGCGCCAAATATCAGAGCTTACCATGACATAGAAGCTTGGGTGCCAACTCCTCTTTTCGTACAGCAGAGAAATCTTGTTACACCCAAATGTATACTCATCCCTAAGCAAGCTTAAGTCAGTCTGATTTAGACTCGGCCCATTCCCTAAAATAAAACATCGCTTGCCCTTGTACAGATCGTGATAGTCAGTGACGTTTTCAACTATTTTCGGCGTCTTCATTCGAATTACCCTCGATCGTTTTCCAGAATAGAATCTCGCCTAAAGTGAATTGCCATTCATAGTCGATATCAAAAGACTCAATTTCCGGAACAACATAAAGAGTAGGATCAGAATTCTTAAAAGATCCCATCCATATATTGTCTTTGATCGTGTCTAGACGACTTCCATACATTGTATGGGCAGCTTCATAAGTGGGAGCGACAGCTTTTGTATTCATTATGGTTTGCCCATCAGGCCAAGGCGTCACCATTGTCCCTTTGTCGTTCCAAAAGTAGTTTCGCTTATCAATTACTGCCATGAGACCTCGCTCATCTTGATCAACATAAGCTTGAAAAAATCCGTCAATTGTCTCTGTCTTAAGAAGAGGCGTGCATGCACTCACCAAGACAACGTACTTAAACTGAGGCGGGAGTTTATCATGCCATTCATATATTGTCTGAAGGCTGTTGTCATTTGTGGCAGACTCTTCAGATCTTTCGAATATATTGACACCATATTTGTTCGCGACGTCTTTTAGTTCGTCTTCATACACTGAGACATAAAAATTTTCTTTTGGAATTACAGAAGAGTCAAGTATCTTCTTGACCCCTATCTCGAACAGTGAAGAGCCACAAAAATCCCGTATCATTTTTCTTGGTACTCTTTCAGAGCATAGACGTGCCTGAATGATTACTGCAACTTCATCAACTGATTTCACTCCCAAACTCCCTCTAAAGCAGTTTTAATTCTATCGTGGGCGTTTACCAGCTTTTCAATTCTACTTAGATCAATTTGACAATCGCCGTCTGATACAGCAGAAGATGGATTTGGATGACACTCAGCAAATATGCCATTGTACTGGAACACATCTGCTCCTAATAAGAATCTTTCTGCGAGATCACCTCGCCCTTGAATTCCATAAACATCGCGGCTACGCTGTGTTGAATGAGTGCAGTCAATAATGACTTTATCGTAATGCTTCTGAAGCCTGTCAACAATATCAAAGTCAACTAATAGCTTATGGTAGCCATGCATGGTTCCGCGTTCTGTAATCCAAACTTCGGCATTTTCATTGGTCTCGCGGACTTTATCAACAGAAATTACTAAGTTGTTCGGCCCTAGCCACTGACCCTTCTTAATGTTGACTACATCAAAATGTCTGGCACACTCAACAACAAGATCAGTTTGTCGACATAGAAACGCAGGAATCTGTATGCAGTCAATAACACCGGCGAGTTTTTCTACTTGCCATACTTCATGTACATCTGTGCAAAGTCTAACACCTGGGTGTCTTGCTTTTACTTCTTTGAATATTTCTAAGCTTTCATCAAGACCCGGACCCCGCCCTCCATGAAGAGATGTCCTGTTTGCCTTGTCAAACGAAGCCTTCAAGTACCAGTCTCTTCCTGACATTACTCTAGCTAGCTCGTCTGATGCTGCAAAATAATTCTCTCTATTCTCTATGGAACAGGGTCCTAAGACCCAAGTTGTCTCGTTTTTCATATTTTATCCTTGCAATACATTATCTGTACTCATACATTATAGCCCGCCAAGGCCCGCTTTGTACACTCCTACGCAGGTATTCCAGTCATCTTCATAATCGATATCTAAAGACTCTGGAAATGATGTCTCATAAAAGCACGGGTTCGATCCTATTCTTTTTCCTGATGTCATAAACTTGTCTGCATCAAAAATATAAAACAGGGAGTTTTCCCTGTAGAGCTTCTCCAAGTCTTGAGTGGGCAAAAGAATAGCTGGATCATGATTTACCGGTTTCATAATTCCTTTTTGTTTTTTCCACAGCCTTTCTTGTATCACATCACATGAGGCGACAGAATCATACAGATCTAACATGTCTGCGGCACTTCGTAATGTTTTGGGTTGTATAAACGGGCTTGTAACGTGCACCTGGCAAATTGGTCCGGAAATTAAATGTTGAACTATAAAGTCAGAAATTAGTTTGCACACAGAAACATCATCACCCAAAAGATCCGGGTTTCTCTCATAGCCTTTTACGTGTCTAAGGCATGGGTTTCTTTCAATCTCGTCTAGAATTTTTTTGCTGTCTGTGTCGACATAAACTTCGAAGCCTTTGAGGCGACTTAGCGTGTGCACATAGAGAGGGACACCCCCAAAGTCTCTGAAGTTTTTGTTTGGAACTCTATTGGAATTCTCTTTGATGGGCACAAATAATTTCATACATACTTTACTCGTAAGCTCTCTGGAAGATTTGCTAGATGATCGGGAATAACCTTGACGATTTCTTCCAGGTGAGAAAGCTCCAGCTTGTCTGTTTCATATACTTCTTCAGGAAAAAGAAGATTGATATCACCAATGTTTGCTCGGTGAACTGCGTCTTCTCTTTCTTCAACAATTGCGTGTGCCATCCAAGACTTGACAGAAGAATCATGACTGAACCCATCAAATAAGCTCGGAGGTTCTTCTCTATAGTAATGAGGCCTTGGGCACGGTTTCGAATCATCGCCTCCAAAAAAAGTAAACCCGTACGTTGTCGTAGGAAGACCCGCTGCTTTGTGCCCCTCCATGGCAGTTATCACAGCAAGATAGCCAGTAGTCCAATTGCATACACGTCCGTCGGACTTTCTCTTGAACTGTCGCTCCGGAAGAACTCTTACATATGACTGTTCCATATTAAGAATTGGTGGACCAATTTCCTTATAGACAGGCCCATCCCTTCTAGTTCTGTCCCATTTTTGCTTTATCCACACTTCTTTGAATTGGGTACCATCTCGAAAAGCTATTTCGTAGTTTTTGGCGCGAGCCCAAATATCTGTCTTTGTGCCTACGTGCTCTTCGTATCCCTTGATTTTGTAACTATTGAGGCGAACAACTGTCTTAAACTGATCAATAATAGGGCCCCACTTATTCAATAAGACACTGGGCGCACAGCCTACGACTATACATCCTGACGTTAGATAGTCTAAGTCTTTCCCGTATCTTTCTTCCCACTCTCTTTTTAGTTCTTTATAACTTGACATTTATTCCTCACTTAGTTTGTCAATAATATCTTTGGCTGCCATAACGCATGTATCAATTTTCCCGGAAAAGACGTTGATTATCTTAGGTCCTGAAGATGATACTATGGTCGGCCTTCCATCAGTGTCATCCATGTTGGGTAGAACAGCCCGAACAGTGTACATCGAACCTTTGTATTCTGCTTTGGACAGAGATGGAATAAAGTCTTTGCCTGTCTGAATAAACTTTTCCCAATTTGTCTCCACTGGGTTTTGAACAAAACCCTGATTCAGATCTCTAGTCATGCTTACCGGAACTTTTGGAAAATGTCCCACATTAGTATAGTGGATCGCATGAACAACATTGCCCAGAAGGGATAAGCCGGTTCGACCATAAGGATCAACACACATAAACGGTCCATCCATTATTACAATGCTCTTATCCTGAACTTCTATTGGCATTTCAACGCCTATTTTTTCACAAACTTCAAACTGATAGTCTAATCGATTTTCTTCATCCAAGAGGTTGTTGATGTTAGCGTATGTACAATTTAGAACGATGTCAAACTTTTCTAGATCGTCTTTGGTAAATGTTGTTGCCCACAACCTCTTTACTTTTGACTTCATAAGGCGACGCCAGCACGTATTGTACACGCTCTGATAATCAAGCAATGCTTCTTTTACTTTAACAGTCAGAGCTATTTTATCATTGTTGACATGCTCAAAATTATCAATTATCTCATACGATAGATCAAACTTATCGCAGAACTTAAGGTACTGATCAGGTGATACTTTGCTTCCTTCTTTAGCAATGCAGTAATAGTGATCATAATCATCTACAACTGACTTTCTATACTCATCTACAAAAAAGTCTATAGAGCTAAGGAGTGCTGAGACTGTATCGGGACTTCTTGGATAGTGATAACCCCTGTGAAGCCTTAGCTGGTTTGTTCGACTAGCAGCTGTCATAATATCACGACTAGTCTCATAAAGTGTTACATCATGACTATCATCTAGTTTTAGCGCAATAGTCACACCAAAGATTCCTGCTCCAACAACTGCTATTCTCATTGCTTTATCCCTTCAATGAGCTCTAGTATTTTTTTAGACAGCCCTAAATTAGTGTAGCTTTGATTTTGAGACACTAATGATAAAAATCTGTCTCGCTGAAGGTCTAGTAAGTTATCTGCCTCGTTAGATATTACTTCTACATCCGCATGGGCGAAAAAGCCCGGAGTCCACATAAAAAGGCCTGAGCTGGTTTTGTACATCACAGACTTATGGGATGTTCTGCTTTTTCTATCAATATCAATAATCGCCCTTGTCGGGCCTGTTCTAAAATCTATTATGCATGAGTCGTCTGTCAGTTTTGATTCGTTTCCCTCTATAACAACTTCTTCTAATGTATCAACAAGCATTGAAAGTTCATGACTAGCCAAGTTTAGAAGGATGTCATTGTTAAAGCTGCCCCACTTTCTCCAAACAAAAACTGCTTCATCAATCTTTACTGACTGTACTGCATTCTTAAAAGACAGATAAGAGGGGTCAACAAGATACAAGTAATTGACTAGACAGACTCTGTCACCTCGTACAGCCTCGATTTTTTCTATCTCGTCAGATGATGTGGCTGCAGGTTTTTCCAAAAACACATGTTTGTTTTTTAGCAAGCACTTAGTCGCGACGCCAGAAAGATTTTCAATAGGAACAGCGACAACAACAGAGTCTATTTCTTCGTCTTCTAGTAAGTCATCAATTGATGAAACTATGACATTGGGGACAATCGTCTTCATTTTTTCTAGATTGTCTGTATTTCCCGATGACACTACACGAGAAACATTTCGCTTCTTAGCAAAACTTCTCGCAATATTTCGTCCCCAGCGACCTGAGCCTATTATACCCACACTTTTCATTAGAACAATTCTAACACGTGCTTGAAGTATTGGTCAATGCAGTTTTCCCAATTTGTTGGTACTATCCCTTCATTGTTTTCAAAATTTCCTTGTTTAAGTTTGCTTATGAGTTCATCAAAAGAATTGTAGACATGATTAGGGCCAACCATCTCAACAGCGCCTCCTGAGCTATTAAGCGCATATGTTGGAATTTCACATGCTAAGCTCTCAATGATGTGATTTGGTCCGGGATCATGTCTTGACGCGGAAATATACACATCGTAGCTAGAGAGTTTTTCTCCCAAGTCTAATCCAAAAGTTGGAGGAATAATTGCTGTGTTCTTAAATTGTGCCTTGGTTCTTCCGATATATGTAAAAGTAAAATCAGAGTTCATTGGTAGCCAGCTATCAAGCATTTGATAGATGTCTTGCCCTTTTAGCGGATTATCTGACCAGTGGTGAGTTACCAGATTGATTTTACCATTATTCAATTTTTGTCTGGGACAGAAGTGCTCTTTGTTTGTTCCTGAGTACACTACGTGATTTCTGTGACACTTCCAATCATTCTTGGTATGATAGTCCATTATCCAATTAGAAATGAACACACAAAGGTCTGTGATACCGCTAGCGGCGTTTATTACAGGATCTATGTCATTCACTAGACCTTTTCGCTGATCACACTCATTTATTCGATACACCACTTTTGTTTGTGGGCGCCACTGCTTATATTTTGCGATCTCATTTATTGATATTCCCATTTCATCATATCTCGGATCTATCATAAAAATGAGATCGATGCTTTCATCAAACTGATGTACCGGCGTAAATCCATACTTGGGTGCATACTTGTGGATGGCTTTTACAAAGTTGTTGCCTCCGCCCCACGGTCCCTCAACGGGCTTTCTATTGATTAGTATTTTTCTGTTTCCACTCATTTATTACTCCGTACACGCTTTCAACGTATAAATCAGTTGAATTGAACTCTATAGATCCTCGAAGAGTACTCTCTAAAAAGTCACTTTGCTCCTTTGAAGTCTCGCCCCATTTGTCTATTATGTCGAAAAAGTTGTCTTCTAAAGAAACTGTTCCGAAGTAATCTTCAAAGTTTGCAACATTTCCCATCTCTCTAACAATTACTGTAGGCACTCCTGCCTGAATTGCCTTGAAACACATTGTTGACCCATATGAAATAATGCATGCCGAGTTTGTCAACATCCAGTCTTCATCTAGATCATCCGCTGTTATTACTATCTCCATGTTAGGATCAAATGAAGCCGTTCCGCCGCGTTGCACTAGCTCAATCAATAGATTTTCTAATCCTTCTAGCTCAGCGCCTTTTGAGTCGATACCCAATCCGCCGAGTGGGGGTGGTTTAACTTTAAGAATAATTGGCTTTTTGTATCGATCCCATAATTCTTGTATTTGAAGATTTTCGAGTGTCTCTACACGGGTTTCCATTCCCTTGAACTGAACTCTATTAAAGACTATCAAGACATGTTCAGGTGAAGTGGGCATGTTCTTAATTTTATCATTTGCCGGTATTCCAGCTTCTACAACATGCTCTTTAATGTTGTGTTTTGCTAACCGATTTCTATCATATGAGCCGTATACAAAAAGCTTATCATAAATCTTTCCCTGCTCAATTGCAGCAAATTTTGATAATCTTTCATCGTCTACATTGCCATGAATATTTGCGATTACAGGAATATTTCTTTCCTTCAAAATTTGATAGAAAGGTTCAAATATTATCTTGGGTATTTGATGTCCTGCAGTCCTGGAGTCATCATAGATCACACAGTCGAGATTGTCGAGATCTAAATTAGCGAGCGCCTCTGCAATGTCGGCCTCGTACCATGTAGATGTACCGTTCCGATTGATTACGCTGTTTGAGTGAATTTCAAATGATGGATCTGAAGCTTTTGCTTTTATTTTTTCTCTTACAGCTATGGCATGTTTATCCTCATGGTGATTCAAAACATTTCCTCCCCCTAAAGAAGAAACTATAATGTCATGAGTCTTAGAAAGCCTTTCAACGGCCGGCAAAATTCTTTCGGTTCTCCAAAAGTTTGTGCATAAAAGTGCAATCTTATTTCTCATTTTCTCGCTCCCTTATTACATCATATACAGCTTTTGCGTACACCTCTGAAGCATTACATCTTACTCCACCTGTCACTGTCCTCTCTAGAAAATCAACTCTATCCTCTTCATATTTTTTAGGATTTAGAATGAAATCAAAGTAATCGTCTCCCATATTCACTTTAGCGTAATAGTCGTCAAAATTTCCTATATCACCCAATTGAGTAAAAATAACAGTTGGGATTTTCGCCTGTATGGGCTTAAAACACATTGTAGACCCATATGATAAAATACAGACTGCATTTTCGATGAGCTTGACATCGTTTTCTACTTTCGATATGATTCTGTACTTGAGCCCATCTGGAATGTTCCTCTCAAGAATCGCGGTGTCGTTTGCTACGCTGTGCCCAAAACGATGTTTAAGCTTAAACGTGACAGGCTTCTTAAGAATTCTCTGAAGCTCTAGCAGCCTCATTCTTTCGAACGTCTTTTTATCGTACAGATACCAGCCGTCTCTTTTATGTCTTGGGTCTACAAAATTGACGATTACCAGTATTTCTTCTCGTGCATGCACCATGTCAGCGACGGCATCATTATCAGGAACACCGCCCAGCAAAAAGAAATCTTTTCCTGTCATATTAGCTAAGTTTTGCTTTTCCTTAGGTCCGAACACAAAAAGCTTGTCAAAAAATCTTTCGTGTCCAGTGGTTAAAACAGCGTTCCACCTCTTCTCATCTTCATTTCCATGAGAGTTAGCTAGCACCGGCACGTTGTGTTTTTTGCATAGACGATAAAGCTCTGTAAGCCCTACTTTGTCCCTAGAGTCGTCTACTATTACTACATCTGTCTCTTTATGTGGGATTTCTTTTTTGAACATGTTGATACATGCACCACGAATTTGCGGAAGCCCTCCCATCCCAGAAATAGAGGGTGAATGCAAAACTTTGCTTATTTTATTCTTATTCTTTTCTAAGAGATCAATAAATCGATTTGCTTCATAGTCAGTATTCTTGCTTACTTGACCTGCACACATTACTATAATGTCATGGGTATGGCGCATCTCAAGAATTGCTGGAAACATTCTCTCAGCATTTCTATGAATGGTCGCAACAAATACTACCTTCCTCTTCATTAATATCCCTAACTTCTTTGAGCAATCAGGTTGTACTCCGGAAAATACAAGTAGTCAATTTCTGTTCCTAAGAAACAGTTTACTGCATGATTGACATCTTCACAAATAGGCTCTCTATCATTAAAGCTAGTATTCAAAATGATTGGAACACCTGAAACTTCTTCCCATTTTTTTAGAAAGTTGTAGTACCACTCATTGTCTTCTAATCTTACAGTTTGTAGTCTGGCAGTTCCATCAAAGTGAACGACTGCTGGTACCTCTTCTTTCTTGTCTTCTTTGAAATTGAGAACAAACTGCATATAGGGTGACTCTTGATACTCAGTAAACCACTCAGATACCTTTTCTTCTAGAATCGAAGGGGCAAAAGGCCTAAACCATTGACGATGCTTCACCTTTTCGTTGATAATGTCTTTCATATTTGGGTTTCTTGGATCAGCTAAAATACTACGATTACCCAACGCTCTTCGACCTGATTCGGACTTTCCATGAAATACCGAGACTATGTTGCCCTCTGAGAGAAGCTCTGTCACACGATCCAGCGTGCATTCTTCCAAAGTAAGATCTTTGGTCGCGATAACTTCATCAAAATGATCTCTTCCCCAAACTTCGCCCAAGTAAGGAGTAAAGTTGTGCTCCCACTTAATTCGTGGCTGTCCCAAATATTCATGCCAAACTATTTGAGCTGCACCCAGAGAAAGACCTCCGTCATAAGGGACAGGAGGGATATATACGTTTTCTACTCTATCTCCGAACCATGTCTTTATTTTGCCCATTGCAACAGAGTTAAGAACGACACCGCCTGACAGACAGATATTTTTTGTATTGGGAGCACTTTGAAGAGCAAAATCGATCAATTGATAGATTACTTTTTCTGTCGCTTTTTGGAGAGAGGCTGCTAAGTCAAATCTATCTTGCTCGGATCTCCTTCCTATTGCTGCCCATGGCTCTAGATACGGGTGTTTTGGATCTCTGTCAGAGGTTGCACCTACAGGCTGATCTTTCGGTTTCATCCCGGATGGCAAGATATCAACAGTTAGCATTCTCCAAAAATCATCGGAATATTTGTTTTCGTCGCCGAGCGCAGCCATTGCCATAATGGTGCCTTCTTGACCTCCCTTGGGCCAGCCATTCTGAAGCTTGAAGATGTAGCGGGTTATTCTGGACCAGACGCCTCCAATATTAACCTCATGTGGGCGGAAAGTTCTTACGTGTTTCATGGTGTTGTCTTCACCATACCACAGAGTACATGCTGATTCTCCACCCTGCTCATCTTCGGCACCACCGCCGTCCATGGTGAGCACAACTGCATCTTTTAGATTGCTAGAGTAGAAAGCGTTGGCAGCATGAGCGCGGTGATGAGAAACAAAATGAAATTTGCCGCCGTTTTTCTCTGCAGTCTTAAGTGCCTTTTCAAACGACTCGGCATATTCCTTTGTTTTTCGAACTGGGTGAACAGAAGCGTAATGAACAATCTCGTCAGCATGCTCTGGAGAGCGTTCTGATAGAAACTTTAGAGCATCGCCTGGCGGGCATTTTTCTCTATTGTACCTTTCGTACTCAGCGTGTATCAAGGGTTTTCCATTTTCTAATACGGCAAAAGAGCAGTCATGCCCACACCAGATTCCGGCGATTTTCATTTTATTTTTCTCCTGTTTTCAGAAATCGTTCAGCTGCTACCAGTGCTGATCCTATTACTTGATCCATGTCATAGTACTGATATTTTGCCAAACGACCCCCAAAAATAACATTGGTCAGTTGTCTCACTTCTCTATTATACTCGCGAACTATAGAATTGTTATGGCTATCATTGACAGGATAGTACGGTACCTTATCTTTTGACCACTCAATAGGAGTTTCATAAGTCACAACTGTATGGTCGGTTTTTACTTTTTCGAAATGTTTGTGCTCTATAGATCTCGTCCAAGACACATCGTCTGATGTGTAATTTATAACGGGGACTCCTTGTACGTTTTCTTTTGGCACCAGCATGTGGGTAAAGTTTAGTGTTCTATACTCTAGCTCGCCGTGTTTATAGTCAAAGTACGCGTCTAGCGGGCCGGTGTACACAGTAGTTTTTGCTTTTGACTCCCACATATCTTTGTCTTCTAGAAAGTCTACTTCTAATTTTACGTCAATATCCTTCAGAAGATTGTCGAATATTTGTGTGTACCCACCTTTAGGAATTCCACAATACTTGTCGTTATAGTAGTTCGCATCGTAGGTTAAGCGAAATGGAAGCCTCTTGATTATAAATGAGGGCAAATCTTTCGGATCTTTCTTCCACTGTTTTTTAGTATAGCCCTTAACTAGCTTTTCATAGACGTCTGTGCCCAGTTGAGACAATACCCATTCTTCTAAATTCTTTGGATCGTCAAACTCAACTTTTGTCTCTTCTATTTTTGCCATTGCTTCTTCGGGAGTAGTTACACCCCAAAGCTGGTGAAACGTCCACATGTTGAACGGAAGAGAATATAAGTGACCCTTATAGTTTGCTACTGGTGAATAGATAAACTGTCTGAACTCTGCAAACTTATTTACATAGTCCCATATTTTATCACTATTGGTGTGAAATATGTGTGGACCATACTCGTGAATATTGATCCCATTATTATTTCTAGTGTAGCAGTTTCCACCTATATGTGTTCTCTTGTCAATAACAAGACATTTTTTCCCGGCTTTTGTTATTTCATGAGCAAAAACTGATCCGAAAAAACCTGCCCCTACAACAAGAACATCATACATAGCATCCTTCGCCTAATCGTTAGTCTGACAGCCAATCATCCATGTAATCTAGATTTTTACTGGTAGTTGGTGCGCTGTCCTGAGGTTCTTCGTGCACTTCAGACGAAGGCGTTCCATCAAATAAAGTTACAGGTCCCTCAGAATACAACACACTCATATTGTTCTTTGTATCGTACTTTAGAAGATCACCCTGTTGATCTCTAGCGTAATCCCATCCGATTCCTCGACATGTATCTGTAAATGATACAGGTCTTTGAGATTCTTGTAATTGAGCATGCTGTTCTGGGGTTACCATTTCATAATACAGCCCATCTGTTCCAAAAGGTGGCAAGTAGTGTCCTACTCTATTTTCTCCCCTGACGATGGCATGCATTCCTCTTGGATCATTCCAGACAGCAGCAAAAGACGGGATGTGTGGGCAAAACATAAAATTAAGAAGTCCCGATTGAACCGCCTTGGCAGACATTACATCTTCTGCGCTAGTAAAGCCATCTACTGTTTTTTCTTTAAGATCAATTGGGTAGTTTCCAATTTTGTCAAAGAGTTTTGGATTGAACAAGCCAGTCGTTCCCAAATGGATGTTTCTAAGCTGCCAATATTTGCTTTGTGTAATTGGTGATGTCTGCGGAGGAGAGCCTTGTACTATGTTGTTCTCAACAGAAACTCTTCTGATAATGTGGACAGATTGATGTGCCTGATTTGAAAGCGCAAAATCTACTACTGAAGCTGCAAATGCGTGTGTGTTTATTAGTTGGCTATCATCCTGAAGAAAGCATATTACATTATCTGGTGGGGACGTCGACCATGGTAGATCCTGATTTACTCGTGAAAGGATTTCGTTTTTTCCTTTCCACTCATCATTAGACGGATCTCTTTCAGGTCGATACACAACCTCGTCAATAGTTTCACATGAATCTAAAAACTCTCGAGCACCAGGCTCAGTCGTCCCGTTATCGACATAGATGACACGCGTGTTGATTGTATCAGAGTAGTCATCTTTGAAAATCTGCAAACTTCTGAGAAGCGCTTTACTATACAACAGTCGATTGCATGCTGTTATTCCAATTAGCAGATTTACTTTTGGTACATTGGTTGTCTCTACAGATTCGGTCACTTTTAGTCTCCCTTGTGAATCCTTATTGAGTCTTCATCAAAATGTTGAGTTGAAAACTCGTATACTTTAGTCTCTTCAAGCGCGATCATTCGATGCTTGAGCCCAGGATAGATGTGAAATGCTTGGCCCGGGCCCAGAATAATACTATTGGCAGATTCTATGTCTTCATCATCTGAGTACAACAAGTTAATCTTTCCCGTATGGACAAACAGTACTTCGTCCTTAATCTTGTGATAGTGCCAAGAGCACTGCTTGCCCTGCTCAAAGAACAAAAGCTTGCCACAATACTCAGGTTTGTTCACTATCCACTTCTCATGTCCCCATCCTTTGTGGACATGCTTAATTTTTGAAATAATCATTCGCGTTCACCGCCTTGTCATCGATATAAACATCTCCTGCAGGCTTGCCCAGATAAAGTTGGTGGAACTTCACACCCCACTCTGTTAGCTGCTGTGATGTTTGCTGGTAAAATAATGACGTAGATGCGATTTGATTTCCTGATGTTCGTCCCATTCCTCGCGCGGTACAATAAACAATAGTGTTTCCTTGGTCGTATAGCACATTAATTGCTTCAATTCTCTGCCTTATGGGATAGGCATCAGAGTAATCAGGTGTATCACCTTCACACTGTGTGCAAATTGTTCCGTCAATATCAATTACGTACGTCTTAGTTTCGTTTTCCATTTTTTTCTATATCCTCTCTAGTTACATTATACACGCCCAAGTGGCGAACAGAAATCCCTGCACATAAATTGGCAAATTTTATTGCATCAATCATTTTGCCTGTTTCGATAAACCTTACAGATAAAGCTGCTAAGAACGAGTCGCCGGCTCCGCAGACATCAAAGACATCATGCACTTTTTGTGCTGGGTATATACTCCCCTTCCATTTGGCACCCTTCTCACCTATCGTTACTATTAATTCACAATCAGACGGAAGTATGGACGATGCCTCATATTCTTTCTTGTTGATCTTGAGTATACAATCACTATACGCAGAGAGATCTCTCTTCTTGCTGTCAACGAATATCGGTTTTGGAAGTAGTGGAATTATTCCGGAAAGTACACTGTGCGGCAAGAAACCTTTGTTGTAATCTGAAATTACTGTTCCATCAAACTCTTCTTTAGCTAGCAGGTCTCGTATTACTTTTGGATCAAGAGGTTCACATGTATCATTAGAATCGACTCTGAGGATCTGCTGAGAGAACCTTTCATCAAGAAATCTCTCTTTTGTGATCTCTGATTTGTTTGTTACGCTAGTTACATTATGCCCTAATGACTTAATGTTTAGGGCTACATTGGCAGCCATTCCTGGCTTTGATTCTGTTTTAGTCTGTAACAATATGGGAACTGGCGCTTCTACACTTAGCCTTTCGCATCTACCGAAGCGATACAAGTCTAGACAGGACTCACCTATCACTAGTAGCTTTAATGATTTCTGTGCTTGAGTATCCATGTATTGTACCAAATATGACGACTTCTGCTAAATCGTTTCCTACGACTTCTTCAGGTGTATAGTCACCACCCTTAACAATTATATCCGGGTTTATGCTTTGTATTAGTTCATAAGGTGTGTCTTCATCGAAGACGATAACCTTGTCTATACATCTCAACTCTTCAAGTATCATTTTTCTGTCTTTGATAGAGTTGATGGGACGATCGTCCCCTTTTAACCTTCGAATGCTTTCGTCGCTGTTTAAGCCTACAATGACTTGATCCCCAATTCTTCGACAAAACTTAAATAGTTCTACATGTCCTCTGTGTAAAACATCAAAACACCCGTTTGTGAATACTGTTTTCATTTTGCTATCATGCTGTTTGTATATTCTAATGCAGCTTCAGAAAACTCTCTAAATCTTGTGGAGCATGCGGTCCTTCTAAGGGGCGTAATATCTGCTTTTGTGTGTGCCTGATATTTTCCTACAAGCTTTTCTGGAAACGGAATTGTCTTAATTTCAGCACCTGTAGCTTCTGACACTATGTTTGCTACATCTTGAAAAGAATTTGTTTTTCCCGTTCCGCAATTATAAATCCCTACATCTTCAGACTTTCTCATAAAATGCATGTTGATCTTGACAATATCATCAACATGTATAAAGTCTCGATGAAAATTTTCGCTGCCTTCGAATACCTTTATTTCATTGTTTTCGATTGCCTGTCTAGCGAACTGATTTATAGGAGATGCCATTCCACCCTTATGATCTTCGCCCGGGCCGTAGACATTGAAGTATCTTAAACCGACAATTTGCACGCCTGAATCGAAGTCATAATTTCTACGAAAGTAGTTGTCAAAATCTAGTTTTGACTTTGCGTAAAGATTGAGAGGTTTTTCACAATCAACATCAGCTTCGAAACCATTCTCACCCAAACCGTAAACAGACGCTGAAGAAGCATAAATCATTCGAATATTGTGCTCCATGCAGTGTCTAAAAATTCCTACAGACAGAGCATAATTTACCTCTGTTATCTCTTCTTCATCTTGAAATGTAGTGTCTGTTATAGCACCCTGGTGAAATATCGTCTCGATCTTTCCTAAGTTTGAAAATTTTCCATGCCTAATAGATTCAAGGCACTTGTCTTTGTCGATGACATCCTTAAATTTGCAACCCACTAAGTTTTTTTCACTGCCGTTTGTTGGAGAATCTATGATGTAAAGATCAGAATACCCTAAATCATTAAGCTTTCGAACAATATTAGATCCTATGAATCCCATACCGCCGGTAACTACGATGCTAGATCTAGTCATTTCAAAGCACTCCTTGCTGATTCTAATATTTCATTTGGATTATGATTTTCTGCTTCTAGTTTACATTGATGACAATAAGCTTTCATTCCGCATGGCCCATGATTACTGCCAATCCAAATATTTGTATTCTCTGGGTAGCATGTCATCGTCGGATGAATGAATCCTGTGTACAAAATTACTGACTCTGTGTCAACAGCATTTGCGGCATGCATTAATCCTCCCTCTGAAGACACAAAAAGCTTGGCACATTTAATAATAAATGCTGCTTCGCGAAAAGAAGTTTTTCCTGTCATGTCTACAACACCGTCTAGAACCTGATCTTTTGTAGATCTTCCAATTTGAACCAGTGTATGACCATCTTTTATTAATTGATCTGCTACATATTGCCAATTAGATAGAGGATATTTCTTGTTCACAGTGTATTCATCGTTTGATTGTGGCTCTATAACGATAAAATCCCCCAAGTCTTTTAGAAGAGATTCAACACTGTTTATTTCTTCGTCATCAAAGTAAAGCTCACACTTAAGACTAGGGTTTCTGATGCCATAAAACTCACAGATCTGCTGAATTATGTGTTTGTCATACCGATGGACTGCCTTTTGAGGGGTGTCTTGCTTGCAATAGTTTGTATTGGGATTATTCAGTTGCATCGGGACAGCGATTTCATTATCAAAATCCTGCTGAATATACGGGTTGTTTTTGAATATCGGTGTTTTGATCGGCTTGATTAAATTACCATGCTGCTCAAAGGGAAAGACTTTTCTAATTCCCGAAGCTTGGACTAACTCTCTAGCAACTGCTGTCCACGTAAGGTAACCGCCTAATCCCATTTTCCCCTCAAAACTTTATCATATTTGTCTGCAACTATCTCTATGTCTAGATGCCTGTGATCTACTTCAATTGTATCAGGTAAAACAATATTGGACAAATCTAGTTTTGGAGGTGAGGTATAATCAGTCAATCGATAGTCATATTCTTCTGTTTCCGGAACGATGACACCTGAGCTTCTTACGATTTCTTTAGGGCCTCCGGAACTGCTGCATATAACTGGACAATTTTGTGATAACGCTTCTACAACCACATTTGGACAATGATCCAGCCAAGCCAAGTGAATCATCCAGTCAGATACGTAGAAAACTTGAAGACATAGCTCATGGGGTAAATTCCCTGTATAGATAATGTTGTCTTTTTTGACTACGTGATCTGGGTTGTTACCCATTACAACTAAGCAACACTTCTTGTCCGGATTCTCTAGCTCATATTTTAGAAAAAGCTCTGTGTTTTCTTTGAGTCTTTTTTGACCATGCCAATTAGACGAGCATGCAAACATTACGTCATATGTGCTTCGAAGACGATTTAGATTTTCATCGATGGCTCGAGCTGTATTGAGATCGATACCGTTGGCAATAATTGTTCCTGCTCTATCACCCCAGTGATGACTAGTCATATTTTTATCAAACTGAGTCTGCCAAACTACATAGTGACAATTGTCATACGTCCATCGTATTCCCCTGTTTTTAGTATGAAACTCTTCCGGAGAAAACCAGATTCCATCTAATCTTTGAAGAAACCTTGCACCGGGTCGGGGATGAGAGCTTGGTTCGATAAATGCTAGAAATGTTTCATAGTCCCCATCGGGACCGACAAACTCATATCCTCTTTTCTGCAAACACAAAGCTAGTCGACCCGCGAAAGAATTCGGTCCCGATCTAGACTGAAAATCTACGTTTGAAAAATGAACCTTCATTCACTTACCGGTGGTTTGATAAACTTCGTAAAAAACTGTGCGCTATCCATTTGTGAACCCTTTCCCCACAAAGCCTTGCGAGATCGTCCAGCCTGAGTTATCTGAAATGCTCCAGAAAGCCTTTTGATTGCAAAGTCAGGTTTCACCACCAAAGAAACTCCAAGCTCCTCCCAGAATTCACCAGATTCAACGTAGTTAACTTCTGGATCTCGCTCGTTGATTGCCATGTACAGTATACCACATCCTCCAGGCTTTAACACTCTTTCAATTTGTGAAATATAAAATTCTGCCTCAGACCAATGAGAAAAATGTTGAAACACAATAAAGCTATACACAAAGTCTATGCTTTCGCTAGGGATGGTATTGATATTGTCTCGATGGACTAATTCAAAGTTATTACATCCCTCTCTTTTTAGAATTTCTTCTGTCCTGTCAAAGCACTCGTGGATATCCACACCGATAACTTTGCCAAAATAATTACTAGCAGCGTTTAGAAGTCTTCCGCCTCCGAACCCAATTTCCAATGCTGTCTTTCCTCTTGGGTCACCTATGACAGAATAAAAGTCTGGCGTGAACACTCTATGCGCAAAGTCTATAAATCCATGCTTGAGAGCATTTTCAACTGTGTCATCAATGTCAAAAAAGTTATGAAACTCTGCTTCATCTTCAAACTCAGTTGGCCCCTTAGTCCACACATCTTTTACTCTCTTGATTTCACGCATTGGGATCCTTTAGGTTCTCGTCTGTTAGGTGTCGATTTTTTCGAGGTGTTCCCTTGCGACAAAGAATGTTAATTCTATTCGGATTAGAAATATCTTCATGCTCATCAGAAGTTTCTATCACATCCCAGCCGGTAATATCTAACATTGATTTGCATGCCAGCTTAGATGGGTGAAATACACATGTTTGTGCCCTATCTGCAGGAGAGTAGGGAGGATAATGAATCTCAACAATGTTCTTATCCATTAAATCTTCACTTCTAGTTGTTGAGCTTTCGAAGATCATATAAGCACCATCAGCAGCCAGGTCATACAATCGCTGGAGCTGTCCTATCTGATTTATGTTGTGATAAATGACTCCAGCATAAAAAATAAGATCATACTTCTCTTCGCTTACAAATCGATCAAAATCCTGATAGTGAACTTCAAACTTTTCTGTCTTGATGTGAGGAATCCACATTCTATTTTCTCTAAGATAGCGCTCATTTGATCTTAGTTTATTGGGCCCCTCTACGCATGTTATGCTTTTTGGATTGTGAGCGTCAACTAAAACTGTGTGTAAACCATGCTTAGGACCTACTTCAAAAAAGTTGCAATCACTGCAATCCAGTTCAACATTAGCTAGGGCACGCTGAGCAAACACCCAAGTGTCTCCCCCTTCCATTTGTTTAGTAACATCAGGGCTTCCCTGTACAAAAAGATTGTCTTTCTGAAATTTCATTTAATAAATCCTCTGCTTCTTAAGAACTCGCCCTCTGCTTTCTGGAACTTGGCGTCGTCAGTTTGAAATGTGTGTGGGCTCATATCGATAGTATAGTGATATGCGACTATAGGTTCGAAATGCCAGTTTCCGGCTGATTGATGTAAGACCGGAAGATATATTGCCTGATCGCCTATTCGCTTAAAATACTCACCATCTTCTCCTCGAAAGTTTTCGTCTTTGACTCTTTCAATAACACTCTTTCGAAAGGTTTTGAAATGAGAACTGACCCATGGGTGCACATAAGGATCTGCGTCTCTTGGAAGTGCTGCTGATATATTTTGATTAGAAAACGCCCAACGATGCTTTGTCCATAAGACATTGCAACCGGTTGTTCTATATCTGTGATCGATAATGGTTAGCGCATCTGTATCACACAACCAGTCATCTCCATCTAGACGACACACTATGTCGTTAGACTCACAATCTTCTAAGGACTCTAGAATATTTCTTACTTCCCATTTCTTTTCTGTGTTTGTTGTAATAGAAATTTGCTCATCTGGTATTCCAAAGCTTCTTTTGAAATTTTCAACGACCATTCTAGTTCTGTCAGTTGACATGTCGTCTTTGATTATAATCTTCCAGTTCGGGTATGTCTGTGCCCAAACGGAAACTAAAGTTCTTCCTATTGTCTCTTCAGCATTAAATGCCGGCATTACAAACACAAATCGATTACTCATTTTCTCACCAAGTATCTTTCAATCCACGGACCTCCATCATGGGTCTCATTAGACAGAGTTAGTATAGTAAAGCCGGCTTCTTGAAGCATATAAGCAATATCTCTCGGGTGAAATGGAAACATATGAGCGAACTGAAGTCTTGGGCGCCCGGGTTCAATTGGAATCTCCACGTGGAAAAAAGCGCCGGTGTCCATTGCATCATAGACTTTCTTTATCGCAATTGACGGATCTGTTAAGTGTTCTAGCATGTGATAAGATACAACTAGAGACGCTCCCTTAAGATCTAGATCCTCAGTGCAATCATTGAAGTCATACCTTCTTCCATCATACCCCATCTTTTGTGTAACGCCGATGCTCAATGGCGTCACATCATATCCCCACCCGGGCACTTTATATTTTTCTGAATAGTGCTTCATGAGACGCGGTACTCGAAACCCTAGCTCAGCAAACCCTGTATGTTTTATCTCACCCAGATTAACTTCTAAAGAGCTCCAAATATTGTCCAGTTCTTTAATTCTTACAGTATCTGCACTGTTGAGCTCCATAACATCGTCTAGTTGAGACATTACATTTT
>MDTE01148498.1_pt1 | contig 105840 bp, 94 predicted proteins | sample 811231 | NCBI WGS metagenome assembly MDTE01 (sample SAMN05326651, study PRJNA326480) | marine metagenome | isolation source: seawater | place: Indian Ocean: Red Sea | collected 2010 | reverse complement strand
GAAGCGGGTGCGGATATTATTGCACCCTCGGACATGATGGATGGCCGAGTCGGCTCCATTAGACAACGATTAGATACCCACCAAAAGATAAATACTCAAATTCTAGCGTACTCCGCGAAGTATGCTTCTCATTACTACGGACCATTTCGAGATGCCGTGGGATCGTCAAACACCCTGAAAGGCGACAAGAAAAGCTATCAGATGGACCCAGCTAACAGCGAAGAAGCACTGCACGAAGTCTCTTTAGATATTATAGAAGGGGCAGACATGGTGATGGTCAAACCAGGGATGCCTTACCTTGATATAGTTAGGCAAGTTAAAGACGAGTTTAATATGCCAACTTTTGTCTATCAGGTCAGCGGTGAATATTCTATGTTGGTTAATGCTATAGAAAAAGGGTGGGTGGATAGAAAAATCATACTAGAAACTTTGCTTTGCTTTAAACGAGCCGGAGCGGATGCGATTCTAACGTATTTTGCTCTAGAAACTGCCAAAACCTTAACAAGTAACAAGACTTAGCCTTATACCAGCTGCGGGTAACACATCTGTTACAGAAACTACAATTATTTATCTAACATGATAATAAATTGTTTGCCAGATCTGGTAGACTAATGCTATTAACCGTGTGGGATAAGTAGGAGAGAGATATGGCTGATACAATCGTGCACACATCCGATGCGGAGTTCGATAGTGATGTGCTTAAATCAGAAAAACCGGTTTTAGTAGACTATTGGGCTGAATGGTGTGGGCCTTGTAAAATGATTGCGCCAATTTTAGGTGAAATAGCAGAAGAATATGAAGATCGAATAAAAGTCTGTAAATTAGACATCGATGACAATCAAGAAACGCCACCAAAATATGGAATACGGGGAATCCCAACACTGATGCTTTTCAAGGATGGAGAAGTGGCTGCTACTAAAGTTGGAGCTCTTTCGAAGTCGCAGTTAGCTGCTTTTCTAGATAGCAATATTTAGTAAAACTACTAGAGCCCCTTTAAAAAGAGGGAAAAACTCCTAAGAAAGAAGCTCAATCCAAGGGTTGACGAAGGCGCTCAAACCACTAAACTTATGGCCGTTGCGTCGCGTTATGCTGCAACACCTACCTTTAGAGACGAGCAAACCGCGGTTCTGGCACCCATAGAATCTTATGTATTAGGGCAAAAGGAAGAACTGCTCAATTTCGCAGAAACAAATAGGTTTCCAATATAACATCATGAATCTAACAGACTTAAAAAGAAAACCCGTCGGTGAGCTAATAGATATGGCGGGAGAAATGGGCCTCGAAAATTTAGCCCGTTCAAGAAAACAAGAAGTAATTGCGGCAATAATCCGAAAGCAAGCAAAAGCAGGGGAAGATATTTACGGGGAAGGTACCCTGGAAATTCTACAAGATGGTTTTGGGTTTCTCCGTTCGCCAGACAGCTCCTATTTAGCAGGACCGGATGACATATATGTCTCACCTAGTCAAATAAGACGTTTTAATCTCCGAACTGGTGATAGTATTGCAGGGAAAATAAGGCCACCCAAAGATGGTGAACGCTATTTTGCTTTATTAAAAGTCGACGAAATCAATTTTAGCGAGCCAAACTCAAAGCAGCACAAAATCTTGTTTGAAAATCTCACCCCTCTTTTCCCAGACGAACGCTTAATTCTAGAAAGGGGGAATGGCAGCACAGAAGATCTCACTGCACGAATAGTGGATTTAATTGCTCCTATCGGAAATGGGCAAAGGGCTTTAGTGGTATCGCCACCAAAAGCTGGCAAAACATTAGTATTACAAAATATTGCGCAGTCAATCGCTGCAAATAATCCAAATGTAGTTTTGATCGTTCTTTTGATCGATGAGCGACCGGAAGAAGTGACCGAAATGCAAAGAATGGTTCAAGGTGAAGTAGTGGCTAGCACTTTTGATGAGCCACCATCGCGTCACGTGCAGGTCGCAGAAATGGTTATTGAAAAGGCAAAAAGGCTGGTAGAACACAAAAAGGATGTCGTAATTTTGCTGGACTCCATAACTCGACTGGCGAGGGCCTACAATACAATTGTTCCTTCCTCCGGCAAGGTATTAACTGGAGGAGTTGATGCTCATGCCTTGGAGCGTCCAAAGCGATTTTTCGGGGCGGCAAGGAATATTGAAGAAGGTGGCAGTCTCAGCATCGTGGCCACTGCATTAGTAGACACTGGCTCAAAAATGGATGAGGTAATCTATGAAGAATTCAAAGGCACGGGAAATCAAGAACTCCATCTAGAAAGAAAAATTGCCGAAAAGCGTGTTTATCCAGCTATTAATATACGGCGATCAGCTACGCGGCGAGAGGAGCTGTTAATGGCCGATGATGAACTTCAGCGTGTTTGGATTCTCCGTAAACTACTTCACGACATGGATGATATCGCAGCAATTGAGTTTATGCTTGATAAACTAAAAGATACGAAGACGAATGACGAATTTTTCTCTTCAATGCGCGGAAAATAAATAGGTCGGAAGTCTTAAAAACCTTTAGTTCTTAACAATTTCATTTCGTGCCCCATTAGATGATTCCGATTTTACCAACGCACCCCTTAAAAAATAAAAAAAACGGACCAATCCGAAAACAACTAGGGTTAGGGTGAAATAAATAAATAATATTAGACCAATAGCAACCCATAACGTGGTTTCTATGGACCGTTCACCCCATACAACTAGTACATATCCTGGCGCATCCGTGATCAACGTGCCAAAAAAACCACCTAGTACCGCCACTAACAAAAAAATTAGTATTTTCTTTTTCATATGAGGTGCAATCTAACACATTTGGTTGGCGCTTAGGTGTCCTAAAAAATTAGTCAGGTATCTATGGTATAAATAAAAGTTAGCAGCAGCATTCGCTACCGAAACTATCAATCCAAACCTTGTATTGCCTTTAACACTTCTTTTGCTTTGGCTCCTAGAGCAGTTGCAACACGCAAAAATCCCAGATCCTTTGCAATCAATGCTACGCGAGATGATGGCGCTACGAGAAAAACTTTACTATCCCCATTTAGATGAAACCAAATTGAGGCCACCTGCCGAAGGCCTTCACCACTCCCTACGACAATTACATCTATAGCATCTGGTCTAATAACCCTCTTTAACAGATCAACATTAGCTGGTTCCCGACGATATAGAGAAACCTTAGTGGTTTTAGCGCCTCGCTGACTTAGCTCAGCCTCTAATATATCTCGGCCACCTTCACCAGAAAGCAATAAAATTTCCCTACCGGATACACTGGTTAGGCCGCTTAATGCTAGCAATCCCTCAGAGCTATGCTCAGCAGGGACAATCGGTCTAAGCCCAAAGTTTTTCAACTTAGCTGCAGTAGTTGGGCCAATAGCAAACGTCCTAGCTAAAGAGAAATCAAAATCCGCTGCCTGCAAGTATTTATACCCCAAGGTAACCGCGTGTTCTGACAAAAAAATTAAATCAGTAGCCTCAAGAGTCCTTTGTTTCGGCATAATTGGCTCTATTGTTATGACGGGCTGGCAAACCACCTCATAACCCGAGGTCACGAGAAATTCCGAGAGCCTATCAGCACCAGGAGAGCTCCGGCTAACCCATACTCTCACCGGGGTTTTCCCGATTTGAATGAGGCAATAACTGAGTTAGCTCCCATACCTAATAATTCCTCAACCACCTTATCGGAAACAGCCGAAGCTGTCTTACCTCTACATTGGGCCCGAAAAACTGGTCCTCCAGGTATACCCAAAAAAACTCTAAGGAAAATGGACTTCTCCTCTAATGTCGCGAAAACACCCAAAGGGACGCTGCAATCCACCCCCAGTTTTTCTGCGACCATTCGTTCTGCCGTAATCTGTTCTAAAGAATTTTGCTCTTTAAGTGGGGCAAGAAAACTAAGTGTTGTCTTATCCCCCCGCCTGCATTCCACTCCTAAAGCCCCCTGTCCAGCCGCTGGCAAACAAGTATCGACATCTTGGTATTCGCTGATTCGATTGCTGAGGCCCAACCGATGTAAACCCGCTGATGCTAATATCAACGCATCATAGTTCTCTGATTCCAATTTTCTCAGTCGTGTTTCTATATTTCCTCGGATCGGAACGAAAATGAGATCAGGTCTCGCAATTTTTATTTGCGCATGTCGCCGCTCGCTTGAAGAACCAACCCGAGCTCCGTAAGGAAGCGATGATAAAATATGGGAATCTAACGAAACCAAAGCATCCCTAGGATCTTCCCTAAATCCTATTACAGGCATCTCGAATTGATCTGGCAGTACAGAAGGAACATCCTTTAGTGAATGCACAGCTATATCTGCACGCCCTTCTAACATGGCTAACTCTAACTCTTTCACAAATAAACCTTTCCCACCAATTTCAGCTAATGGAGATGAAAGCCAGTTATCTCCAGATGTTGTAATACCCAACAGACTGACCTCAAGGGTTGGATGCGCCTTAATAAGCTGCTCGCGAACAAAATTAGCTTGCCAAAGTGCAAGTTTGGATTTTCTTGTGGCTATAATAAGATGTTTTTTTGGCATAGCGTCTCGGTCTAACTAATTTTATTCGTCTATTATAGATGTGCTCGCAAGGCTCCTAAGATTGCTATACTTCGACCTAACTGTTACCTGCAAGGATCTTAGATCACTATGAGCATAGATCAAAAACCCTGGGGAGGCAGATTCAACGAAGCTACCGACGCCTTTGTTGAATTATTTACTGCCTCTATAAGCTTTGATCACCGTCTGTACAAACACGACATACGGTGCTCGATAGCGCACGCAAATATGTTAGCCGAAGTCGGCATAATTTCAGAAGCCGAACGTTCTCGCATCGTATCTGGATTAGAGGAAATTCACAAAGATATAGATAGCGGAAAAATCGAGTGGGACGTCAAGCTCGAAGACATTCATATGAACGTAGAAGCAATTCTCATCAATAAAATTGGAGAAGCCGGCAAAAAACTTCATACAGGCCGCTCTAGGAATGATCAAATCGCAACAGACATGAGGCTTTATCTCAGAGACCAGATAGATGAGATTCTTGGCCTCGAAGAACAATTAATTGAATGTCTTTTAATCCAGGCGGAGAAACATACGGACACAATTATGCCCGGATATACTCATCTGCAGGCTGCCCAACCAATAACCTTCGGGCACCATCTTCTGGCATTGGTCGAGATGCTGATTCGCGATAGAGACCGGCTACAGGATAGTCGTAAACGAGTAAATATTCTGCCGCTAGGCAGCGCCGCCCTAGCTGGAACAACTTTTCAGATAGATAGAGCCTTCGTTGCCAAAGAACTGGGGTTTGACCAAATTAGCGAAAACTCGCTGGATAGCGTTAGCGACCGAGATTTTATAGTGGAATTCTGCTCGGTAGCGGCTTTGACTATGATGCATTTTACAAGGTGGTGCGAAGAACTTGTCCTTTGGGCTTCGCAACAATTCGGTTTCATCAGTCTTCCAGATAGTTTTAGTACGGGCTCAAGCATCATGCCCCAAAAGAAAAACCCAGATGTGCCAGAGCTAATCCGCGGAAAAAGTGGAAGGGTTTATGGGAATCTTATGGCAACCCTGACGATCATGAAAAGTCAGCCTTTAGCATATAACAAGGATAATCAAGAAGATAAAGAGCCTTTGTTCGATTGCGTTGAAACACTTAAAGGTTCCTTAATAGCTCTCATCGGTTTGATACCAGTAGTTCAAGCCAACAAAGAAAAGATGCGTCTTGCTGCTGAACTCGGTTATCTTACCGCTACGGACCTTGCAGACTACCTCGTCCGGCGCCAAATACCTTTCCGAGAAGCCCATGATATTGTCGGTCAAATTGTATCTTATGCAATTGATAAAAATCTGGCCCTAGATAAGCTGAGTCTAGAGGAGCTGCAAACGTTTAGCTCGGATATTGATAAATCAGTTTTCACATTTCTATCCGTGCAGGGGTCTGTGGCGGCTCGCAACCATTATGGAGGAACTAGCCCAAAACAAATCAAATCAGCTATTAAGCGTGCAAGAAAAAGAATATTAGGCAAGAAGAAAGCTAACTAAAACGGTGATGTAAGCGGGATATTTCAATAGAATAACTCCCGCTGTTATGTAAAGTAGGTGGCTATTGAGGTGTATACTGAATACCATATTTTTTGTGAATAACTAATGCGAAAAATCACATTCCTAATCGTATTTATTTTCGCAAATCAGGCAGCGAGCTGCGGCCAGCAGGGCCCGCTGTTTTTGCCAAAATCAGACTCCACTATAAAATTAATTAATGAGCCCCGAAAATAATGGGAGGTTTTGATTATCAAAACGAAGTTCTCTGCGTCGATGGAGTTCCGATCCCAAGCATAGTGACTAAAACCGGTACTCCGGTATACATATATTCTGCTAATCATTTTCGTCAGCAATATAAACGGCTGAACGATTCTCTCGGCCACGAAAATAAGCAAATCTGTTATTCGGTTAAAGCAAACTCGAACCTCAAAGTATTGGATTTATTCAGGAGTTTAGGGGCGGGTTTCGATATTGTCTCCGGCGGAGAACTTCAGCGAGTTATGGCTATTGGCTGTGATCCCAACCTGGTTATCTTTTCGGGTGTCGGGAAATTAAGAGAAGAGATTGATTTAGGATTAAAAACTGGCATCGGCTGTTTCAATGTAGAAAGTGAGGGCGAGTTAACGCGCATTATTGAACAAGCAACCTTACTTGGCAAAGAAGCTCCTATTTCTATAAGGGTAAATCCAAATATCGATCCTAAAACTCACCCCTACATCTCTACAGGACTTAAGGAAAACAAGTTTGGTGTTTCAGTAGATAAAGCTCTTGACCTATATCAGAAAGCCAAAAAGGAACCTCATTTGAGAATAGTCGGCATAGATTGCCATATCGGATCTCAGATATTAGACATAGGGCCTTTGAAGGAATCACTGGCCAACCTAATGGAATTGGCTAAGACTCTTAAGTATAACGGAATAGATCTAACCCATGTCGACTTAGGTGGAGGTATTGGAGTCCAATACGGCGACGAAAAGCCTTTCGATTTGAGTGCTTATGGAAGCGTGATCGCAGAACATCTAGCTAAGACCGACCTAAAGCTCATACTGGAGCCTGGAAGGTTTCTCGTTGCTAATGGAGGAACCCTAATTACTCGGGTTGAATACTTAAAAGAAACCGGTCCTAGCCAAGGTAAAAATTTTGCTATTGTGGATGGGGCAATGACCGACCTGATCCGCCCTTCACTATACAACGCCTGGCACGAAGTAAAAAATGTAAGCCAGAGAGGAGTAAAAGCCCCAAATAAACAGCGGTGGGATATTGTTGGTCCAGTGTGTGAGTCCGGCGATTTTTTAGCAAAAGACAGAAATCTTTTTTTAAAAGAAAACGACCTGTTAGCTATTATGTCAGCTGGGGCATACGGCATTGGCCTAAGCTCTAACTACAATACTAGGCCAAGGCCAGCAGAGGTAATGGTAGACGATGGAAGTTTCGAAATAATAAGAAGAAGAGAAAATACGCGAGATCAGCTTAGGCTTGAAACTTTTTCAAAAGAGAATGGCTAGTAATATGGTTAAGTTCGTTAAAATGCATTCCGCAGGTAATGATTTCATGGCCATAGACCTAATTACCCAAGACTGTACCCTGGACCCTCATCGAATAAAAATGTGGGCTGATAGACATACCGGGATTGGTTTTGACCAATTAATAACCCTGGGTGCTCCTGAAATCCCGGAAGCTGATTTCTCTTATAACGCTTATAATGCAGATGGCTCTCAGGCTGAACAATGCGGTAATGGAGCAGTCTGTATCTCCATGTTAGCTAAGCACTTAAGACTAACCACGCAAACGGCGCTTGCACTGCAAACTGTGGCTGGAATAACCCATACTCTGCACAAAGGGAGAAACCAAGTCCAAGTAGATATGGGAAAGCCAGCTACAGAGGCTGAGCTAGTCCCATTTAACAAGGAAAAAGGGCGCGCTGTCTCCACTGGCACCTTTGTCCTTCAGGGAGATGGAATACTCCATGAGGTTAGACCAATTTCTATGGGGAATCCTCACGGCGTCATCTTCGTGCAGGATCTCGAATCACCTAACATAGAAAGTGTGGGGAAACAATTAAGCTCACATCCCTTTTTCCCCAATGGTGCTAACATAGGATTTTGCAAGATAGTAAACGAAAATTTGATTGAACTAAGGGTATATGAGCGAGGGGTTGGAGAGACTTTGGCATGTGGTACGGGCGCCTGCGCCGCTGTTGTAGCAGGACAATCGGAAGAGATGCTTGAAAAATCAGTAAGAGTGGAACTCCCAGGGGGCATGTTACAAGTAAGCAGGCTAAATAAAAACTCAACTGTAGAACTTGTAGGGGAAGCTAATCTAATTTTTGAGGGACTAATAGATTAGTTAATAATGATATGGCAGATCTTGATAACCAATCACTGAAACTGGAGGCTGAAGACATACTTAATTTCCTTCGCGTGAATCCGGATTTCTTTCAACACCACCAAAATATACTATCGGAATTAGACCTTCCTCATGAATCGGGGACGGCAGTCTCTTTAATAGAACGTCAAATAAGCATTTTGAGAAATCGAAACTTAGAAATGCGGAAACATGTGAATAGGCTCATTAACGCCGCTAAGGTGAACGAAGCTCTTTTTGATAAAACTAGAACTCTAATCCTAGTACTCCTCCAAGCAGAAGGATGGCAAGACTTAAATGAAATACTTGCAACCTACGTTCTCGCTGATTTTCAAGCAGATTTCGTCTGTCTACATATAGAAAATGACACTATTCAGTTTGAACATGTAATAGGGCACCAGGGAAAACTTCCTAAATTATTCAGTAGTTTCGGATCCAATCCCTTAATCCAAACCTTCCGTGGTGAAGAGCTCTCAGAACTATTTCCTCCCACTAAACACACCGAATCAGGTAGCGCGGTCATAGCACCAATTAAACTAAACTCAGATGTAGCTTTTCTTAGCATTGGCAGCAAAGATCCCCAATATTTTTCCAATAATATGGATACCTTATTCATCGGGTACATAGCTGATATCTTCTCCGGTATTGCAGGCCAAATCGTAAAATGAAGGCTCCTAAAGATAAAAATCATGTCACGCAATTTCTCAATTACTTAAAATACGAAAAGCAATATTCAAGAAATACCTTAGTAGCCTACGAAAGAGATCTGAACAAATTCAGTCAGTATTTAAAATCGCCACTAATAGCAGCAACTACAGCGAATATCACAGCCTACGTCGGCAAACTCCATAGCTCAGGCCAATCAGCACGCAGCATAAACCGTGTTCTATCTACACTCCGATCACTCTTTAACTTTTTAAACAAGCAAGGGGTGGTTGCTACGAATCCAGCCGGTCTTGTAAAAGCACCTAAAAATAAACAGAAACTGCCTCATATTCTGGATGCCGATCAAGCAGCAAAACTTTTTGCTTTTCATCCCAAGAGTGAACTGGAGGTCCGAGACAAAGCCATTATGGAGCTTTTTTATGGAAGCGGTATTAGACTATCTGAATTAATTCAAATCGATCTGAAAGATTTAGACATAGCTGCTGGATATGTAATAGTTAAAGGCAAAGGTCGTAAAACTAGACAGGTACCACTTGGCTCCTTTTGTATTAAAGCGATTGAAGACTGGTTAAGTTATTCAAATAATAGGTCAAAAGACCGACCTCTCTTCACTGCAAGGGGTTCAGATAGGCGCATAAGCCACCGAAACGTGCAGCTAAGGCTAAAACGGATAGCGAAAATCCAACTGGGAGATAATCATTTGCATCCCCATATGTTACGGCACAGTTTTGCTAGCCATATTCTCGAGTCTTCCTCTGACCTAAGAGCCGTCCAAGAATTATTGGGCCATGCAGATATCACGACAACCCAAATATACACGCACCTAGACTTTCAACATTTGGCGAAAGTTTATGACTCTGCTCATCCAAGAGCAAAGCGATCTGAAAAAGACAGTGTCTGAGATAACGCTAATCAGTTTTGATCTTGATAATACCCTGTGGGACGTTTCTCCAGTGATTAGCTCAGCAGAATTTAAAATGCGTCAGTGGTTAAATAAAAACATTCAGCAATTCGACCAGTTATATAATAGGAATGAAGACCAGCAGCTAAAAGAAGAGCTAATTCGAAGGAAACCTCACCTAAAGCATAACCTTTCTAGCCTCCGACGAGAATTTCTACAAGAGGCCATCAGCACGTGTGGCTACAAACAAGAACAGGCTTCAGAACTAGCTGAAACAGCCTTCAACATATTCTACGAAGAAAGACATAATGTAACCTTCTTTGACGGAGCCCTCGAGGTTCTCAAACAATTATCTGGCCAATTTACTTTAGCGATACTGACAAATGGAAATGCTGATTATAATAAGCTAGGCCTAGGGAACTATTTTTCATTTAGTTTATCCGCAGCAGACTTAAATGCCTCCAAGCCGGATCCGGCTATGTTCAATGCAGTATTAGACCGAGCGGGAAGATCTCCAAATCAAGCCATACACGTCGGCGATAGCCTTGTAGATGACATTGCTGGAGCTTCCCAAGTTGGCATGAGAACGATTTGGGTTAACCTAGAAGGATTGTCTCCGGACGACACCTTGGCTATTCCTGATGCTGCTGTTGAAAGCCTGCGGGAAATACCAGACGCCATCAAGGAGATCTGCGTTTGAGAGGTCCAAAATCAGGCTCGACAGTTGTCTACAATATACTTCGCAATTAAGTCTTGATCAGCGTTAACCGTAATAGAGCGAGATTCCAACCCCTTCAACTTGTTTAATCTTTCATGGCTGACCAAATTTTCCCCCAATACGCTATCCACTGTTTCTGGAAACTTCGCGGGATGTGCCGTTGACAAACAAATCTTTTGTCCGATAACACTAAAACGGCCGGCCGCACTAAGTCCAACCGCCGTATGTGGGTCAGCGACATACCCATTGTTTTTATAAACAGCACGCATAGCGGTTCTTGTCTCATTATTCGTTATCGAAGTTGCCAGAATGGTGCCCGTCTCATAACTGTCCATGGTCGCTGTACCTTCCTTTGCAAAATTCTCCATAAAACGACACAAACGCTCACTGTCACTTCCCATCGCATAATATAAAAAGCGCTCAAAATTGCTAGCTACCTGAATATCCATAGCTGGGCTCAAAGTATAGTGAACTTGCCCACGACTATATCTCCCGGAATTGAAAAAACGCGCCAAAATATCATTCTCATTTGTAGCAAGAATTAATTTATCGATAGGAAATCCCATCTTTTTAGCTATGATACCTGCAAAAATATTACCAAAGTTTCCAGTAGGTATGACAAAGCTCGGAGGGTTGCTTCCGTTAAATTTCAAGCTAGCAAAAGCATAATAAACAATCTGCGCCAGGATCCTCGCCCAATTAACGGAGTTAACCGCACCCAGATGATAACGTTCTTTAAACCCAATATCTCCGAACAGGCTCTTCATTATATTCTGACAATCATCGAAGCTGCCCTGAACAGCTAAGCAATGAACGTTCTCAGCTGGAGCTGCGGTCATTTGCAACTCTTGGAGGTTGCTAATCTTACCTTTAGGGTACATGACAAAAATATCTATATTTGAAAGACCACTAACTCCCGCAATCGCAGCACTCCCGGTATCTCCGCTAGTCGCTGCTAATATATTCAGGTGGCCTTTCTCAACCTCTAGAATATGTTGGAACAACCTACCTAAAAACTGTAACGCAATATCCTTAAAGGCCAAGGTTGGGCCATGAAATAACTCCAACACCTGGAGTTCTTCCACTGAAGTCATCGCTATAACCTCAGGAATATCAAAAGCAGCGTAAGCTTCATCAACTAACTGCTTCAGCTGAACTGGTGGGATATCGTCTATATATAGGGATAAAATCTCTTTAGCGAGCTCTATGAAAGATTTACTCTCCCAAGCTTTTAGTTTTTGGGTACTTACTGAAGGTATGGTCTCAGGAATCAACAAGCCTCCATCGGGTGCCAACCCTGTCATGACGGCCTGTTTAAATCCCATTGCCTCAGTCTGGCCTCGGGTACTTATATAGTGCATCGAAGAGATACCAACCAAAAATAACTAAGATATTGTAGAGTTTATCAATAATTTAGCCAGCCCAACGCTAGCACTAAAGTGGTTCATTAATGGAGTCAAAAGAAATAGCGCCGGCCTCGGAGGGGAAATCGAGTTAGACCGGCGCTACCCAGGAAAACCTTATTGTTTGAGCTACGGTCTACCCCGCAGTTCTACCTCCACTAAATTCAGGATAGGCTTCCACTCCACACTCAATAATATCTACGCCAAGAATTTCCTCTTCTTCCGAAACTCTAAGGCCCATCGACACTTTGAGAATACTCCAGACAACCAGACTAGCTAAAAAGGTCCAACCAAAAATACCTATGATGCCTATAACCTGTCCGTAGATAGTCGCGTCAGGGTTGTTGAAAACAACAGCCAAAATACCCCAAATGCCTGCAATTCCATGAACCGAGATTGCTCCAACCGGGTCGTCAATCCCTAATCCATCCAGAGTAACTATAGAGAAAACGACAATTACCCCACCCACCGCACCAATAAATAAAGACCACTCGGCAGCCGGTGATAACGGATCCGCAGTAATTGAGACTAAACCTGCAAGTGCCCCATTGAGTGCCATAGTCAAATCAGCTTTACCAAAAAGTGCTTTAGCAGTTAGCAAAGCGGCAATGATTCCTCCGCAAGCTCCTAGATTTGTATTCACAAAAACTTGGGCAACAGCATTAGCTTCAGAGATATTGGAAACCATAAGTTCGGATCCGCCATTAAAACCAAACCAACCAAACCAGAGAATGAAAGTACCAAGTGTTGCCAGTGGCAAATTTGCTCCAGGAAGGGCATTAGGTGTTCCATCCTTATTGTACTTACCCGCTCGTGGCCCGAGCAACAATACTCCCGCTAACGCTGCCGAAGCACCGCACATGTGAACGATGCCTGACCCAGCAAAGTCGAAATAACCGGCAGCAGAGATCCATCCACCCCCCCAAGTCCACATCCCTTGCAAAGGATAAATTAACCCTGTCATTACCACTGCAAAGGCAAGAAACGTCCATAACTTCATTCTTTCAGCTACAGCACCGGAAACTATAGACATTGCCGTAGCAACAAACACGACTTGGAAAAAATAGTCTGATCTCGCTGAATAGTAGATTTCTCCATTAGAAGAGAGTGTAGCGTCAACGCTATTTTCTCCCCCAATTAGCCAACCAAAATCTGGAAGTACTCCGCCCTCGACAGCACCCAAATACATGATGTAATAACCACATATTAGGTACATGACACAAGCGATAGCAAACAACGCCACATTCTTCAGCAGAATCTCGGCCGTATTTTTGGATCTAACCAAGCCAGCCTCGAGCATGGCAAAACCAGGGGCCATGAACATCACCAAAGCGCCCATCACCAAGAAATAAAAAGTATCCAACGCATAGTTGGTTTGAATCAGCAGATCTTCCACAATCTTCTCCTAATTTTTAAATACAAACCCCGAAACGGGCACTCCCAGAATTACAAAAACTAGACGGCCTCGGCTCCAGTTTCCCCTGTACGAATACGGACCACTTCCTCTAAAGAAGTTACGAATATTTTGCCATCGCCTACTTTATCGGTATTAGCGGACTTGACGATTGTCTCCAACGCTTGTTCTAAGAGACCATCATCCACAGCGACCTCTACTTTTACTTTGGGCAGAAAATCAACAACATACTCAGCTCCGCGATAGAGCTCTGTATGTCCTTTCTGCCGGCCAAAACCCTTAACCTCTGTAACTGTCATGCCTTGTACTCCTACTTCGGACAATGCATCTCGAACGTCATCAAGCTTGAAAGGCTTAATAATTGCCGTGATTAATTTCATGTCTTTTCTCCTGTTTAGCCTTTTCAGGCTGCTTCACTTTTTATGTTTAATCGCAAAAAAATTGCGTTTTCATTACTCCGGATAACTCGAACCAGATCCTAATTCAGTGTCTAACCAAACAAGATCAGAAGGTGCACACTTCCTCAAAAAAGGAAGATCCGTGGAAGATCCGTGCACCTCCATTCTCCACTAATTAAAGACTTTTAGATACCGATAGGACGAGCGTCTCATCACAAAGCTTGGTTCCATCAAAGCATTCAGCTTTGCTTAGATTCGTCCCAACTAGTGATAAGCCCCAATCTAGGCCAGCAGCATTTGTGGAAAAGCCTACGCTATAGTCAATATAGTTCTTACCAGCATCTGTGCCAGCCTCTGGCCCTATGAATGCAGCAAACTCTTCATCAGAATTGAATAGGTTCCAGCCGAAATGAAGGTCAAGACTAAGATTCTCTGCTAGCGCAAAACCATAGTCGCCATACACGTAGATAAAATCACCTGTTTCCGCAAAATAATCTGGAGAGTAAGCCAAACCTAAGGTAACTCCCTTAATAGACAAGCTACCGTATAATTCAAAGTAGTCCAGGTCTGGCTCTGCATCATCTTCAGGGTAGTTATACCAAATGGCCCCTATATCGTAGCTAACATCATTAATAGATCCCCCAAAACCGGCATAATAGTCCATCTCTATGGCGGCCCCAGAGAACGTTACATTCGACGCCCATGCCCCGATATATAGCCCACTCTCATGTGCTACATCAAAGCCACCTTGGATTGCTGGTGACCGATCCCCCTGGGAAATACCACGAAAACGATAATCTGTTGTTAACGACACATTTCCCGAAAATTCTGCATGAGCAGCAAATGCTGTACTCAAAACTGTTATAAAAGCTGTAATCAATGTAATTTTCTTCATAATTTCTCTCTCTTTCCTCCTGGTTTAAACTCTTAAGCAATCTCAGTAACACTATTTACGTATTATCGAAACTACTATCTAATAAAATGCAAATACCATGCCAACATATAGAAATAGTATATGAAACAGATATTTATATACTTCTTTCAGTATAAATGATGTTGGATAGTCGACCCTTATCCCTGAGAATGGGCCTTAATGGTGCAACAAATGCACTGTTTTGGAATCAACCTATTGAGAGCTAAGTTATTGAATCAAATCTGTACTAACGCCAGCGGCATCAATCATATAGTTGACCGAAGCTTCCAACTCTTCATCAGTACAAGAGATGCAAAGACCTCTCGGAGGCATCGCATTAATACCGTTACGAGTATTACTATGAAGAACCGATTCACCTTTTGCCAATCGACTTTCCCAAGCAGCGGAATCTCCAAATCTTGGAGCTCCTGCTATACCTGCTGCGTGACAAGAAAAACAATACCGGTTATAGATAGCCTCACCAGTAAGATTATTATCGCTCGCGCTAGAACTAACCTCCTGGCTTACCGGCTCCACTTCATAAAACACTTTATCAGTCATCTCATGACAAGGCAGATTAACCCTACATACAATACCGACGGGCTTAGTAAATTGCCGCAATTCCTCTATATCCTGCTCACTGAAAACAGGCCCAGAGCTTAATACCGATTGCGAAAACAATATCAACACACCACAAAAATAAAGTAGAAGGCTATACGGACGGCGCGAAAAGCTTTGCATGCTTGACTCCGAAAATTGAAAATACTGAGCATTCCAATTATAACTTCTCCATGCCAAACATCGAATGCTTTCCCGCTAAGGAATCGACGCTAGTAACTCTGTCATGAAAAGCTAAAGGTACACCCGCTCTATCCTCTGCCCTACGCCTGTAAGTATTTCATACGAGATCATATTGGCTTGTTTCGCAACCTCCACCAAATGAATGCTTTTCCCAAATAATTCTGCCCAATCTCCTGGGCTAACCTCTACTCCGGTCACGTCAATTAGAGTCAAATCCATCGAAACTGACCCAACAATGGGGCATCGAATTCCATCAACTTTCATCACACCCTTATTGGATAAAGACCTGGGAACCCCATCTGCGTAACCAATGCCCACGGTAGCTACTTTCATTGGTTTATCAGTAGTATAACTAGACCCATAGCCCAAGCTAACTCCTGAACCGTAATCTCGTACTTGCAAGATAATCCCCTGAAGCGTTGCTACCTCATGTAATACAATATCGGAGTCAGTTAGATGAACATTCCCATATAAACCAATCCCTGGTCGACCAAGATCTCCTACATAATGTTCTCCGAGCAAGATTCCAGCAGAATTACCGATGCTAGTAGCAATCCCTGGAAAGCCATCAGATACCGCAGTAAATTCATCTAGCTGCAATCTATTCATAGGGTGATCTGGCTCATCTGCGCATGCAAGATGGGTCATGAGAAGTTTAATATCAATGCCGTCGAAGTCACGTCTAACGATATCCGTCCCAAACCCTAGACGTCCTATGCCCGTGTCCACATGCAAAGCAACAGGACGAGACGAAACCTCTTTCCATCTTTTGAACTGAGCATAACTGTTTATAACTGGAATTAAATTAGCCTCCAACAGCATTTCCATCGAACCAGGAACTGCCCCTTCAAAAACAAGGATCTGTGCATCAGGGAACAACCTGCGCAAAACCTCACCCTCTTCAGCTATAGCCACAAAAAATACTCCGCAGCCTTCTCCTTGAAGAACTTCGCATACCCTCTCCGCTCCGAGCCCATAAGCGTCAGCCTTAACCACCGCGCCTATGCTTCTTCCACAGCTTAACTTCTCGTATGCACGATAATTGCTAGCAAGCGCGTTCAAATCGATTTGCAAACGACCCCTCATAAGCTGATTACTCTGCAATCCGCAACAAGGTTTAAACCACCAATAGTGCTAAAAAGCCGTCCGAGCGAACGGGCATACCAAAAATATAACTCCATAAATCTCGCCGTGGTCCTCTCATGAACTATTAAAGAAGCCAGTTTGGAATCTCAGAATAAACCAAAAGTCCAATTGGCACTTTACCGATACCCCTTGGTTTCGGTTACCATTAGGGCATTATTCTCTAGCATAGACCTATAAAACAAGCTCGAATATTTCTGAAATCGAAGGCTAGTAGGATCAAATCGGGCCACTTACTAAAATCGAATGATTGTGATGGATAAACCTATAAACTGGGCTAACGTTTTAACAATATCCCGTATTTTCGGAGCAATAATCTGCGTTCAGACAGTATCTAGTGGCTACTGGGCTCTATCTGCATTCGTGTTTTCAGCCGCTGCAATAAGCGATATTTTGGACGGCTATTTAGCAAGACGATCACAGCGATCAAGCCCGTCTGGAATGCTTCTAGACCATTCAGCCGATGCCATATTTGTCACCGCTGTGCTATCGGCACTCTGTTTTAAGGGGTATTTCCCATGGATTCTTCCTATCTTAATTAGCTTTGCATTCCTTCAATACATCGTCGATTCTAAGGCATTGGTTGGTAGGGCGCTGCGCCCTCATCTGCTAGGCAAGCTTAACGGTATTGGATATTTTTCAGTAATTGGAATAGCAATTGTTGGGATCCTTTTGTTTGGGCCGAATGAACTCCTTGTCTCATGCCTAAATGTACTTGGATACTTGCTATGCGGAAGTACTATCATATCGATAATATTTAGGTTGTTACGCTATGATAAGAACCCAAGCATGGAATAGAAAAGAAGCTAATCTAATAATGAATCAAAGAGGTATCCTTTTGCATCAATTGCGCCCTAGAATTGCCACAAATTTACTTACAAGCATGTTCCAAAAAAATGATCAATCATAAAGCTCTCGTAAGTCTATTTTTAATTCTTATAGCTGGATGTGACGAACCATTCACAGTCCTTGCTGGGGCAGAATTATCGGGAACAGAAGCGCCGGCTCCACAGGACTGGTCGGAAACCGATAAGTTCGAAACCATGCAGTTAGAAACACGCCCAACACAGCCCTACTCTATAAACTTGTGGGCAGCGAGCTCGGGTGAAAATATTTATATCGCTACCGGAGAAAGGGGAACTAATTGGACAGACTACATTCAGGAAAATTCTCAGGTCCGGCTAAGGGCTAACCAAACAATTTATAGATTACATGCTTCACCGGTCATTGATCCTGTGGAGAGAAATAAGGTTTCTTTAGCTTTCGCAAAAAAATACGACTTAGATATGGAAGATCATTGGGTGATGGAAGCAAAAATATACCGATTGAATCGGAAGCCCGAAGACACAGGAAGTAAGATTGCCAAATAATTTACTTAAAACCGCTCCCTTATCCCAACTTAGCCCACTAGAACAAAAGGCGTGTAAGCTTTTATTGCGGTCACCAAGATTAACTATCTCGCAAATCATGAGCCTAATGGATATTGGAGATCGCCAGTTTCGGGAGCTAATAAAAACAGATAAGGAAATCCGCAGACTGATAAAACAGAGAAAAGACGGGAAACTCAAACCGTATCAAGTTGAAACATCCCAATGCTTGATCTGCGAAGATCTATTTAGGCCTTATGGATCTACCGATTTTTGTTCAGATGAGTGCGCCAAAACCGCGTCCATTGATCGTCGCAAATCAAGAGTCGAACAACTTCGGGCGAAGCATTTAACGTCTCTTTCAATAGACGTCCCTAGTAGAAAGAAGCGAAGATGATTCATACCTTTTCAGCTAATCCGATCGATAGAGTTGAAGCTATTCGAAAGGACGACAAGCACCTCAGGAATTTAAAACAAACTACACCTTCATTATTTCTTCTATTTAAAGACTTCAAGGTGTTAACAACAACCCAAGAAAAACTGGCAACTATTCAATGGCTTTCTTCCGAAGAATTAGCTGACCTCGGGCCGGCCTACCAAGACATATTTCTTGGGCTATTTAACGGGATCGCTAGATTCGCTGTAGACGTCTCTAATGTTCCTAGCCTAATAGAAAAAACAGATGAACTGGGGTATTGCTTCCAGGATTGCCGAAAAGTAGCTTCATTATTGCCACACGAACAGACCGGAATATTGGCACAAGCAAGATCGCAATTGGAGTGGCATAAAAGAAATAAGTACTGTGGAAATTGCGGAAATAAAACGCTCAATGCACGTGGCGGACACATGCGAAGGTGTCCACAATGTGAGCAAACATCTTTTCCTCGAACTGACCCCGTAGTAATAATGTTGGTAACTAGAGACGACCATTGCTTGCTCGGAAAACCAGCCGGGCGAATAGCAAACACAAATCTTTATACCGCCTTAGCCGGGTTTATCGACCAGGGCGAGTCAATCGAGGAGGCAGTAAGAAGAGAAGTAATGGAGGAAGCTGGGATCTCTGTAGGAAACGTAAAATACCATTCATCACAACCATGGCCCTTCCCTTATTCACTTATGATAGGCTGTAACGCACATGCCACAAGCACAGAAATAAAAATCGATAATAATGAGCTGGCAGATGCTGCTTGGTTTAGCAGAAAACAAATTTTTCGGGCCTTGCAAGATAATAACTCTATATTGGAAATACCGAGACCAATCGCAATCGCTCACCATCTAATTAAGGACTGGGCCTTTGGGAAAATATCAACAAATAACGATTAATTCTAAAAACGGGGTAACGCCCAACCAGGTTTTGTCCTAAAAAGTATCGGGGGGAAAATGCAAGACGTCAATGGCGCTACTCTTCTAGCGCAAAATCTGAAGAGCCAAGGTGTAGATTTTATGTTTGGGATCGTAGGCTTTCCTGTGTTTGGCGTAGCCGCTGCTGCCCAAAAAGCCGGAATCAAATTCATAGGCATGCGCAATGAACAATCCGCCAGTTACGCGGCGCAAGCGGCAAGCTATTTAGTCGGACGCCCACAAGCCTGCCTGGTTGTCTCCGGCCCGGGGGTAATTCATGCGCTAGCAGGACTAGCGAATGCAGAAAAGAATTGCTGGCCAATGATCCTAATTGGTGGAGCATCTCCGACATATCAGAGTGGTATGGGTGCGTTTCAAGAGGAGAATCAAGTTGAACTTACCAAGCCTTACTGCAAATACTCAGCATCAGTGGACGATGCCTCGCGTATTCCATTCTATGTAGAAAAAGCAATAAGAACTTCTATTTACGGAAGGCCAGGACCGGTTTATTTAGACATGCCGGACAACATTATTAACCAACAGGTCGGCGATGCGTCGCCTGATTCAGGACTTTACGTTGGTTCCCCGCCAGCAACCCTCACAGAGGAAAAAAACATAGAGGCAGCTCTGAATGCTCTCGAATCAGCTGAACGGCCGCTTGTAATAGTTGGCAAGGGGATGGCATGGGCACGCGCGGAAAGGGAGGTTAGAACATTTATTGAGCGCACCCAATTACCGTTCTTAGCCTCTCCGATGGGTAAGGGCGTGTTGAACGACGACAGCCCCCTATCAGTCGGAGCTGCCCGAAGCACAGCACTTAGAGATGCAGATGTCATCTTCCTAATGGGAGCTAGACTAAACTGGATCATGCATTTTGGTCTCCCTCCTCGGTTTAACAAGGACGTTAAGGTTATTCAACTTGATATCGCGGCCGAAGAAATAGGCTCTAATGTAAAAGCTGAGGTGGGCCTAGTCGGCGATGGAAAATCCATCGTCGGACAATTAAATAAAGCGTTACTGGATCGGCAATGGTTTTATCCAAAGGAGACAAGTTGGAGAACACAGCTAGCAGAAAAGGCAATAGAAAACGGGGAAGCCATAAAACCCATGAGCGAGGATAATTCTATACCCATGAACTACTATAGAGCTTACCGAGACATCCAAGAGTGGATTCCAAAAGATGCCCTCATTATTGGAGAAGGAGCGAATACCATGGATATCGGAAGAACACAGATATCAAATCACCTAGCAAGACACCGTCTAGATGCCGGAACATATGGCACCATGGGTGTTGGTCTAGGATTTGCTATTGGAGCCACAGCGGTTTATCCAGATAAGCCGGTGGTAGCCATACAAGGAGATAGCGCATTTGGTTTTTCTGGAATGGAAATTGAAACAGCATGCCGACATAATCTCCCAATAAAAATAGTAGTTCTGAATAATGGCGGAATCGGGATGGGATTGGAGCAATTGCCAACTGAAGAGGAAATCCCCGCTTTTGCGCTCATGCCAGGCGCCCCATACGAGAAGATTATGGAGGCTTTCGGAGGTAAAGGAATATACGTTGAGGATCCAGCGGAGTTACGCAAAGCACTAGACGAAGCTTTGGCCTTTGATGGCCCTGCTTTAGTCAACGTAAAAATAAGCCCAACGGCTGGACGAAAAAGCCAACAATTTAATTGGCTTACAACCTAATGAAGTAAACCTAGTCGCTTTTTCCGAATTAGCCACACGGAAAATGGGCCGCAATTACCCATGGGCTATGAACCGAATCTATAACGTACCTTAATGATAAAACTGCTTACCATAGGCTCCTTTAAAGCACGCTCAAACAGCCCTGAAAAATCCTCCTCTAAACTCTCACTTAGATTGCTCCCTCGCGTATAGACCACAAACAGATCCGATAAAGGACCGATCTCCCATCTGTAGCGGAGCTGCGCGGTCATGCGAGAAATAGTAAAACTATCCGATTTATCAGCGGGGCTTTTAGTACGTTTAAGAAGCTTTCCGGGCTCCTCTGGAACTTGCCAAAATGCCTTTTCATCACCTCTAATAGCTGCCCATTGAAGAGTAAAGCGCAACTGATGTCTTGAATTTATAAAGTAATCCATCTCTATGCGCGGTTGCCATTCGGTCGCTTCAAAAGTAGTAAAATCTCTATCGCCTTGATGCAACAACCAGCCATGTCTACGCCGATATAAAACATCGGCATCAATTGAAAAATTTGATGTGGGCTTATATGTCACGCCCAAAGATAAACGCTTACTAAACTTTCCAAGCTCCTCCCTGCCTCCTCCGAGCAGAATACTGTAACTAATCGGCAAACTTGTATCCGAACCATAACTCAGAGAAAACCCGCCGCGAGTTTTTATTTTATAGCTACCATTACCTAAACTATTTTGATCATCATAACGAGGGGGGAAATAGCGCAACCGGGCTGAAATTTGAGACCGATTATTGAAGGTCCACGAACGATGTCCGAAAATACCGCCTTGAACCATCTCTCCCGCAGCATTTTCAACGTAGTTTGCCTGCAAACTCCAACTCTTTCTACGCAGATTCTTAAGATTCCTAGACGTCGTGTAATCAATCTTATATTCAAATGCCTTATTATCCTTTCTCCGTAAAAACCCAAAATCATTGATATCAAGGGTCTTATCGACGTAATCCACTTGGACGCTATGTTTCCATTCGTTGTTTGGCGAATATGAAAAATCGGTCAACACCCCAAAACCTGTGCCCCCTTCTGTGTCACTTAACATCCACTGGGTATCCAAACTGATTTTCCCATTGGCACTCAAATAATGGGTATCAATACCGTGCACAAAGGCATCTGAGAGCGGATTACTAACCACAGTTCCTATATAACCGATAGACCAACGCCCATTTTCAGTACGCTCATAAAGCAGTCGGGCAACACCAAAGTCTCGGCCATCCTGTTTAATAATGCCCTTAACCCCATTCTTCATCCCCAAGCGTGCGACGCTATCCTCAATCGCTCCCAAGACGCCATAACGCCAATTACCAAATTGGCCTGTAAACTTCGCTGCTCCTAAGAGGGCTGTGGGGCGTCCTCGTTCTAAAGAGTCAAACTCGACGTCAGGGTAATTCGAAAGATCTGGAGCTGCTCCTATTCTTCGTGTATTAACCAGCGTTGTTGAAGAAGGCGCATACATAGATGGGGTCTGTCTAGACCCACCATAGCCGCGAAATACGCTCTGCTGAAAACGAGGAGTCGTGACGAAAACCTCGTTGCCCTCAACGAAGAACCGGCGCTTTTCCGCGAAAAACGTCTCAAAAGCGCTAAGATTAACAATAACATCGTCGGATTCCACGGCCCCAAAATCAGGCTTGATCGTTACAGTAGCCTGAAAATTCGTGGAAGGCCTCCAGAAGATATCCATCCCAGCCCTATAATCACTATCATTAGCTCTATCGTCAAAAGTGTAGCTGGCAAATGGAAAAACTGATAACTGAGGACTCGGTTCAAGCTCTTGAAGCCGCATTTTACCCATAACAGATAAGAACCTTGGGCTCGTAAAAGGCCGAGGAGGGGAAGACCAACGCTCATCTCTATGCGCCACTTGGCGGTTAGCCCAAAACCCAATCTCTCTAGGGCCATTAATTTTTGGCATTGCCATCATGGACCAGGGCAGGAACATCTCCGCACTCCAGCCCCCCTCAATAATTGCCGTACCTCTCTCCCATGGTCCATCCCATTGGTTGGTGAAATTTCGTTCAGGGGCTATTTTGCCGTCCTTAACGGATCCTCCAAGTGCCGCCGTAAACCAATAGCCGTATAAACCCTGACCGGACGTATCCAGGCTAAGTCCAAATTCATCGCGATTAATAAAAAAATCTCGGCCGGATAACCTCGAAATAAGGGTTTCTGGCGGCTGCTCAAATACTCCTCCTACATACAGCCCTTTATTCGTATAAAGGTAGCGCACTTTACTTGTATAAGGAGGAATCCCCATGACATCAGGATCAGTGATCAACATTCCGTCATGCACAGGAACTGATTTCCAAATCAATTCGTCTAAAATACCATCAATTTTAATATCAATATGATGCTCATCAAAATGGGGTACATCTATAACCGGCTCATTTTCAACTAAATCGCCGGAAACAGCGTAAGCCGGTGCTACCAATAATAATAAGGCGGATAACACCGCAAACAAACAAGCGATCTTCATAGAATCTGATTAGTCCGAAAGGTCAAGTATACATCACGAAACATGTGACTGAAAAATATTGATCAGGAACTACATGAAAGCATAGAACAACCAGCTTTATCCCTTGCCCATTCAGGGCGTTTCTCCGCAAAGCGGTCTCTGCCGGCTTGATACTCGTAAGGTTTGCGTATTAGATCAAGCAAATCATGGATGCCTGAAAAGTCACCAAGCTCTCCCTGCTCAATCGCGCGCTGCACCAAGTAGTTCCTCAAGATGTAGAGCGGATTCATAGCATTCATGCGGTCAATTCTCTCATCCTTATTAACATTCTCATATCGCACTCGCTCCAAATAGACAAACAACCAGCGCTCCATTGCCCCCCTATCCTCTGCACTAAGGCCATCCAGGTCATAATAGCTGTCTGAGATAATACTAAAGCATTTTTCGGTTGAATCTCCTGGCGATAATTTGGAAAGCAATCGGAAAAAAATAGTCATATCGATATCCGAGCGCTTAAGCACTTCTAACAATTCCTTAAACAGTGTTTCATTTTGATCTTTGGTCCCTTCCTTTCCTAACCCAAGCTTGTTCCCCATCATTATTAACCATTGTTGTTTATACTCCGTGGTATATTCCGCCAAAATAGCCTCAAATGGAGCTGGGTCGTGGGTCAAAGTGACCAAAGCCTGTGCAAGCTGTAACAAGTTCCACTGCCCTATGCCAGCCTGATTCCCAAAGCAGTACCTTCTGCCCTCGGCGTCTGTTGTATTTGGGGTCCAGTCAAAATCAAAATCTTCCATCCAGCCGTAGGGTCCATAGTCGATAGTTAAGCCAGCCACCGACATATTGTCGGTGTTCATCACTCCATGGACAAACCCTACTCGGGACCATTCAATAATCATTTTCAAAGTCGCAGAGCTAATCGCCTTGAATAAGGCAGCATAATGCTCTTTAGAAATTTTTTTATGGCCCTCAATCAAGTCTGGGAATTCTGTTTTAAGAGCGTAGTCGGCCAACTTCCTCAAATTCTCTAATTCACCTCTGGCCGCAAGAATCTCAAAATGACCAAAACGTAGGAAGGATGATGATACTCTGCAGACAACTGCACCCGGCTCTAAGGCTGGGTTTCCATCATAAAAAATGTCTCTCATCACTTGTTCCCCAGTTAATGCAAGCGAAAGAGCTCTAGTAGTAGGCACACCTAGATGATACATAGCTTCACTACAAAGAAACTCTCGAACCGATGATCGAAAAACAGCAAGACCGTCAGCCATTCGGGAATAGGGGGTAGGACCAGCTCCCTTAAGCTGCATATTCCAATGCTCATTTCGAGCATTTACAACCTCTCCAAGATTAATCGCTCGGCCATCCCCGAGTTGTCCTGCCCAGTTGCCAAACTGGTGGCCTCCGTAGCAAGTCGCAAAGGGGTCCATACCTTCTAAAAGCTTGTTACCCACGACCATCTGGAGAAATTCTTCAGATTGGCAATCTATTTGGTTCAGGTCCAAAAGCTCAGCCACTTCTTGCGCATAGGCAATCAGTACCGGTTCATGGGCCATCTTTGGTTTAACCCTCGTATAACATGCACCATTGACCTGTCGAGGATAATTAGCACTATTATCATCGGCAGGCAGGCTTCTCAAAAATCTATTGTCAAATTTAAAATCAGCTAACATCTTAGAATCATGGTTTGGTCCTGGCGCAATTGCGCAATTAAATAAGCTCTGTATCCTTAAAAGAACCCAATAATAGACGAAACTTTTGGGAGGAGGAATTATATGTATCAGTGGAAATGGCTTCAGAAACTTACTTTCTTACTCATAATTACAGGATGCCATAGTGATACTTCGGAGTTAACTGGTCCCAAGCATTTTGCTAACGATACAATTCGAATCGCTGAGGCCGACCCTCAATTCTGGCTAACCCATGGGGGCAATTATGAAGAACAGCGCTTCTCAGCTTTAAACAAAATAAACAAAGAAAATATCACAGAGTTGAGCCTCGCTTGGTACTTCGATTTCGATACGCATCGGGGGCAAGAATCTACTCCCCTTATGGTAGATGGAATAATCTATGTAACCTCGGCATGGAGTAAAGTATTTGCTTTATCTGCCGAAACAGGCGAAGAAATTTGGAAATTCGATCCTCAGGTTCCAGGCAAGGCTGCTGCCAATGCATGCTGTGATGCGGTAAACCGTGGGGCCGCTTATTACGCTGGTAAGATTTTTATTGGGACTCTAGATGGGCGCCTAATAGCGCTAGATGCTCATTCGGGAAAAGTCGTTTGGTCAGTAATTACGGTCGACCAGAGCAAACCTTATACTATAACCGGAGCACCAAGAGCAGCTAAAGGAAAGGTTTTTATAGGTAATGGCGGAGCCGAATTTGGTGTTCGCGGTTACGTGAGCGCTTACGATACAGAATCCGGCAACTTGGCATGGCGGTTCTATACAGTTCCCGGTGATCCAAATAATGGACCGGATGGAGCAGCATCAGACGAAGTGCTTGAAGAAAAAGCTAGACCCACCTGGCATGGACGCGCATTCCTCGATTACGGAGGAGGCGGGGGCACAGTATGGGATACGATAGTTTATGACCCTGAGTTAGATCAACTTTATATAGGTACCGGAAATGGTTCACCCTGGAATCGCCAGTTTCGATCGGAAGATAAGGGGGATAACTTATTCCTGTCATCAATCGTGGCTTTAAATCCCGATAATGGCGCCTACCTCTGGCATTACCAAGAGACTCCTGGCGAGACCTGGGACTATACAGCAACCCAGCAAATTACTTTGGCTACAATAACAATCGATGGTCTGGTTAGAAAAACCCTAATTCATGCACCAAAAAATGGATTCTTCTATGTTATAGATCGACAATCAGGTGAGCTGATAAGCGCCGAGAAGTTCTTTCCTGCAAATTGGGCAAGCCATATAGATAAGGAAACCGGGAGACCAGTCGAAACAGAAGGTGCAAGGTTTAGAAAAGCGCCGTTTATATCAACTATCGGTGGCGGGGGTGCACATAGTTGGCAGCCTATGTCCTATAGCCCTATTACCGGTTTAGTTTATATTCCCACCCAACAACTACCGTTTGTCTACGAAAAGGATCGCAGATTCAAGTACCGCCCGGGTGAATGGAATACAGGGGTCAATCTTTTTGGCGGACTGCTACCTCAGGACCCTGCAGAGCGAGCTGCGATTGCTGAAGGAATGGGGGGCGATCTGTTGGCCTGGGATCCAATTAACCAAGAACCCAGATGGAGAGTCTCTCATGGCCAGCCCTGGAATGGCGGAACACTTGCAACAGCTGGGGGTTTGGTTTTTCAAGGTCTTGCGAACAGAACATTTCGTGCATATGACGCATACAATGGCGATCTTCTTTGGCAATACGCAACTCAGGACGCCATAATTACAGCACCGATCACATTTTCTCTCGATGAGGAACAATACATTGCCGTAACAGTAGGAAATGGCGGTGGTGTCCCTTTAACTCTTCCAACATTCAGCAATATACCTGCCACTCCTAACGGTCGTCTATTAGCCTTTAAACTCAATGGAACCGCCAGTCTTCCAAAAGTTACGGCACAAAAAAAGCCGCCCATCAGAATAGCGAATTTTCTTAATAACGAGCAAAGAGCGGAGGGATTCCGTCTCTACACCGAAAACTGCTCGCGATGTCATGCAGTCGAAATTCTGACCTCCGGAGTATTACCTGATCTTAGACGGTCGGATTTTTTGTCGGATCCGCAGCTATGGTACTCAGTAGTCTCTGAAGGTGCTCTTGAAGACAAAGGAATGATAGGGTTTAGGGATAAGCTGGCTGCAGAACAAGTCGAAATGATTAGGGGGTATGTCGTACATGAAGCTAATATTCTAGCTGAACAACGGTAAAGGCAATATGTTACCTGGAGAAAACGACACATGGTTTCTGCCGCTAGGTGGGACTGGGGAAATTGGCATGAATCTCAATCTATATGGGCATAACGGTCAATGGCTAATGATCGACTGCGGCATAACCTTTTCCCAAAGTTCTCGGTCATCACCGTATATTCAGATGGCCAACCCAAAGTTTATCGTTGAACATCGTGATAGCCTTATCAGCCTAATAATTACGCATGCCCATGAAGATCATATCGGTGCCGTTCCCTATCTATGGAAAAAGTTCAAGTGTCCCATTTACACCACTGCATTCACCGGAGAAATCCTTCGAAGAAAACTGGCTGAGGTAGGGCTGTTATCAGAAGTACCAATAAATATTGTAGAACCTCAAACCAAACTAAAAATTGGGGTATTTCAGGTGGAGTGGATAGGGCTAACACACTCGACGCCTGAGACCCAAGCCTTGCTCATCCAGACACCGAAAGCGAACATATTTCACACTGCGGATTGGAAACTCGACCCCAACCCAGTAGTCGGGCCTACTTATCCAAAAGAGCGTCTGAAAAATCTCTCCAATCAAAAAATCACGGCCATGGTGTGCGACTCCACTAACGCTATGGAAGAGGGGTCTTCAATTAGCGAAGGGGAGTTGGGTCTTGGCCTCCTCGAATTAGTTGAAAATGCACCAGGTAAAGTGGTGATTTCATGCTTCGGAAGCAATATAGCACGGCTTCATACAATTGCATCGGTGGCAAAAAAAGCGGGGCGTTATGCCTGTTTGCTTGGTCGGTCGTTAAAGAATTCTTATTCCGCAGCTAAAGCAGCTGGTATATGGAGCAACGAGCTTAACTTTGTCGATTCACGTGATATCGATTACATCTCGCCTAAAGAAATTTTAGCTGTAGCTACTGGAAGTCAAGGCGAGCCCAGAGCGGCATTAGATAGGCTTGCTCGTGGAGCACACCCAGACTTATCACTAACTGCTGGGGATACGGTTATTTTTAGTTCTAGAATCATCCCTGGGAACGAACAGTCGGTAGAAAACCTAACCCGTCGACTTCAGCGCACCGGAATCAAAATATTTGAGGACAATAACCTCAATAGCCCCATTCATGCTTCAGGTCATGCCCCAGCAAAAGAGCTAAAAACTTTATACCACTGGGTCCAACCAAAAGTTGCGATACCCGTTCATGGCGAACCTCAACATTTAAAGGCGAATGCTAGTTTGGCTAAAGAGGCTGGCGTGCCGCATCAACTGGTGGGTCTCAATGGTGATCTATATACGTTAACTCCTAACATCAGCGTGAAAAGGGGTGCGGTTTTAGCAGGCAGACTAGGCCTCGGGAAGAATTCGTTAGTTACAGTTAAGCAAGGGGCTGAAGTTTGAATACAGAAGTAGAAAAAAAAGGTAGATTAAAAAAGTCCACTTTATTTTATTTCGGTTTACCGGATTACGCCGTTTATCTAGCGGCTATTCCGGTCTCTCTCTACCTTCCATACGTCTACTCTACAAAGCTAGGATTGGATCTAACGGATATCGGGCTAATTCTTATGCTAGCCCGACTAAGCGATGTCATCACTGACCCACTGATTGGCTACCTAAGCGATCGAACCCAAACCCGCTTTGGTAAACGAAAACCATGGTTAGCTGGTGGAACCCTTATTATGATGTTTGCCGCTTGGCAGCTTTTTGCCCCGAGCGGAACCGTTGATAACTGGCACCTCTTAATTTGGTCAATGCTTCTATGGCTAGGTTGGACCATGATTAATATCCCTTATTTTGCCTGGGGAGCCGAACTTTCGGAGGATTACCACGAACGGACCCGAATCACGGCGTGGAGGCAGTTTTTTGGGTTCCTCGGTAACGTAAGTGTTTTAGGAATACCAACAATATCCGGAAAGCTATTCAACTATGGCTCAATACCTAGCGAGGGACTCACTATCGTCGGGTTTATGGCATTAGTGCTTTTACCAGTATTAATGATTCTCGCGTTATGGAAGGTTCCAGAAACTACTATACATAGGAGCACAGAGGCTAACTTACTAACCAGCAGCAAACAGATGTTCTCAAATGGCTCATTTATGTTGTTATTTACCGGGTTTTTAATGTTATCGATGGGAACAACTTGGGCAGGTTCAATGTTTATGTTGTTGGCCGATTTTGTCGTAAACGTCGAAGGAAATATTCAGGCTATTTTGCTTGGACATTATTTTGTTCAACTACTCACCCTACCGCTCTGGCTACAAATTTCCTATCGAATTGGTAAAAAACAAACCTGGATAATCGGTGCCATTATTTACTGCATTGCTAGCCCCGGATATATGATGCTTGGCTCAGGAGATGTTATCGGCCTAATAGTTGTATTAATGATGTATGGAGTAGCAGGTGGAAACTTTGGTGCAATTTCCTTAGCCATGAAGGCAGACGTAATAGATATAGCTACAATGCGCACAGGCAATCATGTGGCTGGCTCCTACATGGCAGTTTGGTCTCTTGGAACCAAGCTTTTTCAGGCTATCGCAATTGGAATGGCTTTGCCAACGCTTGCATTTCTCGGCTTCGACCCCCAAGGCAACAATGGCCCTGATGAATTGTTAGCCCTTAGATTAAATGTCACCGTGATTCCGGCTATTTTGTATGGATCAGCAGTGTTCGTAATTTGGCGTTACCCTCTATCGGCAGAACGGCTAGATCGATTGAGAGAAGCTTTCAAGCGTCGCTCTGCCCGCCAGGAAAGGCTTAGAAAAACCTAATTCGCCAATCCTTTTTCCAATAATCGCGGTAACTCTTCATCTGAAGCATCCATAATGGCGTCGACCCATTTGTGGAACAGTTGGCCGCCTGCCTCATTTCTCCCAAAATATGAAACTTCCTTCGCTCCTGTCGCCAACGCTCGTTGCACGTTAAAGCCAGTGAAATAATCTTCACCTCCAACTACCGTATTCATAAAACTCATATACTGATCAACTTCTTCTTGGTTCTTCTCCGCTGGATCGCCAAAATATAAAAAGTTTTGTGTAGTATGGGATTCACCGACCTTTTTTCCTGGATACATCTGCGAAACCATATAGCTACCACCGGCTGGACTACCTGCAATAGATATATTTGGGAAGATTGTCCAAACTCCACTAGCCATCTCATCGTTTGCCCATTCTTCTTCGGGCCTGTCCTTAAAAATCTCATGGCCCTTAGGCGAACTTACTTTTACATGCGGCCCCCAGGCATAATAATCTGGCTGATAATCACCATCTGGACCGAAAGTTTCTCGGTGCAAAATCGGTAGATGATAAAAATCTCTATAGCCATCATAAGCCACCTTCCAGTTAGGTCCGTCGAGCCCCTGCCTACCTGCAACATAGGTATCCTTAAACCTCAGGTGATCCAGCATTTCTCCATAACCACTAAGGAAGGCATCGATATCAACATTTGATTTAGGATTCAATGTCACCCAGATCAATCCCGATCTCTCTGCTACAGGCAGCGGAGTCAAACCATTACAGGCTTTATCTACTTTGCCAAAATTATCTTCATCAAAAACGCTTATCAAATCTCCCGATAAGCCATACGTCCATGCATGATAGCCACAACGAAAATTCTTCGCAGTACCCACACCATCTTGGACTACATAGTTTCCTCGGTGTGAACACATATTCACAAACGCCCGCATTTGACCATCATCGCCTCGCACCATAATCACTGGAACATCTGCTACTGTTAATGCTTGATAGCTCCCCGGTTCGCTAAGCTCGCTAGAAAAGCCTAACGCAAGGGGGACCCTTTTAAAGATTCGTTCAACCTCTAGGTTATATCTCTCAGAATCATGGTATACAGCAGTAGGGACCTCCAAAATCTCTGGGGCCAGATCTATTCGCTGGTTCTCTAGGTTATCAATTTCATGTCGGGCTATCTCTAACAAAGCCTCTCTAGTCATCTAGTTACTCCTAGTTATTAATGCTTATCATTTAATACGTCTTGTCTCCCTAAAATGAACAAAATCTGGCGGCCCTTTGCCTAAAACCTGTTCATAGACACCGTGGGAGAGAGCTAGTGAGGGGGATTATCAAATATAATCCCCTCCACTCGTCTCATGCCTCAGCTTACGCAGTCTGCAGTGTTCTTAACAACTTAAAACCGATAGGCGAGCTCTAGCTCAACCTGTCTCGGTCGAATAGCACCACCAGAATAGTCACCTACATAACCTTCATCGGTACCAGTATTACCACTGGTGCTCGGAACCGCACCACCACCACCACGAATCGCCAACTTATCAGTCAAGTTCTTACCAATCAATGCTAGCGTCCATCTGCCGTCCGAGGTACCTAACGATACGTTAGCATCTAGCGTAATATATGATGGGTAAGTAGCTGCATAGTTACTCGAGCTTACATGGGTCAAGCTCTTGTATTGGGCATTACCATTAAAGGTGAATACTAGGTTATTTCCAACTGGTCGCTCCCATGAGAAAGCAAAATGTCCTGACCAACGGGGTGCTCCTGGTCGAGTGTTTCCATCAAGCTGTTGACGCAGATCAGCTTGTGTCTGGCCTGGTAACAATGGACCACATCCATCTGCAGGAGTTTGACCGCCATAGCAGAAGTCCTCAAATTTAGTATAGACTGATTCCAACCAACCAAATGAGCCGCTAAGAGTCAGGCCCTCAATTGGCGTAGCCCAGTCTAATTGGACCTCGGCTCCATAGGTTTGAGATCCACCTCCGTTGGAGGTCACGAAAGCAAACTGCGCGCTATTGAAGAAGTCAACTTGGAGGTCTTTAAATTGGTAAAAGTAAACCTCGAAATCAACTGACAAGGAAGCATCGAAAAGTAACGCCTTAATTCCAATTTCCCCGCCCCGATTCGACTCGGGATCAAAGATGAAATCTGAGAAATATAGGCCACCTGGACGACTACTGTCGGCGATAGGCGGAGAAAGGTTACTAAGGATGGCGCTGTTGGAGAAACCGCCCGACTTGAAGCCTTCTTTATAAGCGGCATATATTGTCAAGTTATCCCTGGGCATCCACCTTAGTGTTGCTTCAGGAATCAAGTTTTTATAAGTCGCATCATCAACTGCCTCTGTCGTTGGATCCGCTGGGTTATATGGGATAAATAGCCCTGTAACAAATGGGTTAACAAACGGCTGATGGAACCAAGAGTCCTTGCTCTCTTTTATATATCGGAGACCAGTAGTTAGCTGCCAATCATCTGCGATATCCCATATGGCTTCAGCATATAAAGACCAAGTATCGCCATCCGTCTCGGAAAGCTTATTATATGCCGTAAATTGATCGTTAGTATCTGGCGGCATAAGTGCTCCGCTCACCTGAGGTCCGCATGCCCCAGACCCAGGACATCCAGGAATCGGGAGAAAGGCAAAAATAACATCTTGGTCGAACCATCGATCAGTCTTCTGCCAATAAGCCCCAACAACAAAATTCAGCGGGGAATCAAAACTGGTTACAGCTCTTGATTCAATTGCAAACTGGTCAAAAGTATTTTGTTCTCCAGCAAAAATTGATGTTACGCCGCCACCATCGAAGTCGCTTACCCAGCGCTCTTTAGCTTCTTGGTAGTTAATATTAGTAGATAAATCAAAATTATCGGCAGCATAATCCAGTCTCAATGTGAAATTATAGGAAGTAAATTTTTCTCCTAAATCCCCATCTCCAAACTGATTAAGCAAATCATTTCCAGCAGCAATTCCAGGAGGAACATCATTAATTCCTCTCTTTCCATCATAGACACAATCTACCGCAGGAACAGGTATTGGCTCTAGTAACACAACACCATTTGGATGGTCGTTCCCCCAACCCGGTGGCTGTGGGTCGACTGGCTGAGAGTTGTGCCCAACCCCATCTAAGGTAGAGCATTCATAGAGTTCTCCTCCGCCGCTTGAAGCGTTCTGACGATAATCAGCAAAGGACGCCTTGAGGTTGTAACTTAACCTATCAGAAAGGTCGCCCGCGAGAGTCATCCTCATATATAGAGTTTCCTCACCCGGCCACCATTTACCAGCTGCCTCAGGGTTTTCCCAGATGTTTACAGTATTAGTAGCAGCATCGAAAGTACCATACTGATCGGCACCTGCATTATTGAGGATCCAGCCCTTATCCATGTCAGACTTTTGAACCGCAAAGCGTAAGCCATGGTTGTCGTTGAGCGGGATATTTATAATCCCTTCCACGGTGAGGTCTTCTGACTCGAACTCATTATTAATCCGGATACTAGCTTCAAATTCTTCAGTAGGGTCGTTGGTAGTTAATGATATAACACCTGCTGTAGCATTTTTTCCAAAATAAAGAGCCTGAGGTCCTTTTAAAACAGCGACCTGTCCAACATCAAACAACCCCTCATTTATCGCTCTACCCTGAGGCATGTATACGCCATCGATTATGATGGATACTGATTGCTCAATCCCAATACTGCTTGAAGTCGAGGAAATCCCCCGAATCCCTATTGAAGCACCACTACCACTTCCACCTCTTCCAATAGAAAGTTGAGGTGTCATGGCCTCTAAATCCATAAATCCTTCAATCCCGTACCGGTCCATACGCTCTTCAGAAACCGCTGTGATAGCTACCGGGACCTCTCTCACTGATTCTTCGGTTGCTCGAGCAGTCACGACAATCTCTTCCAGCTCCGCCGAGAATACAGCAGGTGCCGACATCAAAGCTGCAGCTAACACGCCGCTCAGAGCAATAGTCCGTTTCTTAATAAACGTCATTTCTCCCCCCTTGTATAATTTCAGTTCACCAATCAAAGCTCCAGTAGGCTCCAAACTCGCCACAATCACAGCAGCGATCTTCCCGCAGCCCTATTAATTCACCAAAACTTCAAAAATTTCCACTGTTCTTACTTCATCACATTGCATATGCCTAGTGCAAGTCTTTATTTTAACTAGAAAATATAACCAAATTAGTATTTGTTATATTTTCTCTCTTGATGAAAAACCACCATCTGGTTAAATTAAGGTCAGTATTTAGGTTACGGGAAATCGGTGACGCACTGAAACTCTAAGAAATAAGTGTCATTCCGATGCTGCCCCCGCAACGGTAATCAAGGAAGAGTTGGGTTATAGCTGCGAGAAGCTAAGTCACTGCGCCTGCAGGCGTGGGAAGGCAATCTGATTCTAGCATCCTATTAGGTGCTGACTTGTGAGCCCGGAGACCGGCCTAAACAATTGGAAGTAGCGACATGAAGCTGCTGGAGCCTAACTATCCGCGGGGATGCGGACACTAAGGAGATCACCTTGACTATGTTATTTAAGGTAGTCGGTCGGTTGGCGGCCATTCTGCTCATGAGCTTGACATCGGCTGCTCAAGCATCAGGAGACATGCCCGTTGCAGACCCTAACGACCGTGGAATAGTAGAAATCGTCATTTCCGCGCACCGAACCAATCTAGATGCCGACCTCGTCAGCAGCTCCGTATCAATAATCGATCGCGCCGCTATGGACGCAAAGCAATCTATCTATGTAACAGACCTGCTAAAGAGGGTGCCTGGGCTGGCTGTAAATCGAGTGGGTAGCTTTGGCTCTCAGACGCAAGTCCGTATGCGTGGGGCAGAAGCAAACCACGTGCTCGTGCTGATTGATGGCATTAAGGCTAATGATCCCACAGGTGGAGATGAATTTCCTTTTGCAAGCCTCACCACCTATAGCCTGCAATCATTAGAAGTGGTGCGAGGGCCACAGAGCGCGCTTTGGGGTAGCGAGGCCGTCGCCGGAACTATTCACTTAACCACCAGGTTGCCCAAGGAAAAATCAGCATTTAACGTTTCCTTAGAAGGCGGTAGCTTCGGTTCCTTCACTGGTGGTGGCCAGTGGTCCACTAACCTCAAAGAAGCACAACTCGCCTTGGGAGCATCGCGCCACTCTACTAACGGAACAAGAACAGCTGCAACGGGTGTCGAAAAAGATGGGAATGAAAATACCGCGCTTTTTGCTAAAGCAGGCTGGCAACCCGTCTCGAACACCGACTTCGAGGCCACCGCTCGATACACAGAAACAGAAACAGAATTTGATGATTATGATTTCGCTACAACCGGCCTGCCTGCAGATGCAGACAGAGAGGAGAAAAGCCATCTCCTTCTGCTAGGCCTCCTAGGTAAAACCTCATCTAACGAAGGATTTTGGAATCAAATGCTCCAGCTTACATTCCTCGATTCAAATCGTGTCCAGTTTTCTAGCGAAACAAAGGGCGAATCCGTTTTAGCCAGGCGGCTGGGTATCCGCTATCAGTCGGAATTTAATATGTCTGGAATGAATTCTAGTCCTATAAACAGACTAGTTATCGCTATCGATCATGAAAAAACAAAGTTCGAACAACGAGGGGAAATTCTGCCGTGGGGAAACCCTAATCAAAAACAGTCCTTAAAAAACACAGGCTTCATTACCGAGTATGTAGCGCAACCCCTGAAACATCTAACGGTTTCCGCAAACTTACGGTACGACGTTAATAGCGAATTCAAAGATATATTTACTTATCGGTTTGCTGCTAATCAACAGCTATTGGAACAGAGGCTTCGATTGCGTGGGAGCTATGGAAAAGCTCAAAAAGCTCCGACTTTCATTGAAAGGTTTGGTTATTTCTTTGAACAATTCCAAGGAAACCCAGGATTAAAACCAGAACATACAAATGGATATGAAATCGGACTCTCCGCATCACTTTTAAATGGAAATCTGAAAGGAAACCTAACCTATTTCAACGAAACACTTGAAAACGAGATTAATGGTTTCTTTTTTGATACTAACTTACTCGGTTTTACAGCTATTAACATGGGGGGCGAAAGTCACCGAAAAGGCTGGGAGTTTGAAATTATTTTAACGCTTGATGACGTATCTACGGTGAGAGCAAGTTATACCAAAGGCAGATACACGCAAATATCGTCTGAAAGATCAAGTGTCGAAGAGGTTCGCCGCCCCGAACATTTAGTTTCTCTCAATTGGGACCTACGATTAGGGAAACGGACTAGAGCAAACCTCAATCTCTACCACGCCAGCAAACAGCACGATCTCTTCTTTGCCCCTCCCACATTTTTAGAAGAACGCGTGATGCTAGATGGATACACTCTAGTTGATATCAGTTTAAGCAGGTTACTGAAAGAAAATTTAAGTATCTATGCACGAGCTGAAAACTTGTTTGACAAAAAATATAGTGATGTCCTAGGGTTTGAAGCTCCGGGTCGAGGCATTTACGCTGGAGTAAAATTCAGACTGTAATGCTAAGCCATTGATGCTTCGAAAATACTCTGTATTGATGCATCCAGGGCAGAATCAAACTGGCCATCTGTTTGACCCACATTAAGGCCCTCGGTAAGAGCTCTGGAAAAACTCGCTACCATGCCTATATTTGCCACCAGACGGGTATTGGACTCTAAGCGGCTATAGCCCCCAGATAAAGCGACGACACGCAGAGTATTTCCATGCGATATACAATCAGAATAAAAACCCTCCTGCTCTGGTAGAGTAAGCTTCAACATTACGTGTTGGTCAGCTGTTAAGTTATCTAGAGCCCCCAACATCTCCCTGAGCAATATTTGCTCTGCTTCTGCCTTATCGGGACAGTTAATATCGACTTCTGGTTCAATAATCGGAACCAACCCATAATCAATAATTTGTTTCCCTAAATCGAATTGTTGGGCAACCACTTTCGCTATACCTTCGTTGCTAGCACCCTTAATTACCGAACGCATTTTTGTGCCAAAAATCCCCTTTCTTTTTCCTTTTTCTAATAACTCAACCAGCGTTGGCATCGGCTTCATTAATTGAACGCCATCGGCCTCTTCCGCTAACCCTTTGTCGACTTTTAAAATTGGAACTATATGCTTTTCCTCCCATAGATAACCAGGAGTCGACTGGCCATCGACTTCCCTATCCATAGTATTCTCAAACAGAATGGCTCCCAATATACGATTCCCATCAAATGATGGGCTAGACATGATGCGAGTTCTCATTCGATGCACAACATCAAACATTTCTTCCTCGCTAGACCAACCATCGTCACTAATCCCATAAAGACCCAAGGCCTTCGGCGTACTGCCACCACTCTGATCTAGAGCAGCAATAAATCCTGGGGCCGTACCCATTTTTTTAAATTGATCATCAAATGTGCTCACTACCTTTCCTCGTAAAATGTTTCAACGCTTCTATTTGGGCCCGAATATCTGTGTAATCAGACGCTACGAATTTCCTCAAAAGACAACACTAAACAGTATAAGTGCAACGATCAACATAATGTGATCGTAAAGTGATCCCTGTAGCTAAAAATTCCTAACAGGGTTATTCAACCACCAAGCTCATGGATAGATTAATTAATTATTCTAATGTACCACCCTAATCGTAAGCTTTAATATTGAGCTTTCAGTTTTTTCTTGAGGAAATAGTTATGACAACTACACTTTGGTGTCTTTTTATCGTAGTCCTTTTGCCATTTTTACTCTCAGTACTTGGTCACTATCACCGCGCCAAACAATTAGGCCAGATAGATAACAAAAACCCTAGGCTACAAGCCACCCAGCTAACCGGAATAGGTGCGAGAATTTACGCAGCGCAATCCAATGCTTGGGAAGCAATCATGCTGTTCGCGCCAGCGGCCTTAACCTCAGTGATAACTGGCGTTGATCCAGAGGTGGCAGCCCCTTGGGCAATAGCTTTCGTAGCCGCAAGAGTGCTCCATGCTGTTTTCTATATCACAGATCAAGACAAGCTTCGATCATTAGCTTTCATCGGTTCAATGGTGTGTACAATAACCCTATTCCTTCAAGCCGCTTAGCCTAATGGCATTGCATAAACTAAAGCTCTCCTTGCTTGTCTTGGGGTGTGTGCCAATCGTGTGTGTTAGCGCAAATTCCTCAGGAAATGCCGGATCCAACGATGTGCTCGAAGAAATAGTAGTAACGGGAAATAGGTCTCAACAGAGAACTCTAGGTAATACACCCACGCCGTTAGATGTTATCAGTGGAGAACAACTTCAAAGCGGAGGGGCGATGGCACACGAGTTTGGCCAAGCTCTCCTGGCGACAGCCCCGTCCTTCTTCTTTCCAAGGCAATCGAACTCCGGCACATCAGACCACGTTAGAGCCGGACAACTTAGAGGGCTCAGCCCAGATCAGCTCCTTGTCTTAATCAATGGAAAGCGACGGCATACCTCCGCCGTAGTGCACACCGAGACAAAAATAGGTCGAGGGACAGCCGCAGTAGATTTTAATACTATTCCGTTAAATGCCATCAAACGTATCGAAGTACTCCGCGATGGCGCGGGCGCGCAGTATGGGTCCGATGCTATTGCTGGAGTAATAAATGTAATCTTAGATTCCGAACCAGGATTTGAAGCGGCTCTCAGTTTAGGTGAGCATCTAACTACTTTAGAGCCAATTGACGCCTCTCTCAAAGATGGCGAAACCGTAACGTTCGAAGCCAAATATGGATTCAAGGTTAGCGGTCCAAGTTGGTTAAAATTTGGGTTAGCAATGCAGGATCGCAATAGAACGAATCGCGCCGGACTCGATGCCATTCCTTTTTTTATAGCGCAAACAACCCCTAATCTAAATATGCGTGGTAAACGCTTGTACTCAGAAGGAGACCCGGAAGCCCATCAAATTAATCTTTGGTGGAACGGCGAAACTCAAGCATCTTCAATGGAGTTATTTAGCTTTGGAACAATCCATAGAAGGAAAAGTAAAGGGGGAAGTGCGTTTTTTAGGTACCCGGACAGCCAAGAAAATACTCCATCGATTTACCCCAATGGTTACCGCCCAAGCACTCGAGGCACTAATAAAGATCTATCAGCTACTGCAGGAGCCCGCACTGAGATTGGTGGCTGGGGGTTAGAAGGAAGCACGACCATAGGAAAGAATAATTTCCGATTCGGGGTAGAACAATCACTGAATGCTTCACTAGGCCCAGCCAGCCCAACCTCCTTTGATTCAGGGGCCTACGAGTTCAGCCAGATCATATTAAATCTGGACGCCTCAAAAACGTTCCCGCTCTCCTGGACGAGCCGACCAATGTCAATCTCGATGGGACTTGAATACCGCCACGAAAATTTCGAAACCAAAGCGGGGGAGACCGCATCTTATGTCGCAGGTGACTACCTAGCTCCGCCGGGGGCTCAAGCAGCCCCGGGGCTCACCCCGAATGATGCCGATCAAGTACTTCGAAACGTAGCCAGCCTATACCTCGAAGCAGGGATCCAATTAACCCCAAGTCTTTTTATAACCTCAGCCGCTAGATTTGAGCACTACTCTGATTCAAAGGAAGCAACTACTGGCAAAGTGGCCGCGCACTACCAACTTAACGAACATCTAGCAGTCCGCTCAACCATCTCCAATAATTTCAGAGTACCAAACCTCGCTCAAATCGGTTTTTCGGATACCACCTTGAATTTTGGGCAGAATCGCTCTTTGATCCGAACAAGAACACTTCCGGTCAAAAACCCTATCGTCGGAGCTTTAGGAGGCAGAAACCTTAAGGAAGAAAGTTCATTCAACACTACCACCGGCATAATCTTAGTTAGAGGAAATCTTTCAGCAACTGTAGATGGTTTTTATATCAAGATTAACGATCGAATTTCATTGAGCGAGAGATTATTCGGTGCTGAGCTCGTTAACTTTATGCGGAATCTGCCAGATAGCACAGGCCTCCAATCAGTCCGCTTTTTCACAAACGGAGTTGATACAAAAACTCGAGGGGTAGAAGCCACCGTAAAATGGGAGGGTTATGTATTGGGCGGTAATTTAGAGGTTTCAGGTAGTTACAGCGTAGCAAAAACTGAGATTTCTTCATTGAAGGCCACTACTAGCGAACTCCTAGCTATCGACCCCAACCTTCTGCTAATTGGGGTGGAGGAAACCAACACGATCGAAAGCGCAGCGCCTAAATCAAAGGGGCTATTAACAGTAACTTGGCATAATCAGCGCCTTAAAATGCTTGCGCGATTATCATATTACGGAGCTGCAACACGCGTATTCAATTTCGGTGGTGGATTTGAACCAAGCCAAAAATACGGGGATGAATTTCAACTAGACATAGAAGCAACTTTTAAAATAAACGAGCGGATCTCTATTGGCTTAGGGGCTACCAATATTTTGGACCAATACCCTGACCTCTCTTCGCCTCTCATCAATTACTTTAACAATCTGCCTTACGATATCTTATCGCCCATAGGTGTAAATGGAAGGTACGTCTATTCCCAAATCAGAATGGCTATTTAAAACTAAAACCTTAACCTGGTTCAGCAGAGTCTTCTATATGACTTGCATTTGTTTTCCCAATTTTACGAAGCAAATCATCGAGAATAGTATAGCCAGCGGGAACCACAAACAACGTTATAAATGTGGCTAAGAGCACGCCAAATGCTACCGAAGTAGCCATAGGCACAAGGACGCCAGCCTGAGGACTCTTATTCATCAAAAGCGGGAGCAGTCCGGCAAAAGTAGTTAGAGAGGTCAGAACGATCGGTCTACACCGCGACACAGCAGCTTCTATTACAGCCTTTCTCACTGATAGCCCCTCAACCCGCCTTGTATTCACCCCATGCACTAATACTAGACTTGAATTAACCACCACCCCTGAAGCAGCTATAATCCCCATCACAGACATAATCGCCATACTGTCAAGCAAACCAAAGCCTTTCATTAAGATGTGACCCCATACCGATCCTACAAAGGCAAAAGGAATTACCGACATAATAATCAGCGGTTGGCCGTAGGATTTTAGAGGGATCGCGAGAAGTGAATATATTACGAATAGCGCTAAAACAAACATAGGCACTAGACTATCTGCTGTTTCACCTTGCTCTTCTTGCTGGCCCTCTAGCTCATAGTTAACCAATGGATGGTCCCTTAAGATCAATTCCATGGGGCCCGCAGTAAGGTTGCCAATAATCTCATTCCCAGTAACTACACTCCTGTCTACATCAGCTGTAACATTTACAACTCGTCGCCCGTCAGTTCGCTTAATGGTTGAAAATCCGGTCCCCATCGTAGCCGTCGCCACCGTATAAAATGGCACTTCGGAACCATCCTGGGTTCTTATTCTCATCCTATCGAGCGAATCAAGCGTCCGGCGCTCACTTTCCGTATACCTCAACATCACTCGAACATCATCGCGTCCCCGCTGAATACGCTGGACCTCTTCTCCATAAAAAGCCTGTCTAACCTGATGTGCTAAATCCCCCAGGCTAAGCCCTAAGGCCTCCCCGGCCGGTAATATCGCTAGCTGCAACTCTCCCTTTCCAGCTCGAAAAGAGTCAGAAATATCAATGACACCTGGATATTCGGCTAGCTTATTTCGGATCTTAATTGCTACCTGCTTGAGCTCATCAAGGTGCGGTCCTTGCAACTGAATATTTATTTCAGCTCCCACCCCAAAGCTTGAGGAATCGAAAGCAAGCTCTTCAGCGCCTGGTATCAAGCCAACTAAGCCGCGCCAACGGCGTGTTATCTCCACGGTGCTAACTTTGCGTGCCTCTCCCGAAGTTAATTGCATCGTAACTTCGCCCAAATGGCTTCCCGAAAAACCGCCGGGCACGAAAATTGGTCCAGCAGCGGAGCCACTTACTGGGTGCCCCCCTATTGCCGAGAGCACATTAATAACAGGAGAAGTCCCTCTCTCCTCTATGGCTAACTCTTTTCTTAGCCGCTCTGCTGAAGCAGAAAGATGGCTTACAATTTCTTCCGTCCGTTCCGGCGGGGTCCCTAAAGGCATAGTCAATCTGGCAATGACCGTATCAGCGGGTACCGCTGGGAAAAAGGAAAACCCCAAATGACCACCGGCCAGCGCCCCAACAGTTGTTATGAAAATAGCCAGTGCGGTAGCTACTGTCGAGCGCCGATATTCAATTGCTTGTTCTACTAGCTGTCGAAATTTAGTTTGGATTAATTGCTGGGCAGCATCAGAAAAGCGCTTTTGCCACCCTATCAATTGGTTTGCAAATTGATTAAAACTCCCTAGTAGATGCCATGCGTAAATCACACTGGCAGACATTATCGACAACGCAATAAAGCTTTTCATGCTCCAAGAGACCTCTATCGCGATGAGAAGCAAGAGCGGAATTAACATTAATATCACTTCCCCGGCCGCTGTTGTAACTTTTCTATGCCCGAGGTGTGCAGGCAATACTAATTGGGATTCTATTAGAGAAAAAGCTAAGCAGCACATTACCACCGCGGCAATAAAAAACTGAATTTGGCCAATAGACCCGGGACCAAAAATTAGCGGTAAAAAGGCCGTAACCGTTGTCAAAACACCAAATATAACAGGCACCGACACCTGTCTTGTTCCCTGAATCGCTGATTCTAATAAGTTATTCCGCGAGGGATTATCCGTATCTCTGTATTGCAGTGCATAAATCCGTTCGCCTACTACTACAGCGTCATCAACGAGAATTCCCAACACCAGAATGAAGCCAAACGTAGTTATACCATCAATAGATAATCCTAAAGCCCCTGCTAGAAAAATAGCTCCCAAAAAGGCTACTGGAACACCGGCGCTAACCCAAAAAGAAAGTCGCGGCCGCAAAAAGCAAGCCAGCAAAAGCAAAACCAATAGAAAACCCTGCCTTGCACTATCCACAAGGGTGTCCACTCGGTCTCTCACCATTAACGAGTTATCACTCCAAACCTTCAGGCTAACTCCCTGGGGAAGCCTAGCCTCCGCATCTTGCAAATAGCCTTTCACCTGATCACTAATAGCAAAAACGTCCTGATCCCCAACCCGCCAGACTCTGACCAAGGCCGAAGGTTGATTATCGAACCACATCTTTTCATCTGTATCAGCAAAACCATCCACAACTACTGCTAAATCATCTAAGTAAACACGAGTCCCATCTCTTTGGGTCAGAACAACAAGTTTCTCAAAATCTGGTCCCCAATATGCTTGCCCTTTCGTACGGAGTAATATCTCGCCATCTCCGGTTTTTATGGACCCTCCAGGTAAATCCAACGAGGTCTTGCGTATCGCAAGGGCAACCTGGTCAAAGGATAGACCATACTTTCTTAACGCAGCCTCGGATACCTCAATAGAAATTTCATAAGGTCGGGTAGCAGATAACTCAACATTAGTTACGTTTGGCAGTGCAGCAATTTCATCCCGCACTCTCTGGCCGATAACTTTTATTTCTCGCTCGTCAGATAGCCCCGTTATGGCAATATCCATTACCGTTCTCTGCGGGGTAACCAGTGTAATTATCGGTTTTTCGGTCTCCTCTGGAAAAGTATCAATGGCATCTATTTTATTTTTTACATTCGCTAAAACCGAACTAGTATTTGCGCTTTCGTATAATTCGACCGTTACCGAGCAAAGGCCTTCATTGGCATCGGAACTTATTTTCTCGATGCCCTCTATGCCTTCAAGTGCCTCCTCTACTCTAACGCATACCCCTTCCTCAACTTCTTCTGGGGCGGCCCCAAGATAAACAACGTTAACAGTTATGATATTGTAATCAATATCAGGGAACATTTTCTGGGGCATGGTCGGTAGTGTAACCGCACCGCCTACTACCATAATTATAAGCAGAAGGTTAGCTGCTACTGAGTTTTGAGCAAACCATGCTATAGGTCCCCCTTTCAATGCTTTTGCTTCCCGATTACTGGCGCGGGTGTTTGAGCCTGCAGCTCTTGAGCTAAACGCACCTCCATACCCTCTACAACACTAGGTAGCGAGGACAAGCATACCAGATCGCCCTTTTGCAAACCGCCGGTGATAAGGACCTTGCTACCAACTCTACGCAGAACATCAACATTCTTGTAAGACAATCGATTTTCCGTATCGACAATAAGAACCCTGTCGTCTTTTAACAAAGAACTTCGCGGCAGAGTAACAACACCCTCAACAGTTTTCCCAATAATTTCAACCTCTACAAACAAGCCCACTGCTAATGGCGGCCTCTCTACATCAGCCGCATAAGGCTCCGGGACTTGCACAACGACATTCACCATGCGAGTGGTTCGATCTAGCTCTCCCTCCGTTCGCACAACATGGCCCTGCCATTCATGATATCTCCCAGCAAATTTAGCCCGTAGCACCACAGGAATAAGTTCCTGTGACGCCACTTTCTTCTGAGTTAGGGGTAGCTCTATATAAGCTAATTCCTCATCGTGTATCGGAACTCGAACTTCCGCGAAATCAGTTGCGTAAATAGTGGCGATTTTCGAGCCACGTCGCACAAATTGCCCAACATCAACATTCTCTTGCCTAACTCTACCGTCATAAGGAGCAACAATATTAGTCCTAGCAAGATCACGCTCAGCTCGCGACAGCCGTGCCATTGATTCGCGTAAGGTAGCCTCAGCAATACGCACACGATTAAAGGCATCATCTAACTGAGAATCACTAGCGGCACCTTCGCGAACCAGGTCTTGCTGACGGGCGTAATTTTTTTCCGCATTGGAAAGGTCTGATTCGGAACGTGCCAAACCTGCTCTCGCTTGCTCTAGAGCCACCTCATAATCTAAGGGCTCAACCTCTAACAAGATGTCGCCTTCCGAAAAAAAACCCCCTGAGACCAATGAATCTGAAACTCTTGAAACGCGTCCATCTACTTCCGGAACCAGCTCACTTTCGGTCCTAGGGACAACTGTCCCATAGCTGTGGGTAACTAACTGCGTAGCAACTGGATTCACTTGCATTGCACGGACCAAGGGCGGCACCAACTTGGGTGGCGCCGTATCAACAGTAGGGCCGAGAAACATTAATACTGCAGCCGCAACAAACCCTACGCCAATAATCAAAATAGGCTGGTATCGTAACCTCAACTAAAGTCCTCCTCAAAACTGCGCATCGCAACTATTGATAAAACTAGTGGTTTTTGGGAAGGAGCCATCTAATACTCTGCCATCCGCCTGGAACAATATACTACCATAGAAATACCACCTGTAGCCCGGCTAGGCTGAGCATAGAGCTTATATAGCCAAGCGCGCGCTCGGAACGACCCGAGCCCGCAGCCCAAATATTTCGGCCCATATAATTAGTCCAACTAAAAAGTGTTCCTAATCAAGATACCCAGGATCCCGTCCCTCGGCAAACGGCTCACTCATTGTCATAATCGGGTTGTCACCAGGCTTTAAGTTCTCATGCGCTCGTTTCCATGTAGCGAAAGTGCCCAGGATATGTACCGGGTCTCCATGAATCTCAGTGAAGCCACCATTTACCGACCTTGTATCAAAATAGGCCGCGTTGACATCATCCGCCCACAATTCGCAAGCATTTTCAAAACCAAGCTCTAACATACGTGCGCGCGCGGCCGCGAAATCATTAACTAAGCAACCCACATGATGGAAACCTTCCTCCCCTTTTTTAAACATGTCCCGATAAATGGATGGGGTTTCATCATGTTGTACAATAAACTGGATCTGATTATTTCCGAGATACCCAAAACCATAAGAAACATCTGCCTCTTGTTTCGTCCCGCGGTACTGGAATTTATCGGTAACGTGATGAGGAACATGAACGAAAGGCCCTGCTCCATAAAGCCGATTCCATTTGTGGGCAGCTTCTTCAATATCATTAACAAAATATGCATGCTGAAAAATTGGATACAATATGCTCATTAGAATTCTCCTCCCTTTTATGTCTTAAGCTAACAGTGTTCCACGCCAATAGGCTATTAGTCAAAGCACATATGGACTTTGTCTCTGCCATAAACATAGGCAAGGCTTGCTAAAGACTAAGAGAAGGTTGATCATCAAGTCATGGAAAAACTGATATTTGCAAGCAAAGAATGGATAGATCGGGCCCGCATGGAGCTTAAAGACCTGGTTGGTCTTTACGGGGAAGAAGGTATTAAGTTTTCACTGTGTGAAGTATTTACAGACGCCCCAAAAACAATTAACCCCAGCGGGACAGTCTCATGGTATTTTTGTATAGATGGGAAAACAGTCACCGTTGCCACTGGAGTTTATGATAGCGCGAACATCATGATCCGGACGGATTATCAAAAAGTCTTAGCTCAAGCTAGAACCATCTATACAGATGAATATCTAGCCGCTAGGGCAAAGGAACCCGCTGGATCACAATTTGACTATGCCGAAGGAGATTTCAGCGCAACCCCTAGCTATATCAACGAATTACATAATCGCCTTGCCCGAATTACAGCCTAAAACCGCTACAAACAACTTAAACCGACTTTTTTTTTAGGTCCCCATCAAGGCATAATACGTCTCGAAAAGAGGAGGGATCAAAATGGCCGAATCAGAAAAACTTGCCCCAGGCGAAGCAAGAGCCCCAGGGCTAACATATCAAGAAGTAATGCTCCGAGATAGCTCTCAAGCACCACCTGCGTTTCTCGAGCATTCATATGAATTTACTACTGATATCGACATACCCTATTCAAACTATACATCTCATGAAAGGGCTCAGGCGGAGTTTGATAAACTCTGGCCGCGTGTTTGGCAGATGGCCTGTAGGGAGGAACACATACCTGAGGCAGGTGATTATCATGTTTACGATATTGGTCAGTTATCGGCGATTGTGACGCGTACAGAAGAGGGCCTTATAAAAGCCTATTACAACGCATGCATGCATCGAGGAACCGCTCTAAAACCACCTGAGTCTTCTGGGTTTTGTAACACCTTCGTTTGTCCCTTCCATGGATGGGTATACGATTTGGATGGCAAATTAATAGATTTACCAGAAGACTGGGATTTCCCACATGTGTCAGCCGAAAGCCACCGCTTGAAAGAGATAAGGGTTGGGCTCTGGGCGGGTTTTGTTTTCATAAATTTCGACGACGAAGCAGAATCGTTGGAAGACTACCTGGGCGTTCTTCCAGAGCACTTTAAAGACTTCCACATTGAGGACCGGTATATTGAAACTCACGTCTGCAAGAAACTCCCGGTAAATTGGAAAGCTGGGGAAGAAGCCTTTATGGAGGCATATCATGTCAAGGAAACGCATGCTGGTGGAGCAGATTACTCCGAACCAATCACCACGTATGATATTTTCCCACCAAATGTTAATCGATTTATTCACACTGTCGGAGCCCCCAATGCCCGTAGACCAACCCCTCAAACCGAGCAAGAATTAATGGAACTGATGTGGGGTAACGGAAGAAGGTCAATGTCGGTAGAAGGCACCCTAGCATCAGGAACAGGGGGCGATTGCCCGGAAGTTCCAGAGGACATGACTGCGCGCGATGTCTATGCAAAACATGTGCAACAACAGATTGGCGCACAATATGACCAAGACTTCTCACATTACTCTACTGCGCAAACTTTGGACTCAATTGAGTACTTCCTCTTCCCGAACCTCTTTGTTTTTCCTGGACTGTCCTTGCCCATGGTTTATAGATTTAGGCCTGATCCTAAAGATCCGGATTACTCCTATTTTGACCTATATTTTCTTAGGCCTAAACATCCTGAAAAAGAACCCCCGCCACCGCCGAGCCCTATGTATCTCGATATTGATGACAGCTACACGAAATCGGAAGGCCTTGGAGCTCTTGGAGCCGTTTACGACCAGGACACAGACAACATGGCGGCACAAACTCGCGGATTTAAAACCTGCGCTAAGGGCGGACAGACCTTAGGGAACTACCAAGAGTCCAGGATTCGCCACGTACATAAGAGGGTTAACGACTATATAGATACGTAGCTAAAAATAACCGCTCTGGGATTTAGAACGCTTTCCACCCACCCTGAGCTATACCTGAGCTATATCAGCCGGCTGTTTCTATCGTCTTAGGTTTGTCCGCTCGTGCCTGGTCCTTAATCTTATTAGCGCCCGTAGGCTCTACAGCGGACTCGTGCACAATACGCATGTTTGCATGGCCCAAATGATGGACACCGAAGGCCGACTGCAAAGCACTGTAAAAACCTTGAGCATCTAAAGATTGATTAACAGACATTTTTGCCAACTTCAAACCCATACTGGGTTGATCAGCAATTTTCTCTGCTAATTTGAGTGTTTCATCTTCCAAATCCTCTAGCCGCACTATGCGATTTACCATGCCAAGCTCTTTAGCTTCAACAGCACCAATGCTCTCTCCTGTAAATAACATCTCTTTTGCCTTTCTAGCGCCGACCTCCCACGCATGAGCAAAATACTCAACTCCATTTACGCCAAAAGTAACAACTGGATCCGAAAACTGGGCATTGTCCGCGGCTACGATTAGATCAAAAGGCCATATCAACATTAAGCCTCCGGCTATAGCCTTACCTTGAACAGACGCTATAGTCGGCTTAGGCATGTTTCGCCATCTCCAACAAAAACCCAAAAACACCTCTTGCTCATGCGCCATATGCCCTTCTTGCCCTGGTTGCCGGAACCCACCAACGCCCATTTTTGGCGGGCCATAATCTCCAATGCCTCCACCGCCGGGCTTCAAGTCATGGCCGGAGGAGAAATGGGGACCATCTGCGCCAATAATCACAACCCCTACTTCATCATCTTGCATGGCGGCATCAAGAGCAGCATCAAGCTCATAAAGCAGTTGTGTATTTTGTGCATTCCGAACCTCTGGCCTGCTCAACATTATTCTGGCAACCTTCTCCGACGGTCGCTCATATCGAATCGTTTCAAAAACTAATTGATCTTGCATTTCTTATCCTCCCGTTATCACCCTAAAAACAAGGGCCGCTAAGCCCTTGGTCAATTAATAATTAATTCTTATCATTACTCTCCCGCTCTTCATACGCGGCAACCGCTCTTAATATTTTACCAGTCGGGTCATAATCATCCTGCACATTGTCTCTCCGGCGCATCCGTGTAATTGAGATTTCAGGAGCAACATAGCCTTGATCATCACTACTAACCGTCGTCCCAGGATGAACTATCCTGTCAATCGCGTCTAGAATATCCTCTGAAAGAATAATCTCAGCCCCCGCTAATAACCCGTCTAGTTGTTCAAGAGTTCGCGGCCCGATGATAGCACTTGTGACAGCTGGATGGGCGCATACGAAAGCTAGAGCCATATGCATTAAAGTAATTCCTCCTTCCTGAGCTACGGCTGATAATTGCTCAATCAAATCCAGCTTCAGTTGATTATCAGAACGGCTCATATCAAACAAATGCGGCTGTAATTTATCACGATTCGTCCCGGCTGCGTCACTGCCTCTTCTCCACTTGCCGGTAAGCCAGCCTTGCGACAAAGGACTCCAGGCCACCACCCCAATTCCATAGCGTTGACAAGTGGGCAACACGTCGGCCTCAATACGACGAGCAAAAATGGAGTAGGGTGGCTGTTCTACCAGAAACCTTTCGCGGTTGCGCCTTTCCGATGCCCATTGTGCTTCTACAATTTGCTCGGCTGGAAATGTGGAAGATCCAAGCAACCTAATTTTCCCGCTATGAACCAGATCTGACAAAGCGCCTAGCGTTTCATCGATGTCAGTAGAAGCATCCGGCCGATGAACTTGATAAAGGTCAATGTAATCCGTATTTAAGCGTTTTAGGCTTGCATCCACAGCCTTGTGTATCCATACCCTTGAAGCCCCTTTCTGATTGGGACCATCACCAAAAGGCAAGCTAAACTTGGTTGCTAGCACAACGTCATTTCGCTTCCCTTTTAAAGCTTTACCTAAAATCGTTTCCGCCTCACCATACGAATAGCTGTCAGAGCAATCAAAATAGTTAATCCCAGCCTCTATCGCTTTATGCACCATTGCGGAGCATTCCTTCTGATCCGAGTTAGCAAAATAGCCAAACATCCCCGATCCAAATCCAAACTTACTAATATTAACTCCTGACCGTCCTAATACTCGCATTTCCATATAGTTCTGCTCCCAACTAATAAAGGCTATCGCTATAAGATAACAGACTAGGCAGTAGCAGCCGAGTCCTGATAAAGTTCTTCTAACTGTATCAGAACTTTTAACTGCATCTTGCTTCTTAGGAGGAACAATGGCACAAAAAAAACTAATCCTCATGGGCCTAGTAGAACCAGAAACCGAGGATATGATCGAGGCTTTCAACAGTTGGTATTTAAACAATCATGTCGAGGACACCTATAACTGCCCTAACATTACAGGAGTCACCTGCTATCGGGCCGTCAAAGGGTTTCTAGGGGATGCTCCATCCGGATACCTAACGGTTTACGAATTTGAAGGTAATGATGCGGAAGAGGCAGAACGAATACTTAACGAATATCAAGCCGACCCTGACGCTTATCCAGCAAGGGAGCCAGCAAACGGTTCTATGAAAATAGTAGGAGCAGGGTGGTACGAAGAAGCGGTAGGATTTCGAGACTAGCAGGTTTTAATCTAACTCTCCATCAACGCAGTCCCTGATCTTTTAGCAGTGCATCGGGGGTTGCGTCTCTACCTCGAAATAAACGGAACACCTCCCCGGCTGGTAGACTACCTCCCAAGCCAAGCACGGTATCATAGAATCTGCCTGCCACCTCTTTCAGTCGATCATCCTCCTCTAACCCAGCTTCACGAAAAGCAGCAAAAGCATCTGCCGCTAAGACCTCCGCCCACTTATACGAATAATAACCCGCTGCGTAACCGCCACTAAATAGGTGGCCGAAAGCAGGCAACATGCTTTCTCCCTTTATAAAAGGGGTGACTAGCGTTTCCTCAATAATGGTCTGCTCTACGTCAAAGGGTGAAAGACCAACCGCGTCTTCTGAAAACCCTACTTTCTCGTGCAGCCGCAGATCAGTTTTCCCAAACTGCAACTGCCTTAACGTGGAAACTCCACTCATAAAATTGCGGCTAGCAATAATTCTATCAACGGTTTCATCGTCTAGCTGCCGTCCATTTTCTACATGGGCAGTTAAAGCCTGGAGAAAAGGCTTATGGTCCATCCAAAATTCGTTAAATTGGCTCGCTAACTCAACCGCATCCCACTCGACCATATTTAATCCTGACGCGCCAACATCTTCTATTTGGGTAAACATATGCTGAGTCGCATGCCCAAATTCGTGGAAGAGTGTGCGAACCTCATCCAAAGAAAGTAGCCCTTCCTGACCAGCAATCGGGGGACGGACATTCATAACAAATAGAGCAACAGGTAGATTATTAGTAATGCTTCCATCAACCAGCAAGCTTCCCCTATCAACCACGGTATTCATCCAAGCGCCGCCGCGCTTCTCGCCTGGCCGGGCATATGGGTCTACATAAAAAGCCGCGATTACTTGCTGATCCTTAATAACCTCAAAAAACTGAACATCCGGATCCCATTCTGAAACTTGTGCGTCAGGGACCTCTAGGATTTGAACCCCATACAACTTTTCGATTAACGCAAATAATCCTCCGAAAACATTTGTTAGCTGAAAGAATTCTCTGAGGGCTTCCGCATCATAATCATATAAATCTTCACGCATCCGCTCCGACCAAAACCCCAAATCCCAGGGCTGTGGATCACTAGCTTCATCTGCCCCCTTGCTCCGCATAAATTCAACAAGCTTACGATACTCTTTTTTAGCGACGGGCCTAGCCGCATCCTCTAGTTCTTGAAGCAACGCCCAAACAGCCTCCAGGCTTGGGGCCATCTTGTCGTCGATACTAAACTCCGCGTAGCTGTCGAAACCAACCAACGCCGCCTGCTCCTGTCGCAGCCGAAGTATTTCTCCAACTATTGGCATGTTATCAAAATCAGGGTCGGTACCACGTGTTCTGTAGGCACGATAAAACTCTTCACGCAGCCCCCTATCTATAGCATTTTCCATCACAGCCACATAATTAGGACCATTTACAACAAATTCCCATGGACCCATCGTGAAGTCCGATTGCCTCTCTTCGTCGTTCCTGCTTTCATCAGGTTCTAGCGCCTGCCTTAATACCGCTTCAGGGACCCCTTGAACAAGGTTAGGGTCGGTAACTCGAATAGTTAAACTCTGCTCCTGTTTTACTAGATTGGTCGAGAAATTGTTCGATAACTCAGATAGCCTCTGCTGAATTTCTTGGAATCGCTGCTTCGCCTGCACAGAAAGATGCACGCCCGCTCTCTCCATACCTCTTAAGGACTCCGTAACTATTCTTCTTCTAGCTCCTCCCAAAGAATTAAATGCCTCACTATCTTTTATTTTGAGGAGCCCCTGATATATCTTCTCGCTCTGATTCATTCTATTAATTAAGGAGATGTAGGCGCCTCTGACCTCATCATAAGCATCCTTCATATCATCAGAGTATTTGACGCTAAGAAGATGACTAACCGTCCCCATCGCTTTTCCAACCCTATATTCAAGACCAGTAAGAGGAACAACTAACCCATCCCAAGTTGGAGAATAGCTATCTTCCAACGAAGAAAAGCTCTGTTCTGCCTCTGCAACCAAAGCAGAGACTCCCCGCCTAACATTTGCTGGCGTATAGTTCTGCCATTTAGGAAGCATATTAATGGCGCCTCTTGATTCAGTTTCTTCCAACTTAGCCACTACTTCATAGCTCATTACGCCCTCTCTGTTATTATTGTTAGATAATCCCTCGCCTTCACACCCTAATAAGGTAATGCTTAAGAAATAAAACCTTGCCCGTAATTTCATCGCTCTCCTTTATCTAAGACGGCTCGGCCACACCACCAGGCCCTTCTGGTGGTGTGGCCAAAAAGAAACATACTGACCCAAGCAATGATAATAACGCAAGCAAAGTGAATCCTACTTTGTAATCCCCTGTGAGGTCTGCAAGATAACCGGCCACAATTGGGCCTGCTGACATACCAATCATCACTATCAAAGACGATACCCCCATAATGGTTCCAAACGAGGTCGCTCCAAAATAATCTGCGCGCAACGAAACCATCAAAGGCCCACGTGCGCCCCAAGCTAGCCCATGCAAAAACACAAAACTAAAAACAAAAAAGAAGACGCTAGCATACGTTACCAGTAGCAAACCACCGGCGTGGGCAAACATGCATATGACACAGATAAGCCTCTTATTAACTTTATCTCCTAAATACCCGCCTGCCACTATCCCTATCATCTGAAAAACCGTCAGAAGAGCGACAACCAAACTAGCCTCAGATAAAGAATATCCAAGGCCCTCCGTTAAATGAGGAATTAGATGAACTAGCATGGAGGAAACAACCAAAAGCGCAAAGGCATGGCCTGCCGATATTAGCCAAAATGCCCGCGTTCGCATTGCCTGCCTAGCCGTGAAGTCCCTAGAAGGCAATTCTCGGTTATCGCGTTCCGCTGTATCTAAACTTACTCCATCTGGAACTTCTCCCCACTCTTCTGGTCGATGCCGTACCGTCTGTGCAAGCGGCAGCCCTACCACCAATACAACAAACCCGGAAATAATCGCTGTCGTCCTCCAGCCAAACTGCTCCAAACATACTACTATCACTGGAACCGAGAGCCCTCCCAACGAAAATCCTATCTGAGACGCGGCTATTGCCTTAGAACGATGACGATTAAACCAGCTAACAATCGCCACCATCAGCGTGGCCCAGCCTCCCAAGCTTGAACCCAAAGCGATGACCACGAAACTTAGATAGAAACCCAACAAGCTTTGGACCTGGCTAAATAAGAAAAACCCCAACCCAAACAGAATCATTCCAATCGAAAGAATTAACCTTGGGCCAAAACGATCTACCAACCAACCTTGAAGAGGACCCAAAATCCCACTCTCTATCCGAGTTAAGGCAAATGCCCCTGCGACCAAGGCCTTGCTCCATCCAAACTCTTCTAGCAGCAAGACCATATAAGCGCCATAGGATTGTATCCAGAGCATTGAGCCCAACCACTGGACACCATTAGCCGACCCTACGATCCACCATCCGTAAAAAACAGCACCCTTTGGCCTCAAAGCACTGTCTAATTTTTGAACAAATGTCTGCATGGTTTTTATAAACCCGGTCAACACTCCCTAGTAAACAGCAAGCCCCCTACCAGAAACGTTGACATCAATTTCTCTCCTCTGGATTTCCTTGCGCAGCATAGCTCGCACCCACAGAACTGACCAGACACCCATAACAATATTTGACACCCCTATTGCTGCATAAATCCCCCATACAGCAAAATAACTCTCCAACAGCAGTGCTAAGGGTACAAATAAGACAACCATTCGAACCAGCGAAAGAGTTAAGGTCGGAATCGGTTTGCCTAAAGCAATAAATGTCGAAGCTGCCACAGCGCCTATTCCCAAGAACCCATAGGTGCCCGAAACTACTAGTAGATAAGCATAAGTTGCGCTAACTACCTCAGGATCATTGTTTACTAGACCGACAAGCTCATAGCCAAAGACTGCCAATAGAGCGAAAGCAAATAAGCTCCACGCGTGACTGAAACGGTACCCCAGAGACTGCGCTCGGTAAATGCGGGCGTGATTCCTCGCTCCCCAATTTTGGCCAACAAACGGGCTCGTGCTACCTGCCACCGACATAACAATCATGGTTACCAGAGACTCAATTCGAAAAGCGACCCCAAACCCGGCTACAACAGCGTTCCCATAATTCGCTAACATTGAAACAACAATGGACATGGAAACAGGACCAATCATATTAGTCATCATCGATGGAACCCCGATCTTTAATATTGCTCCCCAAGACTCTTTGTGCACTTCCAATGGCTCTATCTTTGTGGTGAGCAATTTCATATCTACTAGGACTTTTCCGGCGTAAATAAATGCTGCTACTCGAGATAATACGAAGGACCAACCGGCTCCAGCGAGCCCCAATCCCTCCCAATAACCGGGAATTCCAAAAATAAGCAGCGGGCCCAAAACGACCTGCAATAGAGCGCCAGCACCCATAATTATTCCAGGCACTTTTGCGTTGCCAACAGAACGCATAATGCTGCCAGCAACCATAGGTAGAGCAAAAGCAGGCAGCCCCAAAAGCCAAATGCCCATGTAGGTAGTGGCCAACGGCAAAATCTGCTCGTCCGCACCCATCACGATAAAGATTTCCTCTAAAAATGCGATGCAAAGAACCGTTAGGACTACCACTAGAACGGCTACTAAAAACAACCCATCTGTCGCGAGCCTTCTCATTCGCTCTTCATCACCCGCCCCGACCACCCGGGCAATCAGGGACGACGCCCCTATCCCTATACCCATTGATAGTGACGCCATAGCCATCACAATGGGAAACGAAAACCCGATCGCAGCTAGCTCTAGGGTCCCAATCCATCCAACATAGATAGTGTCAATCATTGATGCAAAGATCATTGTCGACATCCCTAAAAACATAGGTATGGTTAAGTCAATAAGGTGCTTCCCTATGGGGCCCTTCGTCAAATCTACGGCAGCTTTCAAAAGAGTTCCTAATAAAGTACATGCGGGTTTTAAAAGACGTTCTCAGCCTTTAACAGGCCTGAGCTATTTAATAATTATAGCCCGCTTGAAGCCCAAGCGGTATGTCTAGGGCCCAGTAAACTAGCAGGAAGGCGCTCCAGAAAAATAAAAATGTCAGCGCATAAGGCAACATCATCGATATTACTGTCCCAATCCCTGATTTACCTGAATGTCGTTGGCAAAACACCACCACCAGCGGAAAATAAGGCATCAGTGGAGTAATGATATTAGTCGAGGAGTCCCCAACCCTATATGCAGCTTGGGTTAAATCAGGTGAAATGCCCAAGGTCATTAACATCGGGATCAATATTGGACCCAAGAGCGCCCACTTAGCGGAGGCTGATCCGACAAAAAGATTCACCACGCCGGTTATCAATATGACTCCTACGACATTAAAAGCGGCTGGCATCGTAAGTGATCCGAGCCAATCTGCTCCGTAAAGCGCAACCAGAACGCCTAAATTAGATCGGCCAAACTCCGCGATAAATAAAGATGCAAAAAAAGCTATGACAATATAGTACGCCATACTGGACATGCCTTGTGTCATGGCTTCAATAATTTGGCGATGGGAGGAGATCGCTCCGGATACATACCCATATACTACTCCTGGAACAGCAAAAAAAATGAAAATAAAAGGGACTATGCTTTGCATTAAAGGCGATTTTGCGCTGGTTAAAGCACCTTGATAACGCCAAGGCGAATCAGCTGAGCTAATGCTAAGTACAAATATAAATATCAGGACAACAATCGAGACCAGTGCTGCGCGCAGCCCTTTTACCTCTTTAGCCGTTAGCCTCTCGAGCTTTGGAGTTTCAGTATCTTCCTCAATCCCACCTGATTTTTTAAGATGGGGCTCTACTATACTATCCGTAACATACCAGCCCAGGCCTATTATTAGTAAAGTCGAGCTGGCGGTAAAAAACCAATTGTTTAGCGGGTTCAGTATTATTTCCGGATCCAGTAATTGAGCGCTAGCTTGGCTGATTCCCTGTAACATAGGGTCCAAGGCCGAAGGAAGAAAATTGGCGCTAAAGCCCCCAGAGACGCCAGCAAATGCGGCGGCTATCCCGGCCAAAGGGTGGCGGCCGGCGGCCGCAAAAATGATGCCTCCCAAAGGAATTACAAGCACATAGCCGGCATCGGCAGCGCTATGACTCATAATAGAAATTAGTATTAGCATCGGGGTAAGAAGTCTTTCTGCGGTAATGCTCAATAACCCCCGAAGAGCAGCCTGGATAAAACCCAGGTGATCTGCTAGGGCGATTCCAAGCATAGCTACCAACACCACCCCAAGGGGGTGAAATTTAACGAACGTCGACACCATGCTAGAAAAGAATTCTGTGATGGCCTGCCCGGCCAGCAGGTTGTTTACTTCAATTTGAACACCAGTCCGAGGATCAAGAAGCTCAAACACAGCACCTGATAAAGCCCACGACACCAACCATACAACTAGCATCAAGCCCAGAAATAATAGAGCTGGATCCGGTAGCTTATTGCCATAGTGCTCTACTTTAAGCAGCGCCCTATCAAGTAACCCTTTTTTGATTTGTTCCATATTTCCGCTCATTTGTCGTTAGCAACCGAACCAGTCACCGGAAACTGTTTTCAGGTTCGACGCATCAGGTAATAGAAGAACCCACCGACCCCACCAGCGAAACCCTGAGTTATAAGGCCTACTAAATCACCTGCTGAGTAAAGCGGAGAGAGTGAAAAAAGACGCTGCATAATCAAGTGCACAAAAACTACTGCTATAGCGGATCCCCCAATCAGCCCCGCCGCTCTGAATCGAGGAATATAACTACTGATAAAGCTAGCCACAGAAAACGCTATGCCCAAAGTAACCAGGAGTATAACTCCATAAAAAGGTGCCATTCCTAAAACATCATGCGTTAGAGTTAAAAGCCTTTGGCTAACCGTTACCGAGTAACCCAAGCTGGCCAATTGTGAAAGAACAAATTGGGTGGCTGCTATTGAGGCCAAAACGTACGCTAGGCTAACCGAAATTAAATAAGCGGCCATAACCCTGGCACTACGCTTCAGGAAAATGCTCATTGTATCAATCCTCTCCTGATTACTGGTGGAACACTATTAATTTTCTGGTAAATTCTAGCTTATTTAAGTTGATTAATTCTTGAGATTTATGAAAAAACCATCATTACCCATTGTAACTTTATTAGTTGGCTTTGCATTCACCGTAACGCTTAGCAGTCCCAATAGTTGGGCTGAAGATTATAGAGTAAGGGTATTAGCTAAAGATCTCGACTACCCTTGGTCGCTTGCAATCATGCCCGACGAAACATTAATTATTACCGAGCGCCCCGGAAACCTCATCCAGATCAACCTCGAAACCGGCGAACGCAAAATAATAAATGGTTTGCCCGAGGTATTCTATGCTGGCCAGGGAGGGCTCTTAGATTTTGTCCCTCACCCAGACTATCATTCTAACGGCCTAGTTTACTTTTCTTTTGCAAGCGGCGATATTTCATCTAGCTCAACATGGCTTGCTAGAGCTCAATTACTAGATGGCGAACTAAAAAACACAGAGATTTTGTTTAAGGGCACCTCTCGGAAGGGCACAGCTAACCATTACGGCGGAAAGTTCCTTTTCCTGCCTGACGGTACTCTATTGCTTACAGTCGGCGACGGCTTTAACTACCGGATGGAAGCTCAAAACCCAAGATCAACACTGGGTAAAACTGTACGCCTAACAGCGGATGGCTTAATTCCGGCCGATAACCCTAAACTCGATGGCGAAGAACCTACTGCAATATACACTTTAGGTCATCGCAATCCCCAAGGGCTGGCCTACGACGCTATAACAAATATTATTTACCTCCACGAGCATGGTCCAAGAGGAGGAGACGAAATCAACATTATAAGAAAGGGGGCTAACTACGGCTGGCCCGTTGCTTCACACGGGATAGATTATAATGGAGCAAAAATCTCACCTTTTACCGAGCAAGAGGGTTTGGTAAATCCGTTACATTACTGGAAGCCATCTATAGCCCCGTCTGGCCTAGCAGTCTACCGAGGCAACGCATTTTCGAGCTGGTCGGGCAAACTATTAATCGGGGCATTAGTAGACCGCGAAATCAGACTTTACGATCCTAATACAAAAGAAGAAAAAGCTTTGCTAAGTAGCTTGGCGCAGCGTATACGAGATGTTCGGGTTAGCAAAAAAGGGGAGGTATTCATTCTGACCGACAAGGGCGAATTGCTCGAGATATACCAGAAAAACTCGAGCTAGATTCCGTTGATAAGACACTTAAAATGAACTAACTTTAGACGACTAGCTTTATTTACAAAGGGGCTCGCTAATGAAAAGATCCACTAACAATTTAACCGCTGCCTTTATTTTTATAGTTGCCAGCGTCGGGTGGCATCCTAGCTTCGCCAATGAAGACGCCCTAGAGTACAGGCACGATGTTTTCGAGTCCTCGGAATATCATATTAAAGCCGCCTTTGCGATTTTTTTAGGAAAAGTTCCCCACTCAGAGCATTTGGTCCTTCACGCTAACGCCTTGGCGGATTTTGGTAATATGATCTCGGCATTATTCCCAGAGGGATCCGAGGGCGGCGAGGCGCTTCCAGCCGTTTGGGAAGAACCTGAACTTTTCGCCAGCCGGCTAGAAGAATACAGGCAAGCAGCCGCAGCCTTTAAACTGGCAGCGAGTGAAGACAATAAAGCCTCCATACAGACAGCTCTGCCAGCACTCGGTCAAGCGTGTAAAAACTGTCATGATAAATTTAGGGAAGAATAAAGAAACGCGAATTCAAGCGATTTGCAAAAAAGTTAATACTAAAGCCGTTGAGACTAGCACAAGAAAAAAGCCCCTATTTGGAGTAATTTCAGCGGGCTGCAAATTTAGCGCTTTACGTCCATCAAACATGGACAGAACATCGTAGTTTTTTTTGTAGAGATAAATAGCATGTGCTAGTAAATGGACCGCAACTAATGCAATAACTAGCCAAAAAAGCCGATTATGGAGCCAGCCCATATAATCAACGACTAAATCACTTGAATGCTTTGCAAGCGGGCCGCTATTTATTATGTCATCGGACACAAAAAGTCCAGCCAAGGCCTGGACTAACACCAAGACCATTAAACCCAACCCCATCAAAATTCCCGGTGGCGTGTGGGCCCTAGGTGCAACTGCTCCTTTAAAGTAAGCTAGGGTCAGGCGCCAGGAGGGCTTGTAATTTCTCCATCGAGCGTATTGTCCTCCCCAAAAGAACCACCCACAACGAAATACTAGCAAGCCTATTACGACATAGCCCAGCCGCATGTGGATTTCCATGATAGTTAAATCGCCCATTAAACCCGTCACCAAAGAAAATATTACAGTAAGGGCAAAAGCCCAGTGCCAGAGTCTGTGGAAAACATCCCAGACTAGTACGCCCTTTCGTCTTTTTTCTCTTGTTCGTTTTAAAACTTGCATCTCGTCTTGTAGGTAACTTATTTGTCGCTTCATCTGATAACATCAGCTGAAATAAAAATGATAACAGGGGCATGGGTGTGGGCGCGCTCAAAATATTCAGCTTATTGCTAGTCTTTTCAATAATTCCGGGCTGCACAAAAAGCAATGATCCGGAAAAAATCATCAGTAAAATTGTTTCTGGTAACTCCGAGGAAAGGATAGCAAAGGTAACAGGTAACCTTGACGAGAAGCGAATTCAGAATAAAAACGGAGAAACAGCTAACTGGCTTACCCATGGCAGAACCTATACCGAACAGCGTTTCGCGCCTATAAACCAGATAACCACTAGAAACATCAAAGACCTTGGGTTAGCGTGGTTCTGGGATACAAATACAAGTCGCGGCCTTGAAGCCACGCCAATTTTAGTCGATGGCATCATGTTTACTACAGGTGCTTGGTCCGTTGTTTGGGCACATGATGCCAAAACGGGCAGCCTATTATGGTCCTATGACCCGAAGGTCCCGAAAGCATACGGGAAATACGCTTGCTGCGACGTCGTAAACAGAGGGGTTGCCGTGTGGAAGGGTCGTGTCTATTCAGGGACCCTTGACGGCCGTCTAATAGCGCTTAATGCTGCCACCGGGGAGCTAGATTGGCAGGGACAAACAACTGATAAATCTAAACCCTATACTATAACCGGCGCCCCACGGGTCGTTGAAGATAAAGTCATCATAGGTAACGGCGGCGGGGAATATGGAGTACGCGGCTACGTTAGCGCTTACGACGCATCTAACGGTGCGCAAATTTGGCGATTTTATACCGTACCTGGTGACCCCTCTAAGCCATATGAGTCAGCGGCGTTAGCTAAAGCAGGTCCTACCTGGCGGGCTGGCGAAGCTAAATATTGGGAAATTGGTGGCGGTGGCACAGTCTGGGATTCTATCGCGTATGACCCAGAATTGCGGCTGCTATATGTCGGGGTAGGAAATGGTTCCCCTTGGAGTCGATTTATCCGGTCGCCAGGCGGAGGTGATAACTTGTATCTCTCGTCAATCTTGGCTCTAGATCCAGAAAACGGAGAATTAATCTGGCACTATCAAACAACCCCAGGCGACAGCTGGGATTACACCGCAACCCAGCACATGATTTTAGCTGATATCGAAATCTATGGGGAAACACGTAAAGTCCTTATGCAGGCCCCCAAAAATGGTTTCTTCTACGTTATTGATAGAGTCAATGGCGAGCTAATCTCTGCTCAGAACTACGTGCCGGTAACATGGGCAACACATATAGACCTCGAGACCGGAAAGCCGGTAGAAAACCCTGAAACGAATTACGCCGACGAAGCAAAACTGACTCGTCCGGGTCCACTTGGCGGACATAACTGGCAACCTATGAGCTACAACCCCGATACCGGATTAGTTTATATACCTGTTATGGAAAACTCTTTCACCTATAGCCAAGACAATTCATTTCAGTACGAGCCAGGCCAATGGTCGCTGGGCGTCGATACGGACTTCATGATTCCCGATAGCGACCCGAACGAAATCCTTAAAGCTTTAAAGACCCCCCCTGTCGGGCATCTCGCAGCTTGGGATCCGATAAATCAAAAAGAAGTCTGGAGAGCTCAACATACTAGTGCGTGGAACGGAGGCAGCCTGACCACGTCTGGGAACCTAGTCTTCCAGGGGCTGGCGGACGGAAGATTTGTAGCATACGACGCCACGACTGGCGAGCTAGTGTGGGAGTATCCCGTCAATATAGGAATCATGGCAGCGCCGATAAGCTACTCTATAGATGGCGAACAATACATAGCTGTTCTAGCTGGTTGGGGTGGGGCTTTCGGCCTAAGCGGCGGAATCCCAAAACACCGCAACAATGTTCTTTCAGAAGGTAGGATTTTGGCTTTTAAGCTTGGCGGTAGTCAAAGCCTCCCAGATCCAGAGCTTTCCTTTATAGAGATACCCGAACCACCAAATTTTGACTTCACGGCTAACGAGGTTGCTGCTGGCGCTAGCCTCTACAGCCGTTACTGCGCAGTTTGTCATGGAATAGGCCTGATTAGTTCTAGTGGCGGGACTCCAACCGACCTCAGATATACTAGCGAGGCTGCTCACAAGAACTGGGACGCTATAGTCCTAGGCGGGCTCTATGCAAACCAGGGTATGGTTGGCTTCGCTGATGTTTTAGATGCTTCGGAAAGCAAGGCAATTCACTCATATATCCTGCAAGGCATTCGAGAAAGCATAGCGTTGTGCAAAAGCGATTATAGAAAGCAGTACCCTGAGCTTCTTGATACTGCATGCACACTTACTAGAAGCGGGCCGCAATAGTCTTGCTCAGCTATCTATGTCCTTATTTAGTCTTTCGAGCCGGTTTTCCCCAATAGTATTTTTTCTATTAGGTGCTCTGCTACCTCAATCATCCCTTCGGCGCTCCCAGCCATACGGGCATCGACTCGATACTTGCCTCCTATTATAAGCGATGGCACTCCCGTAACTCTGTAGGCGCGTCCCTTTGCCTCGGCTTGATTAACCAAATTACGGACACCAAACGAGTTAAACGTTCGATCAAAAAGCTGGGGATCAACCCCGGCCTCCCGCTCAAACAGGGTTGCCAAACGATCAGGTCGCCTTAAGTCTACGCCTTGATCATGTATTGCTCTAAACATAGGGCTGTGAACCTTCGACCCTACCCCTAGAGCTGCGGCGGCGTAATAAGCCTGCGCGAGGGTTGCCCATGTTTGATTGAAGATGGCTGGCGTCCTCGTGAAGACCAATTCTTCAGGTAGCTGCTTGGCCCACTCTTCTAAAATTGGATCGAAATTTTTACAATGTATACAGGCATATGAAAATACCTCTACAACCTCTATTTTGCTCACGTCCGCAGGGCTCACTGGAATTGGCAAAGGCTGATAGTGGACCCCCTCGACAAAGCTCTCGCTATTTGCAAAAGGAATAAAGAACAAAAGAGATGCTAGTAGCATAACACCGCTAGCGAAAAGTTGACGGCAAGATAAATTTTTGTCCATAAAATCACCTGAGCCCATGAACATAATCTGCTAGTGCCTTTATTTCTCCATCAGTTAGCCCACCAGCCACTCCACGCATCATGCCTCCATGTCCTTCATCAGAACGGCGCTCGCTCTCTCGATAGGCTGTTAATTGGGCTACGGTGTAGCGGACTCGCTGTCCGCTAAGCACAGGAAATCCTGCCGGTTGATTACCGTTCCCGTTCGGCGAGTGGCAGGCTGAGCATGCGGCGACACCTTTCTCTGGAATTCCTCCTCGATAAATACGCTCGGCCAACTCAATACTCTGGTCGTCGCCAGCCGCTTCTCCAAGCTTGAGGGGCAGCGAGCTATAGTATGCCGCCAAATCTCTTAGGTCGCTTTCGGTCTTTCCATACAGCTGGCCCATCATCTGCAGAATTTGTCTCTCTCCACTCTGGATCATCAGCAGCTGTTCAAACAAATATCGCTCGTTCTGTCCTGCCAGGTTTGGGTAAGTATCATCCAATCCGCTTGCCCCGTCTGCTCCGTGACAAGCTGAACACACAAGCGCCTGTGCCTCTCCCGCTTCTGCATCGCCCGCTAAGGCGGTGCCAGTTGTTAACACATAAATCAAAAGAGAAAATGTCAATTGCCGAATCCGCATACTTGATTCATCCTATACACTAAGGAAAATGGTTTTGGGTTAATATCGCCGACCCTTATCGGTCGGGCATTATATAGTAATTCTGCAAAACAATTAGCTTATTAATTGGCCGCAAGGAGCGTATTAGCTAAAAATTTTGCCACTCCCCACAAGTTAGTGGCTAAGCCTAGATTATGAAAAAAATTAACGAAGATACTTTTTCCATGGTTCAGTTTTACACTAGTTCGCCAGATCTGGCTCGCTGTCCAGACGCGGGAGGGCTGCCTGAAATAGCCTTTGCTGGGAGATCAAACGCAGGCAAATCAAGCGTGCTAAACCGGTTGTCAGGCAACAAAAGCTTGGCAAAAGTTGGCAAAACTCCCGGCCGCACTCGAATGCTAAACTTTTTCTCGGTTGCTGATAAAGGATTCTTCGTAGATCTGCCGGGTTACGGATATGCAAAAGCGTCGCGCAAAGCTCAGGCAGAGTGGCAACAAGAAGTTAATAATTTTTTGGCTTATAGGCCATCTCTGAAGGCCGTGGTATTAGTAAGTGATATTAGGCATCCAAAACAACCTTTTGACTTAGACTTCATTGAATGGGCAAGAAAATCAGAACTACCCCTGCTTATTCTGCTTAATAAGGCTGATAAGCTAAGTAAAAACAAGCAAAGTCAATCTCTTACGGAAATGCGTAAAGCGGCCAAGGGCCATCCAGACGTTGCAATTCAGATTTTCTCTGCAAACAATGGGATGGGTAAAGAGAGCGCGAAAACCATTATAGAAAATTGGCTAATTAATGGAGAACCAGATATCTAGTGCGCCTCATCCCAGTTATCTCCCACTCCAATATCCACGACTAGAGGCACCGCAAGTTCTGCTGCAGCCTCCATGCGCTGCTTAATGCCCGCCTTGACCATTTGGATATCACCTTCATCGACCTCGAATACAAGTTCATCATGTACCTGCATTATCATTGAGGCATTTATATTCTCTTGAGATAACCAAGAATCTACTGCAATCATCGCAAGTTTTATTATATCAGCAGCGGTTCCTTGCATAGGAGCGTTAATTGCTGTTCGTTGTGCTGCTTGGCGCCTTGCATTATTTCGGGAACTAATTTCAGGAAGATATAACCTGCGCCCAAATAGCGTTTCCACATAGCCTTGTTCTTCAGCCAAATCACGAGTTTTATCCATATATCTGAGGACTCCAGGATATCTTTCAAAATAACGATCTATATATTCTTGTGCGAGCCCTCTTGGTATATCAAGCTGTTTTCCAAGTCCAAAAGCTGACATCCCATAGATTAGACCAAAGTTTATAGCCTTGGCTCGCCGCCTCTGCTCATCGCTAACCGAATTCTGGCCTACCTCGAAAACCTCAGCCGCAGTTGAACTATGGATATCCGCCCCATCCCAAAAAGCCGAACAAAGCGTCGCATCTTCCGCTAAATGCGCCATAATCCGCAGCTCTATTTGAGAGTAATCCGCCGCCAAAATCTTCTTTCCAGGAGTGGCTATAAATGCTTGCCGTATCCGCCTTCCCTCTGAATTTCGAATTGGTATATTCTGAAGGTTTGGGTCGGATGAGGATAACCTGCCCGTAGCTGTTACGGCTTGATGATAGGAAGTATGCACACGTCCAGAATTCTCATTGATTTGTAATGGCAACTTATCAGTGTAAGTGGATTTAAGCTTGGACAAGCCCCTATACTCTATAATTAACTTTGGAAGTTCAAAAGAACTGGCCAATTCCGCCAATACTGGTTCTGCAGTTGACGGTTGGCCCTTCGGGGTTTTCTTTAAAATCGGCAAACCAAGTTTTTCGTAAAAAATAGTCTGCAGCTGCTTCGGTGAATCAAGGTTAAACTCTTCGCCAGCCAAGGACCATGCGTCACCAGTAAGCTCCTCCATGCGCGCCGACAACTCGCCACTTTGCTGCTTAAGCCGATCGCCATCCACTAGCGCTCCTTCACGTTCAACCCTGGAAAGCACCTCAATTAACGGAATTTCAATTTCCTCAAAAACGGCTTTTAGGCTTGGCTGCCCTTCCAACTTAGGCCAAAAATACTGGTGAAGCTGGAGCGTGATGTCAGCATCCTCCGCCGCATAGGGTGTCGCGTCTTCAATGGGCACATGATCGAAAGTGATTTGGTTGGCCCCTTTTCCCGCCACCTGTTCAAACGTTATTGTGGTTTGGCCTAAGTACTTCTCTGCCAGCGCATCCATGTTATGCCTAGTAGCCACACTATTAAGGACGTAGGACTCAAGCATCGTATCAAACACTGCCCCCCGCAGCTTTACCCCATGTCGGGCTAAGACGCTCATATCATATTTTATATTCTGTCCGATTTTTAAAATTTCAGCGTCTTCCAGTATAGGGGCTAGCGATTCTAAAACCCGCGGCGTTGAAAGCTGCTTGCCTGCCGCCAGGTCAGAATGCCCTACCGGGATATAGGCAGCGCTCCCTGGCTCCACGCTAATAGAAAACCCCACCAGCTCAGCATCCATATAATCAAGGCTGGTAGTCTCCACATCAAAAGCAAAGCACCCCACCTCACAAGCGCGGGCCAACCAAACTTCCAAGGCATCAACGGTATCGATGCATTCGTAGTTCCGCGCTACTTTAGCAGAAGCATGGCCAGATCCCTTTTCCGAACCTAGCTCCGCCAACCACGTATTAAATTCTAAGCGCTCATATAGTTCTCTTAATGCTAACTCGTTATCCTGGGCTACCCCCAAGTCCTCTATATTTATATCTAACGGGACATCGCACTTAATCGTTGCTAACTCTCGAGACAAAGGAAGCTGCTCAGAGTGCGTCCTTAAATTTTCCCCTACCTTCCCTGAAATCTGGCCCGCATGGTCGAGCAGATTATCTATCGTCTGATATTCTTTTAGCCATTTAACTGCTGTTTTTGGGCCCACCTTTGGCACCCCTGGGATGTTATCTGCGGTATCTCCTATCAAAGCCAAATAATCAATAATCTGCCCAGGAGGCACGCCGAACTTGTTTTCAACTCCAGCAACATCCAGAACCACGTCGTTCATCGTGTTGACCAAGGTTACGTAAGGATTTACAAGTTGAGCCATGTCTTTGTCTCCGGTAGAGATAAGCATCGGCAGCTCCGCCTTCGTGGCAGCAACCGCCAAAGACCCAATGACATCATCTGCTTCTACGCCAGGCACCACAAGCAACGGGAGCCCCATGGCCTTGATAATAAGATGAATGGGCTCAATTTGTTCGGCTAACTCCCCTGGCATAGCCGGCCGATTGGCCTTGTAATCGGAAAAAAGTTCATGCCGAAAAGTTGGCCCTTTAGCATCGAAAACAATGACGACTGGGCTGGTACGATATTCAATCCTAAGCTTTCGGATCATTGCAATAACCCCGCGAACCGCGCCCGTATTCAAACCTGTGCTGGTTTTTAATTCTGGTAACGCGTGATAGGCACGAAACAAATATGATGAGCCGTCCACCAAAACAATGGGGGCTTTTTTCTCAGTAACTTCTATCCGTATTTTTGACATCGCCTCACAACTCATCTCCGCAGCCCTGCTGCCTAGCTTATCCAAGAAAGCTGGGTAATGTAATACAGCCTTAAGTCTAGCAACCGCAGCACATCAGCGTTGATCTCCCCATATTATATAAACCCCTGTTAGAATTACCTTGCCAACCCTTTAAAAACATCGGCTATTAAATCAGCTGACTGGGGCTTGGCAATATATCCCACATGCTCAGCGTTTGGATTGATAACCACTATATGTCCAGAATGATTAACGGTGTAATCCTCCTTTGAGCTGTACATTTTTGCTTGGGCGATACCTAAACTCCCAGAAAAAGTGCGGGTTTCCAGAGGAGCTCCGATTACTCCTAAAAAATTCTCTGAAAACGCTTTGACATATTTCTCTAGACGCTCCTGAGTGTCTCGCTCAGGATCAACCGATACCATAATGCCCTGGAAGGTATTCATACCTAAACTGCGATCTGCTTCGCCCATTACCGACATAGTAACCGGGCAGATATCAGGACAGCTAGTGAACCCAAAAAAAAGAAAGCTCCAGCGACCCTTTAAAACATCCTGATTAAACGGCCGACCATCAGTAGTTCTAAGCATGCCATAGCTAAGGCTTTTCGGCTCGGCAAGTAATACTAAATTGGGGATTTCTGCAGAGCCCTCTGGACCATTCTTATAAACAATATACGTCGCTAGGCCAATGATAATCAAAGCCGCTAAAATCAAACTTTTTGAAGGCCGGCGCAAAACGTCTTTCTAGCTCGAAAGGCCAATAATTCCGGCAGTAGGAGTTGGCAGCAAATAATGATCCGCCAACATGGCCGCAAATAACAACCCCAAATAAAGAATCGAATAACGAAAAGTGGCCATGGCCGCTCCCGGTTTATTGCTTCGAAGAAGCGTAATTGCCCAGTACATAAAGACCGTGCCTAAGCAAATAGCGCCAACCAAATAAATCCACCCGCACATTCCAATCGCATAGGGCATGAGACTGATCACTACGAGCATTAACGTATAAAATAGAATCTGAAGTTTCGTATGGCGCTCCCCGTGCGTGACGGGGAGCATCGGGACATTAACCTTAGCGTACTCATCTTTACGCTCTAGGGCTAACGCCCAAAAATGAGGCGGAGTCCATGTAAAGATAATGAGCACTAGAAGCAAGGCTCCTGGTTCTATGCTATTGGTCACCGCTGTCCACCCGAAAAGAGGCGGCGCTGCGCCAAACAGCCCGCCTATGACAATATTTTGCTGTGTCGCCCGTTTCAAATAGAGGGTATAAATTAGCCCATAGCCTATCCAAGAACCAAAGTTTAGCCACGCGGTTAGGGGATTAATCAAGTAGTACAAAAGCACGAACCCAGCCACGCCCAATACGCTTGCAAAAATCAGGCCCTGATAAAAACTTACCTTGCCAGTAGCCATGGGGCGAGACTGCGTACGTGCCATCCGTGCATCAATTTCCGCATCGGCCACATGATTTATCGTGGCTGCTGAACCAGCAACAAGCGCTATTCCAAAAAGGCTAAAAGCTAAGGTGTCGATTGGCACCATCCCCGGGGAAGCCAAAAACATGCCGACAGCCGCACAAAGAAGCATAAGCAACACTACTCTTGGCTTGGTCATTTCAAGATAATCGCGCCAGCCAGGGCGGGCAAACGTTACTTCACTCAACAGCATCTCTCCTAACAGTAGCTCGATAGTTTACTGTAACCACGGCAAGCAATAATAGGGCCCCTATAGCATTATGGGCTGTGGCTAGCGCTAGAGGCAAAACAAGAATGACATTCAGGATCCCCAAGGTGATTTGACCGACTAGAAGCAGGCCAAGAGCCGGCCCGAGGCTCGAACCTTCCTTCACCAGCCTATAAGTCAGAAAGCCTAAAACCAGGAGCGCCAAGACCGCTCCCATACGATGCATAAACTGTATGGCGATGCGCGCCTCACTTTCTAAAAGCCCTCCCAAGTAGTTGGGGCCTACTGTTTGTCCGAGATCAAAGCCCTGCGACAAATCCATTTCCGGAACCCACTCACCGTGACATGTAGGGAAATCTGGGCATGCTAAAGCCGCGTAGTTAGATGATACCCAACCACCTAATGCTATTTGTAAAACTAGGATTACTAGACCAAATTTTGCTAGCCTTTGTATGCCTGATGGAACGATCCAACTGCGGCCTAATCTTAGCCTTAGCGCCAGCAACCAAAGCAAGCTTAGGGTGGCAAACCCGCCCAGCAAATGCGCGGTTACAACTTGAGGCCAGAGCTTCAGAGTAACTGTCCAAGCACCAAACGCTCCCTGCAAAATAACTAGCCCCAGCAAAAAATAAGGCAGCTTCCTTGGGGCAGTCTTGTCCGGATTCCGAGCAGCAATCAACGCGATTGCAAGAACTAGTCCGCCAAGCGCCGTTGCGAAGTATCTATGCACCATCTCCCACCAAGCCTTTTCCACTTCCACTGGTGCGTCTGGGAATCGTTGCTCTGCGGTTGCTATCTCCTCGGCCGTCTCTGGCACAACTAAAAAGCCGTAACAACCTGGCCAATCTGGGCACCCTAAGCCAGCATCTACTAAGCGGGTAAAAGCTCCAAGAATAACAACCAGTACGGCCATGCCTATGCCAACGCACGTTAAACGAAATAACCACGTATTTTCCAAGTTCGCTCACCAAAAAAAGAACGCATCTTATCGCATTTGTGGTCGGATAGTGAGAAGTTAGCGAGTTTTTCGTGATGAGTGTCCGCGCCTTGACAGCCCGTGAAGTGCGTAAGCCGCTGTTAAAATAATCGATAAACCAAACCACTGGATAGCATAAGCTCTATGCTGACGAACTAATGGCCGCAGATCTCGAGGGGGAGGAAGGAAGGCGGCCTGATTAACCATATCAAGCCGAAACTCCATTTCAACATAGTTACTTAAACCCGCAGCAGAGAGGCCCTTCCAGTTTATTCGATCAACATGTTTCGGCCAACCCACAGGTATCTTTGACATCGGGGGGAAAAAAGCAGCGTGATCTGGCCAAAGAGTTCCTATTAGGGTCGTGGCTTCTGGGTAGCCTCCCAGAACATCCAGCACCTCAGGTTCAACAGGCGCCTCTACTAGTCCGCGATTTACCAGCCAACGGCGCCCTTCAAAATCTAAGAAGCTCTGCAAAACCGTGTAGGCTTGACTATGGTCCGAAAGCGTCGCTGCCACCAAAAAGACCCTGTTAGGCTCAAATGCTCCGGAGATCTTTACCCTGAGAAACTCCCAAGATTTCTCAGCCGGCAAAAGATCGATAGGCATCATATCTTTCCGCTCAAGTTTTAGTTGTGACAGCCGAGCCTTTTCATGGCTTCGAGAGATTTGCCAAGCTGACAGGCCCAGCAAAATCAAGATTAGTGCACCAAAGAGCATAGTCGCCCCTCTCCCCGGCTTCCATTCAAGCTTTTTTTCTTGCAGCTCCTGCTCAGCTGACATCACGGACTCCCGCACATTTTAAGAAAGTTTCGTTTCGAGCCGTTTTAGCGCTTCTGCTCCGCTTGGGCGATCCCCCGTCCACAAATAAAAAGCCTCTGCGGCCTGTTCGACCAACATGCCCAGGCCATCACTTATTCCTTCCGCGCCGGACTTTGTCGCCCAGCTGCAAAAAGGGGTAAGGGTGCTCCGATTTTGACTGTAAAAAAGATCGTAGCAAAATGCAGTCTTTACAACTTCTTGGGCTATCGGAAGCCGCTTCCCATCAATACCCGCTGAAGTTGCATTGATCACGACATCAAAAGTCTCATGAAGCTGGCCAATTGCGAGGGCGCTAATATCCTTCTCTGGAAAAAGACTGCTCATGCTGCTGCTAAGAATTTTAGCCTTCTCTAGAGTCCTATTAGCAATCCTAAGGAGCTCCGGGGACTCATTCGCAATCTGTGGGATAATTCCCGTGGCTGCTCCGCCAGCACCTAAAACAAGGACTCGCTCCCCCTTCAGCCTGACACCCTTATTCTTTAGGTCTCGCATAAGCCCAATTCCATCCGTGTTATATCCTTCGAACCCATTTTCACGCTTAACTACCGTGTTAACCACCCTCGTCTTTTGCGCATGGCCTGCCAAACTATCAACCCATTCCGCCGCTAAGCCTTTATATGGAACGGTAATGTTTAACCCCTCACCACCACTATTAAAAAATAAATTCAGAGTACTATTAAATTCATCAGCATCGCAGAGAATTTTTTCATAGGTAAGGGCACGTTTTGTCTGCTTCGCAAACTCGGAATGAATATCAGGCGAAAGCGAATGACTGACCGGATTTCCAACAACCCCATAGCGGTTTTTTCTCAATTTCAACCCCTTATTTTTCTACCGTCGATTCCTCTTATAACGCTTGGTTCACCGGGATTTAAAACCTCCCCGGACAGAATATAGTCGGCTTTTCCTAGAAAATACTCTGCCGCAGCTTTTTCAGTTAAAGCGGGAAGTCTTCCGTTTGGGTTTGCAGAAGTTGAAACCAAGGGGCTTCCAAAGCCCTCGCATACCATCCTCGCTTGCTCGTGGCCTGGCACACGGATAGCTACAGTTGGATGCTTCCCCATTATCCAAGCAGGGAATCGTTTACTTGGGACTAGCCAGGTTGCAGGTCCTGGCCAACTCTCAAGAACTGCCGATTTCTGCTCCTCGCTTAAAAGGTCGAGCTCAAACCGAAAATCTTGTGCGCTCGCACCTATAACTATCAGTCCTTTCTCCACAGGCCGACTTTTCAACGTCAAAAGCCGGGTGACCGCGGGTTCCGACCAAGGGTCACAAGCCAATCCCCATACCCCTTCCGTAGCATGGACAATAACACCCGCGTTTTTCAGCTTATCGACCGCTTCTATTATTTGCGATCGCCCCATTGCGGCCGTCTAGCCTCTCAATTCCTGTTGCAGCTCTTCGTCTTGAGCCGCAATCTTAGCTACATTGGCTTCTCTATCCTCCAAGAGAGCGGCTCCTAGCTTTTCATTTGATATCGCGAGAATCTGTGCTGCCAAATATCCTGCATTTTTCGCCCCGGCCTTTCCAATAGCTACCGTAGCTACTGGAATGCCTCCCGGCATCTGGACCGTGGAAAGCAAGGCATCAAACCCTTGAAGCGGGCCGGCATCTACAGGGACCCCGATGACAGGCTTAACAGTGCTAGCTGCTACTGCTCCGGCGAGATGCGCAGCCAAGCCAGCTGCACAGATAAAAACAGCGCAACCTCTCTCTATAGACTCGCTGACATAGCGTTTGGTTTCAGCAGGCGTTCTATGCGCCGAGGTAACTCTAACCTCATGCGCTATATCTAAACTATCTAAAACCTCAGCTGTAGCCTTCAAAACCGGCCAATCGGATTTAGATCCCATAAGAATTGCTACGAACATATTATATATTTTTCCTTGATAATATTTATGGTCAATCATCTCTCATTGTCGCTTCCTATAGCAACATTAAGGCTTCCAAAAATATACCGCCTAAAAAGATGTACCTCAATTATTGCATACAGATTATAGGTTCTTAGCGCCTGACAACAAAAAACAATCCAGATCTTGCAGTTGCGCCACCCCTCAGGCGATTGGTAACCTTACGAATATTAACCACACGCCGGAATTAGAACTACTTTTTAGCCCTAAATTAAAGCACATGGCAGTCCTTAAAATTCTCGAATATCCGGACCCTAGGCTGCGAAAAAAAGCAGCCGTTGTAGAAGCCGTAGACAATGCTATAAAAAAATTGGTTGAGGATATGCTTGAAACTATGTATCAAGCCCCCGGCATAGGGCTGGCAGCTAATCAGGTCAATGTGCAAAAGCGGGTTATCGTTATCGATATTTCAGAAACCAGAGATAATCCTTTGGTGCTGATAAACCCGGAACTGATTACAAGCGGTCAGGACGTAAAAGGGGAAGAGGGCTGTCTTTCAGTGCCTGGGTATTTTGAACCGGTAACGCGCAAAGACCGGGTTTTGGTTAAGGCTCTTGATGAGCAGGGTAGTAAGATTGAACTAAACGCCGATGGTTTGCTGGCGGTCTGCATTCAACATGAAAACGACCATTTGGAAGGAAAATTATTCGTAGACTATCTTTCCAGCCTCAAGCGCTCTCGAATCCGAAGGAAAATACATAAAACGCCTCAAGGAGGGCATTAATTTCTATGACCATCAGCCGTATTGCGTTTGCGGGAACTCCAAGCTTCGCTAAAACTACCCTAAATGGGATTGCTAGCTCCGACATGGATATAGTTTGTGTTATTACGCAGCCGGATAGGAGAATGGGGCGAGGCCAAACCCCCCAAGCTAGTCCTGTAAAAAAATTGGCTGAGCAGCTCGGCCTTAAAGTATGGCAACCAGAATCGTTCGCAACCGAGAGCACAAGAAAAACGCTGGAAGCGATGCGACTGGACCTTCTTATAGTGTCCGCCTACGGTCTTATACTGCCTAAGGAGGTTCTGTCTGTACCTAAGTATGGGTGCATAAATGTTCATGCCTCGCTTCTACCAAGATGGCGCGGCGCAGCCCCGATAGAGCGAGCTATTATTGAGGGCGATTCAACAACCGGGGTCTCCATAATGCAGATGGTTGAAGAGCTAGATGCCGGGCCGGTATACCTGAAATCAGCCTGTTCAATTGGCAAGAAAACCCATGCCGCGCAGCTTGAAGAAATATTAGCTAAAAATGGCGCTAAGCTGCTTTTGGAAACTTTAGAAGATTTTGACTCCCTTGTTCCAAGCCCTCAGTCTGCAAATGACGCTAGCTATGCTAAAAAAATAACCCGCGCTGACGCAGCTATAAATTTGTCGGATAACGCCGCTCTTATAGAGCGGTATGTCCGAGCCCTTAGCCATCGGATGCCCCCATTTATTGCAATTGGAGGCACTCGCCTGCTTATAGTTGAAGCGGAAGCCCTTCCTCAAACATCTGGTAACCCTCCATGCGGGCTTATAACACAAGCTGACGCAACTGGCATATATGTTTCGTGCAAGGCTAGCACCCTCAAAATTACCCGCCTACGGCTTAACAAAGGGAAAGGCAACCCTCTTACGCCACAAGAGGCCCTGAACGGCTATGCGAGTTTGTTCGAACCAGGCACAAGCCTTGCAGCTTATGAATGATAGGGCGGCGGCGGCCTTGGCGTTATATTCAGTAATAAGATATCAGCGAACTACTGACCAAGTGATCAATTCGCTTGAAACGGCTACTGCGCGCGACTATCTGTTTGGAGCATTACGTCATTATTTTGCCCTCGTTAGTCTGCTAGAACCATTAGTAAAAAAGTCGCTACCAAAGCGAAATGGCAAGTTATGGTGCCTGATGATAATTGGGGCCTACCAGCTGCTGTATTCGCGCGCGCCCGAGTATGCTGCTATTAATGAAACGGTAGCTGCGTGCGATAAGCTGGAGCAATCATGGGCAAAGGGGCTTGTAAATGGCGTCCTTCGAAACGTCCAAAGGCTTGAACGCGCCGCCATTCCAGTTCTAGAGAATTTCCCTAAATGGTTCGTCAAGATTATAAAAGAAGACTATGGGAGCCAAGCAGACGCAATTCTTGAGGCCTTCATGGGGCGCTCCCCTATGACGCTCAGGGTTAATCAGCAGAGGACTACCGTAAAGGAATATACACAACTTCTAACATCCGCTGGAATCGACCACTCATTAAAAAAGAATTTTCCGGCGATCATTTTAAGAAAGCCCATTCCACAATCCGAACTACCAGAATTTAAAGAGGGCAGGGTGAGCGTACAAGACTTTGGCGCCTGTTTAGTTACCCATTTGCTAGACTTAAAGCCAGGCCAAAGTTTTCTCGATGCTTGCTCTGCTCCTGGCGGCAAACTTTTTGCCCTGATCGAGAGCACTCCTGAGATCCATGCAACCGCGTTAGAAGTTTCACCCAGCCGATTCACCCATCTGCAGGCTGAATCCGAGCGCTTAGGTCATACCCCAACAATGATTAAAGCGGATGCTACTAATCTAGATTGGTGGGACGGAAAGTTTTTTGACGCAATCCTGGTTGATGCTCCCTGCTCAGGCAGCGGTACCATCCGACGGCATCCTGAAATCAAGCTCCGCCATGGCCCTACTAGTCTAATCGGGTTTCATGAGAAACAACTCCAGTTGCTAAAAAGTTCTTGGCAAACATTGGCTCTGGGAGGTCGTCTGCTTTATTGCACATGTTCCGTATTTAGTTTTGAGAACGACGGTGTAATTAAAGCCTTTCTTGAGGCTGAGGGAAATGCGTCTAGCACCCAGATAAGTCTACCAACAGGACAGGCAACTAAATTAGGCTGGCAGCTTTTACCTACCAACGGAGAGACCGACGGATTCTATTACGCATTATTGGAAAGAGGGGCGTAGAATAGGAGCTTGCAAATTCCCGATAACGGGAGGATAGAGAGTAGCGAAATGAAGATCCTAATCCTAGGGGCTGGTAAAGTAGGGGGGACCATAGCAGAAAGTCTAGCTCGTGAGGCTTTCGATATTACGGTGGTTGATAACAATCCCGACGTTATAGACGAGCTGCGCGATAAACTAGACGTGCGAACAATTCATGGCTCCGGGTCACATCCGGACGTGCTCCGTCAGGCTGGTGCGGATGATGCTGACATGCTTATTGCCGTTACAGCCAATGATGAGGTAAACATGGTGGCCTGCCAAGTCTGCTATTCGTTATTTCACACTCCTAAAAAAATCGCCCGTATTCGATCGTCGTCATATCTAACGAGAGAAGGTTTTTTTGGCCAAGAACACATGCCAATAGACGTATTGATTAACCCGGAAGAAATGGTGGTGAACAATATACGTCAATTACTAGAGCATCCAGGGGCGTTACAGGTCTTAGATTTTGCCGACGGCCGCGTACAGCTGGTAGCCGTTAGCGCCTATCACGGCGGTCCGCTAGTTGGGCAGGAGCTACGTTTCCTGCGCGAACATATGCCTGGAATAGATGCTCGAGTAGCAGCCATTTTCCGCCGCGGGCAAGCTATAACGCCTAAGGAGAACACAGTTATAGAAGTGGATGACGAAGTTTTCTTCATCGCAGCAGCTCAACATATAAATGCCGTGACTTCTGAACTTCGAAAAGTAGAGAAGCCTTTCAAACGAATAATAATTGCTGGTGGCGGGAATATAGGCGTTAGATTGGCTCGTTCCATCGAAGACCGATTTTCAGTAAAGGTATTAGAGTTAAATCAAGCTAGATGTCAGGTTATTGCGGAAGAGGTTGATACTTCTATAATTTTAAATATTGATGTAACTGATAAAGAGCTTTTGCTCGAAGAAAATATAGAACACTCCGATGTATTTTGTGCCGTAACAAATGATGATGAAGTGAATATCATGTCGTCACTTCTGGCTAAACAACTTGGAGTACGGCAAGTTATGTCTCTTATTAGCAAGCCCGCCTACGTTGATCTCGTGCAGGGTGGGGAGATAGACATAGCGATTTCCCCAGAACAAGCGACCATCAGCTCTCTCCTTGCCCATATTCGCCGAGCAGATGTGGTGCGGGTCCACAGCCTGCGCCGAGGCGCAACCGAGGCCATTGAGGCTATAGTCCATGGCGATGAAAAAAATTCCAGGGTAGTTGGTCGGGCTATTGCGGATATCGACCTTCCGCCTGGAGCCTCTATAGGTGCTGTTGCTCGCGGACAAGAAGTTTACGTCGACCATGACGAAATTATTATTCAAGCAGGCGATCATGTAATCCTTTTTTTGGTGGATAAAAGCCAAGTCCGTGCAGTAGAAAAATTGTTCCAGGTAGGAGTTTCTTTTTTTTGAGCGGTGATCGCCAGTCTATATATATCCGGTGAGGTCCATTTATAGTGCATTTTTCAGTAATATCTAGAGTAACAGGAATTTTGCTTACTATTTTTAGCGTAGCTCTATTCGCCCCTGTGCTTATTGCAATCGTATACGAGGAGTCGACGGCTAGCTCTTTCATGCTTGCCTCAGCTATTACTTTGGCGAGCGGATTGCTGCTGGCAGCCCCCCGAAGAAAGGTTCGAGATTTGCGAAGCAGAGACGGCTTTTTGATTACTGCATTTTTCTACGCCGGTCTAGGCTTCTTCGGCGCAATCCCTTTTTTACTAACGGACACCCTAGGAATGGCATGGACCGACGCTGCCTTTGAATCCTACTCAGCCCTCACGACTACCGGGGCAACAGTCCTAAGCGGCCTGGATCAAATGCCGCGATCAATCCTGTTCTATCGCCAATTATTGCAGTGGCTGGGCGGGATGGGGATTATCGTCTTAGCCGTAGCGATTCTGCCTATGCTAGGAATTGGGGGCATGCAGCTATATAAAGCCGAAGCCCCGGGGGGCGCAAAAGACACTAAGCTGACCCCAAGAATAACAGAAACAGCTAAGGCTCTTTGGTACATATATCTTGGCCTGACTGCGCTTTGCGCGCTATCGTATTACCTGGCTGGCATGGGGCTTTTTGATGCTATTTGCCATAGTTTCTCCACCGTAGCTATCGGAGGGTTTTCGACTCACGATACTAGCTTGGCATATTTTGCCAGTCCTGCGATAGAAATAGTGGCGATGGTTTTTATGGTTGTTTCTGGAATAAATTTTGGGTTGCACTTCACCGCATTCAGCCGACACAATCCTTTGCTGTATTTTAAAGATATTGAAACCAGGTTATATTTTGCGGTTGTTGGCTTTATATCACTAACGGTATGCCTTTTACTCATAAATAACGGTGAAGCCACAGAAAATCCTATTAGAGATGGATTCTTCCAAGCGATCTCTATGGCTACGACGACTGGTTATACAACAGCCGAATTCAGTGCTTGGCCCTCGGGCGCTCCCTTCATCCTGTTATTTGTAGCGTTTGCCGGGGGGTGTGCTGGCTCTACAGCCGGGGGAATCAAGATGATCCGGGTACGCCTCATATTCTCACAGAGTATTCGTGAGATACGCCGCCTTATCCACCCTCATGGAGTTTTCCCCATCAAGCTTGGAAAAAATCGAGTTCCTGATCGAGTCGTAGAAGCGGCGTTTGGTTTTTTTGCAGCCTATGTCCTTATATTTCTTGTTATGGTCGCAGCGATCATGTTTGTTTCTAACCTTGACTTTATTACGGCATTCTCAGCAGTTGGCGCCTGCATAAACAATCTTGGCCCAGGCCTTGGAGGAGTTGCCGAAAACTATGCCGGCCTTTCTAGCAGCGTCAAGTGGGTTTTGGTTCTAGCTATGGTTTTGGGCCGTCTTGAAATTTTTACCCTACTAGTTTTGCTGACTCCAACTTTTTGGCGACGCTAACCTAAGTGCGCGTAGAGGCAATCGCTGCCCTGCGGTTGACGCCTAAATCGCTTGTACTCCCACTGGTACTGGGCTGGATCGACCAAGATCAGTTCTTCTATGGACCTGTTCATGCTCTCAGCCGATAACGTCGCCGAGGCGCTATAGAGCCCGTCCTCTGGCTTAGAAAATCTCAATTCAAAACCACTGGGCACTCGCTTGGCTATTCCGATTAACACTATCGGGTTTGTGCTCTGAATCAGTCTATGCGCCAACGTCATTGTCAAGGAATCTATTCCAAAGAAAGGCGCGTAAACCCCCGCAGCTCGGCGTGGGACCTGATCAGGAAGCATGCCCAGGCATCCACCCTTGCCAAGATGGGTGCGAGCAGTCCTCAAGCCCGCAAACGTTAGTGGTTCTAAACGAACGCTGCTATGTTCACGAATTTTCAATAATGCCCGCTCTAAAAACTTATTAGTTGGTTGGTTGTAAAGGGCCATTAAGCCAAGCTGGCCTAAATAAAGCCCAAGAAATTCCCAATTGCCAAAATGTGGCGCCAATATGAGGACTCCTCGCTTAGACTCTAAGGCTTCCTCCAATATTGGAATTCTGTCCGGCGTTATTGCTAACCTCCTGCTTTCCGGCCAACGCGATATAATTCCAAGTTCCCCCAATAGACACGCTGTCTCCGCCAGGCTTTCTTGCGCAAGCTGTTTTCTCTGCTCCGGGGTGTAATGAGGAAAACATAGCCCCACATTCGTCTCGGTGATTTCAGCAGCCCGACTACTAGTCACGAGCCGCGTCCGAGCTACCCAGCGTGATAGCGCACGGGCACGCGTAAGGCCTATTATTGAAAAAATTCTTGTTACTAGAGAAAGTAGTCCGTCAACTATCAGGTTCATGATCTAAGAACTCCTTTCGGGCTACACAATGTTTCAAATGATCGTTAACCAACCCAGCGCTTTGCATAAAAGAATAACAAATTATCGGGCCAATAAATTTAAATCCATGGCGCTTTAATTCTCGCGACATCTGTTTTGCAGTAGCGGTGGTTGCAGGAACATCTCCCGCGTTGGGCCATAGGTTATCAATCGGCCGCATATCAACAAAGGACCAAACAAAATCACTAAAATCGCTAAGCCGTAAAGCCGCCCTAGCATTTTCGATTAACGATTCAAGTTTCTGTTGATTACGAATAAGCCCCTGGTCTTGCATCCAGAACCGCACTTCTCTCTCATCACAGCGCGCCAAGCATTGTGGGTCAAACCCGAAAAATTGTTTATGCATGCAAGAGCGTTTTGCTAGCACAGTGCGCCAGGATAGTCCTGCCTGCATTATCTCTAGTATTAATTTCTCAAAAAGTATAGTGCTATCCGCTATTGGCCTACCCCACTCCTCATCGTGATATCGAATTAAAACGGCGTCTTCTTTACACCAACCGCATCGAGTGATTTTGACCATGGCGACCTTATACCTTAAATTTAACAAGCTATGCTAACCGCTTAATTCTTGGCTTTTTATGATAAATAAACGTTTGCCTAAATTAATACTGCTGGATCGTGACGGCGTCATTAACTTCGACTCCGAAGACTACATTAAAACAGAGTCAGAATGGGTACCAATTCCAGAATCGATATCCGGGCTATCCAGACTTCATGCCGCCGGTTATTTGCTGGGCGTATGCAGTAACCAGTCCGCTGTAGCAAGAGGTCTGTTATCTGTTAGCTCTCTTGCTGCAATAGAGTTAAAAATGATTGAAGCTATAGACGCAGCAGGCGCGAAGCTGGAATGCATTTTCTACTGCCAGCATCATCCGAATGCCAGCTGCGAATGCCGGAAACCAAAGCCTGGACTACTATTAGCCGCGATGTCTTCGGTTGGCGTAAGCCCCCAGGAAACCATGTTCGTTGGTGACTCTCTATCAGACATAGAGGCAGCAGAGGCGGCGGGCTGCACAGCCGTTCTGGTAAGAACTGGAAACGGGGAACTGACCGAGCGGGAAATTTCCGATAGATCTTCGATCATCGTAACAGATAATCTCGTAGGCCTTGCTAACCTACTGATTTAACCATCTGCCCTAAATATCCAGGTTACTTACTGATAAAGCGTTGTTTTCAATAAATTCCCGCCGGGGCTCTACCTCATCTCCCATTAAGGTTTCAAATAGTTCGTTAGCGATACGACCATCATCAACCGTTACCTGCAACATCCTTCTAACCGATGGGTCCATAGTTGTCTCCCACAGTTGCTCTGGATTCATTTCTCCCAAACCCTTGTATCTCTGTATGTCGACCCCACGCCTAGCTTCAGCAAGCAGCCAATCGAGTGCCATGCCAAAGGAACTTATACTAGTTTCCCGCTCACCCCTTTTTACGTAAGCGTCTTTCTCTAGTAAATTGTTTACTTGGCTTGCCATAGATTTTATTGCCCGGTAGTCCCCGCTGATAAAGAAGTTATATGCAAGTTCTATTTCTCTAAGAACCCCATTTACTCTTAGGTGCACAACAGGCAAAAAGGCGTTTCTATCGAGGTCCTTTGATAGAATTACGCTATCAAACCCCTTGTTTCGTAGCGATAGTATTGATAGTAAGCGCTCACACCATTCCTTCATCAATGCCTCGTTAGAGAGATCTTCCTTCTCTATAATATCCATATCAACCAAGGCCTCCGTTATATCTAACGGAATCTGTCGGGCAATCCGGCTAAGACGTTTTTTTAGTCGGCTGTACTCTTCGGAAAGCAAACCGAGAACTTCTTCTGATACTTCTGGAGCTTCGCTATTTACAAAAAGTTTGGCTCCTTCTAAAGCCAATTGCAAAAAGTATGCTTCCATTTCCTCATCGTCTTTTGCGTATTGCTCCTGCTTGCCTTTCTTTAATTTGTAGAGCGGCGGCTGAGCAATATATAAATACTGGCCCTCTATAAGGCTCCTCATTTCTTTATAAAAAAAGGTTAGTAGCAGCGTACGGATATGCGAACCATCTACGTCAGCATCCGTCATAATTATGATCCTGTGATACCGCAATTTCTGGATATCGAATTCTTCATTGCCGATGCCACACCCAAGCGCCGTTATTAGGGTCCCTATTTCTTGTGATGAAAGAATCTTATCTAGTCTAGCCTTCTGTACATTTAAAATTTTCCCTCGCAGCGGCAGAATAGCCTGCGTTCTTCTATCCCTTCCTTGCTTCGCAGACCCGCCAGCCGAGTCTCCTTCCACCAAATACAATTCAGAAGCCGCAGGGTCTTTTTCCTGGCAGTCAGCAAGCTTTCCAGGAAGACCAGCAATATCTAGAGCGCCTTTTCTTCGCGTCATTTCGCGCGCTTTTCTAGCAGCATCCCTCGCCCTTGCGGCTTCAATCATCTTCGTAACAACCGACTTGGCATCTTGAGGCTGCTCCTCTAGGTAGGCCGCAAAATGCCTCGACAGCTCTTGCTCTACCGCTGTTTTAACCTCGCTCGACACTAACTTGTCCTTTGTTTGCGAAGAAAATTTGGGGTCTGGCACTTTTACCGAAATAACTGCAACCAGTCCTTCTCTTGCATCGTCTCCTGTAGTATTAACCTGGGCTTTCTTCAGAAGGCCTTCTTTCTCAATATATCCGTTTAATGTTCTAGTCAAAGCGCCTCTAAAGCCGGCTAAGTGGGTGCCTCCATCCGTCTGAGGAATGTTATTAGTGTAGGCATAAACCTGTTCTTGGTAAGAGTCATTCCATTGCATGGATATTTCCACGCCGATGCCATCAGCATGCTCAGAGGAAAAATGGAAAACATTGTTTAATGGCGTCTTTTTATCATTCAAATGCTCCACAAACGCCCGCAAGCCCCCTTCATAAACAAAGCTGTCCTTCCTTTCAGACCTCTCATCACTTAGATTTATGCAGACCCCTGAGTTTAAAAATGCCAGCTCTCTAAGCCTTTTTTCTAAAACTTCATAATGAAAATCTATGTTCCCAAAAGTAGCTGGGCTTGGCCGAAAATAACACTCCGTACCTGTATCAGAGGTCTTTCCCACAGCCTCTAGCGGCGCCACCGGAACTCCATCCTTATATGTCTGCTCGTATCTCTGCCCGTCCCTACGTACCATGAGCCTAAGCTCCTCAGACAAGGCATTGACTACCGAAACACCCACCCCATGAAGCCCACCAGATACCTTATAGCTATTATCATCAAATTTCCCGCCAGCGTGAAGGGTAGTCATTATTACCTCTGCCGCAGAAACCCCTTCTTCTGGATGTATATCTACAGGGACGCCGCGGCCATTATCCCTGACGGTTACTGCCTCTTCTGCATGGACCACAACATCAATCGTGTCACAATAACCCGCTAAGGCCTCGTCTATAGAATTATCTACTAGCTCTTGAACCATATGATGGAGCCCGGTGCCATCTTCTGTGTCACCGATGTACATGCCTGGCCTTTTGCGCACCGCATCGAGCCCTCGAAGTACCTTTATGCTTCCTGAGTCATAATTGTCATTTGACATTAATGTCCCCTTCTTGTATTTCGCCTTGTTTCACGTGAAACATCCTCATTTCATTTTCTGGAAAATGCGCCGCAATATTGCCAGGAGGCTTTGTGGAGGCAGCCAATATCTGGCAGCCGGCCGCCCGCAACAACTCAAAAAAACGCATATTATGATGGTCATCAAGCTCAGCCCCCACATCATCTATTAACAATAAGCTATTGGTCGACGTCTGCCCGGACAACATGGTCGCTTGCGCAATCTTTAACGCGCTAGCCAAAGCCTTCCCCTGCCCCCTCGACAGCTCTGATGCCGCTCTTGTCTTTCTGCCTGGATCAATCGCCACTTTAAGCTCCAAATCAGCACGATGAGGCCCCGCCAACGAGGCCCCTAATTTTAACTCTCTGGAGGCCAAATCGCCCAGCACTTTGTTAAGAGATTCTCCGGATGGCCAACCCTGTTCATAAGAAATGGTAACATCAAGCGCCGGGGCTATCGCTGCCAGCGTTTTATTAAACACCGGATAAAACTGTTTTAGATATGCTTCGCGAAAGCTAGTAACCTGGCTAGCGTACTCAACGAACTGTTGCGTCCATTCCTCGATTCCACCAAGCCCCTCCCCAGCAGGTGCTCGTTGTTTCAGCGCTGCGTTCCGCTGCTTAAGAGCGCGCCCGAAGCCCCTTACGCTCTTAAGATATCTTGGTTCCACGTGAAACACGCCCCAATCCAGCCATTTTCGGCGTTCTGCTGGCGGACCAAAAACCAGCTGTCCGACATCAGGCAACATGACCTGGACCGGAAGCCTCCGGGCCGCTTCCGACATTTTAGGCTCCGGCTCGCCATTGACCCTCAGAACACTTGCGCCACCAAGGCTTTTGCTTAGCGCCACAGCTTCTTGGGTGGTGGTAGCATCAGTTAGCAGGCCTCTTACTGTAACGCTCTCCGCTCCGTGTTGAATGTAATTTCTCGGATGCGCTGATCGAAACGACCTTGCCCTAGATAAAAAATATGCGGCCTCTAAAACCGCAGTCTTTCCGGCTCCGTTTTCTCCAAAAAAGAAGTTTAGCCCTGGCGCTAAGTCCAAACTGGCCGAGCCCAGGTTCCTAAAATAAGATATTTCTAGTCTCTTGAGTATCAATTTAGAGAGGCCGATTGCACTATCTATAGCCGCATAGGCATGACTACATAAACAGAGTTTTCATCGGCCGGGCTTTCTATAAGCGCGCTACTGTTTGCATCGGAAACGCTCAGCTGCACCGTCTCACCTTTAACCACCGATAGAATGTCGAGCAGATAACTGACATTAAAGCCAATTTCCATAGGGTCTCCGTCATAAACTACAGAAACCGATTCTTCGGCCTCCTCCTGTTCTGGGTTATTAGCCCTAATGGTGAGGTTTTCTCCATCAAGAATAAGCCTAACTCCTCGGTATTTTTCGTTTGAAAGTATCGAGGCGCGACTGAAGCCTTGCTTTAATGTTTCTCTATCTCCCACTATCGTGCGCGTTACATCTTTGGGGATCACTTTCTCGTAATCAGGAAATTTACCGTCGACCAGCTTTGTAGTTAGCGCATATGACCATCTGTTAACCCTAAGATGGTTCGGTCCTATCGCCAATGTTAGGTCTATGTCATTGTCATCTAGAAGCCTGGCAATTTCCGTAACTCCTTTTCTCGGGATAATTGATTGTAAGCGCTCACTATCATTAATCCCCTTGGATATAGTACACATGGCTAGTCTATGGCCATCGGTGGCCACGGCTCTGCTGTGGCCCTTATCAATCTCTAATAGCATCCCGTTTAAAAAATACCTTACGTCCTGCTGAGCCATGGAAAAAGATACCTGATCCAGAAGTCTTTTCATGTCTGCTGTGCTTAATGCCAGCATCGACTCTTTTTCTCCTCCGTCAACTTTTGGGAAATCAGCATGCGGAAGCGTAGCCAACGTAAAGCGGCTTCTACCTGATTTAATGGAGGCTTTCTCTGCCGAAACTGACACGGATACGTCCGCCCCTTCCGGCAAAGACTTCCAAATATCCCCTAGTTTTCTGGCTGGAATCGTGGCGATCCCCTCCTGCTCAACGTTGACTCCGCTAACAGTAGCAGAGAGCTCCACTTCAAGATCCGTGCCTGTAATCGATAATTGGTCGCCCTCAGCAACAACTAACAAATTAGACAGAACCGGCAATGTTTGTCTCCGTTCTACAACTCCTGTCACAAGCTGCAGTTGCCGTAATAAGCTTTCACGGACTATTGTGAATTTCATATTTGTGCCTTATGAAAAACCGACCATTTTCAGTTTGCAAGCATCCGGTTTAGGTTTTTGTAATCTTCGGCCACATCCAAACTGCTTTCTCGCAACTCCAATATCTTCCTGCAAGCATGCAAGACAGTTGTATGATCTCGGCCGCCGAAAGCATCCCCTATCTCGGGTAAGGAATGGTTGGTAAGCTCCTTTGCAAGATGCATGGCCATTTGTCTCGGGCGAGCTATAGTTCTATTGCGCCGCTTCGATAGCAAGTCGGCTATCTTTATATTGTAATATTCAGCTACAGTTCTCTGGATATTATCTATGCTCACCTGCCTATCCTGTATGGCCAGCAAATCTCTTAATGCCCTCTTTACCTGCTCTATCGTTATTCGGCTTCCAGTAAAACGGGCGTTGGCAATTACTCTTCGCAAAGCCCCTTCGAGCTCTCTCACATTAGATCGAATTCGTTCGCCTATAAAAAACGCTACTGCCGGATCCAACTCGATCTGTTCAGCCTCCGCCTTTTTCATCAAAATTGCCACCCGCGTTTCGAGCTCTGGTTGCTCTACAGCCACCGTCAATCCCCAAACAAAGCGAGACTTAAGGCGCTCCTCCAAACCATCTATTTCTCTAGGATATCTGTCACAAGTCAGGACCATTTGGTTCCCGCGCTCTAGCAAGCTATTGAATACATGAAAAAACTCTTCCTGCGATCGAAGCTTTTTCGCAAAAAACTGTATGTCGTCAATTAACAAGGCATCTACCGACCTATAAAACTGCATGAAGTCCTGCATGGTGCCTTGCTGTAAAGCCTTGACCATGTCCTGCACAAACCTCTGTGAATGCAAATAAACAACCTTGGCCTCCGGCTTCTGAGCGCGCACGTAATTGCCTACCGCCTGCATTAGGTGTGTTTTCCCCAACCCAACGCCGCCATACAACAGAAGAGGATTATAAGTTTCCCCCGCGTTTTGAGCGGCCTGAAGCGCGGCAGCTTTAGCAAGCTCATTGGAGCTCCCCTCAACGAAAGAGCTGAAGGTAAATTCTTCGTTTAACTGGTGGGTTGATCGGGCATCACCGGCTTGCCCACCGGAACGCAAAGGTGTTGGCTCCAAATCATCAGCTTGGCCAATGTCCAAACTAACGTCTATCGGGCTTGCGGGATCGCCCAACTGATCCAACAGCTCATTTATTCTTCTCAGATATGCTGACTGGACCTGGTTTTTCACATACCGATTAGGCGCCATCAAATGCAACGCATCTTCCTCGTGCCGAACCTGTAAGGGCCTAATCCAGGTATTGAACTGTTGTGACGACAGCTCCTCCTGCAAACGATTAAGGCACTTATGCCATAAGGATTCACCCACCCTTAAACCCCTTCAAGTTAAGTCGCCGCTTTAATTAGCGGATGAGTTTTAAGATGCTTTCTTGCTCCCCCTTCAGCTACGGAGCCTACTGCATCCCCACCTACTAAATTTTGGCTTTGTTTCTATTAAATTCTTCAGGCCTAATTCTAGCCACTATCATCGGCCAATAGCTATCAGTAGTCACTGAAAAAATTAACTGTTTTTTGGATAGACTGATTTTTCAATCGCTTACGCTCGAAAAAAATTTTCGGCGACCCCACTTTTCCCTTGCCGAGCTGTGTGCAACTGTCTGCAAAACCTGTGGATAAATTTCTCTTAATGGAATGCGCCTAGTTTAGTCCCCATCTTTCACAATTAGTCTTACTGCAGGCCCACCCCTTATCCACAACAATGCAATCAAGAAAAACGTAACGTTAGCAAGGTGTTAGATCACTAATAAACAACTTAATGCCCTTCAACAACAATCAACAACAAAATCTTAATATAAATATATATTGTTTAATTGACACTTTTCACGGTGATCCATACAATCTCGCTCCCTTTTTGTACTGGCTCCTGGTGACGGGTTTTTCATCGCCACCTAAAATTGCTTGATAATTCAAGGTTATATAAAAATGAAAAGAACATTTCAGCCCAGCAATATAAAAAGAAACCGTACACATGGCTTTAGGGCAAGAATGGCGACTCGGGGAGGCCGCAAGGTCCTTAATGCTCGACGAGCTAAAGGTCGAAAAAGACTTAGCGTATAAAAGCAAGGCAACGAAAAAATAATCATTAGTGAGACCTTTTCAAAAACTGCTCGGCTAACAAGGCCGGAACAGTTCCGTAAAGTTTTAGAACAAGCCACGTTGCGGAAGCGCTTAGGGCCGCTTAATTTGTATGCTTTACCAAATGGTATGAACTTTGCGCGCCTAGGCCTTATCATAGGGAAGAGAGGCGTACCTCTAGCTGTAAATAGAAATAGGCTAAAAAGGATTGCCAGATCGGAATTCAGGCAGTGCGGAGCAAGGCTTTGTCCTTACGATATTGTGATACAGATGAGAGCTGATTTGTCCAACGAAAGGTTAAGAGAGATACTAAGCAAGGTGATGCTAATAGTTGAGACGAGAAAGGAAGATCATGTGGATTCTCATGACAAAGATTAACACTATGATTGGCAGAGGATTGATAGCGCTTATCAAAGCCTACCAAGTTTTATTAAGCCCATTTATAGGCGGGCAGTGTAGGTTTTATCCGACATGTTCTCGGTATGCCGAGGGCTGCATTAACAATCATGGGCCTTTGAAGGGCTCGGTATTAGCTTTAAAAAGGTTATCGAAATGCCACCCTTTCCATCCTGGCGGCATCGACTGTGTGCCAGAACATAGGGAGACTTGAGCAGTGTTAAGCCCAGAAGTTAATCGTTTGTTGTTGTTATTCGCTATAGCCATAACAGGGTATTTAATTATCTTGCAGTGGGATGCTGATTATTCGCAGGACTCTGAAGTCTACGTGGAAACACCATTAGTAGGAGCAACCCCTGAAAGACCGGAAACCAGCATACCTATCTCGAGCGATAGGTATGCTGCAAGTGGCGATAGCGACATTCCGGATAACTCGTTAATTGTCTCGTCAAGCCCTAGACCCAGGTTAGCCGAGAAAACGCTAAGCCAAGATAGATTTATTCAGGTTCGAACGCCTGTTATGGAATTATGGATAGATTTATTGGGCGGGGACATTGTTCGAGCAGAATTGCCAGGACACCCGTTTGAGTTAGGGGCAACAAACAGGCCTTACATAATACTCAACCAAGGGGATGATCTTGTTTACGTCGCTCAGAGCGGGCTAATAGGGCCGGATGGGGTTGACGCATCCGGTCGTCCGTTGTACACATCGGCCCAGCAAATCTATGAGCTTGTTGATGGGACGCTTCGAGTTGAACTAGAGACAAAGGTTAATGATCTGAGGGTAAAGAAGGTCTTTGAGTTTGCGAGCGATGACTTTCTGGTAGAGGTTAAATACGCCGTTACTAATGAAAGTTATTCAGCAATCGAGGCCAGTATGTTTTCTCAAATTAAGAGAGACGCAAGGGAGCCAATAGGAGCTGTAAGCAGGTTTATGGGCCCAAGAGCTTACGTGGGCGGGATGCTAACCACCAACGAAGACAACTACAAAAAACTTTCGTTTGAAGATCTGGAAGAGGAGACATACAGGATAGAGCATCAAGGAGGCTGGATAGCAGTATTGCAGCATTATTTTCTTAGTGCATGGGTTGGTAATCCAGAAGAAAGAAATCTGTATTTTGGCCAAAGAAGGCCAGATGGAACTTATGCCTTCGGCTTTACAGGGCCAATGCAAAGAGTGGAGCCAGGGGAAACGGGGGAGTGGTCATCACGGTTTTACGTTGGGCCAAAGGATCAAAAGCGCCTAGAGGAAATAGCATCCAACCTTAATCTGACGGTTGACTACGGGTGGTTGTGGTGGCTAGCAGTACCGCTTTGGTACATATTAGACATGATGCACAGCCTTGTAGGTAACTGGGGTATCGCAATAATTCTATTGACCGTCATAGTAAAGTTAGTAACTTACCCGCTGTCCCAAAAAGCTTACGTATCTATGGCTAATATGCGGCGGGTTCAGCCGGCGATGAAGCGCATCCAGGAACGTTTTTCCGACGACAGGCAGAAGTTGGGCCAAGAGATGATGGCTCTATATAAAAAAGAGAAGGTGAATCCAATGGGCGGGTGTTTGCCAATGATCATCCCAATGCCAATTTTTCTAGCACTTTATTGGGTATTGTTGGAAAGCGTAGAGCTTCGACATGCACCCTTCTTTCTATGGATAGACGACCTTTCTGCTAAAGACCCTTACTTCATTTTGCCCCTTATTATGGGAGGAAGCATGTACCTCCAACAACTTTTAAGCCCGGCTGTTGGAGATCCAATGCAAGCGCGGATGATGAAGTTTATGCCTGTAATGTTCACGGTCTTATTCTTGTGGTTTCCTTCAGGATTGGTCTTGTATTGGTTGATAAATAATTTGTTGTCATTGTTGCAACAGTGGTACGTTTTTAAAAAACACGGATTTGCTGGCTCGCCTAGCGGGGGGGACGGTGGGGGCTCAGTCTGAGACCATAGCCGCAATAGCCACTGCCCCTGGTTTGGGTGGAATTGGAATTGTTAGGGTGTCGGGCACGCTTGCCGAGTCTATCGGGAACAAAGTAACCAGCAACAAATTACGTCCCAGGAAGGCAGCTCTGCATCTAATACGCGATGGCGACAATAATGTTATTGATCAGGCGGTGGTTCTATTTTTTAAAGGCCCCGCGTCTTTTACCGGAGAGGATGTTTTAGAAATTCATGGGCATGGTGGAACGATGGTTATGCGGGCCGTATTAGATATGACCATAGAAAGCGGGGCTCGGCTTGCGCGCCCTGGGGAGTTTACAGAGAGAGCCTACCTAAACGGCAAAATGGATTTGGCCCAGGCAGAAGCCGTTGCAGACCTAATAGCAAGCGGGAGCCAGGCTGCTGCTCGAGGCGCTATGCGGAGCCTGAGAGGGGAATTCTCCAACCGGGTACGAGATATTGATAGCGACATCGTGGATTTAAGGGTTTTCGTTGAGGCAGCTATCGATTTTTCCGATGAGGAAATAGACTTTCTGGGTCAAGGCCAGGTAAGCGATAGGATAGAGGGTCTTGTTACAACCCTTGCAGACCTGATTGGTCGTTCTCGGCAGGGGGCGCTATTAAGGGATGGCGTTTTAGTTGCGATAGCGGGGGCGCCGAATGTCGGAAAATCCAGCTTGCTTAATGCTTTTTCAGGGGAGGAGTCAGCCATAGTTACCCCCGTGCCTGGCACAACGAGAGACGCCATCCAGGTTCCCATTATTCTAGAGGGGCTGCCAGTGACCTTTGTTGATACGGCCGGGGTGCGTGAAACTGAGGACCCTGTAGAGCGAGAGGGGGTAAAAAGAGCGAAGGCTGTGCTGCGGCGGGCTGATTTGGTCTTATTGGTGTCCGATTTGTCAGAAGAGAAAGCTAGTTTAGATTTTCGGCCCGAGGCGCCAAGCTTGGTGGTCGAGAATAAGGTTGATTTAACTGCTAGCAAGCCAGGCGCGCACAAAGGTGCTATGAGAATTTCAGCAAAAACCGGGGCTGGGATGCAAGACCTTAGCAGCGCTATTTTGAAGGCAGTGGGATACTCTGATAGCGCAGACGGATTTACTGCGCGGAAAAGGCATGTGCAGGAATTATTAGCTTGTGAAAGCCATATGCAGATAGCCTTAACCATGATTAAAACCGGCGGGTCAGGCGAGCTGATAGCAGAGGAACTAAAGCTTGCCCATGAACACTTAGGCGAAATAGTCGGCATTACGAGCACCGAGGACCTATTGGGCGAGATATTCAGTAGTTTCTGTATTGGAAAGTAGGGGACAGTCAGGCCACTGCTGGGGTTTAAATCCTGCTCGAAGAATTTATACTCCAGATGCACGTAAGGGAATGCTTTGAAGAAATACGACGTAATTGTAATTGGGGGGGGACACGCCGGGTGTGAGGCGGCCGCGGCCTCATCCCGAATGGGGGCCGCGACATTACTGCTAACCCAAAACCTGGATACCATAGGCCAAATGTCTTGTAATCCAGCAATAGGTGGCATTGGCAAGAGCCACCTCGTCCGCGAGATAGACGCTATGGGCGGAATTATGGCAAAAGCGGCTGATTTATCTGGGATCCATTATAGGGTTTTGAACGCAAGCAAGGGCCCTGCTGTTCGGGCTACTAGAGCCCAGGCCGACCGCGCGCTATACAAAAAAGCGGTCAGGGCCTTGTTAGATGAGGAGTCCAACCTAGAGCTATTTCAACAATCGGCAGGAGATCTGGTTATAAAAGATGGTCGAATCGTTGGGGTATTAACAGAAACGGGTCTGCAGTTCGGCGCAGACACAGTAGTGTTGACCACCGGCACCTTCCTGGGCGGCAGAATCTTTGTTGGAGAAAAAAGCTATGCGGGCGGCAGGGCGGGGGATGCTCCCTCCAACATTTTATCTGAAAGACTGAGGGCTTTAGGTCTTCGGGTCGGCCGACTAAAAACAGGAACGCCACCGCGGCTGGATGGTAGATCATGCAACCTGATGTCTATGGACAAGCAGCCAGGCGATGTGCCTTTGCCCAGGATGTCTTTTTCAAAGACCGGAGATGAACGCCCTGACCAGGTTCCCTGTTTTATTACCCATACAAATGCGGGAACCCATGAAATTATTAGAGCCTCCATAAATCGGTCTGCCATGTTCAGCGGTGCGATAGAGGGGGTCGGCCCCAGGTATTGCCCTAGCATCGAGGATAAGGTCCATCGGTTTGCAGGGAAAAGCAGCCACCAGGTTTTTGTTGAACCTGAGGGCCTTGAGAGCAATGAATTATATCCGAATGGCATTTCTACTAGTTTGCCTTATGAGATTCAGGTCGACATGGTTAGAACGATTGAAGGGTTCGAGAAGGCTCATATTTCTCGACCAGGCTATGCTATAGAGTACGACTATTTTGACCCAAGAGACTTAACCCCAACCTTGGAGACAAAGGCTGTTAAGGGCTTATTTTTTGCGGGGCAGATAAACGGCACCACTGGATACGAAGAAGCGGGAGCCCAAGGGTTGTTGGCAGGAATTAATGCGGCGCTTAGAGCCGGCGGTAGCGATGAGTGGGTGCCGCGCAGAGACGAGGCTTACATTGGGGTGTTGGTGGATGACCTTGTTAATTTGGGCACTAATGAGCCATATCGCATGTTTACAAGCAGAGCCGAATACAGACTGCGCCTGCGAGAAGATAACGCCGATCTGCGATTAAGCCCCAAGGCCTCGGAACTTGGGCTGCTCGATCTGGCTTATGAGCAAGCGTTCGAGAAGAAAACACGGAAAGTGGAAGGGTTAAGAAAGGCGCTATCCAATAGGGTGGTAGGCGCGAACTCTTCGGTCGCTGCGGAGCTGGCTTCAGTGGTTGGCGAGAAAGTAACTAAAGATACGAAGATTATCGATTTTCTAAAGCGCCCGGGCATCTCTTTGCGAGCAATACGAGATGTTGTGGCTCCGCTACTAGAAGACTCAATTATCGAGCTGATGGGCGATGAAGAGGTTTTTCCGCAGGTAGAAATTCAGACTAAGTATGAAGGGTACATTCGGCGGCAAGATGAGGAGATTGCGAAAGTAAAACGACACGAAACCATTGCGCTGGCCGGCATCGGCGCCTATGACAAGTTAGACGGGTTATCTAACGAACTTAGGCAAAAACTTAACGAAACACAACCTAAAACTCTGGCCCATGCTTCCCGGATCCCAGGGATGACCGCTGCGGCTCTTTCCGTTCTCCTTGTTCATGCTAAAAAGGCCCGAGAGGAATCGAAGGCAATAGAAGTCGGTGGTTAAGTTAGATGAAATGGATACATTGGCGGGAGGGGCAAAGGAACTTAACCTCGCGTTAGACGAAACACAGTTAAGGCAATTAAGTGACTATCTGGATCTCCTCCGTTTGTGGAATATCGCTTTTAATCTAGTCTCGCGGAAAGATGTTGATCGATTGGTTCCACGTCATATTTTGGATAGCCTAACAGCCGTGCCGTTCGTTCGACATCCAAGTTTATTAGACGTGGGTTCAGGGGCGGGGTTTCCAGGTCTCCCTATTGCCGTAGCCAACCCTTCCCTTAGAGTAGTCCTCCTGGACCGCAATAAAAGAAAGGCCAGGTTCTTAGGCCAGGCGGTTAAAACTATGGGGCTAACTAATGTGGAGGTGGTTTGTGAGGATTTAAAGGCGTCGTCCTTGCTTGGAGGATTTGAAACTGTCATAGCTAGGGCCGTCGCGGAAGCGGAGCAATTATGGAGCCTAACCAACCACATGATTTCTAACGAAGGCTGCTTGCTCGTGATGCAGCGAACGACAGACCAAGATACTATAGTGGCAGACCAAGCAAATATTATTTCAAAAAGCCACCGAGTAGAAATACCCGGCCTTAAGCGGAAACATGAGATTTTGAGCATTGAGCGACGAATGTAATGGGGGAACAAAATTGACCAGAGTTATCGCTGTTGCCAACCAAAAAGGAGGAGTTGGGAAGACTACCACCAGCGTTAACCTTAGTGCAGCCCTGGCATTATCAGGCTCGGTTGTGCTTTTGATAGATCTTGACCCCCAGGGAAATGCTACGATGGGGTCCGGAGTCGACAAGAGGGATCTAGATTTAAGTATCTACGATTGGTTGATGGAAGATAGGCCGCTAGCGCAAGTTGCAAGAGAGGGGTCTGGCGGCTTTAGCGTAATGCCCGGGAATACGGATCTAACAGCAGCAGAAATCGAGCTTTTAAATGCTGAACAAAGAGAGCGACGGCTCGCCGAAAAACTCGCCATAGAAAAAACTGCCTTCGATTATGTGATAATAGATTGCCCCCCATCGTTAAACATTTTAACAATTAATGCTCTGATAGCCTCTGATGGGGTTTTAGTGCCAATGCAGTGCGAATATTATGCCCTAGAAGGGCTAACAGCGTTGCTGGAAACGGTTGAAAGGGTGCGAGAAAAAGCCAACAAGGACTTAGCAATAGAGGGGCTGCTGCGAACGATGTATGATCCAAGAAATGGGCTTACCAGGGATGTATCCCGCCAGCTCATGGATTATTTTGGCGACGCAGTATTTCGCACAGTTATTCCGCGAAATGTTAGGCTTGCCGAGGCGCCGAGCCACGGGCTCCCGGCCACCCATTACGATAGAGGGTCCCGGGGAGCAGTGGCCTATCTGGCGTTGGCGGGCGAGCTTAGAAGAAGGCATCAGGCTGGACATTATAAAGAGAAGGTAGGGTGAACAAGAAAAGGTTAGGAAGAGGACTAGACGCGCTGCTTGCAGGAAATTCGGGCCAAAAACTAGAGCCGACGCAAGAAGCAACCACTAATTCGCTGAACGAAGCTATGGAGTTAGAAATAAGCGCCATAGTAGCTAGTCGCTATCAACCGCGGCAAGCCTTTGCAACCGAGCCGCTTGAAGAGTTAGCCGCCTCTATAAAATCTCAAGGATTAATACAGCCCATTTTGGTTCGTCCAAAGCCCCAAGGAGGCTTCGAATTAATTGCTGGCGAACGAAGATGGAGAGCAGCCAAGCTCGCCGGCTTGACCAAAATACCGGCTGTTATTAGGAGTGTGTCCGATAAGACAGCAGCAGCAATGGCTTTAATTGAAAACATACAGCGCGAAGCCCTGGGGCCGTTGGATGAGGCGCAAGGGCTCAATAGGTTGCAAGAAGAATTTGGTTTAACCCAGCAGGAAGTAGCTGAGGCTGTTGGCAAATCAAGAGTTGCGGTAACAAACCTCATTCGGCTGTTGAGTCTTTCTCCGCCGGTGAGCGAGCTTTTGAAAAGCGGAGCCATAGAAATGGGGCACGCGCGAGCATTACTGTCTATGGGAGCCGTTCAACAAGAAAGGATGGCTCAGGTGGTTGCTGACAAGCAGCTTTCGGTAAGAGAGACTGAAGCGCTGGTAAGAAAGGCGGCAGAGAAGAACAAAAACGGTAGCTTAGGGTCAAATAAACAAAAAAAAGCTTCGGATGTTGATGTATTAGAGCGAGAGCTAACGGACAGGCTGGGGGCTCAGGTCAGCATCACCCATAATAAGAAAGGAAAGGGGAAGCTGGAAATAAAGTTTTCCACCCTGGATGAGCTGGACGGCGTTCTTGACCGACTCCGAGGTTAAAGGAAATTGCTAAATAATTTACACCATAATCTAACATTGATGCACGAAGATAATTGAACGTGGTGGACCGGGTCTCTATAATACGCGCGCCCTCCGCGGGCCTTGGTGACAAATAAGTGGCTAAGCCTTATCGTTTTGTGCAGCTGCAGACAGCGATTGGGCTTGTTTTTGCTGGCGTCATGTGGAATTGGAGCCAGGCTGACTCCATAGCTGCGCTATTAGGGGTTGCAAGCTTGATGCCGCCCAAGGCGTGGTTTGCGTGGAAGGCTAGTAGAGCTGGCGCGGCTGAATTGCTGGCGTCAGGCGTCGCTAAGTTTTTTGCAGAGCTAGGCTTTGTGGCGATAGCGTTATGGTGGTTTAAACCATCATTGACCGGTTTTGTTGGGGCTATAGTGTTGATTCAGGCTGGCCACCTGGTGGGCGCATTGTTTATTAATAGATAAGGGTTGAATACAGGTAGAGAAAATGGCGAGCGGTGAAGCGACTTCAGCGGAATATATCCAACACCATTTAACCAATCTGACTTACGGTTTAGATTCCCAGGGGAACTGGACATTTGCCCATGAGGCGGATTATCCAATGAGCTTTTGGACGGTAAATGTGGACTCAATGGCCTGGTCGGTTATAACGGGACTTATATTCACCGTTGTCTTTTATTTGGGTGCGCGAAGGGCGACGGCGGGGGTACCCGGAGCACTGCAGAATGCGGTGGAGATGGTGATAGATTTTATCGACGACACCACGCGAAGCGTATTTAATTACACAAACCCGCTGGTTGCGCCATTAGCTTTGACGATATTTGTTTGGGTATGGCTTATGAATTTTATGGATTTAATCCCAGTGGACTGGCTCCCAGGGCTGGCGGCAGCAGCTCACATACATTACATGAAAGTAGTGCCAACAACAGACCCAAATATAACGATGGCCATGGCGTTTTCTGTTTTTGGACTAATCCTTTATTACAGTATTAAGCGAAAGGGCCTGGGCGGCTTTTTTGGTGAATTGGCCTTTCATCCATTTCCCAAGTTCTTGATGCCGGTAAACCTGATCCTTGAAGGAGTCACTTTAATTGCAAAGCCTTTATCGTTGGGGCTACGGCTTTTTGGGAACATGTATGCCGGGGAAATGATATTTGTACTGATCGCGCTGATGTTTACCGGCGGGATTTTTCTGGGAGCTTTTGGTGGGATATTGCAGTGGGGGTGGGCGGTTTTTCATGTGCTAATTATTACCCTTCAAGCATTTATTTTTTCTGTCTTAACGATTGTGTATCTAACACAGGCACATGACGTAGAGGAGCACTAGAGATGGCGGGCGGAGAGAAACCAGAAACATGCGGGAACTAAATACGTTAAGTTACTAATAGGGAGTTAAAATCATGGAACTACAGGTTCTTTTATTTGTGGCAGGCGGCCTAATGATGGGGCTAGGCGCGGTTGGCGCGGCAATTGGAGTGGGCGTCCTTGGCGGGAAGTTCTTAGAGGGCGTTGCGCGCCAACCTGAGCTTTTGCCAATGTTGCGTACCCAGCTTTTCATTGTCCTTGGCCTCGTAGACGCCGTGCCGATGATTGCGGTTGGGATAGGCCTCTACGTGATTTTTGCTGTTTAGATAAAACGAATTAAATTTAGGGGTCGAACATGACGCTAAGTCTAGGAACGCTTATTGGACAAACGATAACTTTCATCATCTTTGTTCTTTTTTGTAAAAGATACATATGGCCGCCTATCATAAGCGCAATGCAGGAAAGGCAAAAAGCGATCGCCGAGGGCCTGTCGTCCGCGGAGAAGGCCGAACAGGATTTAGAAAGTGCTCAAGAAAGGGTTGCTGAACAGCTACAAGAAGCAAAAGCTGAATCCCAAAAGTTATTGGAACAAGCTAGGGCTAGGGCGAATCAACTGGTTGAAGATGCAAAATCAGAAGCCCGAGACGAGGGCGAGCGAATTAAAGAAGCCGCCCGGGCTGAGGTAGAGCAGGAGATAAACCGGGCAAAAGAGGCTCTAAGATCACAAGTCGCTACCCTATCATTGACCGGGGCTGAAAAGGTGCTTGGTGACAGCATAGATGAGAATAAGCATAGCAAGCTGCTGGAGCAGCTTGCAGAGGAGTTGTAGGAAAATTATGGCGGAATATGCAACAATAGCTCGGCCTTACGCAAACGCGGCTTTTGCTGTGGCAAAAAGCGAAGACGACCTAAGACACTGGTCGGGAGCGCTAGACGTGTTGGTCGCGGCTTCTGCAGATACTAAAGTGCGAGTTATGTTAGAGAGCCCAGAAATCTCAAAAGAAGAAAAGGCTGCCCAGTTGTGTAACTTATGCGGTGATGAGCTTAATAAACGAACTAAGCAGTTTGTAAAAGTATTAGCCCAAAACAAACGGCTAGATCTCTTGTCAGAAATACGGGATCAGTTCGAGGCGCTTTCGGCCGCCGAAGAGCAAGTACTAGACGTTACGGTTACATCTGCTTACCCAATAAGCTCAGATGAAGAGGAAATGCTTAGGAAGTCGCTAGCTGCTAAATATTCAAAAGAAGTCAGCCTTAGCGCTGAGATTGATAAAGAGCTTATTGGCGGAGCAATCATACGCGCTGGAGATACTGTTATAGACGGGTCTTTGCGAGGAAAGCTGGATAAATTAACGGAAACTTTACTAAGGAATTAATTCCGGGCGCTAGGGCGCATAACTGATAGAGGAATTTTAAATGGAACAACTGAATCCTTCTGAGATAAGCGATATTATTCGCAACCGAATTGAGGATCTTGACGTTCGATCGGAGGCTCAAAACGAGGGGACCATTGTTGGTGTCTCGGACGGCATTGTGCGCATTCACGGCCTGGCAGATGCTCAATATGGGGAAATGATAGAATTTTCGGGCGGTCTATACGGAATGGCCTTGAATCTGGAAAGGGATTCAGTGGGCGTGGTGGTGTTAGGCGACTACGAGGGGCTGTCTGAAGGAATGACGGCCCGATGCACAGGCCGCATTTTGGAGGTCCCAATTGGGAGAGAGCTCCTCGGAAGAGTGGTAGACTCACTAGGGAACCCCATTGATGGAAAGGGCCCGCTAAATGCTTCAGCAACTTCCCCGATAGAGAAGGTGGCACCAGGAGTTATTGCGAGGCAGTCAGTAGATCAGCCCGTACAAATCGGCCTTAAGTGCATTGATTCCATGGTTCCGATAGGCCGAGGTCAGCGAGAACTTATTATTGGTGACCGACAAATTGGGAAAACAGCTATAGCGGTGGACGCCATAATTAACCAAAAAGATAGCGGCATTAAGTGCGTTTACGTTGCTATTGGGCAAAAAATGTCAACGATTGCTAATATTGTTAGAACGCTTGAGGAGCATGGAGCACTAGAAAATACCATTATTGTTGCTGCTAGCGCCTCAGACCCGGCCCCCATGCAATTTATTGCCCCATATTCCGGATGCAGCATGGGCGAATTTTTCCGGGACAATGGAGAGGACGCTTTGATCATCTATGATGACCTGACAAAACAAGCTTGGGCGTATAGACAAATTTCGTTGCTTTTGAAAAGACCTCCGGGGCGTGAAGCATACCCTGGCGATGTGTTTTACTTGCATTCAAGGCTTCTTGAGAGAGCGGCTCGAGTGAACGCCGATTATGTTGAGGAGCAAACGCAGGGAGCCGTTAAAGGACAGAGCGGTTCTTTAACCGCACTACCAATTATTGAAACGCAGGCGGGGGATGTGTCGGCATTTGTGCCGACTAATGTCATCTCAATAACTGATGGCCAGATATTTTTAGAAACTGATAACTTTAATTCGGGTCTTAGGCCGGCAATGAGTCCAGGAATTTCGGTATCGCGGGTAGGAGGCTCAGCCCAGGTGTCGTTTATGAAGAAAATTTCGGGCGGAATTAAGCTCGCTTTAGCGCAATATCGAGAGTTGGCTGCATTTTCACAGTTTGCCTCGGATTTGGACGACGCCACAAGGCGCCAGCTCGAGCATGGCCGCCGGGTAACAGAGTTGATGAAGCAAAAACAGTACTCGCCCATGACAGTGGCGGATATGGGCGTCAGCCTCTTTGCTGCAAACTCAGGGTATTTGGAGGACATTGAGGTCGACCAAGTCCTGGAATTTGAACAAGGCCTCTTGTCGTACATGAATTCGGAGCATGCTGAATTCATGGCAAATATCAATGAAACAGGCGACTATAGCGACGATGTTGAAGCGACTATGCGCGAGGCTATAGAAGCATACAAGGCGCAAGCCAGCTTCTGATAAGTTAGCGAGCAAGATATGGCAATAGGCAAGGAAATCAAGAAGAAAATTGGCAGCGTTGAAAATACGCAAAAGATAACTAGTGCTATGCAAATGGTAGCGGCTAGTAAAATGCGGCGTACCCAAGAGCGAATGCGAGAAGGAAAGCCGTACGCCGAAAAAATTAGAGCGGTAATTGGCCATTTGGCTAATTCAAATCCGGAATATAGGCACATATACATGTCTCCCAGAGAGGTAAGCCGAATCGGCTACATCGTAATTTCTACGGACAAGGGTTTATGTGGGGGCCTAAATATTAATCTTTTTAGAGCCCTTGTTCAGGATATGGCGCAGTGGCATGCAAAGGGCGTAGAGTCGGATTTGGCCTTGGTTGGAAACAAAGCGTCGGCTTTTTTTAGATCGGTAGGGGGCAACATTGTTGCGGCACTGAACAACGTAGGCGAGACCCCGACCCTAGAGGGTCTTATTGGGGGGATTAAGGTGATGCTGGATGCATTTGAAGAAGGAAAGATTGATCGCCTTTATATTGCCAGCAACGATTTTATTAATACCATGTCACAAGAACCAACGGTGAAACAGCTGTTGCCCCTTGAGTCTGCTGAAGATGAGTCTGGGTCTAGACGTTGGGATTATATTTATGAGCCTGATGCTAAGCAGTTGATTGAAGGGCTGGTTTCACGGTTTATCGAATCACAGGTTTACCAATCAGTAGTAGAAAATAGTGCTTGCGAGCAGGCAGCGAAGATGGTCGCCATGAAGAGCGCTACGGAGAACGCAGAAAAACTGATAGATGAGCTACGGCTTATCTATAACAACGCGCGTCAAGCAGCAATTACTCAAGAGATAGCGGAAATTGTTGGTGGCGCAGCGGCAGTATAGGGAGATTAACATTTACATGCACATGAAGAGGCGGAAAACATGAGCAGCGGTCGAATTGTACAAATTATTGGTGCGGTTATTGATGTTGAGTTTGAGCGGGAGGCAGTGCCTAACGTATATGATGCACTAAAGGTCACGGATACGGGGACAACCTTGGAGGTTCAGCAACAGCTTGGAGATGGGGTGGTCCGCTCCATTGCCATGGGGGCCTCTGATGGCCTTTCGAGAGGGCTGGAAGTTACTAACACGAATCAGCCCATCGCCGTTCCGGTTGGAGAGGAGACGCTCGGCAGGATTATGAATGTCCTAGGAGAGCCTATAGACGAAAAAGGCCCGGTTAATGCGAAGAAGACCATGCCTATCCACCGAAAACCACCTTCCTATGAAGATCAATTAGGGGGGAACGAGATTCTAGAAACCGGGGTAAAGGTAATCGATCTCATATGCCCTTTTGCAAAAGGCGGAAAAGTAGGCCTGTTTGGTGGAGCGGGCGTAGGAAAAACTGTAACTATGCTTGAATTAATCAGAAATATAGCGACAGAACACTCAGGGCTTTCTGTGTTTGCAGGGGTTGGAGAACGTACTAGAGAAGGCAATGATTTTTATTACGAAATGGAAGAATCCGGGGTGCTGGATAAGATTTCCTTAGTGTTTGGCCAAATGAACGAGCCTCCTGGGAACAGGCTGAGGGTGGCCCTTACAGGGTTAACTTTGGCAGAGGAATTTAGAGATGAAGGAAGAGATGTATTGTTGTTTGTGGACAATATCTACCGTTATACCTTAGCTGGGACGGAGGTTTCGGCGTTGCTTGGTAGGATGCCCTCCGCTGTAGGCTATCAGCCTAACTTGGCAGAGGAAATGGGAGTGTTGCAGGAGCGAATTACAACTACAAAAACTGGATCAATTACTTCTGTCCAAGCAGTTTACGTGCCAGCAGATGATCTCACCGACCCGTCCCCAGCAACGACGTTTGCCCACCTGGATTCCACGGTAACATTATCCAGAGCCATAACGGACTTGGGAATTTACCCAGCTGTAGATCCTTTGGATTCAACAAGCCGTCAGTTAGATCCTTTGGTGGTAGGCTCCGAGCACTATGAGGTTGCTCAAGGGGTTCAGCAGATGCTTCAACGGTACCAGGAACTGAGAGATATTATTGCGATACTCGGTATGGATGAATTGTCAGAAGAAGACAAACAGCTAGTTTATAGAGCCCGAAAAATGCAGCAATTTTTCTCCCAGCCCATGTTTGTGGCCGAACCATTTACGGGGCAAGCGGGAGTTTATGTGTCTAGAGAAGACACCGTTCGAAGCTTTAAGGGAATTTTGGACGGGGATTATGATCATTTACCTGAACAAGCTTTTTATATGGTTGGCACCATAGAAGATGCAGTCAAAAAAGCCGAAACAGTAGATTCGTAGGACAGATATTATGGCAGCCACGTTCCATTGCGACATAGTTAGTGCGGAGGAAGAAATTTTCTCAGGCAAAGCGCTTCAGATCAGCTTGACGGGCACGATCGGAGAGCTGGGAATCTTGCCTGGTCACGCCCCGCTGTTAACTGGGATAAGGCCGGGCCCGGTAAGGTTGTCCTTAGAGGACGGTGAAGAAGAGGTCTTTTTCGCATCCGGAGGGTTTTTAGAGGTGCAACCAGGGGTGGTTACTATTCTTGCTGATACGGCTTTGCGGGCCGAAGACATTGATGAGGCTGCGGCGTTAGAAGCTCAGCAGGAGGCAGAACGCGCCCTAGCAGAGCAAGCCGCAGAGATCGAGTTTTCTGCCGCAACGGCCATGCTTGCAGAAGCTACTGCGCGTCAACGCACTTTGGCTGAGCTGAGAAAGCGAAAGCGTTAGTTGGGGAAAAGCCTATTGGCGGCAGGCCAAGAAGTAAGTAGACTAAAGAGGAACTTAGAAAGAAGGGGTGGTACATATCACCCCTTTTTTGTTATCAGAGCCTTGGAACTTTTATGTAGGGCTGGTGGAGAATGAGCTTATGCCGGATCCGGGTGCTAAGAAGGAAAATAAAATCGAAGCGATCGTTCTAGCAGCAGGACGAGGGACCCGCATGCGCTCTAAGCTACCCAAGGTACTACATAGGCTTGCTGGGAAGGAGTTACTAAGGCATGTGTTAACAGCCGTCCAGGAATTGAATCCGTCAAAGACGCACGTAGTAGTGGGGTTCGAATCAGGTCAGGTTCAGATGGCATTTGACGGCTCCGCCCACGAAGTAAATTGGATTGTTCAGGAACAGCAGCTCGGAACTGCCGACGCTGCCAAACAAGCTGTGTCAGATGTAGATTCTGACTCTACGGTCCTTATAGTGCTGGGCGATGTCCCTTTGATTACCAGCGAAACAATGCGAGCCTGTATAGAGCAGGTGGCTGAGTCGAGCATTTGTTTGGTTAGCGCAGAGGTGGCCAATCCCAGAGAGCTAGGCAGAATTATCCGTGATCGAAAAGGTAACGTTTCAAAAATTGTGGAGGCGAAGGACGCTAGCGCCAAGGAGCTATTGATAACTGAAATCAATTCCGGGGTGCTGGCCCTGCCTGGAGCCATCCTGAGAGAGCTCTTGGCAGAAGTTTCTAACGATAACGCCAAAAAAGAGTATTACCTCACGGACATTGTCGGCCTAGCTCGAAAAAAAGGCATTAAAGTGTCGGCGCTTCAGGCTGCGGATCCTGATGAGATAACTGGCGTAAATACCCGAAAAGATCTGTCTGAGCTAGAACGAAAGTTTCAGTTTGACCAGGCACAGAAGCTAATGAGCCAAGGGGTTGCTATTGCAGATCCGGAACGATTAGATGTTAGAGGTGTAGTTAAGTCAGGAATCGATTGCTTTATAGACGTTAACGTTGTTTTTGAGGGACAGGTTGTCCTGGGGGATCACGTATCTATTGGTTCGGGCTGTGTTATTAGCAATTCTCAGCTTGCAAACGGTGTTAGGGTGGAACCAAACACTGTAGTAGATGGCGCCGTTATTGCTGACAATTGCATAGTAGGCCCTTTTGCCCGTATTCGCCCGGGGACAGTTTTAGAGGACAACGTAAAGATTGGAAACTTTGTGGAAACGAAGCAGGCTACTTTGGGGCGAGGAACAAAGGCCAACCACCTTGCTTATCTTGGAGACACGTCTGTGGGAGAGGACTGTAATATCGGGGCTGGTGCGGTTACTTGTAATTATGATGGTGCTGAAAAGCATAAGACTAGTATAGGGGATGAGGTGTTTGTTGGGACAAACGCCACCCTGGTCGCGCCTGTAGAAATTGATGACGGTGCATTTGTAGCAGCGGGCTCGACAATCACTAAGAAAGTCGGCACGGATGAGCTGGCTGTAGGACGTGGGCGACAGCGGAATGTTAAGGGCTGGAAGCGACCTTCAGCCCATACTTCACAAAAAGAGTAGGGGCTTGTTATGTGCGGCATTATAGGCGCTGTTGCCAGCAGAGATGTGACGCCAATTCTTTTCGAGGGGCTTAAGCGTCTCGAGTATCGAGGATACGATTCCGCTGGCATAGCAGTGCTCAATCCGAAACGGGAGGCTATAGATTGCCGTCGTCGAGCGGGAAAGGTTAAGGATTTGGTCTCAGACCTTGGATCAACCAAACCACAAGGGACGATTGGCATAGCCCACACTCGCTGGGCTACCCACGGGCAGCCCAGCGAACAGAATGCTCATCCTCAGACCTCATCCGGCAGAGTTAGCGTGGTTCACAACGGTATAGTTGAGAATTATGAAGAGCTTCGCCGAGATATGGCTAATGCAGGGTATGCTTTTGAATCAGAAACAGACACCGAGGTCATTGCGCACCTTGTGGATTTTTATTATGACAAAGAAAAAGGTCTCCTGGATGCAGTTCGGCAGGCAGCGAAAAGACTGGACGGCGCTTACGCGATAGGGGTGATTGCGTTAGCGAACCCGAATACCATTGTTGCTGCAAGAGTGGGCAGCCCTCTCGTTATCGGGAAAGGAATAGGCGAGAATTTTATTGCTTCGGACCCCCTAGCCCTTCGTCCGGTTACCGACAGATTTATTTTTCTTGAGGAAGGGGATTTGGTGGAGCTGACATCGAACGATATTTCCATATGGAACTTGGCGGATGAGTCGGTAATACGAAGCACCGTTCGCGTGGAGCTAGCCGATGAAGCGGAGAAGGGCTCTTATCGCCATTACATGCAGAAGGAAATCTATGAGCAAGAAATGGCAATAACTGCCACCCTGGAGGGGCGGCTTGTCGGCAAACAACTTTTAGAGGAGGCTTTTGGGGTCAGCATGGGCGAGACTCTCGATAAGACCAAGGCTTTAACTATAGTTGCTTGTGGCAGCAGTTATTACGCAGCTCAGATAGCTAAATATTGGATCGAAGAGATAGCCGGCATTCCATGTCATGCTGAAGTTGCAAGCGAGTATCGCTATCGCCAAGCTGCTGTCATCCCAGGAACGTTATTTGTGACTATTTCTCAATCTGGAGAAACAGCTGATACTTTGGCGGCCTTAACAATTGCTAAGCAAAAACCATACGTAGGAACATTGGCTTTATGTAACGTGCCAAACAGTACGTTGGCAAGAGAATCCGACCTGGTAATTATGACAAAAGCCGGAACGGAAATTGGGGTTGCTTCAACTAAGGCGTTCACGACGCAACTTGTAGACTTGGCTATGCTAGCTATTTTGGTTGCCCGCAGGCACGGCCTAAACCAGGAACTTGAAGAAGACTTAGTTGCCGCATTAACCGAGCTGCCAGGTCTAGCACAGGAAGCTTTAAACCTCGACGGGACTATCAAGGAAATATCTAAGCGCCTCGCTGAGCGTCATCACGCATTATTTTTGGGAAGGGGCTTGATGTTTCCAATTGCTATGGAGGGAGCTTTAAAGCTTAAGGAGATAGCTTATATACATGCCGAAGGTTATGCGGCCGGGGAGCTAAAGCATGGGCCGTTGGCGCTAGTTGATGAAGATGTCCCTGTGATCGCTGTTGCTCCTAACGACCAATTATTAGAAAAGGTTAAGTCTAATTTACACGAAGTAAAAGCTAGAGGCGGCGAGCTTATTGTATTTGCCGACCGCCAGGCAGGCTTTAAAGATGCAGAAGGCGTAACAGTAGTTCAACTTCCACCCGTGCATTTAATGATGAGCCCAGTTTTATACGTCATAGCCCTGCAGCTGTTGGCTTACCATGTTGCTGTGTTAAAAGGGACGGACGTGGACCAGCCTCGTAATTTAGCGAAATCAGTAACGGTGGAGTAGATTTGAACGGTGATTAAGAAAACTGTTACAAATAATTCTAATTCGCCAGTGCGGAGTAAGTTGGAAGAGTGATTAAAAAATGTTGAAAAGTCCTGAAGAGATAATACTAGTCATAATATTATGGATAATTATTCTTGGCGGTGCGTTCTTGTTGTTTTCTTTTTCTAGAAAGAAAATAGAAACAACTATTGCCGAAAAGAAAAAAGTTACTGAAAAAG